>OLQA01000184.1_pt1 | contig 58382 bp, 53 predicted proteins | sample 1673151 | NCBI WGS metagenome assembly OLQA01 (sample SAMEA3136760, study PRJEB25190) | human gut metagenome | biome: human gut; feature: human-associated habitat; material: faeces | place: Austria | collected 2013
GAATTCATCACCCGTGCGCTTGAGGAAAACGCCGATGAGATAATGCACACAAAAACCTATGCCGACTACATTGCCACCCGTCCCCGTGCGGAACGCATCGGCTCTCACGGACTTTTTACCGACAACGGCGTGGCGGTGGATCTGCAAAAGGTGTCGGACGAACTCAATGCGCATACGGGAAATGTATGGACGGCAATCGTATCTCTTCGCCGAGAGGACGCCGAACGCCTCGGCTTTGATAATGGCAGCCGATGGAGAGATATGCTCCGGTCGCAAACGCAGACACTGTCGGAAAATCTGAAAATACCGATGAGCAATCTCCGTTGGTTTGCTGCGTTTCATAACGAAAGCTACCATCCCCATGTCCACATGATCGTCTACTCGACCGACCCGACCGAGGGCTATCTCTCGGAAAAAGGTCTGATGGCATTGCGCTCATCCTTCGCAAAAGATATTTTTGCACAGGACTTGCTCTGCGAATATAAAAAGCAAACCGAACACCGTGACACACTCAAGGTGCAGAGCCGTGAGGTACTCGCCGAGCTCATCGCCAAGATTAACGGCGGCATCTATGATAATTCCCAAGTGGAAACTCTGCTGCAGACACTCGCCAAGAGGTTGGCTGTGACCAACGGCAAAAAGCAATACGGCTATCTGCGCAAGGACATCAAGGAGATCATCAACAGCATCGTTGACGAACTCGGCAAGGACGAACGCATCGCAGTTCTCTATGACTTATGGTACGAGTCAAAGGAAACGGCGCTGAAGGTCTACACCGAGAGCCGACCGGAACGGCTGCCGCTGTCGCAAAACAAGGAATTCAAATCCGTAAAAAATATGGTGATAGCCGAGGCGATGAAACTCAATCTGCCGACAGATGAGGTTGAGGAAACGGACGAGCCGACAGAGCCGGACCGTGAGCCGACCGCCGAGGAAGCCGAAAGCCCCGATCCGCCGCCTCCGCCTATGGACGAATATGAAAGAACGGTCGCAGACGCTGACAAAGGCAACAAATGGTCGCAGTACCGTGCGGCAAAATTCATGCTCGACCGTGACGGCGACCACTATGATCCGAAAAAGGCTGTGGAGTATCTCACCAGATCCGCCAAGCAGGGCTACACCGTAGCGAAATATATGCTCGGAAAATTGTATTTGCGTGGTGAGGATGTGCCGAAACAAATGCTCCACGCTCTGCATTGGTTGGAAAGCGCCGTCAAAGACGATAACCCATACGCCGAATACCTGCTCGGCAAAACCTTCCTCAAGGGCGAGGACATAGAAAGAGATACCGAACGAGCCGAGAGCCTGCTGCGCCGTTCCGCAGAGCAAGGCAACAAATATGCGGCGTACACCCTCGGCAAGGCATATCTTGACGGAGATGTCCTTGCTCAAAGCATTGACGAAGCCGTGCGCCTGCTGAATCTGTCGGCAACAAGAAACTTTGCTCCGGCACAGTTTATCCTCGGCAGGCTGTTATACAAAGGCGAAGTCGTGCCGAAGGATATAAAGAAAGCCGTTGAATGGCTTGACCGTGCTGCCGCACAGAAAAATCCATATGCGGCGTACCTTGCAGGCAAAATATATCTGACCGAGGACGAGGTCAAGGACATTCAAAAAGCCATCCGCAGTTTTAAGATAGCCGCCGAGAACGGAAATGACTATGCCGAATACCAACTCGGAAAAATCTATCTCTACGGAAAAGACATACCGAGAGATACAGATAAGGCGATGTACTATCTTCATCTTGCCGCCGAGCATGGCAACCAATACGCCGCACAGCTCATCCACAGTATTAAGGTAAACGGGAACTGGATGGCAGCGCTTGCTTCTCTCCGTCTGCTCGGACACATGGCTCGTGTTATCCAAAACCGCTTGGAGGATGAGCGCAGAGGCAGAGAAAACAGCATCGACCGCAAGCTGCGGCGGAAAATCGAGGAAAAGAAACAGGCTCAGGGATTGCGACAAGGATAGGAAAACGGTGCAGCCTGCAAAGACTGCACCGTTTTCAACTTTGATGTTTAATGATCCATTTGACCATATCTTCAAATTGCAATTTGTCGGACGCAACATCCAGCACCATGTTCGACAATTCATCCTGCGTATAGGCGAGCTCGATTCCGTTCAATGATAAAAAAAGAAGCATGATGTGTGCACCGATACGCTTGTTTCCGTCAATAAAAGCATGGTTACAGATCAAGCCGTAGCCAAGACGGGCTCCCTTTTGCTGCAGGGACGGAAAACTGTCGACATCTCCGAACCCTTGAAACGGAGCATTCAGAGCCGAGTCCAACAGTCCTTCATCACGCAACCCGTCAGGACCGCCGGTCTCGCGGATCAGTTCGCTATGGATCATGATGATCTGTTCTTTTGTCAGCTTTTTCATTTTGCAAGCACCTCATATGCCTGCTTGTTTTTTGCAATCAATCGTTTGGATATCGACATAACATCTTCATCCGAGGCAAGCTGTTCTTTTTCTGCCTGTCCGAACTCGACAATGAGATAACGGGGAACATTGTTTTTCAAGATAATCGCAGAACCGTTTTCATCTACAAGCCGTGCCACTTTGGAAAAGTTTTGATTCGCCTCCGTAATGGAAACAAGATTATTTGTATTGATATTCAATGATATCACCTCCACTTATAGCATACACCATCAGTAGGATAAATTCAACCTATTTCAATCAAAATTCAAAAACTTTTTAAGGAGAAACTCATGTCAACCGAACACATTCACTTTACCGCCGAGCAAAAGAAAGCTGCTCGGCAGACAGACCTGGTCGCACTCCTGCAAAGCCAGGGCGAACGCCTCAAACGCTTCGGCAAACCCTGTAAATATTAGCACCGTTTCCCGATGACCCAACTGTAAGGTAATACGGGGGATAATTAGCAAGCTGAATCTTGTTGTTGCTACCCGGAGCAGTGAAATTAATCTTCGTATCTGTCTCGTTGCCGCTGACAGAGTAAACGTCGCAGTTTCACGGGCACCTGAACGAGAATATACATTCAATTCGAGCGCGGTATTGATGATATTACACAGACACCCAAACCAAGATTAGTGATGACGCAGGCAGAAAAAGAGCGAGTAAAGACGGCAAATATGCCTTTGCACGAATACATTACGGAATGGTTGGATCAGTATAAGCACAACATTGCCATACTGACATACGGTGCATACAAAGGCATGGTAGAGTCAAGGATTGTCCCGTATTTCAAGGAAACGAGCCTAACCTTAAAGGATATAACGGGCGATGATTTGAACGCTTACTATGCGTATCTGCTCAACAGCGGATTAAAGGGGATTACGGCGCAAAAAAATCCAAGCATGGCTTGGACACAGTACAATAACGATTACCGCAGACACCTATACGCATCTTGATATGTCGGGTAAAGTTACGAGCGCGGAGAAAATCGCAACCTCGCTGGAAATGCTTGCAACATAAATCAATACCTGAAATGTGATTACAAGGACAAAGAAAAAGGAGCCGAAAAGTCACATTTTTCGGCTCCGGTGGCGGAGGGTGTGGGATTCGAACCCACGTGACGTTGCCGTCAAACAGTTTTCAAGACTGCCTCGTTATGACCGCTTCGATAACCCTCCGTATATTAAATTGTTGGAAAGATACTATACAGATATGTGAACTGCCATTTTAAGGTCGGCGCGGTCCGAACTCGGCGTTCGTACCCACGGTCGCATAGTCGCCTCGCGCAAAGAAACATGCACGGCAACATACTGCAGGAAACATGTTTGCAGCAAAATACCGCAACAACATATTGCAGTATAGCATATTGCGGGCGGAATGTCAAGAAAATTTGAAAGGGCGGCGTGCAGTGTGCAATGCTGCTTGTTTCTTGGGATTTCTCAATAGTTTGGAAACAAAAAAATAACAGAATTTCGTTGCAATGCAATTTTAGATATGGTATAATACGATGATATAGTGTCAGTGTTTTTCGAACACGCCGAGGAGGAGAGCGCGGTGCCTGAACTTGGAAGCTATCCGGATGAATCATCTCTGCTTTGGCAGGATGTTTCGATTTGCGACTGCAATCTGCAGCGGCTTGACGATGAGCAGGCGTTGCTTTGGGAAAAGCGCCGCGCCTTTCTTTTGGAAAAGCTGCATGTATTGGCAGAAAACTTGCGCCGGGAAAGCGGGATAGCCGCCCCGGGGCTTGATATGTTTCTTTCCTCCATGATTGAAAATCGGGCGCCGTTTTCGTTCTTTTCTATGCTGTGCGAGCGCAGGGAAGCCCGAAATTCTGCCGAAGAGGCAGCGCCGGCTTCTTTTACGGAGCTCAGACGGGAGGAAAAACTGTGGCTTTGCCGCTTTTTGATGCATGAAATGCTCCGAAATGATTCTTCCGAGCCGTTTTTGGCGCGATATTTAGCATTGATGAATCGGGAACTGCACATAGCGCCGAGCGGGATGGAAACGCCCGAGGCAAGGGTTTGCTATGTGAAGGGGGATCTTTCCGAAAGGGCGCTTGCCATCATTTGCAGGGCCCTTCCCAGTGTGATCGGTGTGCCGCAGGCAGGCTTTGCGGCTGCCTGCGAATCGGTATATTACGGGAAAAGCGATGCCTGCCTTTTGCCGGTGGAAAATGCGCGCGACGGCTTTTTGCATTCCTTTGCGCGCCTGGTGGCTGAATACGAGCTGTGCTGTACGATGCGCATAGAGCTGACCGATGAGGAGGATGCCGTGCATGCATTTGCGCTGTATCGAACCGAATACGGCTGCCCGGCTGTCGATGCGCCGATCTGCATGGAGTTTTCTGCAAAAATCCCGAAAAGATTTTCCCTGGGCGCATTTTTGCAGACTGCGGCGGACTGCGGCGTCGGGCTCATGCGCATTGCCTGCGCCAAGATCGATGCGGACGGCACGCAAAGCCTGCATCTGCATCTTTGTATTTCCGAATCGGATTTTGAAACATTTCTATGCTATTTATATACAGAGCTTCCCGCGTTTCAGCTCATCGGCGTCTATCCGACGCTTTTGCAGGAACAAGCGCAGGCGGCTAACGGAGGTTGAGGAAAAGACGACATGATTATTTTGGGAATAGACCCGGGCCTTGCGCGGATCGGGTGGGGCGTGATCCGATATTCCGCCTCCCACTTTGAAACGCTTGCCTACGGGTGCATTGAAACCAAAGCGGGGCAAAGCCCCGAGACCCGCCTTTGCCAGATTTACGACGGGCTCAGCACAATTATTTCAAGATGGCGCCCGCAGGAAATGGCAATTGAGGAACTGTTTTTCACAAAAAATATTACGACCGGTATTGTCGTAGCCGAGGCGCGCGGCGTGATTCTTCTTTGCGCGCGGCAGATGGGGCTGCGCATTGCAGAGTATACGCCGATGCAGGTAAAACAGGCAATCGCGGGCTACGGAAAAGCGGAAAAAAAGCAGGTCATTGCGATGACGACGACATTTCTCGGGCTCAAAGAAGCTCCGAGGCCGGACGACACCGCCGACGCGCTTGCAATCGCCGTATGCCATGCGCATACGGGTTCTTCCAGGCTTTCTCCCTTTTATAATCTTCGGTAAGGAGCGGACCTATGTTTTATTATCTTTGCGGCGATCTTGTGCTGACAACGGCGAACACGGCGGTCATTGATGTCGGCGGGGTGGGGTATTCCCTCACTGTTTCGGGTACGACCCTTGGAAAAATTGCGGGGAAAAGCGGAAAAACAAAGCTTTTTACCTATCTGAAGGTTTCTGAGGATGCCGTTGAACTGTTCGGCTTTGCAACGGAGGAGGAGCTTTCGATGTTCAAAGCGCTGCTTGCCGTATCCGGCGTGGGGCCGAAGGCGGCAATCTCCGTGCTCAGCCTGTATTCTCCGGATAAGCTTGCCGCAATTATCGCAAGCGAGGATGTCAAGGCGATTGCAAAGGCGCAGAATATCGGCGGAAAAACGGCTGCAAGAATCGTGCTGGAGCTGAAGGATAAGCTGAAGCTGAAGGGCGCGCCCGCGGCGCAGGGCGATAATTTTGCATCGGAGCAGACAGACTCTGTGATGCAGGAAGCGACCAACGCACTTTTGGTGCTCGGATACAGTCGGGCGGAAGCGGTGGCGGCGCTGCGGCGCGTGAGCGGCGCGCTTTCTTTGGAGGAGCTGATCACGGCGGCGCTCAAACAGCTTGCAAAAGGATAATCGGAGGAGAACATGGAGTATTTTGATCGCGAAAGCCCCGCCTATGAATCCGATGAAATGGATTTTGAAAGCCGCATCGTTTCGGGCGGAATGCGGCAGGAGGACGTTAAGGTAGATGTCGGGCTGCGGCCGCAGACCCTGGAGGAATATATCGGGCAGGAAAAGGCCAAGGAAAATCTGAAAATTTATATTGATGCAGCCCGCGCGCGCGGAGAGCAGCTTGACCATGTTTTGCTGTACGGCCCGCCGGGGCTCGGTAAAACAACGCTTTCCAACATCATTGCAAACGAAATGGGAGTCAATATCCGTATTACCTCCGGCCCTGCCATTGAAAAGCAGGGCGACCTTGCGGCGCTGCTAACCAATCTTTCCGAAAATGACGTCTTGTTTATTGATGAGATTCATCGCCTGCCGCGCATGGTGGAAGAGATATTGTATCCCGCTATGGAGGATTATACGCTGGACATCATTATCGGCAAAGGGCCCGCGGCAAGATCCATTCGCTTGCCGCTTGCGAAATTTACGCTCATCGGCGCAACCACGCGCGCCGGGCAGTTGACAACGCCTCTGCGCGATCGCTTCGGCGTGCTGCTGCGCCTTGAGCTTTATACGCCGGAAGAGCTTTGCACCATTGTCAAGCGCTCTGCCGGAATTTTGCAGATTCCGATCGATGATGCAGGCGCCGCTTCCATTGCCCGCCGCTCCCGTGGGACGCCGCGCATTGCAAACCGCCTTTTGCGCAGAGTGCGCGATTTTGCGCAGGTAAAGGGAAGCGGGACGGTGACGGGCGAGATTGCGGATTTTGCGCTGGCTTCTCTTGAAATCGATGAGCTTGGGCTGGATGAGACCGACCGCAAAATGCTGCGCACGATCATCAACTTTTATGACGGCGGCCCCGTCGGCCTTGAAACGCTGAGCGCCACCATCGGGGAAGAGGCGGTCACATTGGAGGATGTGTATGAGCCGTATCTGATGCAGCTCGGATTCCTCAGCCGCACCCCGCGCGGGCGCATTGCGACGCGCCTTGCCTATGAGCATCTCGGAATCCCCTATCATGCGGCTCAGGCGTCCCGCGCGACCCTGTTTGACACTGCCGCCGAGCCGGATGCGCCGAGCGATGACTGATGGACAAAACGGATAAGGAAAAACGGAATGATTTATTCAAGTGCATGGAAAGACTATGAGCTGCTTGATTGCTCCGACGGAATGCGCCTGGAGCGTTGGGCGGACTATATTCTGCAGCGCCCGGACCCGCAGGTGGTCTGGAACGATGCCAAGGCGCATCCGGCTTGGAAAAGCGCCGATGCCGTATATCATCGCTCTGCAAGCGGCGGCGGAAGCTGGCAGGTGCACTCCCTGCCGCAGGAATGGACGATTCACTATCGCGATCTGACCTTCCGCATTCGCCCCACCGGCTTTAAGCACACAGGGCTTTTTCCGGAGCAGGCTGTGAATTGGGATTGGTTTTCCGAAATAATTCGCAATGCCGCTCGCCCGGTACGCGTGCTGAACCTTTTCGCCTATACGGGCGGCGCAACGGTCGCTGCGGCGCAGGCGGGAGCAAGTGTGGTGCATGTGGATGCATCCAGGGGTATGGTGGCGCAGGCAAGAGAAAATGCGGCGCTGAGCGGATTGACGGACAGACCGATTCGCTGGATTGTTGACGACTGCAAAAAATTCATTGAGCGCGAGATTCGCCGCGGCAATGTGTATGACGGAATTATTATGGATCCTCCCTCCTACGGCAGAGGCCCGAGCGGCGAGGTCTGGAAGCTGGAAAGCGGCATTCACGAGCTTGTCAGGCTGGCGGCCTCGCTGCTGAGCGACGACGCGTTGTTTTTTGTGCTCAATTCCTATACCACCGGGCTTTCCGCTTCCACCACGGCATATCTTATGCAGCTGGTGATGCGCGGGCGCGGCGGGGAGGTATTTGCCGATGAGATCGGTCTGCCCGTGACACAAACGGGCGGCATTTTGCCGTGCGGTTCCGTAGCGCGTTGGAGCGCCGGGGGAGGCAGGAATGGATAATCAAACGAGGCGGAGAGAACCGCTGATTCGCGCCGAGCACCTCAGCTTTTCCTATCCAGATGAAAAGGCGGCGGGGTATCCGGTGTTAAATGATGTCAGTCTCACGATTGAGCGGGGCAGCTTTGTCTGCCTGATCGGGCACAACGGCTCCGGTAAATCAACGCTGGCAAAGCTTTTGAATCTGATTTTATTGCCGAGCAGCGGCAAACTTGTGATAAACGGCTTTGATGTGACCTCGCACCCGCTCAGCGACGATGAAATTTACGCGGTGCGCCGTAATATCGGCATGGTGTTTCAAAACCCGGACAATCAGCTGGTTGCAACCGTGGTGGAGGAGGATGTCGCCTTTGGGCCGGAAAATCTTGGCGTGGCGCCGGAAGAAATTTCACGCAGGGTCGATGACGCACTGCGCGCGGTGGATATGACCGAGTATCGTCTGCATGCGCCGCATCTGCTCTCAGGCGGGCAGAAACAGCGCGTTGCGATTGCGGGCATTTTGGCTATGCAGCCGGACTGCATTGTTTTGGACGAAGCTACGGCAATGCTGGACCCGATCGGGCGCGCGGAGGTGCTGAGCACGATCCGCAGGCTCAACCGTGAGCTCGGCATCACCATCATTCACATCACGCATTATATGGATGAAGCGGCGCTTGCCGACCGCGTTGTTGTTTTATCGGACGGGCAGATCATTGCCGACGGAAAGCCGCAGCAGGTCTTCGTCCGCCGCGAGGAGCTGCGCCGGGCGGGACTCGATATTCCGCAGATTTCGGATATCGTGCATATGCTGCATGAGGGCGGCATTGCCGTCTCGCCCGATATTTTAAGCTGTTCGGAGGCAGCCGCTGCGCTGGAAGCGCTTTGGCAGGGGCAGCATCAGAAAGGATAACACATGGCAACACTTTCACTCGCACAGGTCAGCTTTGCCTATTCCAAAGGCACGCCTTTTGAAAAAGAGGCGCTGCGGCAGATCAGCTGTGCGTTTTCCCCGGCGGAGCTGGTCGGCATTATCGGGCAGACGGGCTCCGGCAAATCAACGCTTGCACAAATGTTCAATGGGCTTTTGCGGCCGGACAGCGGCACAGTGCTGCTGGACGGGGCGGATATCTGGAAAGAGCCGAAAAAAATGCGCTCCGTGCGTTTTCGCGTCGGAATTGTGTTTCAATATCCGGAATATCAGCTTTTTGAAGAAACGGTATATAAAGATATTGCCTTCGGCCCGATGAATATGGGGCTCTCGGCAGACGCGGTGCGGCAGAAGGTGACGCAGGCGGCTGAATTTGCCGGCATTGCGCCGGAATTTATGCAGCGCTCGCCCTTTGAGCTTTCCGGCGGGGAAAAGCGTCGGGTTGCGATTGCGGGGGTGATGGCAATGGATCCGGAAATTCTGATTTTGGACGAGCCAGCGGCTGGGCTTGACCCGCGCGGCAGAGCCGAAATCCTCGGCGGAATCGAAGCATATCAGGAAACAACGGGGAAAACCGTGATTATGATCAGCCATTCCATGGAGGATATGGCTGCCTATGCAAAGCGGCTGATCGTTTTGCAAAGCGGCACCGTGGCGGCAAGCGGTACCAAGGAAGAAATTTTCGGGGACCGAGCGCGCCTTGCCGCAATGGGGATGCAGCTGCCGCAGGCGACACAGCTTTTGATTGCCCTTGCCGAAAAGGGGATTCCGGTGCGCACCGATCTTTATACCCCAAAGGAAGCCGCGCAGGAGATTCTGCGCGTGTTCGGAAAGGCAGGTGCGCATGCTTAAAGATATTACTCTGGGGCAGTATTTCCCCGGCAATTCGCTTTTGCACCGTCTTGATCCGCGCACGAAAATTATCGCAGAGCTGTGCTTTATCGTTGCGGTTTTTTTGGCAAAAGGATATTTCGGCTATGCGGCGCTCCTGATTTTTTCCGCGGCGCTGATCGTGCTCAGCCGCCTGCCGTTTCGCGTGATTTTGCGGGGCATGAAGCCGCTGATCGTGATCATCCTCTTTACGGCGGCGATCAATGTGTTTTGGACGAGCGGACAAACGCTGCTGTTTTCCTGGAGATTTATCAAAATTTATCGCGAGGGAATCGAATATGCCGTCTTTATGCTGATTCGGATTCTCACGCTTGTAATCGGGTCCGGCGTTTTGCTGACCTATACCACCTCCCCCATTCTTCTGACCGACGGAATCGAGGCGCTTTTGGCCCCGCTGAAAAAGCTGCATCTTCCCGTGCATGAATTTGCAATGATGATGACCATTGCCCTGCGCTTTATTCCGCTTTTGACAGAGGAAACGGATAAGATTATGAACGCACAGAAGTCCCGCGGTGCCGATTTTGAAAGCGGCAACCTTTTGCGCCGTATTAAAGCCCTGATTCCGATTTTGGTGCCGTTGTTTATCAGTGCGATTTACCGTGCAGACGAGCTTGCCGTTGCAATGGAGTGCCGCTGCTATCGCGGCGGAGAAGGGCGCACAAAAATGCGGTCGCTCCGCATGCATGCGGCTGATGTTTTCTTCCTTTGTGCCATGCTTTTGTTCTGCGGCGGCTTGATTTTGCTTCGGAGTTTTGGGTTATGACAAAGTATTTGCTCTCGCTGCAATATCGCGGCACCGCTTATTGCGGATTTCAGGTGCAGAAAAACGGCGTCTCCGTGCAGGAAAAGGTGCAGGACGCCATTGAAGTTTTATATGGAAAACGCCTGCCCGTCAAGGGCTGCAGCCGTACGGACGCGGGCGTGCACGCGCTTGATTTTCGCCTGAGCTTTGAAGATGCGGGCGATGTGCCGCGCTTTGCGGCGCCGGCTTTGCCGCAGGCGCTCAATGCGCATCTGCCGCAGGATATCGCAGTTCGGTGGTGCACCCAGGTAGCGCCCGAGTTTCATGTGCGCTATGATGTTAAGAGCAAAACATATCTGTATCTGATTTGGAACCGCCCGGTGCCGCATGTTTTTTTGCAGGGGCTTTGCTGGCATGTGCGCACGCCGCTGGATGTTGCAAAAATGCAGTTTGCGGCAAAGGCGCTGTGCGGCAGGCGGGATTTTCGCTCTTTTGCCGCGGGGGCGTGCGACAAAGAAGATACCGTGCGCACTGTTTTTTCCTTTGATGTTACGGAAACGGACGGGCTGCTCCGCCTGCGCGTTACCGCCGACGGCTTTCTTTATAACATGGTGCGCATTTTGGCGGGAACGCTTTTTGAAATCGGTGCGGGAAAACGGCCTGCCGATTCCGTTTGTGAAATTGTGGAGCAAAGAAACCGCGCGGCAGCCGGTATGACGGCGCCGCCGCAGGGACTCTATTTGGAAGAAGTGCGGTATCGCAGTCTGCAGGAATGAAAGGGGGCGCCTTGTATGCCTTTGCGAAAAAAACAGACAAAACAAACACCGCTGCAAACAAATGCAGGGCAAGCGACACCGCCGCAGCAGCCGCAAAAGCCGCAGCGCCCGATCAATCGGTTTTATCTGCGCATCAGTAATCGTTTCCGTGTTGCAAAATATGTCGGCGTTCTTTGCCTGGTCGTTTTTGTCTTGTTTATGTTCACCTTTTATCGGGAAAGCATAACCATAGAGAATTTCCGCTTCTTTTTGCGGTATATTGATACACGCAACCCGCAGCGCACCGATGAAAGCATTATCAAATATGATTCCTCCTCCATCAGCAGCACGGTTATCTATAAGGGTTCCATCGCCGTTGCGGACAGCGATTCGCTGCAGATCTATGATCTCAGCGGCGACAATATTTTAAGCGTTACGCAGCATTTTTCCAATCCGAATCTGCTTGCAAGTGACCAGTTTATTCTTTGCTATAACACAGGCGGGCCGACCTACCGCATTTATAATTCTCTCTCAAAGCTGCACGAGGAAACGCTTGACTATGAGATTTCTTCGGCAAGCATGAACAGAAGCGGCATATATGCAATCGTTTCCAAAACCAAGGAATATCGCTCGAGCGTCACAATTTACGGCAGCGATTTTTCCCCGCTTTATCAATGGTTTTCACCGGATAAATTTGTAATGGATACGGCAATTTGCGACAACAATCAGAATTTCCTGATTGCCGCCTGCGCAACGGATCAAAGCGGCACGCTGCAATCGCAGATTTTGGTTTGCCGGCTGGGCGAAGAGGAAAAGCTTGCGGAAATATCTCTTGACGATGTAATGGTGCTCTCCCTGAGCTATCGCGCCGACGGAACATTTACCGCTTTGTGCGATGACGGCCTGCGCTATTTTTCCAAGGACGGCACACAGGCTGCCTTTGTTTCCTTTGACGGCGCAATTCCCGTTAAGGCAGGGCTTTGCGGTGAATATTCTTTTTATGCCGTCAACCGCAATGTCGTCGGCAGCGAGCATACCGTTCTTGTTTTCGACAAAGAGGGAAAAATATTGTTTGACGGAAGCATTCTCGGCGAGATTACCGACTATACTTTTACAAACGATGCGCTGTATTTATTGCTGGAGCGGCAGATCGTCCGCATTTCGCTGCGCGGCACGGAGGTGCTCTATCGGGATGCAACGGTAAACGGAACGGGAATTCTGACAGTGGATGAAAAGCAGCTGCTGCTCTGTTTCCCGGAAAAGACGGAGCTGATCGATATTGATGCTCTGTTCTTCGGCACGGCTGAATAAGGAGGTCTGTATGGGTTTTTTACTGGACGGAATACTGGTTGCACTCATTCTGATTTTTGCGGTCGTCGGTGCACGGCGCGGCTTATTTCGCAGCATTCGGGGCATTCTTTGCGCCGTGTGCTCCTTCGGCACCGCAATGATCTTTTGCAGGCGCTTCGGCGATTATCTCAACCGCGTTTTTTTCAGCCCGCGTGTGCAGAAAATTGTTTCCGATGCCCTGACACGGGCAACGGGCGGCGCGCCGGTTGAACAGGTTTTGGAGGAAAAGCCGGATATTCTGACCGACTTTTTGCGCACCTTTTCCGCAACTCTGACGCAAATTCAGGAAAAAACGGCACAGCTTTTGGCTGATCATTTCGGGGATGTCGGCGCGGCGGTTGCGCGGGCGGTCGCCGACCCGATTTCCGAAAAGCTTTCGTATGCAGTCGCCTTTTTACTGCTGTTTTTGGCGGCGTCGCTTCTCTTCGGGATTTTGTTCCGTCTGATCGGCGGTCTTTTGCATTTGCCGGTGCTGCGCCAGGCGGATCACCTGCTCGGACTTTTCGGTGGCGCGGTCGGCGGCGTGCTTGTCTGTTGGGTGCTCAGCTGTGTATTTTCTATGTTTTTACCGTATCTCAGTGCAAATTTTGCATCGGTTTTTCCGGCGGACCTTGGCGCCAAGACAAAAATTTTCCGCGCACTGACGGAATATAACTTCTTCACCTTTTTACTCGGGTGAACCGCAATCGCATTTTTCACGGAAAGGAACTTTGAAACTATGGAACTTTGCTCACGATGCCATAAACGCTTTGCCGTTGTCTATGTGACACGGATCGAGGGCGATAAAACAATCAATGAGGGAATCTGCCTGAGCTGCGCAAAAGAGCTCGGTATCAAGCAGGTGGATGATATTCTCAAAAAAATGGGGATCGACGACGAATCCTTGGAGCAGCTTGACGATGAGGTGATGGGGCTGATCGGTGAAAACGGGCAGGTCCCGGAGCAGACGCCGCAGGGCGATGCCGAGGATGATGCGGAAAACGGCGACAGCCGCGCCCCTGCGATTGATTTCGGAAAACTTTTCGGCAGCTTTGCAAATCGCCCGGAAAATGCCCCCGGCGCCGATCGCGGCGATGCGGCAAAGCAGCAGGAGGAACCGCAGGGAAAAGGGCGTGCCAAGCGCAAATATCTCAGCGCATATTGCCTGGATTTGACGCAGAAAGCCAAAGAGGGAAAGCTGGACCGTATCGTCGGCAGAGAACGCGAGCTTGCGCGTATGATGCAGATTTTGTGCCGCCGCCAAAAAAACAACCCCTGCCTTATCGGAGAGCCGGGCGTCGGCAAAACGGCGATTGCGGAGGCGCTTGCCATTGAAATTGCAAACGGCAGCGTCCCCGGGAAACTGCGCGGCAAGGAAATCCAGCTTGTCGATCTGACGGCAATCGTCGCCGGGACGCAGTTCCGCGGGCAGTTTGAAAGCCGCATGAAGGGATTGATTGATGAGGTCAAGGCGCAGGGCAATGTAATTCTTGTCATTGATGAGGTGCATAATATTGCAAGCGCGGGCGATGCCGAGGGCAGCATGAATGCCGCCAATATCTTAAAGCCCGCTCTCTCCCGCGGGGAAATCCAGGTCATCGGCGCGACCACGCTTGCGGAATACCGTAAATATATCGAGAAGGACTCTGCCCTGGAGCGCCGCTTTCAGCCGATTTTGGTGGAGGAGCCGTCCGTCGGGGACAGTGTTGAGATTCTGAAGGGCATCAAGGGCTACTATGAGCAATTTCACGGGATCCGCATTCCGGATGATATTGCCCGCCGTGCCGTGGTTATGGCGGAGCGGTATATTCAGGACCGTTTTCTGCCGGATAAGGCGATTGACCTTTTGGATGAGGCTTGTGCCTATGTGGCGCTGCATTCTCCGCTGATCCGCGAAATTGAGGATGTGCAGGCACAAAGAGAGCTGATTCGCTCGGAAATGGCTGTGCTGCAGGAACAGATTAAAAACGAACAGGCACCGCCGCAGCAGGTCTATCAGCAGCTTGCCGAGCATAAGAGCAGCGAAATGCAGCATACTCTGCGCATTGAAGAGCTGGAGAAAAAGCGCGAAGAGATTACCCTTGGCGTGGAGGATCTTGCTCATGTGATCGAGGTATGGACGGGAATTCCCGCAAGCAGTATCACGGAAAATGAATTTGAGAGGCTCGACCGCCTGATGCTGCGCTTAAAGGATCACATTGTCGGTCAGGACGAGGCGGTGGATGCAGTCGTTCGCGCAATCAAGCGCAACCGCACGGGTGTGTCATATGTCCGCAAGCCCGTTTCCTTTATTTTTGCAGGACCGACCGGGGTCGGAAAAACGGAGCTTGTGCGGCAGCTTGCAAATGAGCTGTTCCAAAGCCCTGAAGCGCTGATTCGGCTTGATATGTCCGAGTTTATGGAAAAGCATTCCGTTTCCAAGCTCATCGGCTCGCCTCCCGGCTATGTCGGATATGATGAGGCGGGGCAGCTGACGGAAAAAAACCGCCGCAAGCCGTATTCCGTTATTCTGTTTGATGAAATCGAAAAGGCGCATCCGGATGTTCTCAATATTCTCTTGCAGATTTTGGATGCCGGCCGCCTTACCGATGCGCACGGCCGCGAGGTCAGCTTTGAAAACGCCGTGATCGTGATGACGACGAATGCCGGCGCGCACAACGGCGCGAAAACCGCGGGATTCGGCGCAACCTATTCCGCGTTGCAAAAAGAAAGCACGGAAAAGGCGCTGCTCGGATTTTTGCGGCCGGAATTTATCAATCGTGTGGATGAGATCATCACCTTCCGCCATCTCGATGAGGAAGATTTTGTTTCTATCTGCCGCATCATGCTTTCGCAGCTTGTGGAGAATCTTTTGGATAAGGATATCACGCTTCTTTACACCGATGCGGTGCTGCGGTATCTTGCGCATGCTTCCTTCAGCGTCAAATACGGCGCGCGTAATTTGCGCCGCTATCTGCAGACGCATGTGGAGGATGAGATTGCAAAGCGCATCATTGCGCAGTATCAAAACGGCATTCGCACCATCTATCTCATCGTGAAAAAGGATGAAACCGGATCGGAGCATTTGGTCTTCGGGGATGGCGCGGAGGAAAGCGAAACAAACGCCTGAGCGCGCATCGGACTATCAGACTGTGGAAAGGAATGGACTTGCATTTTGAAGGGATCCTGGTATACGCAAAGCATTGCGCAGACGCTTAACCGTCTGCGCACGGATGCATCGGGGGGGCTTTCCCATAAAGAGGCGCAGAAACGGCTTGCCAAATACGGCAAAAATCGTCTGCATCCGATCTCCCGTGTTGCTTTTTATCGCAGCCTGCGTCATATTTTGCTGGATTTCACGGCAATTTTACTGCTTATTACCGCGCTGATCGGATATGCATTCGGTGCCGATTCCAATTCGCTTATGCTGGCGATGATCGTCCTTGTGCATATGCTGATTGTGGTGCTTGTGTTGTTCCGCTCGGAGCGGGTGCTGGAAAATATGGAGCGCGATACGCTTTCTTTGACGCATGTCGTGCGGCAGGGCAAGCTTTTTTTGACGGAGCCTGCGCGCCTTGTCCCCGGAGATATTATTTATCTTGGGCAGGGGGATTTGGTTCCTGCGGATTGCCGCCTGGTGCAAAGCGACGGGCTTTGCGTAGATGAGAGCGCCGTGTTTTGTGACGGGGAGGACAGAACCGCAGTACATAAAATGGCGGATTTGACGCTGCGGCAGCAGCCGACAGGGACACCGTATTCCGCGGCAAATATGCTCTACGGCGAGAGCGTCGTTATGCAGGGCAGCTGCGCGGCGGCGGTTACGGCAACCGGGGCGCGCTGCATGGTGTGCCGCACGGCGGGAAAAACGGATGTTACCGTACCTCGTGCGGCAATGCCGCACGAGCGGATGTTCCGCAAATACGGAAAGAATCTTTCGCTGAGCCTGATCGTCGTTGTGTTTTTGCTGGTGGTGCTCCAGCTTGCGCTGGCGCGCAGCGGGGAAGCGCTGTTTTCCTCTTTTCTCAACGCAATGACCTATGCGGTGAGCTGCATGGGCGAAATGTTTTCCGCATTTTGTACGGTGGTGGTCGCCTGCGGCGTTTATTCGACGATCAAAAAACACAGAGATATCAACACGGGCGCAATGATCAGGTGCCCCGGCGCAATTGATCGCTTGAAAAGGCTGACGACGGTAATCATCCCGCGCCGCGGCGTCCTCACAACGCGGGTGCAGACGATTGATTATGTCTGTACGCCGAGCAGACTTTACCGCGTTGCCGATACGCGGTATCGCTCAACGCTTGAGCGTGTGATTCGGCTGGGCGTTGTGTCTACGGGCTGCTACGGCATGGAGCGTGTGACAAGCGGCGGTCAAAGCGCAGCCCTTGGGCAGGAGGCGCTTGCAATCCTTTCTGCGGCGCGCAGCCTCGGGCTTTATAATATTGATCTTGACCGTCGGTTTCCCCTGGTGCAGTATGTGCGTGCCGACGGAGATATCAGCCTGTTTGATATGGCGCTTGTGCGCGGGAGCAGCACCGGGTTTACCGCAGTTGTGCGGGGCAGGCCCGAGCAGATCCTTTCCCGCTGCCGCTATTACCGCGACGGGGAAGGGGCGACGGAGCTTTCGGAAAGGCGCATGGCAAAGCTGCGGGAAAGCTGTCATACTCTTTCCGCGCAGGCGTATACTGTTGTAGCCATTGCGACAAACGATGTGCAGACGGCGCGCGCGGAATATGCGCCGATGTATCAGTCCGATATGGTATTTGAAGGATTTTTGGCGTTCCGCGTTCCGCTGCTTGCCGATGTCGGGCAGCTCATAAGCCGCTGCAAACGCGAGAATATCAAGGTTGTTCTCTTTGATGAAAACGAAGACGACAGCATCGCTTTTGCACAGAAGATAGGAATTGCGGAAGGTGCAGAGCAATGCATCACCGGCAGACAATATGCCGAAAACGATCCAGCCATGAACTTTATGGACGCCGGAAATTTGCGCGTTTATACCGATCTTGCGCCCGGGCAGCGCTGCGCGGTGATCCGTGATCTGCAACGACAGGGTGAGACGGTCGGATATCTCGGGAAAACCATGGAGGATCTCGCGCCCATGGAGGCTGCGGACGTTTCCTTTGCGCAGAATGTAACTCTGTCCGACCGCGCCAAAAATCATATTATTCCCGTGGAAAGTGAAATCACCCCCGGGGGGATTGCGGAATCCGCTTCGCGCATTGGCTGTGAGGTTCTGAAGGATCGCGCGGATGTTATTTTGTCCGAAGCGGATGAAAACGGAAACGGCGGCTTTGCAGCGCTGATGGAGGCGCTGACGGCGGCGCGCTCCATTGAGCAAAATCTTTTGCATGTACTCTATTATTTGATTCCGTCCTCCTTGGCAAGGCTTGCGATGGTGCTGTTTGGTATTCTAAGCGGCTCTGTGGTCATGGATGCGGTGCAAATTGCTTTCTCCGGTCTTTTGCTGGATTTTCTTGCCGTGATGATCATCTGTTTTGAAACGGCGGACGCTTCCATTTTACGTATTCCGGCGCAAACGCAAAGACGGCTGCAGCAGCCGAAGAATATTATGCTTTCCTCGCTGCTTTATGCCCTGGTCTGGACGGCATGCAGCGCGACTTTGCTTGCGGGGCTTAAGCTGTTTTACCCCGCGCTTTTGCCTGCCCAGCTGCTCAGTGCCTCGTTTTTATATTGGTCGGTGCAGCAGCTGATTTTCCTGTTTATTGTCAAGCAGGAGCGGCGCGACCTGCGCCCCGGTTTCAAAATCAACGGCATTCAGGTGGCGACGGTTGCGGTGATCGCGGAGATTTTTCTGCTGTTCTTTATGTATCAGCCGCTCGGGCAGCGCTTTGGCATTGTGCGCTTTCCGCCGTATCTTTTGTTGTGGATTCTCGGCGCGGCTGCGGTATTTGCCTTGCTTGCGGCACTGTGCAAACATCTGATCGATAATTGCGACCGTATCCGTGAGCTGCCGCTGCAGCGGGCGGAAACAAAGCAGCGTGTCGGAGCCGCTGCGGATGCTGCAGCCGCTTCCGCCGCGAACGGGCAAACGCAGCCTGACGAAGAGCCGACAGCCCCCACGCCGACGGCGGAAATACAAACCGTTCCCGTCAAAGACGGCGTGCCGGATCTTTCCCGTGTGCTTTCTATGATCGCGCAGGAGGACGATGCCCCGCTGCAGACGCTGCTTGAGGAAGATTTAGCGGCACAGTCGGAGAATTCAAGGGTGCTGGAAAAGCTGCGGCGGGATCCCGATGCATCGGCGCAGCAGCTCTTTCCCGAGCTGGAAGAAACGCAGGAAATTCCCGTGCAGCCCGAAGATGATTATACCGAGATTGAATATTATGAAAATCAGCAAAATTCCAATGCCGAGCTCTTTGCAAGATTCGGAATTGAGCTGACGGACAGTGAAAAAGCAATGTTGGGCGATGCAGCGCAGCCTGCCGCCCCTGCGGAAGAATCAAATCAATCCGACGAAACCTGATTTTTCATGCAAGGGGGTCAAGACACCTGCATGCCGCCTGCTTTATTGCCTTATCAAGTCGCCTTAACGGCGCCTGCCTTTGTACCCCGCGCGGCTGATGTGCAAAATGCCGCCGCCTTTTTGCAAAGTGCAGGCGCCGTTTGCACGCTCGGCGCTTCCTGCTTTTTGCCGCGCCGCTTTTCGCGGGCGGATGACCAAGTGCGCGCCGCGGAGCTTACCCGTTTTTTGTGCTGCGGCGCATATGATATCGTTTTGTGCTGCCGCGGCGGCTACGGTGCGGCGCGGCTTTTGCCGTATCTTGACAAAGCTTTGCTGCAAAGGGCGCGTGCCGTTTTGTGCGGCTATTCCGATATCACGGCGCTGCATGCATTTTTGTTTTCCGCCTGCGGCGGGTGCGGTGTGCACGGGCTCATGGCCGCCACGGATTTTGCCGCGGTGCCGCCGCCCGAGGCGCTTTCGGCGTTCGTTGATTGCTTTGCAAAGCCGGAGGTGCGCCTGCCGCTGCAGGCGGTCTATCCTGCGCAAGGGGTGCGCATCGGAAGATTGCTCGGCGGCAATCTAAGTGTTTTTACAAGCCTTTGCGGCACGCGTTTTTTCCCGGATTTAAGCGGTGCGATTTTACTTTTGGAGGAGGTTGGAGAGCCTGAATACCGTCTGGATCGGATGCTGACTCAGCTTTGGCATTGCGGCGTATTTGAGGCGGCGCAGGCGGTGATATTCGGCAATTTGTCCTTGGCGCGGCAAGAGGACGAAATAAAATTTCTGCGTCGCTTTTTTGACGGAACCCGTTCTGCGGTTTATATATGCCCGCTGATCGGGCATATCAAAGGGAATCGTTCCGTTCCGCTCGGTATGCCGGCGAGCATTGCTGCAGGACGCCTCACGGTGCGCAGCGGCTTTGCGGCGCTATGCCGATAAAAGCGCAAAGCGCCCGGACTTTGTCCGAACGCTCCTCGCCGAGTAACATGCTGCGCTGTTATCTGTTTTTCATTGCATTTTCGGCATTCTCGATCATCTTGCGCACCATCTGGCCGCCGACAGAGCCTGCCTGCTTTGCGGTGAGATCGCCGTTGTAGCCCTGCTTGAGGTTCACGCCGACTTCGTTTGCAGCTTCCATCTTGTACTTGTTCAGTGCTTCCTTTGCTTCGGGAACCAAAGACTTCTTACTTCTGGACATGTTCATTCTCCTTGTGCGCGGAAATTCCGCATCTATTTTAACGCACCGCCGCAGCGCGGTGCGCCGCTTTGGTACGGTTGTGAAATCCTTTCGGATTTCGATTCTATTATGTGAACATGACGCGCATCTATCCCTGTTAAAATTTACAAAACGCTTTGATCCGAAAATAAAAAAGGGCTGTCGAAACAAAATGTTTGACAGCCCTTTGCGGCATTTGCCTGTTGGTTGTTTGCTTTATTCCGTGATTTTTACAACGACGCGACGGTCAACCGAGGTTGCGGCGGCTTTCATCACCGTGCGCAGCGCCTTGGCAATTTTGCCATGCTTGCCGATGACCTTGCCCATATCCTGCGGAGCCACGGTGAGTTGCAGCAGCACCTCGCCGTTTTCTTCCGTTTCGGTAACGCTGACCTGCTCGGGGTGATCGACAATGGCGGCAGCCATATCCGTCAATACTTTTCTCAAATCAACCATGTGTTTCTTCTCCGATTATTTCAGGATCTCGGTTTTTTTCAGAAGGCTTTTCACCGTCTCGGTCGGCTGTGCGCCGCAGGCAAGCCATTTCTGTGCCTTTTCAGCGTCGATACGGATATCAACGGGGTTGGAAAGGGGATTGTAAAAGCCGATCTGCTCGATGAAGCGGCCGTCTCTGGGAGAACGGGAATCGGCGATTACCACGCGGTAGGAGGGCTGCTTCTTTGCGCCCACTCTTTTCAGTCTCATTTTTACTGCCATTGTTTTTTCCTCCAAAATTGTTTTATAGTATTATTTGGGTTAACAGGGTCACATAGCGGGAAAACGGAATTTGCCTTTTTTTCCAAAGCCTTTTTTCCCGGAAAATTGCTTCATCATTTGGCGCGTCTGCTCATATTGCTTGAGCAGGCGGTTCACATCCTCAACCTTTTGTCCGCAGCCTGCGGCAATGCGCCGCCTGCGCGATGCGGAGATGATTTCGGGATGCTCGCGCTCCTGCTCCGTCATGGAGAGCATAATCGCCTCCGTGCGGGCAAGCTGGCGCTCGTCAATGGAAACATCTTTCAGCTTTGCTTTATTGATGCCGGGCAGCATGGAAATCATCTGGTCAAGATTGCCCATGCCTTTTACCTGGCGGAATTGTTCCAAAAAATCATTCAGGGTGAATTCGGAGCGCCGCAGCTTTTCCTCAAGCTCCCTGGCTTTTTTTTCATCAAAAGCCGCTTCCGCTTTTTCAATCAGGGAGAGCACGTCGCCCATGCCGAGAATGCGGGATGCCATGCGGTCCGGATAAAAGGGCTCGATTGCATCAAGCTTTTCACCCGTGCCGATGAATTTGATCGGCTTTCCCGTTACATGGCGAATGGAGAGCGCCGCGCCGCCGCGCGTATCGCCGTCCAGCTTTGTCATCACAACGCCGGTAATATCCAAAAGCTCATTGAAGGAGGACGCAACATTGACGGCATCCTGACCGGTCATAGCGTCAACCACAAGCAAAATTTCCTGCGGCTGCACGGTTTGCTTGATCGTTTTCAGTTCCTGCATGAGTGCTTCATCAATATGAAGCCGTCCGGCGGTATCCAAAAACACAACGTCGTGCCCGTGTTTTTTTGCATGCTCAATGCCCTCGCTTGCAATTTTCACGGGGTCTGTGCAGCCATCCATTGCGAACACCGGCACATCGATCTGTGCCCCGACGACCTGCAGCTGTTTGACCGCGGCGGGGCGGTATACATCGCATGCGACCAAAAGCGGCCGCTTCCCCTGCGATTTGAGCAGCTTTGCAAGCTTTGCGCAATGCGTTGTTTTGCCGCTGCCCTGCAAGCCGACCATCATGATAATGCTCGGCGGGCGATTCGAAAAATTCAGCCGCTCGCAGCTGCCGCCCATAAGGGCAGTCAATTCCTCGTTGACGATTTTGATAATCTGCTGTGAGGGAACGAGGCTTTCCATCACCTCGGCGCCGACGGCGCGCGCTTCGACCGCCTTGACAAAATCTTTCACGACCTTGAAGTTGACATCGGCCTCCAGCAGCGCAAGCTTGACTTCGCGCATGCCGGCCTTGACATCCGCCTCCGTCAGCTTTCCTTTGTTTCTGAAAGAGCGCAGCGCTTGATTCATTTTATCGGTCAAGCCCGAAAATATCACGGCGCACACCTCCTTTGCGGCACAGTAAAGAAGCTCTTCTTAAAGCAGTTCTTCGATTTTTTGCAGGGCGCCTTCCATTTGCTCTGCGGCAGAAAGGATGTCGTTTTCGTCCCCTTTTGCCGCATCTGCGCGCAGCTTTGAGAGAATCTGCCGCATCTGCCCGGTTTGCTCCGAGAGTGCCGCAAAGCGCTTTGAGAGATGCAAAGCATCCTCATAGCCGCGCAGCTCTTCCTCTGCGCGCTTACAGAGATCCCGCACGCCCTGGCGCGTGATGCCGCATTGCTCCGCTATTTCGGAAAGGGAAAGGTCTTCATTGTAATAAAGGTCAAACATGCGGCGCTGCTGCGGACGGAGCAGCTCGCTGTAACAATCAAACAGAAGAGAAAGGCGCAGATCCTTTTCGTGCATGGGAGCTTCCTCCCTCGTTTTTTGCCTGTAAAGCAAATTTCTTTACAGATTATAGCACGGCGCGTGCAAAATGTCAAGTATTTTTTGATTTTTCTTTGCTTGCAAGGGGAAAAAAGACTGCCGCTTTACCTTGACAAAGCGCGAAAAAGCCCGTATAATCATATCATATATTGAAATGAATCAAACAGGGTTTTAAGAACAAGGAGAATCAGAGTGGAAATCAAGGTGGTTAAATTCGGCGGGAGCTCGCTTGCGGATGCCGCACAGTTTCAAAAGGTGGCAAAGATCGTCAAGCAGGATCCCGCGCGCCGATATGTTGTCGCTTCCGCGCCGGGAAAGCGGTTTGCGGAGGATATAAAAATTACGGATATGCTTTATGAGTGTTACGACCGAGCCGTGCGCGGAGAGGAAATTGAATCGCTGTTTTCCGTCATTCGTGACCGCTATCGTCAGATTATTCGGGCGCTCGGCATCGATCTTTCCCTGGAGGAGGAATTCTCGGTGATCGAAACCGGATTTTTGTGTCATGTCGGGCGCGATTTTGCGGCGAGCCGCGGCGAATATCTCAGCGCAAAGATCCTTTCGAAATATCTCGGCTTTCATTTTATCGATGCCGCGCGCGTGATTTGCTTTTGCGAGGATGGCTCCTTTGATGCGGAGCGTACCAATGAGGCGCTTTCCGCAATTCTTGCGCGCCATCGCTATGCCGTAATTCCCGGCTTTTACGGCTCTATGCCCAATGATACCATAAAAACCTTTTCCCGCGGGGGAAGCGATGTGACAGGCTCCATCGTGGCACGCGCCGCAAAGGCGGATCTTTATGAAAACTGGACGGATGTCAGCGGCTTTCTGATGGCGGATCCGCGCGTGGTGGAAAATCCGCGCGTGATTCGCACCATTACCTATCAGGAGCTGCGCGAGCTTTCCTATATGGGAGCGACCGTGCTGCATGAGGATGCGATTTTCCCCGTGCGCTTTGCGGGCATCCCGATCAATGTGCGCAATACAAACGACCCGGAAGCCCCCGGCACGATGATCGTCCCCGGAAACGGGACGGTGCCCTTTGAAACAAAAGAGATCGTGACCGGCATTGCCGGCAAAAAAGGCTTTTGCGTGCTTTCTCTTGAAAAGGACAGAATGAATCAGGATGTCGGCTTCAACCGCCGCGTGCTTGAAATTCTGGAGGGGCGCGGCATCAGCGTTGAGCATGTGCCCTCGGGAATCGACACTCTGAGCCTGATTGTTGACCGCAAGGAGATGGAAGGGCAGCAGGAGCATGTGGTGAACAGTATTTGCCATGCCGTATCCCCGGACAGCATCACCATTGACGACCATCTGGCGCTCATCGCCATTGTCGGGCGCGGTATGGTGCGCGCAAAGGGTACCGCCTACCGCATTTTTAAGGCAATCGCGCAGGCAGACACCAATATCCGCATGATTGACCAGGGCTCAAGCGAGCTTAATATTATCATCGGGGTGGATGAAGCGGATTACGAAAAGGCGCTGCGTTCCATTTATCTCGAATTTGATACGGACAATCAGCTTAAGGATATCGTTCACTGACGGAAGGAAAGTGAAGTGAGGAAGTGATTTTGTGACACAGTTGCCGAAATGGGCGTTCTGGGTGATCCTTTTTGCGGTTTTTGCAGGTGTATTTGCGTTTTTGGCAACGGTGGTGCGGCGCGGCGTGCAGCGCCTTTTCCGCACCTTGACCGATTCCTTGCTTGCGCTGCATGCCGCTGCTGCGGCGGACGAAGAAAAGCCGCGCTCCCTCTCCAGGCAGGATCGCATTCTTCTGCCGAAGATACGGCGCGATTTTCCGGATTTTCAGCCGGAGCTTGCCAAGCGCCTTGTCAGAGAAGAGCTGCAAAAAAGGCTTGCGGGCGCGCAGGACCTCAAAATTTATGCGGTGGTGCTGCATGATTACCGTTCCGACCCGCTGGAAAAGCTGATCATTTTTCAGGCGGCGCTTTCCGTGCGGGAGCAGGGCATTGTGCGGCAGAAGCGCTATATTTTGCACTATGCGCTTGCAACGGATGCCGATGCCCCGATCATCGGAACAAATTGCCCCAACTGCGGCGCACCGATTCCATCGCTGCAGACGAGCTGCTGCGAATACTGCGGCACGCGCCTTGTGCGCCTGATGCAAGGGCAATGGCGCTTTACGCAGGTCTTTGAGGGATGAGCGCGGTTTGGCTTGCCCCGGTGACTCCGGAAAATTGGCGTACTCCGCTTGCGGTCGCGCCGCAGCAAAAGGAACAGGTCGCGGACCGCATAACGCTGCTTGCCCGCGCATTTGCATATCGCAATTCTCGCAGCCGCGCTTATTTTATCATGCATGAGGATGAGCCGGTTGGGATGGCACTGTATTATGATCTGCCGCAAAGAGAAGCATATGTGCTCAGCGAGCTTTTTATCGATATGCGGTATCAAAGAATGGGATATGGTGCTGCGGCAACGGCTGCTCTGCTTGCGCAAATGCGTGCGGACGGCAGATGGCACAAGGTGCTTTTGTGCTATATTGAGGGAAATGATGCGGCGCGCGGGCTGTATGCAGCCCTTGGCTTTGCGGAAAACGGCGCGCGGGATGAAGACGAAATTGAAATGGAGCTTGCTCTTTGAATGCTCAAACAAAAAGCCGCTTTGCAACATTTTGCAAAGCGGCTTTTTGAACGATTCGGCGCTTAGCCGAGAATGTAGACGCGCATGGAGCGGATGCCGAACTGCATTGCCTCGGAATACCAGTTCTCTCCGAGATAGCCTAAGTAAACATCAATTTTATTTCCCTTGATGCCGCCGCCGGCATCCTCCGCGCGGCAGATGCCGTAGTCTCCGTAGTTGCCCTTGACATAGACTTTGGAGCGCAGCGGGATCACGCTTGGGTCAACCGCAATGGTGCCCTCCGTCGGCGGCACGCCTGTCGCCGTATTGTTTCCGGTGGGGCCGTATGCCGTTGCGGATACATCGACATAATAAGAAAAGGCATAGCGTACACCGTCCTTTCCGACCAGGGAACCGCCGATGCCGTAGTTCACTATTTCATCAACAGGGTCTGCCTGCACCGATTCGGAGATGACCTCTCTCTCACTTTCTTCTCCGTTGCGCAGCGTGATACGCTCCGTGATCGATTTTTTGCCGGTTTGCCCGCTTTGCACAACGCGCGTCGTCCCGCGCGGAATCGTCTGCACCCGGTTGGTGACCGTTTCATAGGGAAGTTCAAGCAGGGTGGTTTCTTCCGCAATGCTGATTCGCGTGATTGCAATGGAATCGCCGTCGCTCAGCGCTTCGCCCAAGGCATGATTCAGCTCATCATATTCGCCGAGGGTCAGCGCATTTTCCGCCAAAATCCGCTCCACCGTATCCTGCGCTGTTGTGAGCATCACGGGTTCCGCAGCACCGTCGATGAGACTGACGGTGATCGTTTGCGCGGCAATGTCTTCTCCCGCATGCGTTTCTTTGCCGTGCGCCGCAACATCTATGCTTTCATCGGCATGGGGGGCGGGCGTATTTGCAGTGTGAAAAACGGCAACACCGAGTAATACGGCGGAAAGCAGCGCAAAACAGCATACAGGCAGCACTGTTTTTTGCAGAGCATACTTTTCGGCGCTTTTCGGCAAATGCTCTTTTGCTTGCCGCCACTGCTTCCAAAGCAGAAAAAGCTCGGTGCAGTCCTCCGAAAGCTTTGCAAACGGTTTTTTCTTCGGCAAATTCTGCCGCATGCTTCGTCGCGGCGGGTCGGTATGATTGCATTTTTCCATGCTACTTCACTCATTTCCGATAGAATATGCATTGGGGGATTCCGTGAAAAGCAGACGCAGGGCAGAAAAACGAAATCTCGATGCCCCATCACTATATCATAGAATGCTCAATTTGTCAAGTTTTTGCCGTCTCGGTGGGGGAAAACAACATTTTTCGACCCGTTTTTACAACAGAAATGCATGTTTTGGAAAAAATATGCGGCATCTCATGGAATTTTCGGACGCGGAAAAAGTTTTGTTTTTTCGCTGAAAAGGCTTGACAGGGAGAAAGCTTTGTGGTAAGATATACGAGCGATTGCAAATGATCTGCGAGTGTAGTTCAATGGTAGAATCCCAGCCTTCCAAGCTGGTCGCGTGGGTTCGATTCCCATCACTCGCTCCAGATGTGTACCTGTAGCTCAGTTGGATAGAGCAACTGCCTTCTAAGCAGTAGGTCGTGGGTTCGAATCCCCCCAGGTACGCCACTATACGGTGGGTTTAGCTCAGTCGGTTAGAGCGTCAGGTTGTGGCCCTGAAGGCCGTGGGTTCGAATCCCATAACTCACCCCAATCAGAAACGACAATTTTCGGTAGAAAATTGTCGTTTCTTTTTGCCGTGCTTTCCGTTTTCGAAGCTCTTCAAGAATTTAGGACAGATAGAATGAGAGAACGGGAAAAAAGAGCGATGAGAGAAGAGGCTGCTTTGTTACGTAAAGCAAGGATTCCTGCAAAAACCGTCTGCTTTTGCAGGATGTTGCAAAAGAATTCGAAAAGCAGTAAGAGAAAGCGTTGCAGGTTAAGCTTCCCGCATCAAAAAATCGCCCGCGCCGACACATCGTGTCTTGTGCGCGGGTGAGGTTGTTTGTCGGGCATTGCCTGCCCCGACGCAGGGTGACGCTTTTTTGCGGCTCGATTGTGAGAATGACATATTCGGAGAAGCAGCCGCTTTTAAAGCGTATGCCCCAACTGCTCAGCCCGGAGGTTACGCAAAAGGCGGTGTTGCCCAGCGTTTTCATGCCGTATACAAGATCAACGCCGCCTGCGTGCAGCAGCCGCATGCCAAGCTGCAGGGGGAGAAGCTGGCCGCCGTGCGTGTGCCCGGAAAGCACCAGATCCGCTCCCGCCTCGGCTTCCTTTTTGTAATCCGTCGGCTGATGGTCCAATAAAATAGTATAGCATTCCGGCGGCGCTTTTTCCAGCAGCGTTTTTGCATCGGCACGCGGCGCGTCGTTTTCTTCGCTGCCGGCATCTGCTCTGCCGAGCAGATAATAGCCGTTTTCAAGGGCATAACCCGCATCCTCCAAAATGCGCACGCCGCTCTTTTGCAGACCTTTTCGCAGCAACTGTACTTTTTCCTGCTGCTTTTCTTTTTCAAAAAAGCCCGTATCGTGATTTCCGAACACATAGTAGACTCCGAGCGGCGCCGTAAAACCGCGCAGGGCGGCACATGCCGCCGTAACCTCTTCGGCCGCAGTATTTTCATCGATAAAATCGCCCGCTATTAAAACGATGTCGGGCTGCTGCGCATTGATTTTTTCAACAATTGCAGAAAATTTTTCATCGTCGAGGGTCGCGCCGATATGCGCGTCGGCAAACAGAGCAATGCGCAGCTTCGGTACGGCTTTTTCCGTGAAAACGGTATATTCCGTTTTCCGGATTTCGGCGGAATTCCGATAAGCGGCGCCGAGATACCCCACCGTGCACAAAAGCGCAAGGCATAGCGCTGCGACATTTGCCGTCCGCTTGTTTCCTTTTTTGAAAAAGTGGTGCACAAGGCAGGCAGCCGCCAGCAGAAAAGCGCCAAAATGTAAAATAACGACTGCCGTGTTCACTGCGCCGAGCAGGGTCAAAGAAAGCGCCGCGGCACCGAGAACACAAATGGCGCAGGCCGCTGCAAGCGCAAACGGACGTCTCTTTGCCAAGGCGGTGTCTTTTAGAATGCCGTACAGATGCCGTGTGATGCCGCACAGGGATAGCACGGTGAAAATCACACTGAGCGCAATCAGGATGTCCCAAAGTATCATAAATTTTCTCCGAATTTGATAAGGATAATTTTATTTTTGCCGAGTCGGAGCCGTTTTATTGCGGGGCAAAGCGTTTTTCGCATTTTTACAGTGCAGATTTGAAAAAACACTGCGAAAAAATGCCGGAATTGTCTTGCATTTTCGGCGGGCGTGTGATAAAATGATAATAACTAAATGGTTATTCAGATAAGAGGAGATAAAAATGCATTTGCGGAATGAAGCGCAGTATCGCGCAAAAAAAGAAGCATTGATGCAAAAATGCTTTGAGTGCTATGCGGAGCATGGCTTAACGGGAACCGGCATTAAAGCCCTTGCCGAGGCGGCGGGCTGCACACCGGGCAATCTTTATGTTTATTTTAAAGATCTGGATGCGCTGATCATTGAATCCACGGAATTTTGCATGTCCCGCGTGGAGGACGATTTTATGCAGAAGGCACCGACTGACCCGCATGATGTCATGCGCTTTTTGGAGGAGGTGCCGTATTGGACCGCGAAGGAGCACGGCAAAAAATATCGGCTGATGTATCAGATCTATACGCACCCGAAATATATTGAATACGGCAAAAAGTTTTTCGACGGCGTCAATGAGCGGTATACCGCATATGCCAAGAAACTTGAGGGGAAGATCGGCATTCCGTATACGGTGATCACGCCGCTGATTTTTGTGTTCGTCCGCGCATGCGTGCACTATGCCATGTTTGAGGATGAATATTATCTCAAAAGCCAGATCGAGATCTTAAAAGAGGGGGTGGCGCTGTTTATGAACAAGTATCATCCTGCCGCCAAAGAGGCGGCGGATGCGTGTGCGCAGGACGAATCAAAAAAATAATAGGGAGGCGGACATGAAAAAAGTCATTCGGATTGTTTTGGCGGTTTTGCTTTGCATTGTGCTTGCCTGCGCTGCGGCATTTGCCGTTTTTTATGCTTCGCGGCTGCGCACGCTTGCAAGCGTTGAACAGCTCAGCGCATATGAGGACGGATACAATCTCTACCGCATGAATGTTTGCTATGATTACAGCATTGAGCGGATGATCGCGCGCGGAATCGACGATGATCAGGCCATGATTGACGCAGTTCTCAAAGAAGCCCTGCCGCTTTTGCCTGTAAAGCTGAAGGCGCCGGCCTTCGGATGCACGGCATTTACCGTGCGGGATACGGAATCCGGCGTGCACATGGGGCGCAACTACGATTTCAAAAACGATACCTCCGCAATGCTTGTCTATTGCGCGCCGAAGGACGGATACCGTTCTGTCGCATTTGCGGCGCTGGACAATGTTTCGGCAAACACACCGGAGCAGAGCAGAAAGCAAAAAATTGCAGCGCTGACTGCGCCGTTTATCTGCCTGGACGGAATGAATGAAAAAGGCGTTTCCATTGCCGTCCTGACGCTCGACAGCGCACCGACACATCAAAAAAACGGCAAGCCCACCATTTTTACAACGCTTGCCATCCGCCTTGTGCTTGACCGCGCGGCAAGCACCGCAGAGGCGGTTGCGCTGCTCGGTGAATATGACATGCTTGCGACCTCCGGCAGGGATTACCATTTTTATATTACGGATGCTGCGGGTGATGGCAGAGTAATTGAATATGATTGTGAGAGCGAAGCGAGAACGCTGGTTGCAACCCCGAGCGAGGCGGTGACTAATTTCTTTATTCTTTATAAAGACCGCGTTTTGCCGAATCAAAAAAACGGCATCTACGGTCACGGAAAAGAGAGGTATGATGCGGTGCTTGATGTGCTTGCCGAACAGCCGAGGCCTTCGTCTGAGACGGTTTGGACAGCGCTCAGAGCGTCCTCGCAGGAACCGAACCCAAAGGATATTACAAGCAACACGCAATGGTCCATCCACTTTTTCAATACAAACGGGACACTGGAAGTTACCCTGCGCCGTCATTGGCAGGATCGGTTTGTATATTCGCTTTCCGAGAATACCGTAACCCGGGCGGAATAACTCCCGGAGCAGCCTTCCCCAAAAATAGATTCGAAAGGAACCTGAGGTTATGAAAAAACAACATTGCACTCGTTTCCTTTGCGCGCTTTTGAGTGCGCTGCTGCTTGTGTTTCCCCTGGCGGGGTGTGCAAATCAAACAAAAAAAGAACCGCGCGTTACTTGCAGGCAAAGTATTGTCCCCGCAATGCAAAGCGAAACGCTGCTTGAATTTGAGGCGCAGGGGATTCGCTTCGACCCGAAAATGACCTCCGAGGTGCTTGTTCCGCTCGGTTCTTTTGCAGGGCGTCGCGTTGAAATCGTTTCTGCGGAAAAGCGGAAGCTTTCTCTGCGCCTTTACGGCGAGATTCAAAAAGACGGCGCGGCGGGAGCCTATCTTGACGGCGGCATTCAATTTTGCAAGGGGGCATTCGCCGATGCGCAGACGGAGCTGTTCGCTTCGGTCGGGGTTGCGGCGCCCGGGATTTATACCGATGCGGCTTCCTTATCGGTATCTGCCGAGCAGACTCGTTTTTCTTTGGTATTCAGCGGATATGTGCTTGCGGATGAGATCGGTATGGATGCAGTGCAGATTGCGGATACGGAGCTGATTGGCGTGCAACGGGAAAGCGACACGGCAATATCGATCACGGTCAAGGGCGGCGCGGCGAATAAAAACGAGGCGGCCGCGCGCTTGAACCGCAAAATTCTGACGCTCTCTGCCGCCGCGCTCGGTGTGAAAGAGGAAGTCAGGGCGAGCCTTGATTTTGAGCAGGCGGCGTTCTTTGTCGATTTTGATTATGCGCAGATTGAAAATGAAGAATTGCTGCTCACTTTTTTGCTGACCCTGCAAAGCGGTTCCTTCTCCGACGGCTTTTCCGCGCAGCAGATCACTCTTACACAAGACCTGGCGGGAGCGCAGATCCGTTCTGCAACCTTGCAGGATGGGACTGTAACGGTGCTTGCGGCGATGCCTGCGCAAACCACGCTGGATCGCCTCTCTCTTTCCGTCGGTTTTACCATTTCAAAGGAAGCAATACAAAGCCGCTGGGGAGAAAATCCGGCTGAGGATGCGGACTTTTCGCGTCATATTACGCAGGATGACATGGGCCGCTATTCCGGGCTTGATTTTTATGATGATTTGTCAAGCTTTTGCTCCATTGTACAGGGCTCGGGAATTACGCAGGTGCTCAGCGTGGCATTTCCGCCGGCAGGCGCAGCGGTAAACCTTGTGTTCGGTGCAATTACGACGATGCATGGGCTGATGGATTTGTTCGGCGTGCTGGACCGCGGCGACCCGGGTCCTTCCGATCTTGAAATCATCTGTGAAAAATTTGACTCAATTTCCCGCCAGATGGATGTGCAAAATCAGAAGCTGAACCAGATGTTCAAAGAGCTTAAGGAGGTTGAAAAAAACCAGCTTCGTGCTGAGGTGGACGCTTTCAACGCAAATATCAAAGAGCTCTCTCTTGCTGCTGCTACGATTGATAATTACTACAAGTATGCAACAGAAAAGCTTGTGGATCAAAGCAAAACGCCGGCAAAAAGCCTGGATGGTATTACCGAAAAGATTCTTTCCGGATATCGGGAAGGAATGAGCGATGAAGAAATGCGGGCGCTTTTGACGGAAGAGGAACAGGCGCTTTTGGACGAATGGATTACCTACTGTAATTTACTGGTCGAAGCGATGGAGACGGAGGCGCAAAAGGGCGGGCTGCGCAACAGCTTCTCAGGCTTTTATAAATCGGTGGATAAGCTGGAGGCAGCCCTGCAGAAGGTTTGCGTGCAGCTGACCTCGGCCTCGGAATCCCCGTTCGATCGCTACGATCAGCTCTGCGTATATTCTTATAATTTCGATAAGGCTTCTTTCCCGGCGCGCTCTGCCTATCGTGCCATTGCGCGCTCCACCGTTGACCATGCAATGATTCTTTTGATGCAGCTGTACGGTGCTTCCGACCCTACTATTGACCATACTTATATTGAGAGCATTGCAAAGCAATATTATGCGCCCGCGCTTTCCGCAATTGCGAGAAAAGAAATCAGCCTGACCACGGGCGACGAATACCGCGACGGCATTGAAGCAAATAAGGCGGTTTGCTATGTGGCTCCCGCGCCGCGTGTCGCATTTGAAAAAACATGGTTTGCGCAGGGGACGTCCAAGCAGGAAATCGAAAAGTTTTTTCAGACTATGAAAACACGGCTTTTTTGGAACAATTTGTCTGACGCGGAAAAGCAGGCGTTCAAGGAGCGCATGAAACTGCGCGGGCTGACCGGGGATACAGTGATTTCCGCCGATGCGGTTTACAAGGAATATGCGCTGCTCGGCAGAAGCATGATTATTGACGGAAAGGTCGGCATCGACGACAGCAATTTTGTCATCACGGGATATGATGATTTTGAAATTGGGGAAGAATATAACGGCTATGCCGTGAAGATGAAAAATGTTACCTATGTCTATTTGAAGACGGGGGATATCACGGTGGATTCCGAATTAAAATTTTACTGTGATCCGACAAGCACCTTTGGTTTTTATCTGCTGGTGTTTGACGGAACCTCCCGCGTGGTGAACTGATTTTTGAAAAGATGAAAAAACGGAACCGGCTTTTTGCCGTTTTATGCTGTATTTGCACATGCGTTTCGTTTTTGTCGTGTCTTGGGCGGGGGAAGAATTCCCCCGCCGATGTGACGGCAGAGCAGCTTTTGTGTATCTACATGTGCGGCAGCGATCTTGAAAGCAAGCGCGGTGCGGCAGGGCAAAATATTGCGGAACTGCTTGCGGCTGACATTCCGCAGCAGACTAAAATCATTCTGCAAACCGGCGGAGCGGCGCAGTGGCGCTCCTTTGATATCCCCTCGGACAGCATCATGCGGTATGAAATTGTACACGGGAAGCTGCAGACATTGCAAAAGCTTCCACAGGCAAATATGGGAAAAAGCGATACCCTGCGGGATTTCCTTTTGTTCTGCACGGAGCGGTATCCCACAGCACAGACAAGCCTTGTTCTATGGGATCACGGCAGCGGCAGCGCGGGCGCGTTTTGCATGGACGAAAACTACGGCATGGACGGCCTTACCGCGCAACGGCTGGAGCAGGCGCTGCAGCAGTCGCTCGGCACAGGACGTCGCCTTGCGATGCTCGGCTTTGACGTATGCCTTGCGGCAAATTTTGAAACAGTGGTTTTGGCATCGCAATATGCGGACCATATGATTGCAAGCCAGGAGATCGAGCCGCTGGGCGGTTGGGATTATAGGGCGCTTGTTGAATCAATCGGCAGTGATGGTTTTTACGAAACGGTGCTGGATGCTTTCGCAAAAAAATGCGAAAAGGCAGAAAATCGCTTTTATACGCTTTCGCACATCGATCTTTCCGGCATTAAGGAACACTATGATGCATTTGATGATTTTGCGGAACGGCTATGCGCCATGTCCGAGCAATCTCTGAAAAGCGTGACGGAAGCCGCAAGAGACGCAATGAGCTTCGGTTTTAATACCAAAGCCGAAGGCTATTCCGATATGATCGATCTCGGTGATTTTGCGCGCGCCGCCGGAGCGCAGCCTCTGCTCGATGTTCTCGCAAAGTATGTCACGGTGAAAAACGGCGTTTATAAAGAGAGTGCCTGCGGAGTGAGCCTGTATTATCCGTTGTCCGGCATCGGGCGTCTGACTGCATATTTGGGGCGCCTGCCAAAGGGGAAATACCGTGATTTTTTGGTGGCCAACTATGTCGGTGTGAACTCACAGGGGCTGATTCGCTTTATTGACAGCGGAAGTGAGCGGGACGGAGAGATGCATGTTTCTTTGTCTTCGGAATCTCTTAAATATATCCAAAGCGTAGAATACCGCGCATTTTATTACTATACAAGAGCAGACGGCTATTCTCGCTGGATTTCCTATGGTGCCGATACGGATATAGAGGAAGACGGCGATGGCGGATACACAACCTCCTTTGGTGCGAAATGGGTGTCCTGCGGCAATATTTTTGTCTGTTGTTATCCGATTGACCGCGTCGGCACGCAGACCTATTTTGCCGCAACGTGCAGTCTGAACGGGGAAGAGGGCACTGTGCGCTTTCTTTATGATCTTGCATCGCGTAAATTCGAAACGCTTGGTTTTTTGCCGACGGCGCACGGGCAGAGCAGCGAGCGGCTTCACTCGATTTCAGTCAATTCGCAAATCGGCATTTTGTTTTATGAACTGCTTGCAAACGGCAGGACGCAGCTGTGCAGCGGCGCAAATTTTTATTGCACGCCGAATGACCGATTTTCCGTTGAAACGGTTCCAAACGGGGAATATCGTATTTGCGTTGTCATTACGGATATTTTCGGGCGGCGCTATGTCTCGGATACTGCTGAGCTAATTGTGACAGACGGAGAGCAAAAACTTTGTTCGATTTCCACAATTCTGACAGCACAGGCATTTTCGTAAAAATCGGCGGGCGCAGATCCGGCAGCCTAACTGTAAAATGCCGAGCGGAAAGCGGGCGGGCAACATAAGAGTTTCCTGCCCGCTTCTTTTTATAAATTCACGCAATGCAGGCACATCGTTAACAAAATAAGGCAAATTTTCATCGAATTTTTCAAAAAATACCTATTGCAAAGCGCTTGCTTTTGTGCTATAATGAAGTTTGTAATCCAGTGCGGATGTAACTCAATGGCAGAGTTCCAGCTTCCCAAGCTGGCTACGCGGGTTCGATTCCCGTCATCCGCTCCAGCCCATGTCCGTGGGCTTTTTAATGGTGGATCCGTCCTTATCCGGGCGTATTCATACTCCTTTTCCATACTATAAGCAATGAGAGTTGCGTTTGCCTGCGCAACTCTCATTGCTTTTTTTACCGTTGTCTTTGGCGCTTCGGGCGGAGGTGTTATCCGAGTGCAACATCCAAAATCATCATTACGCTGAAGCCGACTGCAAAAAACAGCGTACCGAGATTGGAATGCTTCCCCTGTGAAATCTCCGGCACCAGCTCTTCCACCACAACATAGAGCATCGCTCCCGCCGCAAAGCTGAGAAGATACGGCAGCGCCGGTACCACGAGACGGGCGGCAAGAACGGTCAAAACCGCGCCGATCGGCTCAACAACTCCCGAGAGAATGCCGCCCCAAAAAGCCTTTGCTTTTTTTGCGCCTTCCGCCCGCAGCGGCATGGAAATAATCGCTCCCTCCGGAAAATTCTGAATTGCAATGCCGATTGAGAGTGCAAGCGCCCCCGCCGTTGAGATCTGCATATTGCCTGAAAGATATCCTGCATAGACAACGCCGACTGCCATACCCTCCGGAATATTGTGCAGCGTTACGGCAAGCACCATCATCGTCGTACGGCGCAGCTTTGTTTTCGGCCCCTCCGCCTCACCGCTGCTGCGATGCAGATGGGGGATCACATGGTCAAGCAGCAGCAAAAACAGAATACCGATCCAAAATCCGATAACCGCGGGCACAAACGACCACTTGCCCATATCCCGTGCCTGCTCGATCGACGGAATCAACAGGCTCCAAACAGAGGCTGCCACCATCACGCCGGCAGCAAACCCGCCAAGGCTCCGTGAAATGCGTTCGCTCATGCTTTTTTTCATAAAAAACACGCATCCTGCGCCGAGTGAGGTGCCGAGAAAGGGAATCAGAATTCCGTAAAATGTTTGAAGATACAGTTCTTTTGTCATGCCGTTTCGTCCTTTTTGTCTCTTTTCAGTTGAAATTTTCTCGGAAAATATTGCCTCTTGAGTTAGCATCCGCTAACTTTCGAGAATAGTATACCACATCTCAGAGTGCTTTGCAAGCTGTTCCTGCAAAAACTGCCCGTTGTTTCGAAAATGCAACGAATCGTTGTATTTTGCAGCTTCAAGGTAACATTGCGGTTCTTGACAAGTAAAAGCTCTGCTGCTATCATGAAAAATGAAAGCGATACCGATAAAATATGGTGCATAGGGGAAAGGCATATGAAAATCAACATAAAGGATACATTGCGTGCCCTGCGGCAGAAGGAAAAAATTACGCAGGAAACGCTTGCTGCATATCTCGGAATCACCCCGCAATCTGTCGGGAAGTGGGAGAGGGGCGAAGGTTTTCCGGATATTTCACTGTTGCCCCGCATTGCATGTTTTTTTGGAGTGAGTATTGACAAACTTTTAGGGGTCGAGCAGGAAAGAATTACCGAAACAATCGAAAAATATCGCGAGCACAGTCATGCGTGTCTGCAGAACGGTGACACTGAAGGCAATTTGAAAATTTGGGAGACGGCATATTCTGAGTTCCCGCGTGATTGCCGCGTGATGTCGGGACTGATGCAAGCGCTCAACGCCGAGAAAATCTATCCATGCCCGAGAGAACGAGCGGAGCGCATTATTCAGCTTGGAGAGCTGCTTTTACAAAAGTCAACGGATTGCACACAAAGGCAGAGCGCTTTGCAATCCTTATGCTATGCCTATGAGACGATCGATAAAACGAAAGCACTGTATTATGCAGATTTGTGTGGCGACTTTTATGCTACAAAACAAGGGCTGCGCACTCAAATTTTGGACGGAGAGGAGGGGGTGATAGCATGCCAAAGCTATTTACAGTCTCTGATACAAGCGGCGGCGATGACAGCAGTTGCTTCAACCACCAAAGTGCCCGTATCGCGTGAAAAAAGAATTGAAGCGCTGCAATTTGCAATTGATCTACTGCAGCGATTGTATTCAGATGGGAATGTTGGCTTTTATGCACTTGATTTGTCTCGGTATTACCTGTGGCTTTCCGTAGAATATGCTGCAATCGAAGACTGCGAAAAAGCACTTTTTGCATTATCCTGGTGCTGCCGATATGCATTGGCGGAAAGAAATTCACAGGACGCAGCGTACACCGCTCCCATGGTAGATCGTATGAAATATCATAGAGCGGACACGGTGAAAAACTATTCCGGGAATTGCTGCGACATGGTCCTTAAGCTGTTGCCGGATAAACGATTTGATTTTATGAGGCAGGAAAAGAAATTTCAAAATATCAATGAAATTTTGCGAAAAAATGCAGAATGCGTCTGAAAAGCAAAAGGGCTGCTCCGCGGCAGCCCTTTGTTTGCAAAAAAGAGGATTTTATCCGTTGCCGGAATTCGCCTGTAATTTCGCATCTGATAGGAAATAAGAGTATCCCACAGCGCGAATAAAGCGGATGACAAAAGTAAGAGGGGAGAGATTTTACCATAATTAAAACAGAGCAGAGGAAAGAATCGAAAAAGCCAAAGTTCTGAAAGCACCGGGCTTTTTGAAGCAAATCGACCAAACCAAGCAATAAAGCACGACAAAAACCGTATCGACGATGCAATACAGGGCAAACACTTTTTCCGATGCCCATCCAACGCGAATGCAACGAAGGATTGTCAACATCATGCTGATATGTAAAGAAGCGTTTAAAGTTGATGCTTGATACGATTGTTGATTTATGTGATAGAAGTTTTTCGGTTCATGTTTGATTATGCTGCGTTTTTTGAATAAGTGGCAGTGAAATGCTTAAAACAACGCAAAAAAATGACCGAATGTGGAGGATGAAATCCGCTTTCGGTCGAAATTTTGGTCGGAGTGAAGGGACTCGAACCCCCGACATCCTGCTCCCAAACGAACCTACAAGGGCAATTTACGCTAAAAATAACTTTTTCCGCCCCTTTCCGCTCGGAAAACCGCACTCTTCGGTGCTCCCCAGTCCACTGTTTCCGAGTGCTCCGAAACGGTAGGTGGTCTGTTATGTGGTCAACAGGGATTTCTGCAGAATAATACGCAATACACGCCTCTCGTTATCACGCGAGGGGCGATTGCTTTTTATACGGTTATTATAACTCTGAACAACCCCTGATTCAAGTCAAAATTTGCACCGCAGTAGACAAAGATAAGGGGATTACGGAAAAGCAAGGAGGAAATAGAAAACTTGCAACAAAAAGTTGATAAATACTGAAATCGCAGTATTATTATGCCGAAAGCTGTTGATGTTCGGACCAAAATGTGGTATAATAACAAAAACGATAAAATGCCAAATTTGTAACTGCGTATGAGGTGTAATACAATGGCCGCAAGCTATAAAAAATTATTCAAGCTTTTAATCGACCGTGATATGAAAAAGAAAGAACTCGCCGAAAAGGCCGGCATCAGCATCGCCACCATCACTAAGATGGGCAAAGACGGTGCCGTTGTCAGCAGTGAGGTTCTTGTAAAGATATGCTCGGCCCTCGGTTGCACTATGGATGATATAGTGGAGATAATTGAAAAATAAAAGAAGGATATTTTATAATATGTTACATGATGGACTGTATGAGCAAATTATCAATAAGGGATTAGAAACAGAGCTCTCCTCTACGGACAAGCTTTCTACTACTGCGCCCATTGATAGTGCTGAAGCGTCCAAAGTGCTGGCAAAATATATTGCTGAAGTTGTAGAAAAGGGCCTTGATAATGTTGCTGACAACGGCGGTGACGTGAGCTCACAAGTAGCGCTTGCAAACCGTATTATTTCTACGATTATCCACGAAACTAAAGAAAACGGACTTGATGAAATGACGGTCGCCGAGCGGGCCGAGCAGTTGCTTGCACTCTTTGACAAAAAGAACAGCATTTTATCCCTCGATGAAAAGGCAGCGATTATTCGCCCCGAAACGTCTATTACACAAAGCTCGTTATTCACCGGTGCAATCCATGAGCCGCAGATGTTTACCGAGCTCAAGAAGGAAATTATATCCTGTAACCGTATTGATATGCTGGTATCCTTCATTAAATGGAGCGGACTGCGCTTAATAATGGATGAGCTTACAGCCTTCACACAAAACGGCGGTGAGCTCCGCATTATTACAACCTCTTATATGGGAGCGACCGATGTAAAAGCAATCGAAGAACTCCGCAAGCTTCCTAACACAAAAATCAAAGTGAGTTATGATACCAAACGCACCAGACTTCATGCTAAAACATATGTCTTCTATCGGGATACCGGTTTTACTACGGCGTATGTTGGTTCATCGAATCTTTCTAATGCTGCCATTTCCAGCGGCCTTGAATGGAACGTAAAGGTTACAAAGAAGGACCTGCCGGAAACGATCGACAAAATCGAAGCCACCTTTGAAAGCTATTGGAATTCCAATGAATTTGAATATTACAATGAGGAGCAAAAGGAACGTTTAGCACGTGCACTAAAAGCCGAAAAATACTTTGACAATAATAATGCCGAAGTTTATACGATGGATATCGCGCCCTATTCCTATCAGCAAGAAATTCTTGATAAACTGGAAGCAGAGCGCAAGGTTCGCGGCTATCATCGAAACCTTGTTGTTGCCGCCACCGGAACCGGAAAGACGGTAATTTCTGCGCTCGATTACAAGCGCTTCCGCAAGCAAAACCCTGATAAGCCCTGCCGGCTTTTGTTCGTGGCGCATCGTGAAGAAATCCTGAAACAAAGTATGTACACCTTTCGTGCAGTACTGAAAGATGCAAACTTTGGCGAAATGTTTGTAGGCAGCTATAAACCGGAAAGCATAGACAATCTTTTTATATCCATTCAAACCTTCAACTCGCAGAGCTTTGCCGAAAAAACAACGTCAGATTTTTATGATTATATTATTGTAGACGAGTTCCACCACGCCGCCGCGCCTACATATCAAAAGCTCTTATCCTATTATAATCCGCAGATTCTTCTCGGTTTGACGGCAACTCCTGAACGTATGGATGGCAAGAGTATTTTGCCGTATTTCAATAATCGTATTGCCGCCGAAATTCGTTTGCCTGAAGCTATTGACCGTAAGCTCCTGTGCCCGTTCCAGTATTTCGGTGTAACTGATACGGTTGATCTGGATCACTTAAAATGGGCAGCCGGAGGCTATGATAAAGGCGAGCTTTCGCGGGTTTATACACTCAGCGGTATGACGGCAAATCGTCGTGCCGACTTGGTGGTTTCTTCATTGCTCAAATATGTTATCGATATTGATGATGTAAAGGGGCTTGGATTTTGCGTAACGGTTGAACACGCAGAATTTATGTCTAATTATTTTAATGCCCGCGGAATTCCGTCGATGTTCCTGACCGGACATTCGCCGGACGAAGAAAGAAAAGCGGCCAAAAATAGACTTGTAAAAGGTGAAGTGCGGTTTATCTTCGTCGTTGATATCTACAACGAAGGTGTGGACATCCCTGAGGTCAACACGGTTTTATTCTTGCGTCCAACAGAATCTTTGACAGTGTTTTTACAGCAGCTCGGACGTGGACTGCGCTTATCTGAGGATAAAGAATGCCTGACCGTGCTCGATTTTATCGGGCAGGCAAACAAAAAGTATAATTTTGAAGATAAGTTTGCAGCTCTACTTTCCAACACCACACGAGGCGTAACACGTGAAATTAAGGATGGGTTTATTTCACTCCCAAAGGGATGCTATATTCAGCTTGAAAAGAAGGCAGCAAGATATATTCTTGATAACATTCGCGCATCTTATGGAAACAGCGCAGGTCTTGTTGCACGTATAGCAACCTTCGAAGAAGATACCGGCCTAAAACTTACTCTCGAAAACTTTCTTGACCACTATCGTTTAGATCCTCGCTCAATCTATAAATTTGCTTCTTTTTCTCGTCTGTGCGCACGTGCAGATATAATTGATAATTTCGAGGAACCGATTGAAGAGGTAATGTCAAAAGCACTCAGCCGTTTTGCTTTGGTTGATTCAAGACGTTGGATTGTGTTTATGCTGCGTGTTTTGGAAAATATCGACCATTTTGACCTTACAAGACTTTCGGATATAGAAAAGCGTATGCTTCAGATGTCCTATATTACAATGTGGGGAAAAACGATTGAGGATTGGAACGCGGACGAAGTATTCGAAAACTTCAAAATTCTTTCAAATAGCCCGATAATGCTTTCTGAGCTGATTGCATTACTCAAATATAACTACAATCGCATTGATTTTATTGATGAGCCTGTCAGCCTCGGATTTGATTGTCCGCTGGATCTGCATTGTACCTATACGCGCGATCAACTGCTTGTTGCAATGGATTTTATGAAGCCAAGCACTGTTCGCGAAGGTGTGAAATGGTTGCCCGACAAGAAAATTGATGTGTTCTTTATCACATTGAACAAGTCGGATAAAGACTACTCGCCTACAACCATGTATCAGGATTATTCCATCAATGAAACACTGTTCCATTGGCAAAGTCAAAGCACGACTAATGCAGAAGGTAAAGTCGGTCAGCGGTATATCAATCATCGCAAAAACGGCAGCAAGGTTCTCTTGTTTGTGCGCGAATTTAAGAATGACGTTTACGGCAATACTGCACCGTACACTTATCTTGGTACTGCAAATTATGTTTCACATAACGGTTCAAGACCGATGAATATTACATGGAGATTAGATGCCCCCATTCCGGCAAAATACCTGAAGAAAACAAACAAATTGGTGGTTGGATAATGACAGAAGTAGTGGCCGCTCTTATATGGGATAAAGATAAATTTATGATTTGCCAACGCCCGGCGCATAAAGCCAGAGGCCTTTTGTGGGAATTCGTCGGCGGTAAGGTGGAACCGGGCGAGACGAAAGAACAGGCGCTTATCCGCGAATGCCAAGAAGAACTTGCCGTGACGCTTTCTATTGGTGATGTATTTATGGATGTCGTTCATGAATACCCGGATTTGACAGTGCATCTAACATTGTTCAATGCAGTTATCCTTGAAGGCATCCCCAAAAAGCTTGAACATAACGATATAAAATGGATCACACCAAGCGAAATTTCAAATTATGAATTCTGTCCGGCGGATGTAGAGATATTGAAAAAGATAACAGAGGTTTTTCGTGATGATTAAGAATTTGGTGCATGATCCGATATTTCTTGCTGGAAAGTCGGAGGCTGCGACAAAAGAAGATTTGCAGATTACACAAGATTTATTTGATACGTTGATGGCATATGAGGATAGTTGCGTCGGTATGGCAGCGAATACGATTGGTGTCAAGAAACGTATCATCGCTTTTCTTGATGAAAGTGGACGAACGCCTACATACACAGTGATGCTCAATCCGGAGGTTATCAAAAAAGACGGAGCTTATAACACTGAGGAGGGATGCCTTTCTCTTCTCGGCGGCCCAAGGCCTTGCAAACGCTATAAATCCATCAAGATTAAGTATCAGACTTTAGAATTGCAGACTCGCATCAAAACCTACACAGGCTGGACGGCTCAGATCATTCAGCACGAGGTAGATCATTGCGACTGGATGTTGATATGATGTGTTATAAGGAGAATATAAAATGCTGATTGATACTTTAGTTGATTTCTGCGACAAAAAATATACAACATTAGCAGAAAAATGCGGAAATAAGAGCTGTTCTCATCCTTCTGGAAAATGCAGTGGGAGTTGTTATAATTGTCTTCATCAAATTCATGACAATTTTTACGATCCGAGGCAACGCAAATCAGGTGAAAAGCTTTTATATGATTGTCCGAAAATGCTTTACCATTATGTATGTCAATTTTCTTATTTATACGCAAGTGAAATACAACATGCGTTGGCTGAAGAAAAGGATTATTTGAAAGATTTCCCCTATTACTATATGTTATCATTGGGATGTGGCGCTGCGGTTGACTTGATGGCGCTTGAAAATTTTTGTAATAGCGAGGGGCTTAAACAGCACATTTCGTATTTTGGAATTGACAGCAACAATAATTGGAATAGCATTCAACGAAAAATCGAACGTTATTGCGATGAAAATAATATAGGACGAAAATTTTTGTGTGATGATGCAATCAAAACACTCAAATCAAAAGCAATAAATAATTCCAATATTATCGTGATTAGCTATATGATATCTTATTTGTACAATAATGGACAAATCAAAGGCGTTGATAATTTTATTGATTATCTCGTGGATAATGCAGTTCTAAAAAAGAAAAAAGATCAAAAAATGCTTATTGTTATAAATGATCTTAATACATATAAAAAAGGAAGAACTTATTTCTCTCATATAAGCGAAAGAATTGAGAAAAAAGGAGTTAAATTTCTTAAATGTAAGTATAAGTATTTTGACACCGGAGATCTTTTTGAAGGGCAAAAGATTGGAGACCCTTATACAGGTAAATCTTGTCTTTTCGATATTCCTGAAAAAGTCAAGATGAACTACCATGCTCGAACCGATGGTCAAAAAACTATTCAACTTATCATGGAGGTGATATAATGATTTTAAGCGCAAGCAGACGAACAGATATACCCACTTATTATAATGAATGGCTTTTTAATAGAATAAAAGAAGGGTTTGTGTATGTTCGTAATCCAATGAATATACATCAAATCAGCAAAATATCCTTATCACCTGAAGTTGTTGATGGTATTGTTTTTTGGACAAAAAATCCCGTTCCTATGTTAGATAAATTAGATAGACTTGAGGATTATGCTTACTACTTTCAATTCACCGTTAATTCATATGCAAAAGATATCGAGGCGAATATACCAAGCAAAAATGATATTATTGTTCCGGCTTTTAGAGAATTATCAAGAAAAATCGGATCAGAAAAAGTTATTTGGCGTTATGACCCCATTATGCTTACAAGTAAGTATTCGATTGACTATCATGTTAATTATTTCAATGAATTAGCTAAAAGACTATCCGGATACACGCATAAATGTGTGATAAGTTTTGTCGACTTCTATCGTAATACACAGACGCATCTTAAAGATTTGGATATATTACCATTAGGCGAAAATGAAATGTATGAACTGGCAGAACGTCTTGTAGAGATTGCAAGGAAGAATAATCTTATTGTTGAATCTTGTGCTGAAAAAATTAATTTGGATCAGTTTGGTATCCAGCATGGTCACTGTATAGACTGCAATTTACTTGAGCGGATTTCAAATTGTAAAATGGACTTGTCAAAGGATAAAAACCAACGACCTGAATGCGGCTGTATGGAAAGCATAGATATTGGAGCATATAATACATGCAAAAATGGTTGTAAATATTGCTATGCAAATTTCAGTCAAACCACAGTTAACAAAAATACTGGATTGCACAATCCTCACTCTCCATTGCTTTTTGGAGAAGTATCGCCAGAGGATAAGATAACAGAGCGAAAAATGGTTTCTTTGAAAAATAATCAACTAAATTTGTTTTGATTTTCTCTGGACTTCTGCGCCTTTCTGTGGTACTGTTGTGTACTGCAAAGGAGGTGCTGATATGGCACGAATGACTGTAGAAGAAATTTACAGAGGCGAAAAGTATGATGTGATGAGTGCGGCGACGGCAGACTATCTTATGAATGGGCGTTCCACGGAATACGACGAGCGGACATGGCTTGATATGTTGCTTGTAAAGCACGCGCTGATTGCGGCAGAGAAAATGAAAAGTGAGGGCAACACGGTGTCGGATATGACCGATAGCGTGCCGCCCTCTTCCTATGTGAGGTGGGATGAGCATGACAACACTTGAAAATCTGTACTACGGCAAAATCAGTCCGTGCGAACGTGACATCAGGCGCGGTTCGCGGATGGACAAAGTGGTAAAGCTTATATGCAAAACCGAGGATGAACTTATGTCAACGCTCACCGAACAGCAGAAAGAAACTTTCGAAAAGTTCAAGGACTGCCAAAACGAGATGTGAGATCTCACGGCGCACAGAGATTCTAAAATGTGAAATTAATGCTTTTTGCACCGACTAAGAAGAATACATAGGATATAAAAATACTGAAAAACTATTTCTCTGTTATAAGTGTTGATTAAGCATATACGAAATAAGAATCGGTCCTTAAAAGACGAATGTGCGGAATGGCTTTTTTCTTTTTTCGCGTTTCCGTGTTGGACATATAGTGAGGTGGAAGCCCCAAAAACTACCTGGCTGTTTTGACCAAGTGATTTCATCATGCTAATTTAGCCCGATGATGTGGTCTGGTTGAAAATTAACCGCACCACTTTAATATAAGAAAGTGGTATGAGTCATTTTGCCCCATACCACACGCGCGTGGGGAAAATGTCCACACGGTAAAATGAATGCTATTACTATAATTTAGCTAATAAAACAATTTTCAGATACTGTTCACCATATCAAGCAGATCGACGAAACGAGTATTTTGATTAAGTTCCTCAATGCATTTATTGGATAATTTGATTCGTAGTCTCCTTTTTATGATGTCTTTGGGAATCCGTTGCTTTAATTCACGTTTCTTTACAATCGGAGAGCAAACAACAATCGGATAGTAGTTTTCATCATCCGTTTCTTTCTTCAAGAGATTTATATAGTACATAATAGAACTTTCAACCGAATCCATTGCTTTATCGCTTTCACCAATGGCAAGATAAGCTTGAGCGAGTAACAAATAACAATCTCCGGAATCGAAATCGTGATAAGGTGGAGGACATTCATTCTTGAAGACAACATTCATAACCTCAAAAAACCTTTCATAAACCTCAATGGCTTCTGTGTAATCTCCACTATTGTAATATGCTTTGCCCAAACAAGCAATATTGTTCTCAAAGGCTTGGAGCGAATAATCAATATCACTGCACAAATAAGTTGCTTGACGTTCATAGTTGCCCATATATTCGTTTACAATCGCCATGGTGGAGTATAACGTAAGATCTGTTCGGACGGGAAAGTTTCTTGCTTCAGTCGTGGCTAAGTCAAATTTCTTATTTGCACAGTATAAGAACACTAAATTCTGTCGCGCCCATAAGATGTCCGATACATTCTTTGAATTGGTGATTATAAAATTAGCTTGTCTGATTGTTTCGGGAATGATTGCTTCGGCACGCTCTTTAGCATAAATCCACCCGTTATCCGGCAAAGAAAGCGAAACGCCCAAGTTCATACAGTTAAACGTAATTAGATAATTATTTGGATATCTTTTCAGACCGTCTAACAAAATATCATATGCCTTCAAATACGTGTCGAGTTTACCATATTCTTGTATGCTGTTTGCAGTTGAGACTATCTTGAGTGCATCTTCTGCTTCGAATGTGTGGTCTATTCCGAATAGGAAATCGGTACTCACATCAAATATTGTAGCTAATGGTACGATCTGTGAAATATCCGGCATTCCGGAATCGTTTTCCCATTTTGAAATTGCTTGATACGTAACCCCTAAGCGTTCGGCAAGTTCTTCTTGTGTAAACCCTCGTCCTTTGCGTAGATTTTTTATGATTTGCCCCATGGTCATTGCCATAATAACACCTCTGTTCATAGTTCATATCGGTACCGTGACTTAATTATATAACGTACTTTATGATTATTGAAGCGACTTGAAAATGAACTTTCTCAACTTTTCGTTGAGTTTATTATAACACAAAAATGCGAATTAGTCTGCATAACCTCAAAGAAAGGAGTAATCCAATGGATGTCAGTTAAGAGAAGTGATGGTCTTCGCCCGATACATTTACGAGCATAGTATGTTGCAAGTACAGGATTGATAAATATGGTCTTCCGCTGATTTTGTTGTGGCGTGGTAAAACACAGCGCCCTTTACCTTTTGCAAAAAATCGTGTAAAATAGGGTTGACTCTGACGCAGCGTTATAAGGGAACATCTCATATCCAAGAACCCGACGGACGGTACGACCGTGCCGAAACAGGGAAAAAAAGAAATGAAAGTACTGACCGACGAACAGCTCGCGGAATTTATGAAAGCAGCAGAAGCCGATGAGCATTGGTGCGACTTCTTCTACACCGAACTGACAACGGGACTGCGGCGCGGTGAGATATGCGGACTGAAGTGGTCGGATTTCGATGAGGCCGAAGGCAAACTGAATATCAGCCGCAGTGTAGATTTGAGAAACGGCAAAATTATCGTAGGCGAAACGAAAACAGGAAAAGGCAAACGGAAATTCTATCTGCCGCTCAGCACAGCGAATGTGTTAAGAGAGCGTAAGAAAACCGCAGTCTCCGAATGGATATTTGCCGATCCGATTTGCCCCGAACTTCCGATAGCGCCGCCTGCGACATACCGCAAGATGAAACAGTTACTGAAAAAGGCAGGACTGCCCGATATACGGTTTCACGATCTGCGCCACACCTTTGCCACCATGGCACTGGAAAACAACGGCATGGACATCAAAACGCTGTCCGCCATGATAGGTCATGTCAGCGCGGAAACCACGCTCAATATCTATAGCCATATCACCGACACGATGCAACAGCAGGCGGCGGCAAGAATTGACCGCGAGATTGCGGGGGCTGATACGCCCATTCCCGAGCCGACCACAACGGACAAGACAAGTGACAGTGAAGCAACCGATCAGCCGGCAGAGCCGAAATTTGAGCCGTATAAGGGCAAAATACGAAAATCCGGTACGGGTTGCGTGACGATGATAAACGACCACCTCTATGAAGGGCGGTTCTCGCCAAGAGTTAACGGGAATCGAATTGCCAAAAATATCTACGCTACCACGCGGGAGGAGTGCGAGGAAAAGCTCAAGGTGCTGATTGCGGAGATGAAGAAAGAGATTGCGGAAATCAAGGCAGGCGAGAAGGCGACAAATAAGGGCTGACCATGACGGTCAACCCTTAAAAATTGCGGTGCAGTAGGCAAAAAAACGGAAAGAGTGAATGGCGGTCATTTTGCGGTCGCCATTCTTTCGGCTCAGAAATCTGATTTTTCAATTACTCGCGGGTAAACACATACCAATAAACACGGTCTCCGCCAAACGAATAATCGCCGCATTTCCATTCTTTGAAAAGATATTCCTTGCCGTCAATCGTCTTTATTTCGTATGCAGACGCGGTTTTTTCACGCCTGTTCAGAACAAGCCCCTTTGTCCATACGGAGGTGACGCTGTTTGTTCCGTTTTGGGTAGTTGATATATACACACCGTTTTCTCTGAATTCCGCCCAAAGTACAAACAGATCTTCCCGCTTTAGGTTCTGCTTATCGGGATCAAAGTCCTCTATATGAATGACAAAATCCCGCACTTTCCATTTCCCCAGGACATTTTCGTCGTTTACAAACGGATAGTCGATATTGTCACATCTTCTGAACTCTTCTTGCGAAGCATAGTGCCTGTCGCCCGTCTTTTCATATACCCACACCTCAGGAGCACCGAATCCGATACCACTACCGTCACAATAGTCGGTCATCTCAAGGAAAAGAAGTGTGTGTCCGTCGAAGTTTTCAATTGTATAACGATTTATATACCGTGTATTCGGTTTCGGTCCGTTTGTGAACAGTACACCTTTTGTCCAGCCATCCACTGCCCAATAGGACTTGCCACCATCGATAAAGTACAACTCATGAAGCCATGCAAGGTGGCTGCATTTAGGTTTACCATAAATAAAATGTTCGCGCGTCGGGACGATATCTACCATTTCCCACTTTCCGCAAACCTCGGGGTCATCCGTAAAAGGCGCTTTTGCGTCAACATTTACATACAAAGGTGCTTTTGACATTCCGCTTACGGGAACCTTGAGTTCGACGGTTCCGTCGCCGTGATAAATTTCATAATATGCGCCGCAAACCTTATAATTTGAGCTGTCAAGGTGCTTTGTTATGGCTTTATAGGCGTCGTCAAGCTCGCTCTCCTTGCAACAAAGCGATGCAACATCTCCCCCGAAGGTGATGACCTTTTCGGCATAATCACTTTCCTTCGGTAAGCTACCGGTAATCTCCGCGCATGCGGCAAGGTCGAAATCGGATTCCTTGTATTCGGTTTCATAGTTTATAACCATTCTGCGTTTGCCGACGATACTTTTCGGCAGTTTTTCCGCAATTTCGGACGCTTTGAGCAATGCGTCCGACTTTGATTTATAATGTTTGCGCACAAAGGCAACACGTATTTCATCAGTTTCTCTGATAATAATATTAAACATTTTTGTCTCTCCTTCCATAAGGCCGTTTTTGATTGATTCGATCTTTCTCAGGCGGTTTTGAGTGTTTTCAACGAGCAAATTCAGTTCGTCAAGCTTGCCATTCAATATCCCGATGATTTTTTCATTATCGTCGATGGTCAGTTGTCGGCGTATCTCATCAAGAGAAAAGCCCAGTTCCTTCAAAGCAATGATACGGTAGCAGTCCGCTAACTTTGAAGCGGAATAGTACCTATACCCTGTAAACTTGTCGATTCTGTCCGGCACAAGCAATCCCTCGGAGTCGTAATATCGTAGAGCTTTGACCGACATGTTGCACAGCTTTGATAATTCACCGATCTTATACATAGTTTCTTCCTTTCTTCTGATTTTGCAATATCAGAAACAGCGCTATTTCTTTCTTGCAAGTCAAGTTTATCATTACCGTTGGGGGGAGAGTCAAGAGGTTTTTGAAAAAAATTGCGATTATAAAAATCAGCCGAAAGTGGGGCGAAAAACCTCATTTTCGACTGATTTTTGGTCGGAGTGGCCGGATTCGAACCGACGGCATCGAAGTCCCAAACTTCGCGCGCTACCAGCTGCGCCACACCCCGATTGGTGAAAATATTCAATTTTTCTGTCAAATCCGTAAGTGGTCAAATCTGTGGTCAAAGTTTTTTTGCCGAAGAACACGGCGGCGGAAAAGCGAGAAAACGCGAGAAAAACGGAGATTTTGCGGGTTTTCGGCGTTCGGCTCATGAGGCGGTCACACGCTCCCAAAGCAGGCGCGCTACCAATTGCGCTACACCCCGGTTGCGTTTTTCGCACAGCAATTATAGCACAGTTTTTGCAGTCGGTCAAGTAGAAAAATGCACTTTGTGTGCAAACAGGCAGGAGCGGTGCACAGGGATTGACAAGGAAGCGTTTTTTATGATAAAATAGCAACAAAGAAAGCGTGCGGTTTGCGGGAAAAAGGCTGGGGGTTGATCGGATTTGGAGTATTTTTCCGGAATTGCCGGCAATGAAAATCTGAAAGAGTATTTTTCCGCGCATCTTCGAAGCGGGCGACTTGCACATGCATATCTGTTTGTAGGGCCGAGCGGCAGCGGAAAGACGAGCTTTGCGCTTGCTTTGGCGGCCGCCATGGCGTGCCGCGATACGGTGCACCGCCCCTGTGGGCAGTGCGGGAACTGCCGAAAAATTTTGAGGATGCAGTGCGCCGATTTGACTATGGTCACGGCGGACGGGGATAAAGCAAAATCGATCAAGGTGGACGCGATTCGGCAGATGAAAGAGGACGCGGAAATTTTTCCGAACGATCTTGATTTCCGCGTCTTTTTGGTGGACGATGCTTCGGACATGAATGTGCAGGCACAGAATGCGCTGCTGAAGCTTTTGGAAGAGCCGCCGGAGAATGTGTTTTTATTCCTGCTTGCAAGCGATCCGTCCCGGCTGTTGCCGACGGTGCTTTCCCGCGTGCAGGCATTTCGCATGGAGCGGCTCAACCGCTGTCAGATGGAAGCTTATTTTGAAAAGGATCGACAGGCAGCGGCAATTTTGGCACAAAACCCCGTGCGGTATCGGCAAAGCCTGCTGCTTGCGGGCGGCTCGGTCGGTCGGGCGCGCGCGTTGTTTTCCATGACGCCAAAGCAATATGAAGCGGACGCGCAGGTCGCGGCGATGCGGCAGGCGCAAACCGTTTTATCCATGCTGAGCGGGATGGTGCGAAGCCGTACTGCGCTGCTTGCTTTTTTGCAGGACAATGTTGCGGATCGGGAGCAATGCGGCCTTTTGACGGAGCGGCTTATGGCGGCAATGCATGACTGTATGTTGTATAAAAAAAGCTGCCCGACGGAGAATTTTCTGTTTTTTACGGAGCCGGAGGAGGCGGAGAGTGTCAGCGCGGGAATCACTACGGCACGCGCGATGCACTGCTATGAAAGGCTCGGTGCGCTGCGGCAGCGCCTGCAGGCAAATTTGAACTTAAATGCGACGCTTTGCGCATTGACCATGGCACTTTGTGATGCCGAATAGGAAAAGAGAGGGACTCAAATGGACGAAGAAATGAAATTGCAGGAGGAATCTGCCGCGGGCACAGAGGCGGAAGCGTTGCCCGTGCAGCAGATTGCAGATGCGGAACGGGATACCGAGGCAGAAGAGCCGACAGCAAGCGAAAGCGAAACGGTATCGATCGTCGGCGTGCGGTTTAAGGAGGGCGGGAAGGTTTATTTCTTTGCCCCCGGGGAATTTACACTGAGCGACGGGGATCGCGTTGTTGTGCAGACGGCGCGCGGTCCGGAATACGGCTTTGTTGCGGGCGGCAACCGCGAGGTGAAGCGCACGGATGTGACGGCGCCGCTGAAAGAGGTCGTCCGAATTGCGACGGAGCAGGACACAAAGCGCTATGAGGAAAACCAAAAGAAGCGGGCGGAGGCTTTCAAAATCGGTGAGGAAAAAATCGCGGAGCACAGCCTTGAGATGAAGCTTGTGGATGTGGAATATTCCTTCGACAACGCAAAGCTTTTGTTTTATTTTACGGCGGACGGGCGCGTGGACTTCCGCGAGCTTGTCAAGGATCTGGCTTCTGTTTTTCGCACCCGAATCGAGCTGCGGCAGATCGGCATTCGCGACGAGGCAAAGCTGATCGGCGGGCTTGGCATCTGTGGCAGACCTCTTTGCTGCCACAGCTTTCTCAATGATTTTGTTCAGGTTTCCATCAAAATGGCAAAGGAGCAGAATCTTTCTCTCAATTCCGCGAAGATTTCCGGTGCCTGCGGCAGGCTGATGTGCTGCCTGCGCTACGAGCATGATGTTTATGAGGAAGAGCTCAAAAAAACGCCGAAGCTTGACAGTGTTGTCGCAACAAAGGACGGAGAGGGCATCGTTTGCGAGGTCAATCCGCTGGCAGGTATGGTGCGCGTGCGTTTTATCGGCGCAAAAAGCGATATGCCGCCGAAGCTTTTTCATCGCGACGATGTAACGCCGACAGGGCTTACGAAAAAAGATTTGCGAAGCCGCGAAGCGCAGACAGGGCAAATGCCCCGCGCGGAAAAGCCGGAGCAGATGCAAAAAGCCGAGGAACAGCAAAGCGAACAGCCTTCACCCGAGCGGACAAAGAACGCAGACGGAGCACAAAAGCGTTCTTCGCGGCGCGGCGGACGGCGCGCCCGCCACGCAAATAAAGCGCGCGGACAGGAGGTGGCGCAGCCTGCCTCCGCACCGCAAAAAAATAACGGAGAAGAATAATGCTGCAGAAAAACGATGTCGTAGATGCGTTGATTGTTGATGTCAATAATCTCGGATACGGGATCGCCAAAGTGGACTCCGAGGTGGTTTTTGTCCAGGGCGGAGTTACCGGGGATCGCGTCAGGCTTCGGATCATCAAATGCGCGCGCTCCTATGCGGTGGCGCGAATCGAATCGTTTTCCGAGGTTTCAAGCTATCGAATCGACCCTGCGTGCCCGTATTATAAAAGCTGCGGCGGCTGTCTTTATCAGCATATCAGCTATTCCTATGAAAAAAGCCTGAAAGAGGAGAGCGTGCGTGCTGCGCTGCGCCGCGCAGGGCTTTTTGGCATCCGCGTGGAGCCGCTTGGCGGGAGCAGCCAGCTGGATGGATATCGCAATAAAGCGCAGTATCCCGTTTCGACCGATGAAAACGGAAAACTCTGCGCCGGATTTTATGCGGCAAAATCGCACCGAGTGATTCCCGGGACAATGAAATGCAGCATCCTGCCGCAGCAATTCGGCGGAATCGTATCTCTTTTGTGCAGCCTTTGCGACAACGAAAAAATTTCGGCATATCGCGAGGAGAGCGGGCAAGGGCTGCTGCGCCACATCTGCATTCGAAGCGGCAGCGGCGGCACAATGGTTACGTTGGTGATCAACGGAGACACGCTCCCCGGTGCCGAGACGATTGCGCAGCAGTGTATGAAAAAATATCCGAGCATCAAATCGTTTTATCTCAATCTTAACCGGGAGCGCGGCAATGTGATTCTCGGCAGAGAATGCCGTCTGGTTGCGGGGGATGCTGCAATTTATGATAAAATGTGCGGCCTTTCCTTCAAGATTTCGCCGCTTTCATTTTATCAGGTCAACCACGGCACGGCGACGCTCCTTTACCAAAAAGCAAAGGAGTTGCTTGCGCCGAAGAAAAGCGACACGCTGCTGGATCTTTATTGCGGAACGGGAACCATCGGGCTTACTATGGCAAAATGCGTGCAGTTTTTGACCGGGGCGGAAATTATTCCGCAGGCGATTGCCGACGCGAAAGAAAATGCCGCAAACAACGGCATTAAAAATGCATCGTTTTTGTGCGGCGACAGCGGTGAGCTGCTGACCGAGATGCGCAGAACGGGGCAGCGTTTTTCCGCGGTGGTTGTTGACCCGCCGCGCCGCGGGCTGGAGGCATGCGTGATTGAAGACCTTGCAAGCATGCAGCCGCAGCGCATCTGCTATATCTCCTGCGACCCGAATACCTTAGCGCGGGATCTTTGCCTGTTTGCGGAGAAGGGGTATCGCACGGATACGGTGTATCCGTATGATATGTTTTCAAGGACAGGGCATGTGGAGACAGTTACCCTTTTGACAAAAGACAAATAAAGCGGGACAGGGTCCCTTTTGCGGATGCCTGTTTCGTTGAAAGAAAATATCGCCGCGGTGGGAAATATCGACCATATTGCCGTATCAAAAACGGAGGAAAATCTATGAAAATCGCCGTAATCGGCTCGGGGAGCTTCGGCACGGCAATCGCCGCGCAGCTTTCCCGCATGCAATACCGGGTTGCTCTTTGGAGCTATGCAGCTGCGGAAGCGGAGCTTTTGCAAAAAGAGCGCAAAAATCCCCTGCTTGACGGAGTCACCCTTTCGGACAATGTGGTTTGCACCGCAGATCTCGGAGTGGCATGCGAGGGCGCGGAGCTGATCGTCACGGTGGTTCCGAGCTTTGCAACGCGCTCGACGGCACGTGCGCTTGCACCCTATATGAAGGACCGTCAGCCGCTTGTCAATTTATCAAAGGGGCTGGAAAACGAAACGCTTTTGCGCCTCTCGCAGGTATATGCCGAAGAGCTGCCGATGTGCCGCATTGCCGTGATGAGCGGACCTTCGCATGCGGAGGAGGTCGGAATCGGGCTGCCGACAACGAATGTCGTTGCTTCGGAGGACGGGGCGCTTGCGGCTTTTGTGCAGGATGTGTTTATGAATGAGACCTTCCGCGTCTATCTCTCCGGCGATCCTGTCGGCGTTGAGCTCGGAGGGGCGCTGAAAAATGTGATCGCGCTGTGCGCAGGCGTTTCCGACGGGCTTGGCTACGGCGATAATACAAAGGCCGCGCTGATGACGCGCGGCATTGCGGAAATCAAGCGCCTGGGCGTTGCCATGGGCGGCAAAGCGGAGACCTTTGCGGGGCTTTCCGGCATCGGGGATCTGATTGTCACCTGCACAAGCATGCATTCCCGCAATCGCCGCTGCGGCATACTGCTCGGGCAGGGCAAAAGCCTGGAAGAGGCAATGGCACAGGTGAAAATGGTGGTCGAGGGTGTGCATACCGCAAAGGCGGCGTATGCTCTGGCACAAAAATATCATGTTTCCATGCCGATTGTTGCGCAGGCAAATGCGGTGCTCTTCGGCGGGCAAAGCCCGCGGGATGCCGTTTATTCGTTGATGACGCGCAACAAAACCTCGGAATAAGAAACGATCGGAAAAAACGATATGGACGGACTGAAACGGCTGCTCAGTTTCGGGCGGCGCGCGGTAGACGATTTTTGCATGATCGATGAGGGCGACCGCATTGCCGTCGGTCTTTCGGGCGGAAAGGATTCTGTCTCGCTTTTATATATGCTTGCGGCGCTGCGCCGCTTTTATCCGAAACAGTTTACGCTCGGTGCGCTCAGCGTTGATCTTGGGCGTCAGGGCGTGGATTTTTCCGCTCTTGGTGCACTATGCAAAGAGCTTGAGGTGTCGTATGAGGTGATTCCATCGGAGATTGCGAAAATCGTTTTCGAGGTTCGCCGGGAGGAAAACCCCTGCGCGCTTTGCGCAAAGCTGCGCCGCGGCATCCTGAATACCGCCGCTGCGGAGCGCGGCTATAATAAGGTTGCGCTGGGGCATCATTTTGACGACGCTGTGGAGACCTTCATGCTCAATTTGTTTTATGAGGGGCGTATCGGTTCTTTTTCCCCCGTGACGCATCTTTCGCGCAGCGGCATTACCGTGATTCGCCCCCTGATCTATGCGCAGGAAAAAGATCTGCGCTATTTTGCGCGCAAAAACGATCTGCCCGTACAAAGCAGCTGCTGCCCGGCGGATATGCATACGCAGCGCGAAGAAATGAAACAGCTGCTGCGCAGCCTGGAGCGGGAAAACAAAGGGCTGCGGCATCGCATTTTCGGCGCAATGCAGCGCGCGGGAATCGACGGGTACGGCATTCTTGGGAACAGCGGCGAAACCGCAGACGATTCGCGGCTGCCGAATGTATAATTTTTCGCCTGTTTTCGTATACTGAGGACAGAAGTTTTGCGAAAGCGGGGAAAAATCATGAACGATGGCAAGATGCAACAGATTACGCAGCGCTATTGCGCCAGAGTGGATGCAAATGTCGTTTTGCAAAAGCTTGGCATGGACGCGGACGCGCCGCCGCAATACCGCTGCCTCAGCTCGCATTTGTGCAGCGGCGACGGATGCGAAAATCATCCGTCACGGATAACGGAGGCATAAATTATGGGGCACCCCGCAGCGGTTTTTCTGTGGGGTGCTCTTTTCGTTTGTTGAATGCCGTTTTCCAGCAACGTGTTTCCATGCAGAGTATCGTTCTCGGTTCGGATTACGGGGGGACAGCGTGACGCTTTGGTTATTTTTTGATTTTGCACAGGAGAAAGCGTTTCTTTCACCGCTTTGTGCAGGAAAAACATGACCGTTTTTTTCCTTCGTCTCTTCTTTTTTTGCTTCCATGCAGATAACGACAAGAATATCGTTGACAAACTTGGAGAGAAATTGCGTTGCTTCCCCGATTTTTTGCGGCAATAATTGCAACACATCGGTGCGAATGTGTCAAAGAAAATATAAAATATTTTGCCGCGGCGCTTGCCTTTTTTGCTTTGTATGTTATACTGAAAGAGAAAAGGGGAGATGCACCGTGCAATCGAAAAGAACAACCGTATATCTTTTGCGCCACGGGCAAAGCGAGGCAAATCTTGCCGGCGTTTTTACAGGGCAGCTCGGCGGCTTCGGTCTGACCCCGCTCGGGCATACTCAGGCGGAGCTTTCCGCCGTATATCTAAAAACCCGTAACATCGAAAAGATCTATGCAAGCGACCTTGCCCGCGCAGCACAGACGGCGCAGCACGCGGCAAAGGCATGCGGCATAGAGGCGCAGCTTGATCCCCGACTGCGGGAAATCTATGCGGGGCAGTGGGAGGGTGTCTCCTTTTCTGCTTTGGCAGAGCGCTATCCGAAGGAATATGCCGCTTGGAAGGCGGGCAGCTGCTGTGACCCGGTCGGCGGAGAGCGGGCGGCACAGGCCGGACAGCGCTTTTTTGATGCCGTTTCCTCGCTTTGCCGCGAAAACGAGGGAAAAACCATTCTGATTGTGGCGCATGCCATGGTGATCCGCTGCTTTGAATGCCTTGTGCGGTACGGCTCCACGGAGGCGCTTTGCCGCGTGCCTTTTGTGCATAACGCCGCATTGAGCCGCTATGCATGGGCTGCGGGCGGTTTTTCGCTGCGGGAGCGGGATGTTTACGGCTACCTCGGTGCGCTTGCAACAACGCTGCCGAAAACGGTTTAAAATGTCCCGGAACACTTTAAAAATCATGAAAAACAGAGTGTCGGAGAGGCTTTTGCGGGCTTTTCCGACACTTTTTTTGCTTTGGTCTTGACAAAAGGCACAGTTTGCGTATAATAGGAATCAAGCGTTGCGCAACAAGCGATTCCGAACGAAAAGGAGGGAGAACATGCCGCCAAAACCCAAATTTACGAAGAAAAACATTGCGGATGCCGCCGTGGCGCTTGTGCGGCAAAGCGGTATGGAGGCGCTGACGGCGCGCGCCGTTGCTGCGCGCCTCGGCTGCTCGCCAAAACCGATCTTTGGGCTGTATGAGAGCATGGCGCAGCTGCGGGAGGCGGTGATTGCCCGCGCGCAGGCATGCATGGCGGAATATACAGAGCGCACGGTGCAAAGCGGGGAATACCCGCCGTATAAGGCGATCGGCATGGCATATGTCGAATTTGCAAGAGAGGAAAAAGAGCTGTTCCGCCTTCTGTATATGCGGGATCGCAGCAGGGAAGAAACTGCGGAAAACCGCGAGGCGCTTGCCCCTGTTTTGGATATCATTCAAAAAAACACGGGGCTTGACCGGGAAAAGGCGTATCTGTTTCACATTGAGCAATGGGTGTTTGTGCACGGTATTGCCACCATGCTTGCCACCTCATATCTGGATATCGACAAGGAAACGGTCAGCTCCGTGATAACGGATTGCTATCAGGGGCTGCGGGCATATTTTATCGGGGGAAAAGACGGTGCATGCTATTGAGCTTCAAAATTTACGAAAAGAGTACGGCGTGCTGTGCGCCGTGGAGGATCTGACATTTACCGTTGCGCAGGGAGAGCTGTTTTCCCTGCTCGGAGTAAACGGCGCAGGAAAAACAACCACCATCAAAATGCTGTGCGGGCTGTGCCGCCCGAGCGGGGGAGATGCGTTTTTGCTCGGAAAGAGCATTGTCTCTGATACTGCCGCTGCGCAGGAGCTGATCGGTGTTTCTCCGCAGCAAACGGCTGTTGCGCCCGCACTGCGCGCGGAGGAAAACCTTTCGCTTATGTGCCGTCTGCACGGTTTTTCCGCGGAGAAAACAAAGCAAAGAATCGCCGCGCTCTGTGCGCAGCTCTCTCTTGGAGAGGTGCTGCGCCGCCCGTGCCGGATGCATGTGAATATAGTTTTGCAGCGATTCCGGAGAAGAAACCTCAATAGGGTGTGCATTCAAGTTGGGAATAC
>OLQA01000193.1_pt1 | contig 56663 bp, 45 predicted proteins | sample 1673151 | NCBI WGS metagenome assembly OLQA01 (sample SAMEA3136760, study PRJEB25190) | human gut metagenome | biome: human gut; feature: human-associated habitat; material: faeces | place: Austria | collected 2013
GGGGTTTCCGCATTTCTATTTTATTTCGTTGTAACACATGTATTGTAATCCTACACGTGCGCGTCTGCTCCTTTCTGAGGGAAGGCTTGCCCTCTGCGCTGGATGGTGTTAAGATAAAGCCGATACCCAAATACCCATGGGGCACGCGCGCGCGTGCTTGTGGGCAGAGAATGGAGGGGTTGCTGTGGCGCTTCGGGCGTTACTGAAAAAATACGAGGAGCAGTGGCATTATCTGATCGTTGGCTGCTGCACGACGCTGATCAATTATATTTTATATTTTCTGCTCAGCTGGCTGGGCATGTTTTATATTGCCAGCAATGTGCTGGCCTGGGCTGGGGCGGTGGCCTTTGCGTATTTCGCCAACGCGGCCTGGGTGTATAAATCGACGTCGCGGCGGAGCATTCGCGAGGCGACGGCGTTTGTGCTCTCGCGTGTGTTTTCGCTGGGGCTGGAGACGGCGCTTTTGGCTGTGATGGTCGAGATGCTGGGGATCGGCGAGTATATCTCGAAGATTGTTGTGGGCGTTGTTGTTGTTGTTGTCAATTATCTGACGGGGCTGTTGGTGTACAAGAAGATCTAATTTTTAATTAGTAATTAGTAATTAGTAATGATTAATGGATGTAGCCTTTCGCTATCGCTCAAGGCGGAAATTATTTTCAGCCTTGAGCACGCTCACCAATAAATTCAAAAGGCTTTGAGAAGTATGATTTTCAATTAGTAATTAGTAATGATTGTTTCAAATGATAAATTAGTAATTAGTAATGATTAATGGACGTAGCCTTTCGCTATCGCTCAAGGCGGAAATTATTTTCAGCCTTGCGCAAGGCTCACCAAAAATTCAAAAAGGCTTTTGACGGGCGATGCGTAAGCGGCGTCCCGCCAAAAGCCCACAACAATTACTAATTAATCATTACTCATTAATCATTTATAAGAGAGGAGGCTCACGATGCTTTCTGTGATCGTACCTGCGTATAATGAAGAACAAACGGCTGTCTGGACGGCGGAAAAGCTGGGGAAGATCCTCTCTGAGGCGGAGATTCCCTACGAGCTGATCTTTGTGGACGATGGCTCGAAGGACCACACCTGGCAGGCGATCGGCCTGGCGCATTCGCTGGACGCGCATGTGCGGGGCTTGCGTTTTTCGCGCAATTTCGGCAAGGAGGCGGCGATCTTCGCTGGCCTGGCGGCGGCGGAAGGCGATTGCTGCGCGGTGATCGACTGTGATCTGCAGCATCCGCCGGAAAAGCTGGTGGAGATGTACGCGCTCTGGCAGGAGGGCTACGAGGTGGTCAACGGCGTCAAGGAGGACCGCGGCCACGAGAGCGCGGCCCACTCTCTGGCTGTGAAATGCTTCTACAAGCTGATGAGCCGCGCAGCGAAGATCGACATGAGCCGCTCGTCGGATTTCAAGCTGATGGACCGCCGCGTTGTGGATGTGCTGCTGGCGCTGCCGGAGCGCAAGACGTTTTTCCGGGCGCTGGTGGGCTGGGTCGGCTTCCGTACGATCGATGTGCCGTTTTCGGTGCGTGAGCGGGCGGCTGGCGAGAGCCATTTTTCGGCGACGGCGCTGTTCCGTTACGCGCTGGCAAATATTTCGGCGTTCTCGTCGGCACCGATGCAGATCGTGACGGTCTGCGGCGGGCTGTTTCTCCTGCTGGCGCTGGTGATGAGTGTGCAAACGCTGGTGAACTGGGCGAGCGGCGGCGCGGCGGATGGCTTTACGACGGTGATCATCCTGCTCTTATTTATTGGCAGCATCATCATGATCAGCCTGGGCATCATCGGCTACTACATTGCGCAGATCTACATCGAAAGCAAGGACCGCCCGCGTTATCTTGTGAGCCAGACGATCAAGGAGGCGAAAAACGATGATCCCGATGCCTGATACTGCCTTTGCGCGCTTTTGGGCGCGGCTTCCCGCCGCGACGAAGCAGAGCTTTTTTGCAGGCGTCGTCATGGGGCTTGTCTGCCATCTGTATCTGTTCACGAATCTCATTCCCAATCATGACGCGGTCTATCATCTCTTCCAGTGCGACTATGGCACGGCTTCTGGGCGCTGGTTTTTGCCATTGGTGCTGGCGTGGGACGGCGATTACAACATGCCGTGGCTGCAGGGCATTCTGAGCCTGCTCTGTCTGGCGGGAACGGTCTGTATCACGACGCGTCTTTTGCGCATCGAAAAGCCGTTGGCGATCGTCATTACTGCGGCACTTTGCACGGCTTTTCCGACGGTGGCGGCGACGTTTACCTATATGTTCACGGCGGACGCGTATTTCTTCGGGCTCTTTCTGGCGGCGCTTGCGGCGTATGCTGTCTGGCGCATGCCGATCTGGGGGCTGCCGCTGGGGACGATCCTCTTGATCCTTTCGATGGGCATCTATCAGAGCTACTTTCCTGTGGCGGCGGTGCTGATGGTGGGGGCGCTGCTTTTCGACTGTCTGGAGGGGCGTGCGTCCTTCGGGCGTACCCTGCTGCGCGGGGTGAGGATGGTGGCGACGCTGGCGCTGGGCATTGTCGTCTATATGGCGGTGGCGCGGCTGGCGACGATGGCAAGCGGCGGCCTGTCGGACTACATGGGCATTTCCAGCATGGGGAGCCTGTCCCTTTCAGAGCTGCCGGAGCTGGTGCGCCAGAGTCTGGAATCCTACGAATCGTATTTTCTGCAAAATGAGCTGGGCTGGAATTTCAGCTTCATCCCGCTCCTTGTGATCGCTGCCTGGGTGAGCGGCGTCGTGCTGTTGGCGACGCTTTTGCTGCGGCGACAGGTCGGCGTGCTACGGGGGCTCTTGGCGCTGGTGCTGGTCGGGCTCTATCCGCTGGCGGGAAGCCTCATCCATATCATGGTGGCAGGCGCCGCTGTGCACGATCTCATGATCTACGGCCTGCTCTACGCGCTGATCCTGCCGCTGGCGCTGGCCAGCTTTGCTGCGACGCACGCCGATGAGATGGGCAGCCTTCGCAGCGCCCTGCAGAGCCTGATGAGCTGGATCGTCATCGCATCCATGGCGCTCACGGCGTACAATTACATCGTCACCGACAACAAAGCCTATCTCAAGATGGCGCTCGGCTTTACCCAGATCGAGGCCTATTCCAATCGCCTCGCCACGATGATCCAGAGCGTGCCCGGTTATTCGCCGTCGCTGGCCGTCGTCCTCGTCGGCTCGTCCAATGGCGACGCCCTGCTCGATGTGACGCCTGAGCTGTCGGAGATCACCCTCACCGGCGCGCTCAATATGGGCACCTATCGCACCCAGTACAGCTACGGCTACCTGTTGAACCGTTTCTGCGCCCTGCCGAATTATGTCTACCTCGACGACATGCCTGAGGAAGTCAGCAGCGCCACCAGCGGCGTCAGCGAAACCATGCCGGCCTATCCGCAGCAAGGCTGTGTGCAGATTGCCGGGGACTATATTGTGGTGCGGTTGAACTAGGATCGTTTGGCCATTACAAAAGATAAGAGCACTTTCCGAAAAACCAGGAAAGTGCTCTTATCTGCTTTATGAGCGCTGTGTGTGATTATTTCCAGTGCTGGCGTCCGCGTTCGCGCTGCGCGATGGGCAATGTGACGTGGAAGGTGACGCCTTCGTCTTCGTTGGCGGCGGAGATATGGCCTTGGTGGCGCTGGCAGATGCTGTCGGCGATGGCGAGGCCGAGGCCGTAGCCGCCGGTCTGGCGGGTGCGCGACTGATCGAGGCGATAGAAGCGCTCGAAGAGGTGGGCGATGGCGTCATCGTCAAAGGCGTCGCCCTTGTTGTGCACAGCGAGGTGGACGCTGCGCTCCTGGCGCGTCAGCCGCACGCTGATGACGCTTTCCGGCGCGGCGTATTTGCAGGCGTTGTCAAGGAGGATGCCGACGAGCTCCTCGAGCTGTGCCTTGTCGCCGTCCACGACAATATCCGGGGTGATCTCGTCGTGGATGCGCAGGCTGTTGTCGAGGGCGACGGATTCAAAGCTCAGGATCGCGCCCAGGACAACATCGCTGAAGAGCACCGGCTCTGTGGCCAGGGGCTGGGTTTCGTCGGCGTCGTTGCGCGCCAACAGCAGCATGTCGCTGACGAGCTTTTTCATGCGCAGGGCTTCCTGGTCGCTGCTCTCGATCCAGCGCATCTGGTTGGCGATGGTGTCTTCGCGGTGGTTGCCGAGGATGCGCAAATTGGCGAGGATGACGGTGAGGGGCGTTTTCAGCTCGTGGCTGGCGTCGGCGATGAACTGGCGCTGCTGCGACCAGGCTTCTTCGACAGGGCGGAAGACCCAGCTGGACAGCCGCCAGACGAGGAAGAGAAAGGCGAGCCACGCTGCCACAAAGCCAAGCAGACTCCAGAGCAGCAGGCTGCGGATGTTGGAGGTTTCGTAGCTGCGATCGACAAAGGCGATCTTGGTGCCCTCAGGCGTCTGGCGCATGCTGTAGGAAAGGTCGTATTCGGCGAGGGTGCCTTCGCTTTCGGCGGCACTGAGCACGGCGCTCACCAGCTTTTGCACGGTGGCGTCGGAGGTATCCATGTTGCGCGAGAAGATGACCTCGGCGTCGGCGCCGTCTTCGCTCAGAGCGACGACAATGCCCGGCAGGGCGAGGGCGGCCTTCTGGTCTTCGGCGTCAAGGCGGGAGCTGGTGCTCGGCGGCGGATCAGACTCTGGCATGGTGTCGCCGGGATCGGCATTTTCCACAGTCAGCGGCTGGTCGTCGGAGCGGTTGGCGTCCTGAAAGCGCTCGGCGCCAGGATCGTCGGAGGAGAAGGTGTTGACAGGGTTGGTGAGATTGATGAGGCTGTGCAGCGATTCGAAGGCGACGTTTTTGTAATGCTGCACATTGCCGGCGATGATGATCAGCATGATAAACACCAGCATCACGCTGATGGTCGTCATGACGACGACGATGAAACGCCGGCGCAGCGCGGCGAGCCGGTTCATGACGCGGTGTCCTCGATGCGATAGCCGATGCGCCGCATCGTCACGATCTGCACGCGCGAGCCGAGAAAGTGGAGCTTTTTGCGCAGGAAGGAAATGTAGACCTCGACGTTGTTTTCGCCGGCGTCAGAATCGCTGCCCCAGACGCTGACGATGAGCTCTTCCTTGCTGATCGAGAGCTGCGGATGCTGCAGAAAGCGTTTCATGATGGCAAATTCCTTGTAGCCCAGGTGCACGGCCTTTTCGCCGCAGCGCAGCTCGGCTTTTTCGAGATCGAGGGTGAGATCGCCGAAGGAGAGCGCCTCATACATCACCTCGCCAACGCGGCGTGTGAGGGCGCGCACACGGGCGAAGAGCTCCTCGTAGACGAAGGGCTTGGTCATGTAGTCGTCGGCGCCGCAGTCGAGGCCGGTGATCTTGTCCTGGGTGGCTTCGCGGGCGGTGAGGATGAGCACCGGCGTGGAGATCTTTTCGCGGCGCAGGGTTTTGACGACGTCGAAGCCGTCCATCTGCGGCAGCATGACGTCGAGGATGATGAGGTCGTATTGTCCGCTTCGGGCGTAATCGAGGCCGCTGCGCCCGTCGTAGACGCAGTCCACCTCGTAGTGCTGATCTTTCAAAAGCTGTGCGATCGCGTCGGAAAGCGCGCGCTCGTCTTCAACAATGAGAATCTGCATGAAGATTCCTCCTTTGGTCGGTTTCTTATAGTATAGCGTAGTTTGTCCCAAAAAGCATAGAGGACCAACCTTAAATCCGCCTAAAAATCTTCACAGCGTCGGGCTGTGGCTTTTAAGAAATTCTGAAAAATTGTTTTTTCGCCGAAAACGTAATGCAATTGGCCGCCGGTTGTTGTACAATGCTACTAGAATATACTGCCCGCAAGGAGCAGCAGAAGGGAGCGCAGGAACATGATCAGTCTCTTGACCAATTCCCCGTGGTCGATCTTTGTCATCAATATTCTCGACATCGCCATCATTGCCTTTGCGGTGTACAAGATCCTCGAGATCATGCGCGGCACCCGCGCCATGCCGCTGGCCAAGGGCGTCGGTGTGCTGCTCGTGCTTTCCGTGCTCAGCGATGTGCTCGGGCTTTCCACCGTTAACTGGGTGCTCGTGCAGCTGCAGACCATGTTCATCGTCGCCATCCCCGTCGTCTTTGCGCCGGAGCTCAGGCGTGCCCTGGAGCAGCTCGGCACCGGCGGCATCTTTGCGCGCAGCCGTCATCTTTCGGACAACGACCTTGTCGCCCATCAGGTGCAGCAGATCTGTGGCTGCATGACCGCCGCCAGCGCCTCGCGCACCGGTGTGCTCATCGCTGTCACCCGTGAAAACGGGCTCAAGGAATACATCGACACCGGCATCGCCATCGACGGCATCCTTTCGACGTCGCTGTTGCGCAACATCTTCATCGTCAACACCCCGCTGCACGATGGCGCCGTCATCATCACCGGCGACCAGATCCGCGCCGCCAGCTGCTTCCTGCCGCTTTCTGAAAACAAGAGCATTTCCATGAAGCTCGGCACCCGCCACCGCGCCGCCATCGGCCTGTCGGAGGTCAGTGACGCCGTCGTCATGGTCGTCAGCGAAGAGACCGGCGCCATGAGCATCGCCGAGCACGGCCGCCTGCGCTACAATCTCAGCGAGGAAGCCCTCATCCAGACCATGACCGAGCTTTTGCAGATGCCGGAGGATGGCTCCCTGGCGCGCCGCCTGAAGAAGGTGTTCCGTAAATGAAAATGACCGAAAACAACAGAATGCTCAAGCTCATCGCTCTCGCCATCGCCATCGTGCTCTGGCTCTATGTCGGCACCCAGCAGGATCCTCTCGCGCAACACACCTACGAGGTGCAGCTCGAGATGGAAAATCTTCCTGTCGACAAAACCGCCAGCCTCAGCGAGGAGACCGTCAAAGTCCGCGTCATGGGCCGGCAGGATCGGCTGAATGCCCTGTCTGGCAGCGACTTCAAAGCCAGCGTCGATCTTTCCGACGTGGAGGAAGGCGAGCATGCCCTGCCTGTGCAGGTGACGCTGCCGAATGAAGTCTACTTCGCCCGCACCAATCCGAGCATGGTGAATGTGCAGGTGGAGGCCCTTCAGGGCAGCGAAATGAGCGTCGACATCAACACCACCGGCACGCTGCCGGGCGGCGTCACGCTGGAGGACATGAGCGTCAAGCCGCAGAAGGTTTTCGTCACCTCTGACGACGCCGCCCTCCTCGCCGAAGTTGACAGCGTCGGCGTCAGCGTCGATCTCGCCAGCATCTACGACGACAGCAAGCAAAATGTCGACGTCCAGTTCTACGACATCGCCGGCAATCCGATCAACGACGAGCGCCTGCAGGCGCTGCCGGCGCAGGTCAGCCTTGCCATCAAGACCAGCCAGAGCGACACCGAAAAAACCGTGCCGATCCAGGCCAACCTCGTCGGTCAGCTGCCGCAGGGCGTGCAGATCGAGAGCGTCAGCATCCAGCCTGAGACAGCCACCGTTTCCGGCGCGCCAGAGGCTCTCGCAGCCATCGACAGCGTCCGCACCGCCGCCATCGATCTCTCGCAGATCAGTCAGACCACCACCCTCAGCGTCGCCCTGGAAAGCGACGCCGTGACAACGCCGGAGAGCGTCAGCATCACCCTGAGCGTCACCACCGCTGCTGACGACGACAACGCCAGCGGCGTGCGCATGCTGCCAGTGGCACTGAGCGGCGCCGCAGCGTCCAGCGTTTATGCAGATGTGCAGATGGTCGAGGTCACCTACCACATGCAGCCTGGCTATCAGGACGCCGGCGATGCCCTCACCGCCTATGTCCTCGTTGAGCAGACGCCGACTGGCGCAACGACTGCGCAGGTGCAGTTGTCCAGCGTGGAGGGACTCGTCGTTGACGCGATCAGCCCTGATACAGTGACCCTTTATCCGACAACCACCACAGATCCTGCAACGGATCCGACAGATCATACAACAACGACTTATTGAAAAAAGGAGAACCATTATGGCTAAATTATTTGGAACAGACGGCGTGCGTGGCCAGGCAGGCAGCGTGCTCACCGCCGAACTCGCAATGAAACTCGGACAGGCCGCCGGCCGCGTCTTCCTCGAAGAAAACGGCGGCAAGACCGGCGTCATCATCGTCGGCCGCGACACCCGCATCTCCGGACAGATGCTCGAATGCGCACTGACCGCCGGTCTCACCTCCGTCGGCATCCAGGTCATCAGCGCCGGCATCGTGCCGACGCCAGCCGTCGCTTTCCTCGTGCGCAAGTTCAAGGCCCTCGCTGGCGCCGTCATCTCTGCCAGCCACAATCCATTTGAAGACAACGGCATCAAATTCTTCAGCGCCAGCGGCAGCAAGCTGCGCGACGACCAGGAAGCCGCCATCGAAGCAGCGCTCCAGGGCGAGGTGGAAATCACCGAAGCCAGCGGCAGAAACATCGGCCGTTATGCCCAGGTTGCCGAAGCCATCGACGCCTACACCGATTACCTCGATGAGCTCATGAGCGTCAACGGCCGCGACTATCACATCGTCGTCGATTGTGCCAACGGCGCCGCCAGCTACATCGCCGAAAAAGTTTTCACCCGCGCCAACCTCAACGTCACCATGATCGGCGACCGTCCAAACGGCACCAACATCAACGTCAACTGTGGCTCCACTCATCTTGCACAGCTGCAGCAGCGCGTTCTCGAAGAAGGCGCCGATGCCGGCCTCGCCTTCGACGGCGACGCCGACCGCTTCCTTGCCGTCGACGAAAAAGGCGGCATCGTTGACGGCGACCGCCTCATGGCCATCTATGCCCTCGCCATGAAGGAAGAAGGCCGCCTCGCTGAAAACAAGCTCGTCGTCACCGTGATGAGCAACCTTGGGCTCAAGCTCGCCATGAAGGGTGCCAACATCGACCTCGTGGAAACCGGCGTCGGCGACCGCTACGTCAACGAAGGAATGCAGAAAACCGGCGCCGTCATCGGCGGCGAGCAGAGCGGACACATCATCTTCCGCGAATACAACAGCACCGGCGACGGCATGATCAGCGCCATCATGCTCCTCAATATCATGAACCACAAGCGTCTGCCGCTTTCTGAGCTCGCCGATCAGGCCATGACCAGCCTGCCGCAGGTGCTCGTCAACGTTCGCGTGCGCGACAAGCACGGCTGGCAGGATGTGGCAGCCATTCGCGACGCCATCGCAGCAGCAGAAGCGCAGCTCGGTGAAGACGGCCGCGTGCTCGTGCGCGCCTCTGGCACCGAACAGCTCCTGCGCGTCATGGTCGAAGGCAAGGACCAGGCCGAGATCGAGCAGCTCGCGAACGCCATCGCCGACGTCGTGCGCGAAGCCATCGGCGCCTGATGAGCATCCTCGGTATCGGCGTCGATGTGGTCGCCCTTGACCGCATTGCAGAGCTCTACGCGCAGAGACCGGCTCAGTTTGCCGCGCGCATTTTTACAGCAAACGAACAGCGCCACTTCCAGCCCCAGCCGGACATTGCCCGCATCGCCGCGCGCTTCGCCGTGAAGGAAGCCGTGGCGAAAGCCCTCGGCACCGGCATTGGCCAGGTGGGCTGGCAGGATATTGAAACGACCAACCGCCCCGATGGCGCGCCAGTGGTCACGCTGCACGGCAGCGCTCAGGAGCTGGCCGCCGCCAAAGGGGTGAAGACGGTGCACTGCAGCATCAGCCACGAACGCTCAGTCGCCGTCGCCATGATCATATTGGAGGGATAGCGGATGTATTTGGTGAGCAATGAAGAAATGCGCCAGCTCGATCGGACCGCCATCGAAACCTGGCGGATCCCCTCGCTGGTGCTCATGGAAAATGCCGGGATCGCCATTCTCAGGCAGCTTGAGCGCGATATTCCCGGGCTTTACGAAAAGCGTATCACCATTCTCTGTGGCTGTGGCAATAACGGCGGCGACGGCCTGGTGCTTGCGCGTCAGCTGCATCTCGCCGGTGCAGCGCAAGTCGCCGTTGTCATCGTCATCGACGGCGAACGCCGCTTTTCGGCGGATCATCAGGCCAACCGCGACATCCTCGAGCGGCTGCCTGTGAAGCTCATCGAAGTCGACGGCCTCTCGCGGCTCGGCGTGCTCAAAGCCCAGCTCAATTTCAGCGACATCGCCGTCGACTGTCTCTTCGGCACAGGACTCTCGCGCGATCTCGGCGAGCTTTCGCGCGCCGTCTGCGACGTCCTCAACGACAAGCGCATTTTGCGCGTTGCCGTCGACATTCCGTCTGGCCTCGCCGGCGACAGCGGCCAGGTCTGCGGCGCCGCTGTGCGTGCCGACTATACCTACACCCTCGCCTGGCCGAAGCAGGGCCTTTTTCTCGGCGATGCCGCAGAATTTATCGGCCAGCTGCGCGTGCTGAACATCGGCATCCCTGTCGAAGTCGCCGATCAGGCTGAGATCCAGGGCCAGCTCCTCACGCCCGACATGCTGCGCGAAAAGCTGCCATCCCGCGCCCTTAACAGCCACAAAAACCGCTTCGGGCACGTCGGCCTCATCGCCGGCAGTGTCGGCATGAGCGGCGCCTGTGTCCTCGCCGCCACTTCCGCTTTGCGCAGTGGCGCCGGACTCGTCACCGCGCTCATCGACAAGGGCATCTACGCGCCAGCAGCCGCAGCCGCGCCGGAGGTCATGATGAAACCCGTTGCCTGGCCAAATCAGCCAGCCCTCGACTGGCTCCTCGCCAACACCAGTGTGCAGATCGTCGGCCCCGGCCTCGGCAAGAGCGAAGAGAAAAAACAGACCATCTATTCCCTGCTCAGACAGGCCGAAAGCACCGTCGTCCTCGACGCCGACGCCCTCAACATGATCGGCGAAGGCGACGGCACCATTCTCAAAAACACCGCCGCCCGCTGCATCCTCACGCCGCATCCTGGCGAAATGGCGCGTCTGCTCGGCCTTTCCAGCGCCGAGATCCAGTCGGATCGGCTGAACTACGCGCGCCGCGTTGCCGAGCGCTTCCACTGCGTGCTCGTGCTCAAGGGCCACAACACCATCATCGCCGCGCCAGATGGCCGCTACGCCATCAATCCCTGCGACAGCGTTGCCCTCGCCACCGCTGGCAGCGGAGACGTGCTCACAGGTGTCATCGCTGCTTTTGCCGCCCAGGGCATGGAGGCCTTCGACGCCGCCTGCATGGGCGTGCTCGCCCACGGCCTTGCCGGCATGCGTTTGGCAGAAACCCGTGGCGCCATCGGCACCATCGCTTCGGACATTGCGAGCGCCGTCGCCGACATCCTGCGCGAGGCGACAGCGTGAGTCTGTAACTTTTGTCCGGAAAAATGACAATCTGTAAAGATTATGTCTCTGAATTGTAAATCATAACACGCACTCCATCTGATATAATAGTAAAAGATTATTTTATCAGTGAGGAATAAGGAGTGTTTTCTTTGAATCAGTATATCCGCAAATTCATCGCCGCGACTGCCATTGTCGCTGTTGGTTCCGTGGCAGCGCCATTCAGCGCCTTCGCTGTCGACAGCAACACCGCCTACGTTGATGGCGCGCCAGTTGTCACCGTGCCAGATGTCAGCACGCCGGAAAATTCTCAGCCAGCTCAGCCACAGACCCCAAGTGTTCTGCCGCTGCGCAGCGCGCTGAACGGTGTCGGCGTTGACGTAGAATGGCAGCAGATCACGGGCGGTCAGCAGATCGTTCTCGTTTACGGCGGCGCCAGCCTCACCGTTAAGATCGATGCAGCAGGCGGCGTGCTCACCACCGCAGCTGGCTCCTACGCCTACAGCAACGTCAACGGCTCGCTGCAGACCGGCCTGGATTTCTTCCAGTCGCTCTTCACCAATGCCAGCGTCACCGCTAACGGCGCCGGCGGCATCAGCGTTACTGCCATCGACGCCAGCCAGCCAGTCAGCCTCATCGTCGCAGAAAACGACACCACCGGTGAGAGCGAAGGCAACTACACCTATTATGAAAGCGGCCTCGCCACCTGGTATGGCTCCGGCGCTCAGGGCAACTACACCGCCAGCGGTGAGATCTTCAACATGTACGACTACACCGCTGCCCACAAATATCTGCCATTTGGCACCGTTTGCCGTGTCACCGACACCGACACCGGCAAATCCGTCGTCGTTCGCATCAACGACCGTGGCCCATTCGGCGCAGGTCGTGTCATCGACCTCAGCTATCAGGCAGCCAGCGACATCGGCATGATCTCCAAGGGCGTGGCCAACGTCACCGTCGAAGTGCTGTCGAAATAATTTCATAGCGTAAACACAGCTGTCCATCGTCTGGTGGGCAGCTTTTTTTGTGGACAAAATCTTTACAGCTTCTTTATATCCTCTTGCTTGACGCCGCTTGTCCTGCCACGTACACTGAAGAGGTTGACGCATAGCGCCGACTGTGCGCAGAACGCAAGGAGGGATGATAATGAAAGCCATTTACAAAACATCAGAAGCGCTCGGACATTTCACACAGGTGCGCGATTACTGCGACGGCAACTGGGTTTGTCTGATCGCGCCGACGCCGGAGGAAGTGCAGGACGTCAGCGCCCATTACGGTATTGAGCTGCAGGATCTGGTCTTTGCGCTGGACGAAGACGAGCGCGCACGTGTCGATGCCGACGACGAGTACACCCTGATCATCATCGATGTGCCTTACAAGGACGAAGAAGAGAGCGGCGAAAGCTACGGCACGGTGCCGTTGGCGATCATCCTCGGCGACCGCACGCAGCGCTACATTATCACCGTCTGTCTGCGCGAGCTGCAGCTCTTGGACGATTTTCGCAGCGGCAAGATCAAGAAATTCTACACTTACAAGAAAACCCGCTTTATCCTGCAGATCCTCTATCGCAACGCCACCTACTATCTGCAGTATCTGCGCATGCTCGAGCGCTCCATCGGCGGCATCGAAGAAGCGCTCCACCGCTCCACGCGCAACGAGGAATTGTTCAAGCTGCTGAGTCTCGACAAATCGCTGGTTTATCTGAGCAATTCTCTGCGCGCCAACGATCTGGTGCTGGAGCGGCTGATGCGTCTGGACTCGGTGAAAAAATATCCTGAGGACGAGGAGCTTCTGGAGGATGTCATCGTCGAGAACAAACAGGCCATCGAAATGGCCAATGTGTATTCGAGCATCCTCGATGTGACCATGGAAGCGTACAGCTCGGTGATCTCCAACAACCTCAACGCCGTCATGAAGATCCTCACCTCGGTGACACTCGTGATGACGATCCCGACGATGATCTTCAGCTTTTTCGGCATGAATGTGCCGCTGCCGTGGGAAACCAGCGCTGCTGGCGTATGGTACATCGGCGCGCTTTCTCTGGCGGCGATCGCCGCCGCCGTGGTCTTTATGATGAAGCGGAAGATGTTCTGAACATAAAAATCTCCGGCCTCCATCGTATTTTGGTGGAAGCCGGAGATTTTGTTTGTTGTTAGGGATCAACCGACGGTGGAGCGTGTCTCCTGCGGCAGCTCGCCGAATTTGCACTGGGCGAAATCCTTGAGGCGGGCGGCGAATTCACGCAGAAGCAGGCCGTTGTCGTGGATATTTTCTTCCGAAGCCGGACAGCCGATGGCGTCGAGATCCATCTGCTCGGCGATGAAAACCGCGCGATAGAGGTGGAAGCGCTGGCTCACGAGGATTGGCGTTTGCACATCGTAGATGGTGCGCAGGTTTTTCACGCTGGCGAAGGTGTCGATGCCGTGGGTGTCGGTGGTGATGGCCATCGACGGAATATCGGCGTCGAGGAGATAGTTGCGCATCGCGCTGACCTCGCTCTGCGCGGCGTCCTCGCCGCCGCTGACGATGATCTCGTCGGAGGCGCCGTTTTCGTAGAGGGCGATGGCGGTGTCGAGACGTTTAGCGAGGATCGGGCTCGGTGTGCCGTCGGGTTCTATCCCGGCGCCGAGCACGACGATGCAGTCGGCGTCGGCGTCAGCGAGCTCGTCTGGCGTGGCCATGTTGCCGGTGGTCGTGGCAAGGATGAAGAGGTTCACGAGCACACAGCAGACAGGCGGCAGCAGGATGATCGCGATCAAAAGCTTCAGCCAGCGGGGAATGTGGCGACGCGATTTTTTGCGGCGGCGCGGCGGCGCAGACTTTTTCGCGCCGGATGGCGCTGCGGCGCTGCGCGTGTGCGATGTGGTTGCAGGACGACGGCGCGGTGTCTGGACTGGTCGACGACCAGCTGGCGGGCGTTGCTGTGGCATGGGAAACCTCCTTTCGTGGCGAGCAGGGATCATGGATACTTCTCATTATAGAGGAAGTGGCGCGGCTTGAACAGAGCGGATTTTTCATCTTTTCGCAGCGCCGGTTGTGGCGCACACAGGAAGATTTGACAGGGGCGCCCTCCTCGTGCATAATGGGAGTACTGAATGTTGACTGGAAAGGATGAAGGACGAATGCGCGATCTGATCATTTTTCTCTGGCGGGCGTTCAAATTTTTGCTGGTGCTTCTGGTGATCGTCTGTGTGGCTGCGCTGGCGGTGCCGGTGCAGCTGGGCGTGACAGGCCGCAGCCAGTATCCGACGCTGCCGAACGGCTGTGAAGCGGTGGCGGCGGCATCGGCGCTCGGTTATCTTGGCGCGCCGGTGACGGCGGAGACATTCGCCCAGCAGTATCTGCCGAAGGCGGCGGTGGGCAGCGGCGTGAGTCCGGATGCGGCCTACATTGGCGATCCTTTTGGCGACGGCTACTACTGCTATCCGCAGGCACTTGTGAGCGGCATCAACAGCTTTCTTGATAGCCAGCCGACAACGCTCGAGGCGAAAACGCATCCGCTGACAACGGCAAGCGAGATCGCGCTGCGGCTGCATCTCACGAAAAAGCCGGTGATCGTTTGGACGACGGTCGATGACAAACTGGCAGCGCGCGACGAAGCGAGCGTCTGGCAGATCGACGGACGGGAATACCATCCTTATAAAAATCTGCACGCTGTCGTCATCGATGGCGTCAGCGGCTTTCGCGTGCATCTCGTCGATTCGGTGAACGGCGAGCGCTGGATGAGTCTCGTCAAATTCATTCCGCTGTATTATTCGATGGGGTTGCGCGCTGTCACCTTCACGGATTGACGCGGCGTTCGTGGCGCACCATGACGCGGGCGATCTCCTCGTCGGAGAGCGTCGTCAGCGCGTGCAGGATTTCGTAGGTGCGGCTTTCCAGGCTGGCGAAATCGTAGTCCCAGTTGGCGGTGGCGAAGTTGTATTTGTCGATCTGCTCCATCTGGTTTTCTTTTTCGGCGTAGTCGTAGTCGGACCAGTCGTCGTAGAGATCGATGAAATGATAGGTTGTGTGGATCTTTGGTTTTTCTGCCATGATGGATCTCCTTACTGTGCGAGGATGCGTTCGTGCTTTTCTTCGAGCTCGGCCCAGCGGTCCATTTTGGCGTCGAGCTCGCTGGCTTTGGCGTCGCGCTCTTCGGTGAGGGCCAACAGCTTGGAATACTGGGTGGCGCATTCTGCCATTTCTTTTTCGAGGCGGGCGATCTCTTCTTCGAGAACGGCGATGTCCTCTTCGATCGTCTCGTACTCACGCTGTTCTTTGTAGGAAAATTTGAGCTTGGCTGGCTGCTTTGGGCGGCTGGCCTTTTCTTTTTTCGGCGTCTCTTCTTTTTGCACGACAGGCTCTGGGCGCTTTTCGAGATAGCTGGTGAAATCGCCGCTGTAGCGCTTCAGGCTGCCGTCTGGCTCGTAGGCGAGAATGCTCGTGCAGATGCGGTCGAGAAAGTAGCGGTCGTGGCTGACGGCGACGATCGGTCCTGGAAAATGCTGGAGATAATCCTCGAGCACCTGCAGCGTGCCGATGTCGAGGTCGTTGGTCGGCTCGTCGAGAAAAAGGACGTTGTTCTGCTCCATGAGGATCGAGAGCAGATAGAGACGGCGGCATTCTCCGCCGGAGAGATTCGAGATCGGCCCGTGGATCTGATCCGGGCGGAAGCGGAAGGCTTCGAGCATCTGGCTCGCCGAAAGATGGGAGCCGTCGGCGCGGTGGATGTATTCGCCGTGATCACGGATGAAATCGAGCACCTTCTGGTTCATTGGCAGATCCTGATTTTGCTGCTTGTAGTAGCCGATCTTCACCGTTTCGCCGACGTCGAGACGGCCGCTGTCTGCCGGAGTGAGTCCGGCGAGCACGTCCAGGAGCGTTGTTTTGCCGATGCCGTTTGGCCCGACGACGCCGATGCGGTCATTTTTCACGAAGGCGTAGGTGAAATCGTGGAAGATCGGGCGACCGTCGAAGCTTTTGGCGAGATGCTCGCACTCGATGATCTTCTTGCCGAGTCGGGCGTTCACAAAATCGAGCATGAGCGTGTCCTCGTGCTCGTGGGTGAGCTGGCCTTCGATCTCGTAGAAGCGCTCCTTGCGCGCTTTCTGTTTCGTGCGGCGGGCTTCCACGCCCTTGCGCATCCAGGCCAGCTCCTGCTTGTAGAGTCGGCGCAGCTTTTCGGCGCGGCGAGCCTCGTCTGCTTCGCGCTCGGCTTTTTCTTCGAGGAAGGTGGAGTAGTTGCCGCTGTAGCGGTAGAGCTTGCCGCCGTCGAGCTCGAGGATGACGTTCGTCGTGCGGTCGAGAAAATAGCGGTCGTGGGTGACAATGATGAAGCTCGTTTTGCGCTCGTGGAGCTCGCGCTCCAGCCAGCGGATCGTCTCGTAATCGAGGTGGTTCGTCGGCTCGTCGAGGAGCAGCAGATTCGCCGGACGGATCAGCGCCGCTGCCAGCGCCACGCGCTTGCGCATGCCGCCGGAGAGGGTGGCGATCTTCTGCGACACGTCGTCGATGCCGAGCCGGTGCAGGATGCTTTTGGCGTTCGACTCCAGCTGCCAGGCGTCCTCGCGGTCCATGGCATCCTGGGCGTCGAGCAGCTCCTGCGTCGCTGCAGCGTTTTCAGGATCGCGGCTGACGGCGGCGAGGGCTTCTTCGTAACGGCGCACCACCGCCAAAAGCGGCGACGTTCCCTGGAAAACCTGCGCCAGCACTGTGAGCGCTTCGTTCATCGGCTGATTCTGCGGCAGATATTCCATGACGAGCTGATTGGAGGTCAGCATCTCGCTTTTCGGCCCGAGATCCACGCCGGCAAGCTGCGCCAAAAGCGTCGATTTGCCGACGCCGTTGGTGCCGATGAGACCGATCTTGTCGCCCTCGTTGACAGCGAGCCCCAGATCATCAAACAATACGCGCTCGCCGAAACTCGCGTGCAGATGGCGCGCTTCCAAAAGAACCATGGCAATTCCTCCTGAATTTGATATAATAGTCAGTAACCAGTATAGCAGAGAAACGTCGCCGTGAAAAGTTTTCGCCGGCGCAGGATTTCTGGCAAGAAAAAAGACGCCCAACAGAGCGTCAGATATGGTATACTGTTCTTGCGAGTCACCACGATGGTGGGCGGTTGGCCCCGGACATCTTCGGATGAAGGGGGTGAGGCCATGGAGATCTTAGAGATCATCGGTTTGATCAGCCTCGTGCTGATGGCCCTTGAAATCGGCTTTCATTTTGGACAAAAAAAGTAACCGCCCCAGTCCAAAGGTTACGGTTACTTTTGTAGCATAATCGGCCAACCGTCCTCTGGTGGCTCCATTTTCTGTTATTATTATAGCATTTCTGTGGCGAAAGAACAATCATAAATCGTAAGAATCGCCGATCACGAAAGGATGGATCCCATGTCAAAACTGAAAACCATCGCCACCGCGCTCGGGCTCGCCGCTGGCGCTGCCGGCGCGGCTGTGGCTGTGAAAAAAATTAAATCTGCCTACCAGCTCGAGCTGGAAAACTGCACCGCTGATACGCTGGATATTTTCCTCGGCACGCTGGCTGCGCCGGACGCGCTTGTCTTCGAGCGTTTCCAGCCTGGCGAAAAACGTAGCGTCGATCTCACGCGCATGCCGCTCGGCGAGCACGATGTCGTCTACATCCGCTTCCCGGATACGGCTGCTCGCCCAGGCTACAAGCGCACGCTGATCTACGACACAGAAGAATGCAAGAGCCCGATGCACGGCATGATCGTCGACTACGGCGACGGCAACTACGATGTGAAGCTGGTGAGAGTGGGATGAAGCGCTACGACAACGATCTGCTCGACCCATCGCTGCGCCCGGCCATTCTCGTGAGCGGCGGTCCGCAGCCAGAACCGGCGCTGCTCGTCCGCCTGCGCGAAAAGCTGCCGCAGGCGCCGCTTCTCTGCGCCGATCGTGGCGCGGATCTCTGCCGCGCAGCCGGCGTTGTGCCTGATGGCCTCATCGGCGACATGGATTCGCTCTCGGCAGCGACGCGCGACTGGCTGGAGGAGACCGGCGTGCCGGAGGTCGTTTATCCCAGCGAGAAAGACGACAGCGACCAGGCGCTGGCGACAGAAAAGCTTTTCGCCGACGGCGCTGAGGAGATCGTCGTCATCGGCGGGCTCGGCGGTCGCATGGATCACGAGCTCGCCAATATGATGGAGCTCGTGCGCGCCGGTCGCGAAGGCCGGAGCATCGTTTACTGGGACGACATCAACCGCCTGCGCTACATTGGCCCGGGAAAGCACGAGATCGCGCGCACCGATGATTACATCGGCATCGTGCCGTTTTCTGACGACGGCATGGTGCTCTCGAATGGTGGGCTGTATTATCCGCTGGATCATTTCAGCGTGCCCTTTGGCATCACCAGGCTCATCAGCAACATCATGGCCGACGGCGCCGACAAGGCGACGCTCGACATCCACCAGGGCGATGGCGTGCTCATTTTCTGCCACGATCGCGCGCGGCAAGAGGCGCAGGATTGAAGGAAAGTGCGCAGGATCGTCGCGCGTTATTTACAAGCACTGGCAGAAATGCTAATATAAAGAGGTTATCATATCACATTTTTCTAGAGGGATGAGGAGAATCACAATGGGTGGAAAACAATTACCGGAAACTCTGACCCTGATCAGAGACAACATCTTACAATACGACAATCCCCTCGCCGTCAGCGCCCGGGAAAATGCCGAGTGGGCGAAGGATCTGAACCTGCCAAAAAAGGGCGACATTCTGTTCTACACCGGCGGCGAGTATCAGCTCCTGCCGTTTATGGATTCGCTCCTGGCTGTCATGGACATCGTTGATCCCGGCACGCCGGTTTTCGGCTGGATGATGAGCATGCGCGACCTCGTGCACAAGAGCGGCATGGCGCCGGAAAAAGTGTTCGCGTCTGTCTTTGCCCAGGACAAAGAACGCTTCTTTTCTATCAATAAAAAGGCCGCTAGAATCCTGAAAGCCCTCGGCTACGACATCTGCTACGATGGCGAGAACGAGATCTACAGCGGCGCGCTCCTGCACGAGCTCGGTTTTGAAGATGCCCTCGGCATTTACGCCAAGCGCGTCGCCACCTTCCTGAACCAGAGCGGCGCCAAGACCGTCGTCTGCATGTCGCCACACGCTGCTGAAATGTTCGCGCTGATCTATCCGCAGTATGGCGATTTTCCAGATGTCGAGGTCAAAACCTTCATTCAAATGGTCCACGAAAAGCGTCACATGCTGCCAAAGAATTTCTACCGCGGCCTCGTGACGTTGCACGATTCCTGCCGCATGGCGCGTGAGATGGACGTCGTCGACGAATTCCGCGAAGTCCTCGATGCCATGAACGTGCGCTACAAAGAACCTTTCCGCACCGGCAAGTGGAGCACCTGCTGCGGCGGCCCGATCAAAACGACCTACGCCGAGCTTTCGCACAAGATCAGCCAGAAGCGCGCCAACGAGCTTGCGGAGACCGGCGCTCAGATCGCGCTCTTGAGCTGTCCATACTGCCTCTCTGCGCTCAAGGGCTGCAAAACGGCGACGCACATGGAGATCATGGACTTTGTAGAATTTCTCGCAAAGGGGTATAAGCTATGAGTACGATCAAAGAAAATATCAATGCCTACGCCAAGGACATCAACGAAGCCAGCGAGGACGAACGCATCCGCACAGCGATCACCCGCGCCATCGCGTCCTATCGCAAAAATCTCGCTGAAGCCCTGGAGCGTTATCCGCACACACCAGCGCTGGCCAAGGAAGTGCAGGAGATCAAGAAGAATGCCCACCAAAACTGGCGCGCGCTGATGGCGCAGGCGATGGATTCCATCGAGCGCAACCACGGCCACGCGTATTTTGCCAAGGATGCGCAGGAGGTCGTCGACATCATCAACGAGATCGCCGGCGGCGAAAAGACCATCGTCAAAGGCAAATCCATGCTCGGCGAAGAGATCCATCTGCGCCAGCGTCTGGCCGATTGCGGCCACGAAGTCTGGGAGACCGACCTTGGCGAATTTATCCTGCAGCTCATGGACGGTCGCCCAATGCACATTCTCTCGCCATCCATCCACGTTCCGCGTGAACAGGTGGCGGAAGTCTTCAGCGATTTCTTCGGTCGCGAGATTCCACCGGAAATCTCTGACGAGGTCATGGCTGTGCGCGAATTCCTGCGCGAAAAATATTTCACCGCCGACATCGGCATCAGCGGCGCCAACGCCGTCGCCGCCGACACCGGCCAGATCACCATCATCGAAAACGAAGGCAACGTGCGTCTCTGCACCGCGGCGCCACCAGTTCATATCGCCGTCGTCGGCATCGAAAAGATCGTGCCATCCTTCCTCGATTCGATGAAGGTGGCAGAGGTCAACTGGCGCTACGGTCAGTACACCGCGCCAGCCTATGTCAACATCATCAGCGGCCCATCCAAGACCGGCGACATTGAAAAGGTCACGACCTATGGCGCCCACGGTCCGCACGATTTTCACGTCATCTTCGTGGACAACGGCCGCTCGAAAATGATCGACGATCCAGTTTGCCACGACGCTGCGCTCTGTCTGCGCTGCGGTGGCTGCATGTACGAATGCCCGGTCTTCTCGCTGGTCGCCGGCCATTTCGGCAAGACTTATATGAACGGCATCGGCGCCATTTGGACCGCCTTCGTGGACGATACCAAAGAAGCAGCGCCGATCGTCTACAACTGCCTGCGCTGCGGACGCTGCGTTGAGCAATGCCCGATGGACATCGACGTGCCGACGATGATCTATCATCTGCGCACCCAGGCTGTCGCTCAGGCAGACGCCGACGCGAAAAAATAACCACGCCTCTCGAGAGTGCGTCTTCCTGCGAAAATGGAAGGCGCACTCTTTCAAGTTTCAGCAGCGAAGAAATAGCTGCGATGCAATTTATTTATATATGCGCTCCTAACGTAGCATAGAAGTATGGTAGAAACAGAATAGGAGGGACGATTCTTGTCCAAACAAACTTCCGAATCCCGCGACGGTTTTCAGAGCCGTTTCGGATTCATCCTCGCCTGCATTGGTTCGGCGGTCGGCATGGGCTGCATCTGGCTCTTTCCGTATCGCGTCGGCCAATACGGCGGCTTCGCGTTTCTCGTGCCGTTTCTGATCTTCGTCGTTGGCCTCGGCTTTTGCGGCGTCATGGGCGAAATGGCCTTTGGCCGCGCCATGCGCACCGGCCCTGTGGGCGCGTTCCGCAAAGCCACTCAGCGCCGCGGCTCGAAGATCGGCGGCATTTTCGGACTCCTGCCGCTCATCGGCTCCACTGGCGTGGCCATCGGCTACACCGTCATCGTCGGCTGGATCCTGCGTTTTCTCGCAGGCTCTGTCACCGGCGCGATGTTTGACGGCGACTCGGCGGCGTATTTCGCAGAGATCAGCGGCCATTTCGGCAGCATCGGCTGGCATGTACTGGCGGTGCTCATCACCTTCTGGATCATGAACGCCGGCATTTCCTCCGGCATCGAGCGCGCCAACAAGATCGTCATGCCGCTGTTTTTCCTGCTCTTTGTGGGGCTGGCGATCTTCGTAGCGACGATCCCAGGCGCAGAAAAGGGCTACGAATTTCTCTTCAATCCAGACTGGAGCGCCCTCGGCGATCCGAAAACCTGGATGTACGCGCTGGGACAGGCGTTCTTCTCGCTCTCGCTTGTCGGCTGCGGCACCATCGTCTACGGCAGCTATCTGGGCAAGGATGTGGACATCGTTTTCTCCGGCGTCATGGTCTCGGTGTTTGAGCTCATCGCTTCCATTCTCGTGGCGCTCACGATCCTGCCGGCGGTATTCGCCTTCGGCGCCGATCCCCAGAGCGGCCCGCCGCTCATCTTCATCGTGCTGCCATCGATCTTTGCACAGATCCCTGGCGGCCAAATCCTGGCTGTGGTGTTCTTCCTGGCGGTCTTTTTCGCCGGCATCACTTCGCTGGTCAATCTCTACGAAAGCCCCATCGAAGCCCTGCAAAAGCATTTTGGCATGCAGCGCCGCAAAGCCTGTGCGCTCGTGCTGACGCTCAGCTTCCTTGTGGGGATCTTCCTCGAAGATTCCAACGTTGTCGGCAACTGGATGGACCTGTTCACCATCTACATCACGCCGTTTGCAGCGCTTTTGGCAGCGGTCATGTTTTTCTGGGTCTGCGGCAAAGGCTTCGCAGCCAACGAGATCAACACCGGCAGCGCGCATCGCTTCGGCAGCTTTATCGAGGGCATGGGCAAATACGTCTACTGCACCGTGACCTTCATCGTTCTCATTCTCGGTATCATTTTTGGCGGCATCGGCTGATGCTGCCGCGCATTAAAAAAGAGGTGAATTTTCATGGCTAACAACAATTCTTCCCGCGACGCCTTCCGCAGCCGTTTTGGCTTCATCATGAGCTGCATCGGCTCGGCGGTCGGCATGGGCTGCATCTGGCTCTTTCCGTATCGCGTCGGCCAATACGGCGGCTTCGCGTTTCTCGTGCCGTTTCTGATCTTCGTCGTTGGCCTCGGCTTTTGCGGCGTCATGGGCGAAATGGCCTTTGGCCGCGCCATGCGCACCGGCCCTGTGGGCGCGTTCCGCAAAGCCACTCAGCGCCGCGGCTCGAAGATCGGCGGCATTTTCGGACTCCTGCCGCTCATCGGCTCCACTGGCGTGGCCATCGGCTACACCGTCATCGTCGGCTGGATCCTGCGTTTTCTCGCAGGCTCTGTCACCGGCGCGATGTTTGACGGCGACTCGGCGGCGTATTTCGCAGAGATCAGCGGCCATTTCGGCAGCATCGGCTGGCACATTTTTGCCATCGTGCTCACGTTCGTCGTTATGAACGCCGGCATTTCCGCCGGCATCGAGCGCGCCAACAAGATCGTCATGCCGCTGTTCTTTTTCCTCTTTGTCGGGCTGGCGATCTTCGTCGCGACGATCCCTGGCTCGGAAGCTGGCTACGAATTTCTCTTCTCGCCAGACTGGTCCGCGCTGGCTGATCCAAAAACCTGGATGTACGCCCTCGGTCAGGCATTTTTCTCGCTCTCGCTGGCTGGCTGTGGCACCATCGTCTACGGCAGCTATCTGAAAAACGACACCGACATCGTTTTCTCCGGCGTCATGGTCGCAGTCTTCGAGCTCATCGCCTCCATCCTCGTGGCGCTGACGATTCTGCCAGCGGTTTTCGCTTTCGGCATCGATCCCCAGAGCGGCCCACCGCTGATCTTCATCACCCTGCCATCGATCTTTGCGCAGCTGCCATATTCGCAGATCCTGGCCATCGTTTTCTTCCTGGCGGTATTCTTCGCCGGCATCACCAGCCTTGTCAATCTCTATGAAACGCCAATCGAAGCGCTGCAGGAACAGTTCGGTCTCAGCCGTATCGCGTCCTGCGTCGTCGTCTTCGGCTTCAGCCTGCTTGTCGGCATCTTCCTGGAAAATGGTGACACCGTTTCCAGCTGGATGGACATCTTCACCATCTACATCATGCCAGTTGGCGCGCTGCTCGCCGGGATCATGTTCTTCTGGATCTGCGGCAAAGGTTTCGCTGCCAGCCAGATCGAGATGGGCAGCAAATATCGCGTTGGTCGTTTCATCGAGGGTCTGGGCAAATACGTCTACTGCGGCGTCACCATCATCGTGCTGATCCTCGGCGTCGTTTTCGGCGGCATCGGCTGAGCAGAGGAGGCCAATCATGGCAAAACTCGAGATCGAACAATCCGACCAGGCAAAAGTGCTTTTTGCCCAGCTTGCTGAGAGCGACCGAACACTCGTGCGTAAGGTGCTCACGATCATCGACAGCGCGCCGCTGATGCCGGAGCAATCGCTGCTCGTGCAGCTCGGCGTGTTGGAAGAACTCCTCGCTGCTGCAAAAGAAGGTGCGCGCGTCAGCGCCGTCATCGGCGAGCCGGAAGTTTTCGCACAGCGCGCCATCGCTGAGATCGGCGAGGACGTGCGCCGCGACCGCCACATCGGCGCGCTCATGGGCGGTATCGCCATCTGCGCCATCGTGCTCCTGGCGCTTAGCGCTGTCAGCATTGTCAAAGGGCTGATCGCTGGCATCTCGTTCATGCAGATCACCACCAGCCTCAACCTCGGCCATGTGCTCTGCTTCATCTGCGTGCTCGCCGGTGTGCGCTTCTTCGTTATGGGCGACAAAAATGCCGACTACAACGCGCCGCAGAAAGCCCGCAAGCGCACCCAGCTCGTTGGCTTTCTCTTCATCCTCGGCTTCATCTGTCTGCTTGCTGCCATTTTCGTCGAGCTTCCCGTCGTGCTCACTGTGCAGGCCGTGTACATTTTCGCCCTCGCGCTTGTGCTCATTCTCGCCTGGAAACTCAGCAGCAAAATCTGAATGGTTTTCTACACCGTGTCTTTTTGGGCACGGTGTTCTTTTTACAGAATCGCTGGATGCCGCAATCAAAAACAACAGCTTTCTTGTATTTGCAAACGCGTGTTGCTATAATAGAACCACCGGACAATTATTTGCAAAGAAAGGACAGGTGTATCATGAGACAGGCAATGAGAGAGGATGGCGTCGTGCAGCTGAGCTGGTCGCAGGCAGAGGAATTTCTCGCAGAAGTGGAGAAACGCCGCGGCCACAGAGAGACCGTTGGTGTCTACAGACGCAATCTGCGGCATTTTTTTCAGTTCATCGAGCCTGACGGTCTCATCGATCGCGGCACCGTCGCCCGCTGGCGCGATGCACTGCTCCAGAAAGGCTACAAGCCCAGCACCGTCAATCTGCGCCTGTCTGCTGTGAACGGCCTGCTCGGCCATCTCCAGCTGCGCGATTTTCAGAGCCCCAAGCATTTCAAACCGGATCCAGACGAGGTTCAGCCAAGTATCAGCCGTGCGGAATATCTCCACCTGCTGGATACCGCGCGCAGTCTCGACAACGAGAGCACCTATCTTGCGATCAAGCTTTTCGCCCTCACCGGGCTCAACGTCAGCTATCTCGCCAACGTCACCGTCCAGGCTGTTGAAGATGGCGTGATCACCCATGGCAACGAGCGGATGGTTCTGCCACCGATGCTGCAGGACGAGCTGCGCCATTTTATCGCAGAGCAGGGCATCGAAGAAGGGCCGATCTTTCTCACCGTCGACGGCGTTCCGCTGAACCGCTCCAGCATGACCAACCACATCCAGGTCCTCGGGAAGCGGGCAGGAATCGCCAAGGGAAAATGCACGCCGCGCTGTCTGCGCAAACTCTACCACACCACCCAGGCCCAGATCCTGGAAAAGCTCGCGCCCCTCGCTCAGGCCGAATACGATCAGCTGGTCGCCGCCGAACAGGCGCGCATCGGCTGGAACATCGACTGATCTTCACTGAGAATGGAAACCAACGTTTCTGTTCTCAGTTTTTTTGTTGGCTGCAACAAAAATAGTTGGAAGAAACTTGTCAGAGAAAGTTCTCCCTGCTAGAATAAAAATAAGTGAAAAGAATATAATGTGCTGACGGGATGGTGAAAACCATGTTCCCACCAGCGGCAAAAAGGGGAGAATACCATGAATGATCGCACACGAAAAATTTGCAGCGCTCTGCTGACGCTGACGCTGACGCTCTTCGTCGGCATTCTGCTGCCGATGGGCGCGGCGCCGGCGCAGGCGGCGACGATTGATGATCGCTCGGGATTTGCCTATGAAGTCAATGACGACGGAACGATCGAGATCACGCGGCTGCCCAACGACTGTTTTAACACCGGGATCGCAGACATTCCGGCGACCATCGATGGACAGAAGGTCACAGCATTAGACAAGGATCTGTTCGTCAGCGGCCTTTCTGAGGTGACTGTGCCAGGAACGGTCGCAGCGATTCCGGAGTATCTGTTTCGGCTCGACAATCAGGGGAGCGACGGGCTCAAAAAAGTTGTGCTGAAAGATGGCGTGAAAAAGATCGGCCGCGAATCCTTTGCTTTGCAAGTGGGTTTGTCATCGGTGATGCTGTCGAACGAACTGACAGAGATCGGTGGCAGCGCATTTCAAGGCTGCACGGCCCTGGCGCGTATTGATCTGCCAAGCTCGCTGACGACGATTGGCGGCAGTGCGTTTATGAGCAGCGGACTGACCGCTGTTGTATTGCCAGACAGCGTGCGGGAAGTGGGCGCACAGGCGTTTAGAAACTGCTCAAAATTACAGAGCGTGACGCTGTCCTCTGGAATGACGACGATCTCAGCGAGATTGTTCGAGAACGCCGACAAGCTGACAACGGTGACGATCCCGGCGAGCATCCAATCGATCGGAGAAGATGCTTTTAACGGCTGTGATGGTTTGAAAACGATCTACTTCGGCGGCACGCAGGCACAGTGGAATGAATTGACAAGTTATCCAAATATGGCGTCGCAGGGCAATGAGATCCTGAAAATTGTCAAAGTCATTTTTGCTAATGGCGAATCCAGCGATCCATCTACGCCGACTGAACCGGAAGACAGCGCCATTCCTGTGCCGGTGGATCTCACCGCGGAAAATACCGTTGACGGCGTGAAGCTCAGCTGGAGCATTCCGTTGGAAGTTGGCGACGTGAAGTGGGAGTATGATGAATTTGTCGTCGTTCGTGAGCTGGCGAATGGCACTGGCTCAGAGATTGGACGCACGAGCCGTGGCGTGTACTCCTATCTGGACAAGGATGTAAAAGATGGAGAGTCGTACACATATATCGTCTGTGCGCTGAAAGATGGCGTCGAATCCGGCGGCTTCAGCAAAACAGTCACCATCACCTACGATGCCAATCCGTTCACCACGACGACCATCCGCGATACAGCCATCCGCATCGGCAATCAGGAGGATGGCAGCACCAATTTCACTGGCGTCGACAAGCTCTGGCTCACCACCGGCACTCAGGGCATGCGGATCGATCTCATCTTCCCTGAAGAGATGGACGAGCTGAAAGACCAACAGCTCAGCGTGACAGTGAGCGGCGGCGGCCAGACGTTCCAGGGCACGGCTGTGGAATATATCGGCCAGCAGGTGAGCTTTACCCTGGCGCTCACCGGCGGCAAGCATCTGAAGCCGGATACGACGTATACCGTCGCGGTAAAGGATGCGCGTGGCAACACGATCGCGCAGACGACGCTCCAGAGCGTCGGCGAAGAAACAGCGAGCTGGGGTTTCACGAATAAGGATGCTTCCTACGGATTCGCAGATCTCTGTCGCTATTATCCGGCGTCAGTCGCATTGGCGCTGTCTTCTCTCGACAAGAGCCACGGCGAGGACGGGCTCTGCTTTGGCATGGCGCTGGCGAATGCGCTGTGGAAGCAGGACAAAATGCCGACGATCTCCGGTGGCCACGAGCTGCTCAATACTGTGAGCTGGAACGACACCCTTGCCAGCGGTCGTTGGCAGGGAGCGCGCATCGAGGATTACATCAAGGCCTGCAACACTCTGCAGTTCAGTCGTGAATATGCCGACCAGACCCGCGCCAATATGAACGATTACGACGGCCTTGTGCGCGCAGTCAAGAGCGGCAAGCCAGTTCTCATCGGTACCTGGATCGACGGCACAGGACACGCTGTGCTCGCCTACGATTATAAGGAAGACAGCAACGCCATCACGATCTATGTGCAGGATCCGCAGTGCATGCCATACCAGATCGCGACAATGACCCTCAAAGGATCGAGTGGCAACTGGGTCGGCTGGAGCTACGAGCGCCGCAGCTGGCATGTGGATTCCAGCGGCGCCAAGGATCCGAACAGATATTTCTCCTGGCGCTCAGCGACGACCTCGCCAGACGATGATTTCGGCGTGGATGTGTTCCTGATCGATGCGAAGAAAAACATTGAGCACAAGGTCGGCGAAGACCTGGACAATCTCTGGAATGGCCTCGTCGGCGGTGCCAATGTTGCGCTTACACCGATCACCGGCACCAGCGCAGCCTGGCTGGAGGGCAGCGGCAGCGTCACGATGCAGGGGCTCACAGATGAGATCACCCTTGCTGACAGCGATCTCAACATCACTGCAGACGGCGCCAGCGCACGTGTCAACTTTGACCACGGCGTTGAAGCTGTCAGCGTCAGTGGCAGCGGCACCCTCGGGCTCAGTGTCAGCGCTGGCGATGTGACGATGCGCTTCAGCGGCACTGCTGCAAATGGCGTGACGCTCACGCGCGACGACGATACGCTCACTTTCTCCGGCGCGGACAGCGGCAGCGTTGTTGTCAGCGAAGGAAATGCGACGATCGAGAGCACAACGATCACGCCGGGCCAGGATGTCAGCGTCAGCTTTGCAGGCGAGACGGAGCAGCCGGACGAACCAGCGAGCGATCTGCCGTATCGCGACGTGCGCGCCAACGACTGGTTCTACGATGCTGTGAAATTTGTCAGCGACGAAAAGCTCATGACCGGCACCGGCGCCAATACATTTGCGCCAAATCTCACCACCACTCGCGGCATGATCGTCTCGATCCTCTATCGTTTGGAGGGCGGTCCGCAGATCAATGGCAGCAGCCCGTTTACAGATGTGAAGGACGATGACTGGTACGGCGATGCGGTGCGTTGGGCGGAGCGTGCTGGCGTTGTCAGCGGAACGAGCGCCACGACGTTTGCGCCAAATGCTGCCATCACCCGCGAGCAGCTGGCAGCCATTCTCATGAACTACGCCAACTACAAGCACGAGAACACCAGCGCCCGCGCTGATCTCAGCAAATACAGCGACGCCGGCAAAATTTCCAGCTGGGCGAACGACGTCATGGCCTGGGCCGTCAGCAAGGGCTACATCTCCGGCATGACAGCGACGACGCTGGCGCCGCAGGGCAGTGCGACGCGCGCACAGGTCGCAGCGATCCTGCAGCGCTATCTCGCAGATTGACGATTTTGCTGTGCATAGAAACGATTTGTTTCTATGCATAGCTTTTTTTGTCGAAAAACCGAGCAAAGTACAGGTGATTCCCATTGAAAAATATGACTTCAGCTGTTATGATTGAGTTAATCATATTGCAGAAGTATGATTTTTGAAAAACAGCCGAGAGTGAGAGGAGGATGCCTGGCAAGAAGGAGGACAAGACGACGTTCGTCAGCGAGCAGTGGGGGCTGCAGCTGGCGGATCTGGAATTTACAGGAGATTTATTTATGAAAGGAAGATTTTATGAAAAGGAAAATCATCATTAGCGCGCTGGCGCTGATCCTGCTCGCTTGTTTGCTGCCTGGCGCGATGCTGGCAGCTGACAAAGGCGACGGTTCCGGCGCGGGCGAAGCCAATGCCTGGGACATTTCGGCAGCAGGCGACGGCAGCGTGCTCGCATATTATGAAGGAGACACCATCACCATCACTGGCGATGGCGCGATGAAAAACTACGACCGCGCTTATCGCGGGGCGAACGACGGCTCTGGCGTGTTGCGAAAAGTGTGGGCGCCATGGATCGATAGATCGACAGGCGCGCCGTTTCAAGAATTTAAGCACGTTGTGATCGAGCCAGGTGTGACGACGATCGGGACGTACGCATTTTCCGGGATGTACGACATTGAAAGCGTCGTCATTCCCGAGGGCGTGACGAGCATCGGCTCCAACGCGTTCATCAACTGTAAGGCGCTGAAGCAGGTCGATCTGCCAGCGTCGTTTGCCACGATCGGCGAATACAGAAACGTGAGGATCCACGCCCGCGATCCGTTTGAAGAATGCGACAGCCTGGAAAAGATCACCATCGCTGACGGCAACACCGCGTTCAAGCTCGACGATCAGGGCATTGCGCTGCTGGGCGCCGACGGCACAAAGCTGATCGCCTATCCGGCAGCCTATCCGATCGATAGCTACACGATCCCAGACGGCGTCACCGAGCTGGACTACGGCGCATTCTCGAGCGCAAAGGTGCAGCACGTGACAGCGCCAGAGTCGCTGAAAAAAATCGGCGACTGGTGCTTCTCCTACACAAAGATCCATTCGCTGACGCTGCCAAACAAGGTGACGCTGGTCGCTGGCGGCGCCTTTAACAACAGTCCTGATCTGCAGGAAGTCAAACTCGGCACAGCAGATTCCTTCTGGTACGATGAATCCGTTCTGAACAGGATCGCGAATCTCAAAGTTGTCGACGCCACTGCTTACAACGGCGCCATCGCCTTTGGAACAAACGGCGTAAATATGCCAGGCAGAAATCTGCTCATCTACACACAGCAAGCGCCAACGACGAGTGTCGGCAAGGCAGCTGTCGCAGTGGCAGAAAACGGCACGATCGATAGCGAGCAGGCGATCGCCGTTGCGCCGGATTTCGTGCTGCCAGTCTTCAGCGACAAGATCGCGACCGGTTGGCTCGATGCCAGTGATCAGCCGGCGACGCGCGGCAGCGCTGGAAACATCTATCACCTCGCGACGAAAGCGCTTTCTGGCGTGGACGGCGGCATTCGCTGGTCCTTCGATCCGGAAAGCGGCACCCTCACCATCGCGCCTGCTGACGAGCCAGAGGCGGGCGCTGAGCGCGGCGTCATGAAGGATTACAGTGACGATCCAACTGCTGCACCATGGGCAGAATATGCCGACGACACGACCAGCCTCGTCATTGAGGACGGCGTGACCCATCTTGGCGACAACGCTTTTGCGAGCGACAAGGGTCTCACCAGGGTGACGATCCACAGCGACGAACTCAAGGATGAGCCGCAGCAGCCGTTCAAGGGCTGTGACAAGCTCGTCGAAGTGGTTTTTGACAGCGCGCAGCCTCCGCACATTCCTGACGGACTGCTCAACACAAACGCCGACGGCCAGGGCACGAACGGCCACGCCATGATCGTGGATCTGACTGCGTATGATACGCCGCTCAGCGACGGGCTTTCCGGCTTGTCGAGCGATTCCATTGTGCTCGTCAGCAAAGAACCGGCTGACAAGGGCGAAACGCCAGTGATCTGGGCCGTGACCGGACCAGGCGTGGCAGTCGACACCACAAACGGCGTCAACCTCGGCGCGATCAGCAGAGATGGCTACACCGTTAAATGGTACAAAGATGCGTTCAAGGAAGAACCGCTGAACGACGAAACGCCAACGGCGCCGAACACCTACTACGCCAAATGGACGCCGGAAAGCGCCTACGACATGGAAGAGATGCTGCGCTTTGACGCGCTGACCTTCGGTCAGCCAGGCGAGAGCCAGGATCTGCATCCGCAGAACAACAGCGAGGTTGAGTATCAGGGAGATTTTGCCGCCGTCAGCAGCGACGAAAATATCGTCACAGCGACGGTGCACGACGGCGTCGTCACTGTGACGCCAAATCCGGCGCTTCCAGCCGGCACCCATCACACAACTGTGACAGTCACCACGCCGGATGGCGTGAGCCGCGAGATCCCTGTGCGTCTGACTGTCGCCAAGGCGCAGCCTGCGCTCGTCCTTTCTGAAAACGAAGGCCGCGTCTACGCAGGCGACAGCACCAGCTTCACCTACACCTACAGCGGCGACGGCGCGGTCAGCGTCAGCTCGAGCGATGAATCCATCGCCACCGCCAGCGTTGATCCGCAGACAAAGACCGTCACCGTGAAAGCGCTGCGCCCAGGCTCGGCGACGCTCACCGTTCTGGCCAGCGAAAGCGACAACCACCTCACAGCCAGCGCCACTTACGCGCTCACAGTGAAGCGCACCGTCAGCCCGACCCCGAGCGACAGCGTCCACGTCAAGACCGACGGCAATGGCAAGATCCATGTCAGCGATAAAAATGCCGGCCGGGATGAAAAAGTGACGATCACTGTGAAGCCAGACGACGGCTACACCCTCGACAAGCTCACCGTCACTGATCGCAATGGCAACACGCTCCCGCTGACGAAAGAAGGCGAGAACACCTACAGCTTCATCATGCCGCAGTCGCGTCCAGTTTCCATCAACGCCAGCTTCGTGGAGCAGAGCACTGACGACGACCTGCCGTTTGTCGACGTGCACAAGGGCGACTGGTTCTATGACGTCGTCAAGGATATGTACGAGCGCGGACTGATGACCGGCACCGGCGCCGATACGTTTTCGCCAAATCTCTCAACGACGCGCGGCATGATCGTTTCGATCCTCTACCGCCTCGAAGGCAGCCCTGCCTGCGACACACCGGAAACCTTTGCCGATGTGAACGATGGCGACTGGTACGCCGACGCGGTGCGCTGGGCAGCCAGTGAAAACATCGTCGCCGGCTACAGCGCAGAAGCATTTGGTCCAAACGATCCGATCACCCGCGAGCAGCTGGCCTCGATCCTTTATCACTACACCGAGTATAAAGGCGGCGATGTCACAGCGCGCGCCGATCTCAGCAGCTTCGCAGATGGCGACAGCGTCGCAGATTGGTCACGCGAGACCGTGGAATGGGCGAACGCCGAAGGACTGGTGAAAGGCCAGCCAGGAAATTTGATCGACCCACAGGGCCAGGCCACCCGCGCGCAGGTTGCAGCGATCTTTGCGCGCTACCTCGAAAACTGACATTTTGATTGAAAGCACCCTCACACAAACCATACAAAGGCAGGACAGAGACCCAGCGTTTCTGTCCTGCCTTTGCATTTTGATTCAAATTCCGCTATACGAGATGTAAACGAACCACAAAACACAGCCCGCGCAGCGGAGCGCGGCGAGATAGGATGTGTGAACTATGCGACCAGAGGAACATCAGGCGTATTCTTTTGAAGACGAGCGCAAACGGATCGAGGCATGCTTCTGCGCCTTTGTCGAAGGCAGCCTCGTCAGTCACGACATTGACGCGGTGCTGCCGCTGTTTTGCGACGACGTCATCGGGATCGGCATGGGGGCGCAGGGCATCGTGCGCTGCCGCGAAGATCTGCGGCCGATCCTCATGAACACGCGCAGCGATGTGGACGATTCACAGACAGCCATCGACTACAGCAACATGCAGGTGCGCTACTATGGCGACGACTACGCGAGCATCAACGCCATGGTCTCGGTCACCACGACCGTCCGCGGCGAACGTCGCACGAGCCACATCGGCCAGTGCGCCAGCCTGCGCCGGATCGACGGCCAGTGGCGCATCAATATGGTGCAGGCGACGCCGCTTTCCATCGATATCCAGGACATTGATTCGTATCCGCTGTCCTTCGCCGAGGACGAGATCGAAAACCATCGCCGCCAGGCGCAGTTCTCGTCGATCATGCGGCGCAGCATCATCGCGACGTACAAGATCGATTTCGAGAGCGACAGCTTTGAGGAATATGTGGCGGCGAGCGGCTCTTCTGTGGCGGTGCAGCAGGGCGATCCTTACGAGCGCATCATGCAGGAATCGGCGATGGTGCTCGTGGACGATGCGATGAAGCTGGAGTTTATCTCCACATTTTCTATCGCCAATCTGAAAAAATGCTACCGCGCCGGACAGACCGACGTCACCCTCGACTACGAATCGCCGCAGCCAGATGGCCGCGTTGTCTGGCTGCGCAACAGCCTGCATCTTTTCACAGATATCAAGGGACGGCTCAAGGGCTATCTCTATCTTTTCGACATCGACGCCTACAAGCGTCAGGCACTGCGTCTGGCGCATCAGGCGGAGCACGATTCCGGCACAGGCGTTTTCAACAAGGGCACGACGCGCCAGAAGATCGAGATGGCGCTGAATCTCTACGCCATGCCGAAAACCTGCGCCTTTTTCATGATCGATCTCGATCATTTCAAGTAGATCAACGACAGCTACGGCTACGCAGTTGGCGACGAGGTGATCCGGCAGACAGCGGAGATCCTCACCAGCTCCTTCCGCGCAGAGGATGTTGTCGGGCGGCTCGGCGGCGACGAATTCTGCGTGTTCTACACCGGACAGAACGACGTCGACACCCTTGGCTGCAAGGCGGCGCAGATCTGCGAAGCAGTGCGGCATATTCATCCAGCGCAGAATGGCGGCCCCGGCACATCGGTGAGCATCGGCATCGCGCGGCGCGAGAGCGGCGACGATTTCGACAGCCTCTACCGCAAAGCCGATGCGGCGCTTTACCAGCGCAAGGAAGCGCTCGGCCGCGATGGCTACACGATCTACGGCGATGGCGCCGATTCCTGAACAAAAAACAGGCCTGGAACAGAAAAGGAGATTTCTGTTCCAGGCCTGTCCTGTTTAGCGGATCAGTCTCAGTCAAGCAGACCATATTCGCGCATAGCGCCAGCGAGACGCTCAGCGTTCTGTGGTTCGATCTCGGTCATTGGCAGGCGCACGGTGCCGCCAGCGAGACCCATGAGCTCAACAGCTTTCTTGACAGGGATTGGGTTGACTTCGCAGAAGAGGGCGTTGACGAGGTTCATCGCGTCGAGCTGCATCTTGGCAGCACCAGCGACGTCGCCGTCGAAAAATTTCTGCACCATGTCGTGGGTCTGCTGTGGAGCGATGTTCGAGAGCACGGAGATAACACCCTTGCCGCCGAGGGAGAGCAGAGGCACGATCTGGTCGTCGTTGCCGGAGTAAACGTCGATGTCACCGTTTGCAATGGCGAAAAGATGGCCGATCTGGGAAATATTGCTGGAGGCTTCCTTAATGGCGACGATGTTTTCAACGTTGCGCGCGAGCCATACAGCAGTTTCTGGCTGGATGTTGCAGCCGGTGCGGCTAGGCACATTGTAGAGGATGACAGGGATCTTGATCGCGTCAGCGATGGTCTTGAAATGCATCTTCAGACCGTTCTGGGTGGCCTTGTTGTAATATGGGGTGACGAGCAGCACAGCGTCTGCGCCGTCTTCTTCAGCCTGCTTGGAGAGCATGACAGCAGTGGCCGTGTCGTTGGAACCAGTGCCGGCAATGACAGGCACGCGATGGTTCACATACTGGATGGTGTGGGCGATGACCTGGGAATGTTCTTCCTCGGTGAGGGTGGACGATTCGCCAGTGGTGCCGCAGATGATGATGGCGTCGGTGCCATTATCGATCTGGAAATCCAGCAGACGTTCGAGAGCAGGATAGTCAACGGAACCATCCGCAGCAAATGGGGTAACGATTGCGCAGCCTGCGCCAGTGAAAATAGACATAAATTTTTCCTCCTTAGATTGTGTGCGGGGAGAGCCGCCGGGACTGGAGGGATAAAAGAAAAAGCGACGTTTCTGTGGGGAAACGTCGCTGGTGATCCAGTTCATTTTGCCCAAACGGGCACAATGTCGATAGCTCCCCATCCTAAGATGACAGTCATGTGCCTCTTCGACACATGCCCAGCAAGACGCCGCCAGCCAGACGTCCCACTTCGGCGAGCATCCCTTTTGCCAGCTGTCGGCGTCCGCTGAAGACTCTCGCTGGTGACTCATGAGGCTCGCGACCTCTATCTAGATTTTCTGTATATTTAGTATATTAGGGGATTCGCGCCACGCTGTCAAGGGAAATTTGAATAACGTCCTGTAATCGTTGTGATTTCGTGGTATAATGTGGGAACGACACAAAGGAGGCGCGCCCATGACACCAGAACAGGCACTGAAAAAATATTTTGGCTACGATTCCTTCCGTCCCGGCCAGCGGGAGATCATCTCCGCCTTGATGAGCGGGCGCGACGCCCTGGCGATCCTGCCGACAGGCGGCGGAAAATCGCTGTGCTACCAGATCCCCGCGATCTGCATGCCGGGGCTGACGCTCGTGATCTCGCCGCTCATCTCGCTGATGAAGGACCAGGAGGACGGGCTCGTGGAAATGGGCGTGGCAGCGCGCTCGCTGTCCAGCGCCACAACGACCGAGCATTTCACCGAAACGATGCGCTTGGCGCGCGCCGGCGAGCTGGATCTGCTCTATGTCGCGCCAGAGCGGCTGGAGCTCGAGGGCTTTCGGGAAACCCTCGCCAGCCTGCACGTGACAATGGTCGCCGTGGACGAAGCGCACTGCGTGAGCCAGTGGGGCCACGATTTTCGCCCCAGCTACATGCGCATCGCCGAGCTCCTCGAGGATTTTGCCGAGCGCCCCGTCTTCGCCGCCTTCACCGCGACAGCCACAGCCCAGGTGCGCGAGGACATCATCGCCCAGCTGCGTCTGCGCGATCCTTTCTGCTACATCTCCAGCTTTGACCGGCCCAATCTCCATTTCTCCGTGCTCAAGCCAGAGAACAAAAACCGCGCCCTGCTGCGCCTCCTGGAAGAGGAGGAATCGAGCATCATCTACTGTGGCACGCGCAAAGCCGTCGAGAGCGTCTACCATTTTCTGCGCGACCGCCGCTTTGCCGTGACCTACTACCACGCCGGACTCGACGCCGAGACGCGCAACCGCCACCAGGACGATTTCATCTACGACCGCAAGCCCATCATGGTCGCCACCAACGCCTTCGGCATGGGCATCGACAAGCCCGACGTGCGCAGCGTCATCCATTACAACATGCCCAAGGACCTCGAGAGCTATTATCAGGAAGCAGGCCGCGCCGGACGCGACGGCGCACCAGCCAGCGCCGTGCTCCTTTTTTCGCCCCAGGACATCCTGCTCAACGCCCGCCGCGTTGAAGAATCGCAGGCGCCCAACGCCAAGGAAAATCTCCAGGCCATGACCAGCTACTGCAATACCGGCGGCTGTCTGCGCCGCTACATCCTGCGCTATTTCGGCGAAGAGCCAGCGTGGCGTGAATGCGACAACTGCTCCGTCTGCGACGGCACCGTCGCCGTTCACGACTGCACCGTCGAAGCGCAGAAGATCCTCAGCTGCATCATCCGCATGGGCCAGCGCTACGGCGCCGGCAAAGTCAGCGATGTCCTCCGCGCCAGCGACACCGAATTTAACCGCGCCCACCATTTCGAGCGGCTCAGCACCTACGGCGTCATGAAAGAATACAGCGACCGCGACATCCGCGACATCATCTCCCTCCTCGTCGCCGAAGGCTACCTCGTCATCGACGAATTTCGCACCCTCAAAGCCACCGAGCGCAGCAAAGCCCTGCTCCACGGCGAAGAGACCATCGCCATCAACAAGCAGCTCAAGGAAGAAGGACGCCGCCGTCTCTCGCAGCGCGTTGAAGACATCGAAAGCTACGACGCCGGCCTCTTCCAGACCCTGCGCATCCTGCGCCGACAGATCGCCGAAAACACCGGCGTCGCGCCCTTTGTCATCTTCTCCGACCGCTCCCTCATCGACATGGCCGCTAAGCTGCCGCAGGATATGGGTGAAATGCGGGACATCGCCGGCGTCGGCGAGAAAAAACTCGCCCGCTACGGCGAACCCTTCATGCTCGCCGTGCGCGCCTATGTGAGCCAGCACGGCATCGACGTCGCCGCAGCGCGGCGGCAGAATCTGCGCGTCACCGCCGCACCGCAGAGCGTCAGCGGCAAAGGCGCCAAACGCTCCACCCAGGTGCGCACCCTCGAGATGATCCGCAATGGGCTTTCCCTCGACGCCATCGCCCGCACCCGTAAGCTCACCCTGCAGACCATCGAGAGCCACGTCCTTACCCTCCTCGAGCAGGGGCAGCGCCTGCCAGTGGAAAAATGGCTGTCCGACGACGACCGCGCCCTCATCTGCCGCACCGCCAAAGCCAGCCAAAGCGACCGCCTCACCCCCATCAAAGACGCCCTCCCCGACCGCATCAGCTTCTTCCAGATCAAGCTCGCGCTCACGCTGGAGAAATTGGGACGGTAGGTATTCCCATTATCGAAGCAAAATACGCGTAAAATCAGTCGTAAAAAAATACGATTGATTTTGCGCGTATTTTTACGTACAATTAAAATCGTAGAATGGGAAAGGAGGACGAACGGATGCGTGAAACAAGAACGATCGAGTTCAAAGAAGAGATCACAAACTCGTTTTTAAAAACAGTGAGCGCATTTTCAAATTACGATGGCGGAGAAATCTATTTCGGCATTGATGACAACGGCAACGTCAAAGGATTGTCAGACATCAAACAAGCCTGCCTGGATATTGAAAATAAAATTAACGACAGCATTTCGCCGCAGCCAGACTATACAATGGAACTGCAGAATAACGACAGGACGATCAAGCTGACAGTAAAAAGTGGCCCTCAAAAACCATACTTATATCGATCGAAAGCGTACAAACGAAATGATACGGCAACCATAGAGGTTGACACATTGGAACTGTCGCGGCTGATTTTAGTTGGAAAAAATATCAGCTTTGAAGAATTGCCGTGTGAAGATCAGGAGCTGACATTTGATGTTTTAAGCCGAAAATTAAAAGAATGCATTCAGCTTGAAGCCTTTAACCAGGATACGATGAAAACGCTGAATTTATATAACACCACAACCGGATACAATAATGCAGCTGGAATTTTAGCAGATAAAAATCATTTTCCGGGAATTGATATGGCAAAATTTGGCGAAAATATCAGCGTGATCTATAAGCGGGCAACATTTGACAATATCTCCGCCTTGGCGGTGTATGACAAGACATTAGACGTATTCAAAGATTATTACCAATACGAAGTCATACAAGGTGCCGACAGGAAAAAGATAGAGAAAATACCAGAGGCTGCATTTAGAGAAGCGATCGCAAATGCCCTGATCCATAGAGAATGGGGGATGACCTCTCAAATAAGAGTTTCGATGTTTGAAGACAGAGTAGAGATCCTCTCTCCAGGCGGATTGCCGCCGGGCATAACGGAAGAAGAGTATTTATCGGGGAAACTCTCTGTCCTGAGAAACAGAAACCTTGCCAATGTCTTTTACAGGCTGGGGTTTGTCGAAATATTTGGGACTGGCATCACACGCATCAAACAGCTCTATGAGGAAAGCTTAAAGCGACCAGATTTTGAAGTGACGGAAAATACGATAAAGATCGTCCTTCCGGTTGTTGAGAACGATTGGAACTTAACAGACGACGAAAGAAAGATCTATCACATCCTGAGCAAGACTGTGCTGAAATCCATGGGCGACATTGCGCCGCATGTCGCATTCAGCAAATCAAAAACAACGCAGCTGTTGAAAAATATGGCGGAAAAAGGCATTGTGAAAATTGAAGGTCGTGGAAGAGGCACCAAGTACGCGCTAAAATGATCATCGGCAGTCGTGCGCGCAGGGCAGACAATTTTCATTATCAAAGCAAAATACGCGTAAAATAAAATCAGCCGTAAAAAAATACGATTGATTTTGCGCGTATTTTTGATCGAAATCTGGGAAATAATTAAAAATGAGCAAAACTTCCGGCTGCTGCCCGGGGGTTGAAACCCTGTAGAACGTCCAAAAAAATCAAAATGAGCAAAACTGCCGAGCGCTATCCAACCCTTTACAGGACTAGCTTCGCGTCGGAGGCAAGCCGAAAGGCGCAGCTCGATTGGTTAATAGCGCCGGGGCGAGGCCGGCCCGAGAAAGCAAGCCGACAGGCGCAGCTTGATTGGCTGCCGGCTACTGCCCGAGGGTTAAACCCCTGTAGAACGCCCAAAAATGATCAAACTATGCAAAACTAGCACGTTTTGAGCAAAATTAACACGAAAAAATCCTTGACAGTATGCTATAATAAAGCGAATAAATCACCAGGAAAGGATTGACCATCATGACCCTCTCCAGTAGACTCCTAGAGAAGAGAAGAGCGCGTAGTCCGCGCTGATCTTTGCGCGCAAAATTTCAGAGAACTTGTTTCACAGACGCATTCCGTGCGTGGAATCTCCGCGCCCGCCATGCGTCTGTTTTTCGTGTCCCCGCGCAGCGCGAAAGGCGGTGGCGTTTATGCGTAAGCCTGGCAGAAAAATATTGAGCGCCCTGCTCGCGCTGGCCCTTCTCGTCAGCCTCCTGCCCCTCGGCGCAGCACCAGCGCAGGCAGAGGGTATGACGATAAAAATTTATTCCGAAAAGGACTTGCGGGAGTTTTCCGACGCGCTCAGCAAAAACACGGCAGGCTACGCCAACGCAAATGTTTCTCTCGAGCAAAATATCGATCTCGGGAACGCAGCATGGGTACCAATCGGGACCGACATTCGCCCCGGAATGCCAGCTAAAACCTTCTACGGCACCTTTGACGGCAACGGTCACACCATCAAGAACATCCATATCGTCGACAGGACCTACAATCCCACTCCTGCTGGTGACTACCGATCTTCTGCTGATGTCGGCCTTTTTGCTCGTCTCGATAGTGGCGGCACCGTGAAAAATCTCAAAGTTACCGGCAGCGTCAGCGGCGGCGAGAGGGGCGTCAATGTCGGCGGCATCGTGGGCGCGAACAATGGCGGCATCGTTACAAACTGCACCTTCTCCGGCAGCGTCAGCGGCGGGAGTGCCATGAATGTCGGTGGCATTGTGGGACAGAATAGTAGCAGCGTCACAGACTGCACCTTTTTTGGCGACATCAGCGGCAAGGGCAATGTCGGCGGCGTTGTAGGGGATAACAGCGGCAGCAGCTATGTCGGTGGCGCCGTGGGCGAGAACGATGATGGCAGCGTCACAAACTGCTATTATCTTAGTGCCAACGCAGAAAATGATGGAGCCCGAACCGCCGAACAATTCCACTCTGGCGAAGTCGCGCATTTGCTGGGCGAAGCCTGGGGACAGGATCTGAGCACAGACGATTCCTGGCCAACGCTGATCGCCCTGGATGAAAGCGCCCAGCCAGTGTATCAAGTGACCGTTGTTTATGGCGATTACGCCGACGCGCCAACGACCGAAACTTCCTACACCAACGATCCAGCTGTACCAAGCGAAACGCCAACCCGCGACGGCTACACCTTTGACAGCTGGAAAACGACAGGAGAGGGAACGACCACCATCACCTACACCGCTCAGTGGAAAGAAAACACACCAGAACCTGAACCAGAACCAACGCCTGATCCAGATCCAACCCCAACGCCAACGCCTGATCCGGAACCAACACCGGAAGGCCCATCCACCGAGGGCAGCGCTGGCTGGGAGGACATCGCTGGCGAGATTGAAGACGCCGAAGAAGGCGACGAGATCACCATCGATATGGGCGATGAAACCACAGTTCCAGCAGAGATCTTTGAGAGCGTCGCTGGGAAGATGTGGATGTGACCTTCGACCTCGATGACGACCTCAGCTGGACGGTGAACGGGAAAGATATTCCTGACGACGCAGCGCTCGCAGATCTCGATCTCGGCGTGGCGCTGGATACCGACGGCATCCCGGCGAATGTCGTGAACGCCATCACCGGCGAAGTCGGCACTGTCCAGATCACCCTCGCCCATGACGGCGAATTTGGCTTCACCATGACGCTTTCCGCGCCTCTCGGCGAGGAGAACGCCGGCTACTGGGCAAACCTCTATCATTACGACGAGGAAGCAGAAAAGCTCAACTTTGAAGCAGCCGCCGAGATTGACGAAGACGGTAACGTGAAGATCCCATTCACCCACGCTTCACAATACGCCATCGTCATCGACGACCACAGCCACGCCACCGTGCCCGTCAGCGAGATCTTTATCGACATCGCACCAGATGCGTGGTACAAGGACGCAGTCCAATACGCCTACGACAATGGCCTCATGACCGGCGTGAGCGACACAGAGTTCGCTCCAGAAGCAACAACCACCCGCGCCATGATCGTCAGCATCCTCGCTAGATTAGAAGGCGTAACAAGCGCAGAAGCCGCAGGCTTCGCTGACGTGTCTGACGGCGACTGGTACGCCGCAGCCGTCAACTGGGCGGCAAGCGTCGGCGTTGTGAATGGCTACGAGGACAACACATTCCGACCAAACACCGCCATCACCCGCGAACAGCTGGCAGCGATGCTGATGAACTACGCCGCGTACAAAGGCCAGGATGTCTCAGCCCGCGCCGATCTCTCAGCCTACAGCGACACGGCAGCGATCTCCAGCTGGGCGAATGACGTCATGAGTTGGGCAGTCGCAGAAGGACTCATCAGCGGCATGACAGAAGATACGCTCCAGCCGCAGGGCAGCGCAACGCGTGCGCAGGTGGCCGCAATCCTCGAGCGATTTCTCGCTCAATGATTAATGATTAATGTTTAATTAGTAATTGCTGTTGGCTTATGAGAAGCACGTCGCTGGCGCGTCGTGCTTCTCAAAGCCTTTTTATTTTATTGGCGAGCGTGCGCAGACAACCGAAAATTTTTTTCGGTTGTGGCTCGAAGAGACACAACCCACTACCATTAAACATTACTAATTTCTAATTAATCATTGAGAGATAATCATTAAAAATTACTAATTAATCATTTGAAAATAGAAGGACCTGTCGCACAAGCGAGATCGTTTGTGCGGCAGGTCCTGTTTTGTTATTTCTTTTTGCCGACCCATTTCATGGTTGGGAAGGCTTTTTCGAGACGATCGGCGAGGCGTGAGCGATCGTCGATGAGCTGGCGGTGATGGGCGCGCAGCTGGTCGAACTGGTCGATGGTTGCGCGGAGACGGGCGGCTGTTTCGTCGTTCATTTCAGCGAGGCGCGTTTCGAGGGCGTCGCGGCGGGCGTCAAATTCCTGGAGATGGGCGTTGATGCGGGCGCGGCGTTCTTCGCGGGCCTGGCGGTTGAAGTTCTGCCATTCGTCGATGCGTTCCTGCATTGGTTCGAGGCGTTCCTGAGCGTCTAAGGTGCGCTCGGTGATGGCGCTGCCGATGGCGGCGGTGGTTTCGCGCATCTGGGCTTCGATGTCAAAGAGGAGGGCGTTCTGGCTCTGTAGATGACGGATGCCACGCACGGTGATGACGAGGTCTGCGAGCATGACGGCGGTCAGGGCGCAGCAGATGATGGCGAGAAAGAGCGGCGGCACGAGGGCGACGGCGTCGCGGATGGGCGGATGCACGACTTTGATGAGAAAAGCGCCGCCGAAGCCCCAGTAGATGGAAAAGCGCAGGCAGATGAGGCCGGCGATGTTGAAGGGCTCGCTGCTGTAATCCCACCACTGGGTGTGGAAGAGGGCGCGCAGCACGAGGCCGACGAGGAGCTCGATGATGGTGCAGATGACCATGGCGCCGAGGAAGGTGAGAAGCCAGCTTTCTTGCAGCGGCTCGGTGCAGAGGACCATGGCGATCATGCCGGCGCCGTAGATGGGACAGACGGGCCCGGCGAGCATGCCGCGGTTGACGAGATGGCCGGTGGTGAGGGCGTGGAAGGCGATCTCGACGCACCAGCCAAGAAAGGCGTAGATGTAGAAGAAGGCAAGCAGTTGCAGCAGCGGATCGATGGGTGTCACAGGCGGGCACCGTCCTTTCGTGGGTTTGCTCCATTGTACAGCGGCAGCGCGCAGAAAGCAAGCTTTGTTCAGGTAGGAGGTAGGAGGTAGCCGCTTCGCGGACGGACTCGTAAACTCGTCCGCAGGTAGGAGGTTTTCTTTCTGCTGCTGTGTAAAGGTGGACGCTTTCTGTGTGCGTTTGTTATTGTCGACAGTCGCTGCGCATTTTTGCTGAAACCTCCTACCTCCTACCTGCCGGCAAGTGGAACGCGCCGGCCCCGCAGGGCTACCTCCTACCTGAAAGAATGCTTTACAACCCCGGCGCGTAAAATTATAATAGATATGATTGTGTGAACGACGACCTTAAAGGAGGATATATATGGACTACAAACAACTCGCTGAGCGTCTGTTTCCTGATGTGACGACGACGGTGGACGATCTTGAGGCGCGCTATCCGGCGCGCGATCTTGCGGAAGGAGCGCGGGTGACGCGTCTGGGCCCAAGCCCAACGGGATTCATCCACATCGGCAATCTCTACGGTGCGCTGATCGACGAGCGTCTGGCGCATCAGAGCGGCGGAAAATTTCTGCTGCGCATTGAGGACACGGACGACAAGCGCAAGGTGGAGGGCGCGGAAGCGCTGATCATCCGCGCGATGGAATATTTCGGCATCCATTTTGACGAAGGTGTGACGCTTTCCGGCGACAAGGGCGACTACGGCCCATACCACCAGAGCGAACGCGTGGAGATCTACCAGGCGGTGGCGAAGCATCTTGTGGCGCAGGGCAAGGCGTATCCTTCCTTTGCGACGGAAGAGGATCTGGCGAAGATCCGCGAGGCGCAGGAAGCGCAGAAGCTGAACACTGGCTACTACGGCAAATGGGCGACGGACCGTAATCTGACGCTGGAAGAGATCGAAGAAAAGCTGGCGGCAGGCGAAGAATGGACGCTGCGCCTGCGCGCAGATGGCAATCCGGAAGAAACGCGCGCGATCCCGGACGGCATCCGCGGTCATGTGACGATCCATCCGAACGATCAGGATTTTGTCCTGCTCAAGACCAACGGCGTGCCAACCTATCATTTCGCCCATGTCTGCGACGACCACTTCATGCGCGTGACCCACGTTGTGCGCGGTGAGGAATGGCTGGCGACGCTGCCGTTCCACATTGAGCTCTTTGAAACGCTGGGCTGGGAGCATCCTGTCTATTGCCACACGGCGCATCTCATGAAGATCGACGAAGCTGGCACGCGCCGCAAGCTCTCCAAACGCAAGGACCCGGAAATGGCGCTCTCCTTCTACGAAGAAAAGGGCTTTTTCCCAGAGGCTGTGCGCGAGTACATCATGATCCTGCTCAATTCTGACTACGAGGAATGGCGACTGGCCAATCCGGACACGCCGCTGGAGGATTTCCCTGTGCATCTGGACAAGATGGCCACAAGCGGCGCGCTCTTTGACATGGTCAAGCTCGAGGATGTTTCGAAGGAAACGCTGGTGCGTCTGGACGAAGCGACGATCGCTGATTTTGTCATCGCCTGGGCGGAGAAGTATCAGCCGGATGTTGCGAGCGTGATCGCACCGCAGCGCGACGATTTTGTGAAGCTGCTGGCGATCGGTCGCGACGGAAAAAAACCGCGCAAGGACCTGATGAACGCCGAGCAGATCGTGCAGTTCACGAAGTATTTCTTCGACGAATGGTTCACCCAGGAGGACGCCCTGCCGGAAAACATCCCTGCTGAGGAAGCGGCGGCGATCCTGGAGGACTATCTCGCCACCTACGACCACACCGACGACAACGAAACCTGGTTCGGCAAGATCCGCACGATCACGGAGGAACGCGGCTATGCCGTGCGTCCGAAGGATTATAAGAAGAATCCAGACGCCTACAAGGGCCACGTCGGCGATGTCAGCACGGTTGTGCGCCTGGCGATCACCGGTCGCCGCAATTCGCCGGATATCTGGGCCATCCAGCAGGTGCTCGGTGAGGAAAAAACGATCGCGCGCGTGAAGCAGATGATCGCTTCGCTTAGGTAGGAGGGAGGAGGTAGCCGCTTCGCGGACGGACTCGTAAACGCGTCCGCAGGTAGGAGGTTTTCTCTCTGCTGCAGTGTGAAGGTGGACAATTTCTGCGAGTGTTTGTTTTTGTCGACAGTCGCTTCGCTGTTCTGTAGGGACCTCCTACCTAAAGCGACGACTACCGCTTAATCTGCAAACGAAACGAAAGGGAGGAAGATAGCGATGGCACAGCGCTATGCGCTGATCGACGGCATCCGCGGTCTGGCGATCGTGAACATGATCCTCTACCACGCGATCTGGGACCTGGTCTATCTCTACGGCTTTGATTGGCAGTGGTATCTGGGCCCTGTCGGCACGCTCTGGCAGCAGGCGATCTGCTGGACGTTCATCCTTGTCTCCGGCTTCTGCCTGCCGCTTTCGTCCCATCCGGTGCAGCGCGGGGTGGAGGTGTCCCTCGCCGGGCTGGCGGTGACGATGGTGACGCTGGCGGTGATGCCGGCGGCGCGGATCGTTTTCGGTGTGCTCACTTGCATCGGCGCGGCGATGATCCTCTGCGGACTGGCGCAGCCGCTTTTTGCGCGGCTGGCGCAGCATGCTGCTGTGGCGGGGAGCGTGTGCTTTCTGCTCTTTCTCGTGACGAAGCATGTGCCGGACGGATACATTGGCATCGCTGGCTGGACGCTCGCAGAGCTCCCGTCGGCGTGGTACGCCGATCTTGTGACGACGTTTTTCGGCCTGCCGGCAGCGGATTTTTTCAGAGCCGATTATTTTCCGCTGTTTCCGTGGCTCTTTCTCTTTGCCACTGGCTTTTTTCTCTACCATCTGCTGGCTGCGCGCGGCGCTCTGCGCTTTTTCGTGCGCGGGCACAGTCGTCTGCTCGAATGGGCCGGGCGGCATTCCCTCTGGATCTATCTGCTGCACCAGCCAGTGATCGCTGTGCTGCTTGCGATGGCTTTATAAAAATAACGGCGACGCCGTTCCGATGTGGAATGACGTCGCCGTTGTTTATGCTTCTGCTGCCTTGTTCACGCAGGTGATGGCGTTCAGGCTGCGTGGGTAGCCGATGTATGGCAGGATCTGCAGAATGACGCGGAGCAGAAAATTCTTGTCGTTGCCGAGGTTCATATTGCCCTGGCTATGGGCGACGAGCTGCGGTTCGCAGCCGCCCTGGGCAGCGAGAAAACAGAAGGTGATGAGCTCGCGCGCTTTCAGATCGAGTCCGCCTCTCGTGTAGTAATCGCCGAAGCAGTTCGCCGCCAGCCAGCGGTTCACTGTGCCGGCTTTCCAGGCTTCGAGCATCTGCTCGCCAAAGATCGCCGCCTGTGCCTGGGCGCCTTTTTCGAGACGGTCATCCATCGTCGTCGTGCCCTGGCCTTCCAGCGGCAGCGCAATGCCGCGGAGGGCGAAGACTTCGTTGGTGATATCGAGGAACGGCAGCGCGCGGCCGAGCCCGAGATAATCCACCGCCTGATAGACCATTTCCTTCACAGCGACTGGCGAAAGCCCGGCGTCCAGCGCCAGCGGCAGCATTTCGCCGTAGACTTCTTTGCTCTGCGAGCCCACGAGCGTAGCGAGGATCGCCAGATGGCGCGTGTCGCTGTCGAGGGCGGCTTCAGGGTCGCGGGCCACTTCTTCGCAGGCGAAGCGCTGGGCGCGCTCAGCAAATTCCGGATCGGTGAGGGCGTAACGGTTCAGCATGGTCGCACCTCCCTCAGTCCAGCGCAGCGTAAGCGGTGTCGTCCACCGGCTCGCACCATTCGTTGGACGTGTCCTTGCCGGGCACCTCCAGCGCGATGTGGGAAAACCAGCTGTCGGCCTTGGAGCCGTGCCAGTGTTTGACTTCTGGTGGAATGACAATGACGCTGCCCGGGGTGAGACTGACAGGGTCTTTGCCGGCTTCCTGATACCAGCCTTCGCCTGCCGTGCAGATGAGGATCTGACCGCCGCCTTCTGCTGCATGGTGGATGTGCCAGTTGTTGCGGCAGCCGGGTTCAAACGTTACATTGGCGAGAAACACGCTCGCCTTCGCAGGATCCGTCAGCGGATTGAGATAGCTCGTGCCGATGAAATACTCGGCGTAGGCGCTGTTTTCCGCGCCGAGTCCAAAAACGTTCGCGGCATCAAAAGTGGTTTTATCCTGGATCTTCATGGAAAATTCCTCCTTAGAAATGGTTGCGCTTGTTATCTGCTTTCATTGTACGCCTGCGCGCAGCTTCCTGTCTAATAGCCAGTTGTGAACGCTTGCCATGCGTTTCAGGAATAGCTGCGCATGAATAATGGGCATTTGCGATTTGCTGACACTGTGTCTATACTAAAAGTGTACAAGACTAGTCCATTCTTTTCAAGGAGGAGTTTTTATAATGATGATGATTCAGAATCAGCAATTTGATAAAGAACGCGCGCTGTATGGTCTGAAGGATGTATGCGTGCAGCACTGCACCTTCGACGGCCCTGCCGACGGCGAAAGCGCCCTCAAGGAATGTCGGAATGTGCGCGTCGAAGACAGCTTCTTCGACCTGCGCTACAGCCTCTGGCACGATCGTGATCTCGTGCTCGCGCGCTGCGAACTCACAGAAAACTGCCGCGCTGCGCTCTGGTATGACGAGGACGTCACCGTGACAGACAGCAAGCTTCATGGCATCAAGGCTTTTCGTGAATGCCAGAACGTCCGGCTTGAAAATTGCGAGATCATTTCTGACGAATTTGGGTGGTTCAGCGATAATATTTCTTTCGAAAACTGTACCGCTGAAAGCAAGTATTTTCTCATGAGAAATCGTGGCGTTCAGGCAAAAAATTTGGAGATGAGCGCCAAGTATTCACTGCAGTATATTGAGGATGGGATTTTTGAAGACTGCGTCATCGACAGCAAGGACGCTTTTTGGCACGCGAAAAACGTGACTGTGAAAAATTCCATTCTTGGCGGCGAATACCTCGCCTGGTACAGCGAAAATCTCACCTTCGAGAACTGCAGGATCATCGGCACCCAGCCCTTCTGCTACTGCAAAAACCTCACCCTCATTAATTGCGAAATGGTAGACTGCGACCTCGCCTTCGAGCGCTCCAGCGTTCAGGCCACCATCACCACGCCTGTCGTGAGCATCAAAAATCCCCTCGCCGAGAGCCGCATCTCACTGCCAGCTGTCGGCGAGATCATCCGCGACATTCCAGAAGCCACGGGAGAGATCGTCGTGGAAAATGCCAGCGAAAGCCTCAGCGCCTGAGCTGTCGCTCCTGACGAAAAATTTTCGTGAAAATCCGCGAAAATCCGCCGAAAAACCATTGACAAACGCCCACCGAAATTCATATAATAGTCGGGTATGGTCGACACAGTAACAGATCCAGAGCCCCGGATCCATTGTGGATACAACCATCAATTATTTTATTGTATATTTTATTCATAATGAAGATACCGAGAATCAAAGGAGGATGTTACATGCGTAGCACAACTTTCATGGCCAAAGCTGGCGAAGTTGAAAGAAAATGGTATGTCATTGACGCAGCAGGCAAGCCACTTGGTCGTGTAGCGACTCAGGCAGCTGCCATCTTAAGAGGTAAGCACAAAACCACTTACACCCCTAACGTTGACTGTGGGGATTTCGTGATCGTTATCAACGCTCAGGACGTTGTTCTGACCGGTAAGAAAGATCTCCAGAAGAAATATTATCACCATAGCGGTTATCCAGGCGGTCTCAAAGAACGCACCTACGGCGATCTCATGCAGACCAAGCCAGCCTTCGTAATGGAACGCGCCATCAAGGGCATGCTCCCACACAACAGACTTGGCCGTCAGATGTTCCGCAAGCTCAAAGTCTATGCAGGCGCTGAACACCCACACACCGCTCAGCAGCCAGAAGTCTACGAAATCTAAGAAGGAGGACAATCACTATGGCAGATATTCAGTATTACGGTACCGGTCGTCGTAAATCTTCCGTTGCACGTGTGCGCCTCGTTCCAGGTAATGGCAATGTGACCATCAACGGCAGAGACATGGCCGAATATTTTGGTAAGAAAACCCTCGAAATGATCGTTATGCAGCCACTCGAACTGACTGAAACCGCTGGCCGTTTCGACGTTAAAGTCAACGCCACTGGCGGCGGCACCACCGGTCAGGCAGGCGCTATCCGCCACGGCATCGCTCGTGCGCTGCTGCAGGCTGATCCTGACTATCGTCAGGTCCTCAAGCGCGCCGGCTTCCTGACCCGCGACCCACGCATGAAAGAACGTAAGAAATACGGTCTCAAAGCGGCACGTCGCGCACCTCAGTTCTCCAAGCGCTAATTGTTATTTGCGACAGGGCAAGATATTCAGACACCACAATCCCCGGAAACGTTCGTTTCTGGGGATTTTTTTTCTGCCGTTTTTGCGGAGAAGATGCGCCCCGGCAGAAAAAGTCGTTTGAAAAAAACGCGTTTCTCCGAAAAAGTCCCTTGAAAAAGTTGCGTTTTTCTGCAAAAAGTCGTTTGAAAAAATGCGCTTTCCTGCTGCAGCCGATTGTCTTCCCTACAACGGCGGGCCTTTGCGTTTTGTACAAAGTTCTGTTGCTGAAGTTTGGCTTAAAAATGGCTTGTATGTGCGGGGGCATTTTGGTACTATAGATTGGTGAACATGTCGCCTTATCCTGACGGCGACGGGAAAATACCTGAACTTCCTAATATTTTACTATAGAGGGGAATCGACGATTATGTGTGGATTTGTAGGATATTTACCGGGCACAAACCGGGCATACAACGACGAAGCGACGATCCAGGAGATGATGGACACGATCCGCCATCGCGGACCGGACAGCGGCGGCTACCATGTGGCCGAGGGCGCGGTGCTGGGTTTTCGCCGTCTGACGATCATCGACCTGTCGGACGCTGGCAACCAGCCGCTGTACGACGAAAGCGGTCGCTACACGCTGGTGTTCAACGGTGAGATCTATAATCACAAGGAGATCCGTGCCGAGCTGGAGCAGAAGGGCTACCATTTCAAGAGCCACACCGACAGCGAGGTTCTGGTGCACGGCTACGCCGAATGGCGCGAGGGCATTTTGGACCGCGTGCGTGGGATGTTTGCCTTCGCCATCTGGGACGAACAGGAGCAATCCCTCTTCCTGGCGCGCGATATGTTCGGCATCAAGCCGCTGTATTATGGCAAGGCGTCGAATGACGGCACGTTTTTCTTCGGCTCGGAAATCAAGAGCTTTCTGCCGCATCCTTCCTTTGTAAAGGAAGTGAACAAAAACGCTGTGCTGCCGTACCTGACCTTCCAGTATCCGGTGACGAACGAGACGTTTTTCAAAAACATCTACAAGCTGGAGCCGGGCACCTGGATGCGTGTTGACGCCGACGGCCATATGACGCGCAAGCGCTACTGGGATTTTGAATTCGACGCCAGCGACGAATCGCTGGAAAGCTACATTCAGCAGATCTCCGACGTACTCAAGGATTCCGTGAAGGTGCACAAGATCGCCGATGTGCCGGTGGGCGCCTTCCTCTCCGGCGGTATCGATTCGAGCTACATCACCGCTCTGTTCAAGCCGGAGAACACTTTCTCTGTGGGCTTTGGCGACTACGAAGGCCGCTTCAACGAGACCGATCTGGCCCATCGCCTCTCTGAGATCCTCGGCTTTGATCACCACATTCGTCTGATCGGCGCCGATGATTTCTTCGCGGCGCTGCCGGATATCCAGTATCATCTCGACGAGCCTCAGTCCAACCTTTCGACGGTGCCGCTGTACTTCCTCACGAAGCTGGCCAGCGAGCATGTCACTGTCGTGCTTTCCGGCGAAGGTGCCGACGAGCTTTTTGGCGGTTACGAGAGCTACATGCGCACACCGCATCTGAAGCTCTACGATCGCGTCGTGCCCCACGGTGTGCGCCGCGGGCTCTGCAAGATCGCGCGCCATCTGCCGGATAACCGCCTGACGAACCTCATGGTGCGCGGCGGACAGACGCCGGAGGAATATTTCATCGGTCAGGCCAAGGTCTTTCCGGAAGAGGAAGCGCGTGCCGTGCTGAAAGCGCCGTTTCGCAATGGCACCGCCGTGCGCGAGCTGACTGCACCGATCTACCAGAGCGTGCACGACAAGGACGACGTCACCAAGATGATGACCATTGATATGCGCCTCTGGCTGCCAGGGGACATTCTCCTCAAGGCGGACAAGATGAGCTCCGCCCACAGCCTGGAGCTGCGCGTGCCGTTTCTCGACCGCGATGTGATGAAGGTCGCCGAAAAGATCCCGACCAAGTATCGCATCAAGGACGGCCTCAGCAAGTACGCCCTGCGCAAAGCCGCCCTCGCCGAGCTACCGGAGGAATGGGCCCGCCGTCCGAAAAACGGTTTCCCGGTACCGATCCGCGACTGGCTGCGACAGGAAAAATATTACAATATCGTCAAAGAAATCTTTCAATCGCCGGAAGCCGGCATCTTCTTCGACCAGGAGCGCCTGCTCGGCTATCTCGACGACCACTACCAGGGCAAAGCCCTGCGCCAGCGCTATATCTACACAGCGATGTCGCTCATCCTCTGGTATCGCGAGTACTTCATCAAGCGCTGAGCGGCGTCGTAAATGATTAATTTTTAATACCCAAGGGGCACACGTGAGTAATACCCAAAGGGCACACGTGAGTAATGATAGTAGGTTTTTGACAGGACGCCACTTTCGCGTCGCCTGTCAAAAACCTTTTTTTATCGGCGAAAATGGCGGCAATGCGAACAGATGAGTATTTATCGACGTCGGTGAATATTATTGCACAGCGTGCGTGAAAATCTCAGCTGAAAAACCTAATTTTATTCAGCAAACGCTGAAAAATCATCGTCGTTCACAGCAAAATCCTCATCGCCCATGATGATCATCCGCGTGCACACCTTGCTCATTTGCGCAAGCTCATCATCTCACCACGCACCCTGTGCAAATGCGCAGCAGCGCCGCGCAAAAACCTGCGCGAAAACCCGCTCCGCACCGGATGATCCTGCGCAAACCAGCGCAAGCTCTCAGGCGATCGTCGCCCAGCGAGGGCGAATTTTTGCGATCAAGCAAAATTTTCGCGTTTAAGCGCAGGATCTCGTTCTGGACGAGTATAGATACCTGAAAAACGTTTTCCTGGCCTTAAACGCGAAATAAATTCCGAATAACGCGATTTCTCCTCACCGGCAGATGGCAGATTTTTGCAGCAGCGGTGAAAATCCCTCGCCAGCGTGCGCATTTTTCGTGAGAGCAGGAGCGCGCGCACAGGCGCAGCGGCAGCTGCGCAAAGGGAGCGCCCTGCGCCGATCGGCCGCAGCCCGGCAGCGCGCTTTGCACAAGGGGAGAGTAATCTATCACATTCACAATACCTGTACCATTAACAGTAACAGTAACATTAACTGCTTGATTTGCTTGATTTGCTTCAAGGTGCTTCAAGGGTGCTTCAAGGGTGCTTAAGGGTGCTTAGGTTTGCTTCGCCTTGCCAGAAAAGCTGCGCACATTGCCTGGCAGAAGCGCGCGCACAGGCGCAGCGGCAGCTGCGCAGGGCGCTGCCAGGCGCCCATGATCGGCGTCAGCCGATGAGCATTAGTAATCTTATTATTATTTTTATTATTACTCTTATTTTTATTATTATTCTTATTATTAGTTAAATGCGTTAAAAGCGTTAAATGAGCAAGATGATAAAACGCCACATCGTGCAGAAACTGCGCTGAAAAATCCCCTCGCAGCGCGACTTTGCGGGGCGTTTGTGAGCACAAAATGAGCAGGAAATGAGCAAGAGCTTTTCTGCGCACTGCGCAAAGCGGAGGTGCATTTGATTAACATCATGCTAACAAAATGCGCAGGATTTTCGCAGGATGATAATCAAAATGAGCAGGATTTTTCACAGGATGCTGCGCAAAGATCTGCCGTTTGGCGCAAAATCGTTTTTCTGAACAGGTAATTTTCGTCCGTGCCCGGCGCTTTGTGGCGATTTTGCATAATTATGCGTGCTGCCGCGGCGGACGCTGGCGCTTTTGCCGCCGATGCTGGCGGCGCTATGGTTCTTTTTTGACGGAAAACGAGCCGTGCGCATCGCCCGGGTTTATGGTATAATAAAGAGAACGATCCCCGAAAAAGGAGGCCCCGGCAATGAGAAAACCACCGATTTTTCTTGACAAGCCCATCGCCGGCGCTATAATCAGACAGACAGACAGACAGACAGACAGACAGACAGACAGACAGGCAGCGTTAAGTCTGTCCGTTTTTGCCGCGCAAAACTTCATCACGCACCAACAGGGCGCACTGCGTCCGTGGATTTTCCACGGATGTGGTGCGCTTTTTTGCGTGCGCCGAACGCGCCGAGGGGAGGTGAGCGCCCATGCTGAGCACCGACGCCCGCGTCGCCCTCGCCAAAGCCCGCGCCCGGGAAATTGAACAGCGGCGCAAACGCCGCCTCCTGCTGGCGGCCCTCGCCAGCAGCGCAGCCCTCGCGCTTGTGCTGATCAGACAACGATGCGTCCTTCTTCGACCAACGAAAGGAAGTGTATAAAATGAAGATCCTGAAACGAAAAACCCTCGCCGCCCTCCTCGCATTGAGCCTCCTCGCCAGCCTCCTGCCCCTTGGCGCACAACCAGCGCAGGCGGCGGCAGAAAATGCTCCTAAAACACTGTATGTGGGCAATTACCAGATTACAAACGGTAACGCGACAACCTACTTAAAAGCAGGTTCAACACAAGGTAGTCTGGAAGAGGGCAGTGAAACCGATTGGACGGTCGAATACGACCCAAGCACCGCAACCCTGACGCTGAACGGCGCGACGATTCAGGGAGGAACTTCTACCGGGTCAGTTCCTTATGGCGCCGGGATCTATGCTCAGTGCAGCAACGGTCGATCAGTTGCCCTGACTATCAAACTGATTGGTGAGAATACCATCACAGGCTTCTATGGGATTTATGTGAATGCAGAGATAAGCGAGAACAGCAATGGTACAGACGCCTCCCTGACTATTACGGATGAAAACAATGGCAGCCTGGAAGTATCTGGTTCTAATCACGGAATATTTGTCAAAAGCGGAACAGGCGACACCTCCCTGAACATCGAGAATGTCGCTGTCACAAGCAGCACCAATGGCGGATATGCCGCCGGCGTCTGTGTGCAGTCCAGCGCGAATGCCACCAACTCCCCGAATATCTCTCTTTCCGTCGACGGCGGCAGCCTGACCACCAGCGCCAGCGAGGGCAATGATGGGATACAGTTCATTGTGGGAGCACATGAGGCTACCAGCGCCACCACCAGCCTTTCCGTCACCAATAATGCCATTGTGGACGCCAGAAATGGCGGGATCATTGCAGATGGTGTCAGCGGTAACCCGAATGTCGGTATTGGCACCACCGGCGGTATCGTCTTTAACGGTACGAAAGGCACCGTGTACGGCAATGTGACCTTGCAGGAGGATTTGACCATCGGCGAGGGCGAGAGCCTGACCATCCCGGAGGGTGCTGCTCTTAACGGCAATAGCAACTTAACTAACAACGGTACCGTCACCATCGAGAATGGCGGCACCCTGAACAACAGCGAGAGCATCAATAACACCGGAACCATCAATGTGGAAAACGGCGGCAACCTAGGCGGAACGCCTACCGGCGGCACAGTCGTGAACGCCCCTACCATCATCGCCCAGCCTGCAGACACGACTGTGACCGAGGGACAGAGCGCCAGCTTTACCGTTGCGGCCAGCGGCGATAGCCTGACCTATCAGTGGCAGCAAAAAACTACTGACAGCGGAAGTGACTGGACGAATGTTGGTAGTGCAACATCCAGCAATACATATACCGTTGACAACACCACAACAAGTATGAGCAGCTATCAATACCGCTGCGTGGTGAGCAACAGCGCAGGCAGCGTCACAAGCTCCGCTGCCACTCTGACGGTCAATCCGGTTTCCGTCACCGGCGTTTCGCTGAACAAGAAGATCCTCTCCCTGTACACCGGCAACAGCGAAACACTGACCGCCACGGTAGAGCCGAGCAATGCCACCAACAAATATGTGACTTGGAGCAGCGATAAGCCCGAAGTCGCCACCGTAGAGAACGGCAAAGTTACCGCCAAGGCTGCGGGCACAGCCACCATCACCGTCACCACAGAGGACGGCAAGAAAACAGCCACCTGCACGGTCACCGTTACCGATAAGACTTACACGATTTCTGCCGACACCACGGCCCTTGATTTTGGCAGCGCGTACACGGGCTATACCCAGCCTGCCGCCCAAACGGTGACCCTCACCAACACCGGCAACCAGCGCGTGACGCTCGTTCAGCCAACGGCGACGAATTTTGAGATCACCACAAGCGATAATCTGACGCTTAATGCTGGCGAGAGCGTGAAATTCACCATCCAGCCAAAGGACAAGCTCCCTCGCGGCAGCTACAGCGAGCAGATTGTTGTCAGCAATACGAACGGTGAGAAGGCAGCCATCACCGCGACCTTTACCGTCAAGGAACCACCATACAGCGGCAAATACAGCTACGAAGTCAGCACCAGCGTCGGTGACCACGGCAGCCTGACTGTCGATCGCTACGCCACCGAAGGGGAGAAAGTGACCATCACCGTTACGCCAGACGAAGCGTACAAGCTCGATGACCTCAGCGTCACCGCTGGTGGCAAAGAAGTAACGCTCACCGCGGGCGGCGACGGCACATTCTCCTTCACCATGCCAAGCGCCGACGTGAAAATCACCGCGACCTTCGCCGAAGATCCTGACTGGACCGAGCCAGAAGAACCAGTGACAGACGTCAGCGACCTCTTTATCGACATCGCAGCAAACGCCTGGTATAAGGACGCCGTGCAATACGCCTATGCGGGCGGCCTGATGACCGGCGTGAGCGCCAATGAATTTGCGCCAGAAGCAACAACGACGCGCGCCATGATCGTCAGCATGCTGGCGCGTCTGGAAAGCGTGGAGAGCGCAGAAAGTGCAGGCTTCAGCGATGTTTCTGACAGCGACTGGTACGCCACGGCAGTCAACTGGGCCGCCGCCAGCGGCATCACCAGCGGCTTGGGAACCAGCTTGCGCAGCAGTTCGCCGAAGAACTCGTTGGGTTGCAGCTCGGCGATTTCACGGGCGATGCGTTCGTGCAGCACCTCCTCCGTGAGCGCGGGTTTCAGGTCGAGGACCAGCTTCACGCGCTTCTCTTCGATCAGGGCGTCCACCGCGTCGCGGCTCATGCGCAGCGCCACGGCGCCCTCGATGCCGCGGTCGGAAAATCCGATCTCGCCGAACTCCTCGCGCACGGGTTCGTTATCGACATAGAGCGTCGCGCGCACGTTGCGCAGCAGCACCTTGTCGAGGTATCTCATCTGGGCGTGCGACGACAAGAGCGGCGTCAGCGACGGACGCAGCGGCTCGATCGTATGACCCAGGTCGGCGGCGAAGGCATAGCCGTCGCCCGTCGATCCGGTCGCGGGATAGGAGACGCCGCCCGTGGCGAGGATCACCTGCGCGCACTCCTCCTTGCGTTCGAAACCGCGCCTGTTGATGTATTTCACACCGAAGACCCGGTCCCCGAGGGTCAGAATCTCCGTAACACGCGTATTGTAGATGATCTTGACGCCGTTTTCGACGCAGAACTCCAGCAGGGCGTTGGCGATGTCCCACGCCTTGCCGCTCTGCGGAAAGACCCGGTCGCCGCGTTCAGATCGGAAGAAGTGAGGAGATTGTAATTCATGGAAGATTCCTTTCATCGGCAGGGCCGGAG
>OLQA01000194.1_pt1 | contig 56562 bp, 37 predicted proteins | sample 1673151 | NCBI WGS metagenome assembly OLQA01 (sample SAMEA3136760, study PRJEB25190) | human gut metagenome | biome: human gut; feature: human-associated habitat; material: faeces | place: Austria | collected 2013
CGCGCGAACGCTTGTCGGTGGTGAGCTCGGTGATGTCCTGGCCGTCAAAGACGATTTGGCCGTCGTTGACAGTGTAGACGGGATCGCCCATGACCAGGTGGCCGAGGGTGGACTTGCCGGCGCCGTTGGGGCCCATCAGCACGTGGGTCTCGCCGGCGGCGACGTAGAGGTTGACGTTGTGAAGGATGGTCTTCTCGTCCACGGAGGCGGTTAGACCCTCGATGGAAAGCAGCGGATTTGCGCTCATGCTGTCCCTCTCTGTTTATGGTGTACTCATAGGTGTACTAAACCCTAGGAATCTTCTCGGAATAAAGTTACTATGGGTTCGGTTTTAGTCAAGGGATAACCCGACTAATCCACTCGACTTTTCTAATCTGGGACAAAGTCATCAGTAGTGTTTGTCCCACATACCTTATGATTTGGGACAAACACTACTGATGACTTTGTCCCATGTGCGATGGGAGGGTAGGTATGCTCATTTCTTCTAAGGGCCGCTATGCCCTCCGGCTGATGATCTATATCGCGGCGCTGGGTGACGTCGAGGGCAAGATTGCCCTGCGCGAGGTCGCCGACCGCGAGCGTATCTCGCAAAAGTATTTGGAGCAGTTGGTTCGTCCGCTTATGAAGGCGGGTTTGCTCAAGAGCGTGCGCGGCAAGGGCGGCGGCTACATGATGGCCAAGGACCCGGCCGAGGTGCGTGCCGGCGATATCCTGCGTGCCGTCGAGGGCAGCACGGCACCGGTGGCGTGCGATGGCATCGACAACAGCTGTACCCGCAGCGACCTGTGCTCGACTGTTAAGTTTTGGCGTGGGCTGGACGACGTGATCGAAAAGTACGTCGACGGGGTGACCCTTGCCGATCTGGCCACCGTCCCCGAGATCAACTTTGATATCAAGCTCTAAAGCGGGCTGCCGGCAATATTCGAGATTCGCGGAGAGTTGTTGCCGTTTACCGGGTGGTTGTTGTGCAACAACGGTCGAGCTGCGATACTAAATTCCATCTTTGCAAACTGCACTTTTACTACACTATTGCAGGGAGGATCTATATGCAGTCCAAGCATTCTGCAATTGTCGCGGGGCTGACGCTTGCGCTTTCGATTGGCGCCGCCGCCGCACCCGCTTATGCCGTTGCCGAGGAGACCACGCCAGGTGTTGCCTCGGATGCCACCGATATCGATAAGGGCCTTTACACCCAGCAGTCCTTCTCGGGCGTGCTGAGGTCGGTCCAGGGTGTCTCGTTTGTCAACGTTTCCAACGAAATGAAGTACTTTACCAAGTACGAGAGCCATGGCAAGTACAACCAGGGCTTCTCGTATGGTGATGGCTATAACGCGCTTGGTTACTACCAGTTCGATCGCCGCTATTCGCTCATTCCGTTTATGAAGCAGGTCTACAACTACGATTCTGCTAAATACAGCATGCTCAAGCCTGCGATTGGTCGCGCCGGCGATATTTCCAATGCAAACAATCCCATGTACGCGAACGGTCAGCTCACCGAGCTCGGCCGTATTGCCCAACAGGCCTTCCTTGGCGCGTATAACACCGACCCGGCTGAGTTCTCGGCGCTTCAGGATGCGTATGCATACAACTCGTATTATGCGGTAACCGAGGCGTGGCTCAAAAACGCTTTGGGTATCGACATTTCCGGTCGTGCCGACTGCGTCAAGGGAATGGTGTGGAGCATTACCAATATGTGCGGCACCCTTGGCTGCCAGGACTTCTTTACGTGGGCAAACCTTTCTAACAGCATGTCCGACCGCGAGTTTGTGACGGCGCTTTCCAACAGCGTGGTCAATAACGTCGCAAAGAAGTATTCGAATCAGCCTAAGTATCACGAGGGCTGGAAGAATCGTTATAAGAACGAGCTTAAGGACTGCTTGGTCTATATTGCCGAGGACGAGGCGGCCGCGGCTACTCCGACGAAGCCCGCGCCGACCGAACCGGCACCCGAGCCGAGCCCTGCCCCCGCTGTCCCTGCTGCTCCGAAGCCCGATACGGACGGCGCAGACGATAGCGATAGGACCGACGCACCCTCGACTGACGCCGGCAGCGATAGTGCCAACAGCGGCGCGAATGCTTCTGGTGGTTCCGCAGCGGGCGATTCGTCGTCCTCCGATAACACAGGTGCCGCGAATGGCTCCGCTGACACTGGAACCGCTCCTGGGTCGGCCGATTCTTCGACCGATTCTAGTACGGGCTCTGGATCCGATACTTCCGATAACGGTTCGTCCGAGGGCTCTGGCACGGACGTATCTGAGGACAGCTCGAACAAGATCCCCGATTCCGATGGCTCGTCTACCGAGAATAAGCCCTCTGCAAGCGAGCAGCTGGGCTCCATGCTCGGGTCGTCCCTGACGGCCGGCATTACCAACGGAGCATCTTCCAAGAATGGCAGTGCAGATCAGGGCTCGGCGGGAAAGGCCGATGATGCTGCTAGCGATTCGACCGATGCCGCCGCGGGCAAGTCCGATGTCAGCTCTGAGCCTAATGCAAAGAAGGACGTGGACAAGGGCGGCGCCGCAACGACTGCGGCCACTTCGTCCACCACGGCAAAGGCGTCAACGGGCAACATGCCCAAGACGGGTGACCTCATTGTGATGGCGAGCCTTGCCAGCGCAAGCTTGGCCACACTGGGCGCCACATCTATTGTGAGCGGCAAACATAAGCTCGACCGTCAGAACAAAGCTGCTGGGGAAGACGCCTCGGAGGAGTAGGTTTTAGTCGCGTGTAGAGCAATGGATTGCAGGCGGGGCCCGGTGCGATTGCATCGGGCCCCGTTTTGATTCGTTTAGGTTGTGGGGACGGGGGGCTTATAACCCTGCCCCATTGGGCTGTTGTTTCGCTAAGCGTTGTCCTTCATGGGAGGCATGGGCTTCCACATGGGATCCTTGATGATCTTGCGGGCGTCCTTCATGCCGCGGCGCAGCGCCGGAATGCCGGTCTTAAAGCACTTGTCGACCGCTGCCAGGCGAATGAATTCCTTGCAGAACGTTGCGATGTTGCCCAAACGGAACAGTACCGGGTTGTAGTCGCCATAAAGTTGCATGTAGCGTGCGAGGTAGCCTCGATTGCGCATGATGTAGTAGCGGTTGGTGTCGCTGGTGGAATTGAGCTGGCGTTTACCGGCGATATCCCAGTTAGAGACGGCGCGGGCGCGCTTGAGCACTACGTCGGCTACCACGACGGCGGGGAAGTGCTGGCTCGCCACGTAGCCATAGCAGGCATCGTCGCCGTAGATAAAGAAGCGTGCATCGGGCACGCCAATCACATCGACTACGCGACGCGAGAACAGGCCGCCTTCAAAGCACAGTTGGTTCATGGTGCGGTAGCCCTCGGGGCCCAGATCCCATTTTGCGACGGGGTTGGGAATGCCGAGCGGAAGGATGAGCTGGTATTGCCAAAAGAAGGCCCCGCCGTCAAAGTCCAGGCGCGATCCCTGGATAACGTCGTAGCGATCGGTCCATTTGGCGAGCAGTTCAATGCCTTCGGGCAAGACGAGCACATCGTCATCCATGACCCAGAACCATTGAGCACCCAACTCGTAGGCACGTTTGGTTCCTGCCGAAAAGCCGCCAGCGCCACCGCCGTTCTCGAGTTGAGGCGCATAGATAACTCGGTCGGTGCCACCCTGTGTGTCGGGCTGGTCAGTGTCGATGCCCCACAGGTTGGTCAAGCGCTCGTTGAACGCAGCGCACATGGCTTCGGTCTCGCGCGAATTCTCGTTATCGACGATCACGATGCGCCAGGGCGCAGCCGTGAGCTCGGTCATAGAGTCGAACAGGTTGGCCAAGAGCTCCTGGCGCTTGTACGTAACGACAACGATGGCGAGCTTATCGATGGGGGCGGGAAGGGTGGAAGTCATGAACGAGAATATCCTTTCGCGTGGGCAACATATTGGCCCTGCGGAATAAACAACGTGTCCCATGGGACACGACTATTGTAAGCGTAGGCGGGCGCCCGCGGGTAATGTTCCGCTAATCACCAAGAACGTTTGCTACAGGCCTGGTTGACATGTGTGCGTGTCGAGATTGCAAGCGCGCATTGTGGTATTACATAGGTGCCGATTCCCGTGGACGCGATCTTTCTGTTTGGATGCCCTGTGAATAAAACTCGTTTAACTTCCTTTGCCGATAGCCTTCCCGTCAAGGTCATGTTGCTGTTTTTGGTTCTTCAGGTCGCATTTGTGTTGAGCAATACCGTGGCGAATTGCTTGCCGAGGCCCGTTATCGAGTCGCACGCGCAGCGTTCGGAGTCCTCGGCCCTGTTGTCTGACATGTATGTTTACGACCACCGTGTTGCAGCTGGTCCTGTTTGCTTTGATAACAATCGTTTTATCATTGAAATCGCACAGCAAAAGGACTAAGGTTCTCCGTTTAAGACGATGACTGTTGCCGAGATTGATGACGTTACGAAAGCCGGCGGGATTGCGCATCAGCAGTACTACCGGTATTGGCATGGATGGCAGCTACTTACGAATGTCTGCCTATTTATTGGCGGTATTGACGTTGTCGTGGTGCCTGCGGCCGCTCTGGCGATTGCCGGCTCCGCTTGCGCTTACGTTGCCTTGCGGAAGCGATTTTCAAAGCCATTGACGTTGGGTTTCCTCGCAATCCTGTTGTTCTCGACCAATCTGTTTTTCAATTTTATCGGTGATCTGCTGCTGTGCATCTCGTTCTTTGTGGCGCTCATCATGATGTCTTGCATGAGCCTTCGTTTGAGATCGGCTCCGGACGCACGGGCTTTTACAAGTCGCCTTGTCCTTTGGTCGATTGCAACGGGCGCCGTGTTTTCGTTTCTTGACTTTTTAACGATTCCTGCCGCAGTTGTCGCTCTGCATTGCTTTTTCGCGTTTATTGCGCTGCCCGAAGGCGAGAGACCCAAGCGCTGTGTCGTCACGATGCTGCAGGCGCTCTTTGGGTTTGGGCTGTCGTTCGTTTTGACTTGGGCGATGAAATGGGTTGTCGCTGCATTGGTGTTGGGTTGGAACGAGGTCTTTTCGAACGTTCTGGGCGAGATGGGCCTTTGGTCTGCGCATGGGGCTTCGTCACTGTTGCCCCAAGCTGACTGGCCTCAGATTTTGAAGGAGTTTTATTGCATGAGCCCGCAGCTGTTCGCCATTTGCTCAACTGCTGGTTATGCGATGATCTCGAACGTCGTTTGTCTTGTTTCGTTTGCTGTCGTATTGGTGATCTGGATTGCCGTACTCGTATGCTCAATACGGGGTGGTGCGCAAGGCGGTCGTCGTCGCAAGGTGCTGATCCAGTCGCTGCTCATGGCGCTGCCCCTGGTTGTTGTTCTGGGCTATTTCGTTGTTATGCATGACCATGCAATCGTTCATATTCCGGTATTTGGCTGCAAGAACTGGGCGATTGTCTATGCGGCTTTATATGCTTCGGGCGCAAGCGCGCTTCAGGGTCTGCGGAGTCAGAAGGCCGCTTAGCTGTTCATACAGGCCTTGATGGCGTCGACCACGGCCCTTCGAACGATGTCCATGATGAGCAGGGCAAACGCGAGACAAAGGCTCATAAGGATTCCGAGCAAAATGGCGCCGGCTGGATGGGGTTCTCCCGTTTGGATGCCTGTCGCCATGGCGTAGGTTGCATTGTCAAAGATGGGTCGCCAGACATTGCAGGTAAACGACTGTACGGCGTAGAAACCGAGCGTGCCGGCGGCGAGGGAGGCGATTGCCTTGTCTGCAGCTGGGACTTTGTGGCGCGGCTGATGGAGCGCTGCGGCGGCAACGGATACAGCGGCCAAGATAAAGGATACGACGGAAGTTGACTTGTAGGAGAGCTTCCAGAGCGCGTCGTACTGGCTGTTTGCCGATAGCAGGAGCTCGAGCGCGACGGTGGCGGCAATGAGTCCGATAAGCACGATCTTGGATTTTTGAGCGCTGGATGCTTTGTCGTGGCATTCGAGGACAAAGCGCATTTCTCCAGCTGCAATAAAGGCGACAAGGTAGGTAACGGCGCTCATGAGCTTGCGCCACAAAACGATACCGGCCACTTCGTTTGTCGTCGCCGCGATGTAACCGTTGATCCCAAATGTTGTGAGCACGAGGAGCGCTACGACAAATGGGGCCCTTTTGCTGCCGATCCGCTGCCTTGCCAACGCAATCGCCGGCACGAGCAATACGGATGCTGCATAAACCCAGATAAACTCGATGCCCAGCGTAAGCCAGCCAATCTCGTGTAGCGAGATTTCGGGCAGGGGATAGACGTACATCGAAACAAGCAGGCATGCTGTGCAATAAAAGAGCGTGGGCAAGACGATTTTTTTGAGTCGAGCAAAGGATTTGCGCGCAAGAGCCTGCGTAGACCATCCATTTTGAAGGTCTCTTACCGCCGAGGGGATAAGAAAATACCCCGAAATCATAAAGAAGACCTCGTTGGCCCAGCAGCCCAACAGGTTAATGGAACCAAGAAAGCCAGAATAGGGGAATGCGGCGAGCGACGCGTATTCCGGCATGCCGGTGTAAACGGCTTTGAATGTCCACTGAAACGTGTGGAAGATCGCGATGCCAGCGACCGCTACCAAGCGCAGCGCTTCGATGGATATGTTGCGTGCGGCTTTGGGCTGCATGGCTTCCTTTCGTAACGGTTTGCCTCTATGGGCTCCATAAATTATATAAACGCCCGTTGGCACGTCAGCCCTTTGTTACCATTATCGACAGGTATTTCCTAAGGAGCACATTTGTCTACTAACGTCTCTGGCGGCCCTATCCTGTCGCTGCTTATCCCCATCTATAACGTTGAGCGCTACCTGCGCGAGTGCCTTGATTCCGCCGTGGCGCAGACGCTCGGGGACATCGAGATTATCTGCATCAACGACGGTTCGACCGACAACTCGCCGGCGATTATCCGCGAGTACATGGAGCGCGACCCCCGCGTCAAGATGATCGATAAGACCAACAGCGGCTACGGCGACTCCATGAACCGCGGGCTAGATATGGCGCGCGGCAAGTACGTGGGCATTTTGGAATCCGATGACGTTATGGCGCCCGATGCCTTGGAAAAGCTTGTGGCTGCGGCTAAGCGCTGGGATGCCGATTTTGCGAAGGCAAACTTTGATTTTTACTGGTCTAAGCCCGAGGAGCGCCGAGAGTTCATGGAGCTCTTTGCGGCAAAGGAATGTGACATGCCGGTGCATCCGAGCGATTCCGTCGACGTGTTCTCGCTTAAGCCATCCATTTGGTCGGCGGTGTATCGCCGTGACTTTTTGGACCGCAACGATATTCGTTTTTTACCGACTCCGGGTGCTGCCTTTCAGGACACGTCGTTTACCTTTAAAGTGTTTGCCCTTGCCGATACAGCTGTCTATCTGCACGATTCGGTGCTTTCGTATCGTCAGGATAACGAGAATTCGTCGATCAATTCGCCTAATAAGGTTCATTGCGTTAATGATGAGTATGCCGAGATTCACCGTTGGATCGTCGAGGACTATGCCAAGACACACGAGCCGCAGGATGTCGCCAAGCTTCTTCGATTTGCCGACATCGTCAAATACGACTCGTATATGTGGAGCTACACCCGTTTGAGCCCAACGTTCCATGCCGAGTTTTTGGAGCGTATGTCCCAAGAGTTCCGCGCTTCGCTTGACGCGGGCGAGTTTGAGCTTTCCGACCTAAAGCCGTGGAAGCGCGCGAACCTTAAGGCGATCGTCGATGACCCTCAAGAATGGCTCGCTGAATCTTCCGACTTTGCTGGTGCCGGCGCGTTAGGTCGTGCGAGGCATTATGCACGTGTGGGCGGCTTGGGCGTGGTTGTTGCGTACGTCCTAGATGCGCTCAAGAGATAGGGAAGTTATGTCAAACCCAAAGGTCTCATTTATCGTCGCGGTCTATAACACCCAGGAGTTCCTGCCTCGCTGTCTCGACTCTCTTTTGAACCAGACATGCCGGGATATCGAGATCGTGGTCGTTAACGATGGATCGACGGATGACTCTGCGGCGATCATTGCCGCGTACGCACGCAAGGATGCTCGTGTGCGAGCGATCGCAAAACTCAACGGCGGTATTTCGTCTGCGCGTAATGCCGGCATCGATATCGCCCGGGGCGAAATTGTCGACTTTGTCGATTCGGATGATTATGTCGAACCCTATCTTGCCGAGTTTCTGGTCGATGCATTTGCTGCCGAGAGCCCCGAGATTGTTGTGTTTGGCGGTGTGTGCGAGCCTGCCGAGCGGGCTTCAAAACGTATCCGGCAGCTATTGTCGCCCGAGGCGCGCGTATTTGAACCGTTTGACGCGGCGCTGCTGTTCTCGGCAAACGCACAGCCTTACCCGTGGCGTTCTGCCTATTCACGCGACCTGTTAGAGCGTGAATCGCTGCGTTTTGCCGAAAACGTTCGTTTTGCCGAGGATGTCGTCTTTCAGTTTGAGTCGTATCCGCTGTCGGCTAAGACGGTTGTCGTGCCCGATAAGCTCTACCACTATGTGATGCAGGATAAGTCGCTTACGCATACGTTTAACGTGGGCACCAAGCGCAGGGACAAGGCCGAGGCTCATATATTGATGCTGCACGAGATCCTTGAGCGCTGGAGTGCGCGCGGTCTATTGGAGCTCTGCCCTGGGGAGCTCGTTGCCTGGTTTATGGACTTGGTCGCGTTTGATCTTGCTCGATTTGATGCCGAGGATTACAACGCTGTGGCTGCGAGCATCAATGCCGAGTTCAATCAGTATTTTGGCACGAACTGGGCCAACCTGCCTGCCAAGATGGCGGTTCGCGGGGTGGCAAGTAAGGTGGCAAGGGGCTCGAGTGTTTCGCTCATCGACGTCGTCCACCTCTATCTTTCGACCCGTGGGCTCAAGGCTTGCATCGAACGGTTTGTGTAGGCAGTCGCGGTTGCCGCCCAAGTTGCTTTCCGTGATGTCATTGAATTGTGAGAGAATTGGTCAACAATAGCCGGGGGAGTGGCGGTGCGTATGAGTTCACCATATAAGAATATCCTTGTGACGGGTGGTTGCGGTTTTTGCGGCTCTGCCTTTGTTCGCTTTCTTGTGGACAACGTTCCCGACGCGCACGTTACCGTGTTGGATAAGCTCACATATGCCGCGAATCCAAACGCCATCGCCCAATTGCCGCAGGATAGGGTCGAGCTTGTTGTGGGCGATATCTGCGACTCGGACCTTCTTATGCGGACCGTTCCCGGACACGATGCCATCGTTCACTACGCCGCCGAGTCCCACAATGACAATTCGATTGCCGATCCCGCACCGTTTATTTCGACGAATATCGAAGGCACGTATGCGCTTCTTCAGGCGGCCCGTTCGTTCAATGTTCGCTTCCACCACATCTCGACCGATGAAGTGTTTGGCGATTTGGCGCTCAATGACCCGCATGCATTTACCGAAGATTCTCCGTATCGGCCTAGTAGTCCCTATTCGAGTTCTAAGGCCGCATCCGATATGTTGGTGGGAGCCTGGGTGCGTACGTATGGCCTTAAGGCGACGATCTCTAATTGTTGCAACAACTATGGTCCTCACCAGCATCCAGAAAAGTTTATCCCGCATTCCATTGCGTGCATTGGGCGCGGTGAACGCCCCAAGTTGTATGGCGATGGTCTTAACGTGCGCGATTGGATTCATGTGGAAGATCATGCTCGTGCCGTCTGGACGATATTGACCAAAGGGACGATGGGAGAGACCTATCTTATTGGGGCGAATTGCGAGAGAAGTAACTTGGATGTCCTAAGGTTGATACTTAATGCCATGGGCAAAGAAGAGGACTATATCGAGTGGGTCAAGGACCGCCCCGGTCACGATAGGCGCTATGCTATCGATGCGAGTAAATTGCGCCACGAGTTGGGATGGGTTCCGATTCACGATGACTTTGCGGCAGATATCGCCCAACTGTGCTGCGTCGATACCTGCAAGGCCTGATAGGACGAAACGTACGAGAGAGGACCGTTATGGGCAACCGAAAAGCCTTATTCGCATTGGCATGCGTGCTAATGCTGCCAAGCTTTTGCCTTGTTCCGGCATTTGCCGCAGACTACACATCCACCGGTGAGGACCAAGGCACTTCCGTAAATACGGAGCAACCGGCTGCCTCCTATGCCACATCTGCCGATGCTTCTAAATCTGGCGGCTCGTCTGATTCGGCGCCTTCGGGCACGACAGCCCCCGATGCGGTCACGGATGCTCAGACGTCCGGTTCGGCGGTCTCGAATCCGACCGCTGCTGCAATGCCAGCTTCTAGCAAGTCTGTCTACGATCTTGCGCTAGAGCATGAGGCAGACCTTGCGGATGGCCTTTATTCCATTGGCTCCTCGGTCAATGGTGTCTTTGTGCTCGATGTTCCTGGTGGCAATGCTACCGCAGGAAAGAAGCTCCAGGTATATGGCGCCAACAATACCAATGCCCAGGTCTGGCGCGTTACCCATGATAAGCATGGCTTTGTTGTAATCTCGTCGGTTAAGGGCTGTACGCTGGATGTGACTGGCGGTAAGGCTAAGGGCAACAACGCAATTCGGCTGTGGTCCGATAACGGCACGCTTGCGCAGCGCTGGATTGCCATTAAGAATTCCGACGGCAGCTATACGTTGGTGTCGGCGCTCGACCCCTCGTATGTTATCGACCTGGCGGGCGGAAAAGCCTCGAGCGGCTCTTCCATCCAACTGTATAGAAGCAATGACACGGCGGCTCAGCGATGGATGCTGACGCCTGCTAAAACCGAGCAACAGCAGCTCGATGATAGGGCGGTGGCGCACCGTGACGATCTGGCTGACGGCACGTATGCCATCCTTGCCTCGAACGATTCCTTTGCGCTTAAGGTGAACAAGGGCTCTCTCGCCCTGGCCAAGTTTGGCTACTCGGGTATTCAGACCTTCGATGTTTCGACTCGCGATGACGGTTACCGTACGATTGCCGTCCATGGAGCAAACACTGTTTTGGACGCCGCGGGTGGCAAGGACGCCAACGGTACAAAGGTTCAAGCCTATTCCGCTAACGGAACGAAGGCGCAAAAGTGGATTATCGAAAAGAACGGGAGCCGTTTTCGTATCGTGTCGGGCTTAAGCGGCCGTAGGGCTATCGATATTCCCGGCGGATCGTTTGTTGCCGGTAAGGGGCTTCAGCTCTATACCGCAAATGGCACGGCGGCTCAGTCGTTTAGCTTCGTCGATCCGCAGACGGTTCGTGCCAATCTTGACAAACTCGCTTCCGATAACGCTGGGGTTATAGAGGACGGCGAGTACGCCATTGTTGCGGGTGCTCTTTCGTCACGTATGGTGCTCGATGTCGCCGGTGGGTCCACCTCCAATGGGGCGAACGTCCAGATCTATTCGTCAAATGCCACGGGCGCCCAGCGTTGGCGCGTTTCCCACGATGAGCATGGTTATCTAACTATTGCCAATGTTAAGTCCGGTAAGGTCCTTGACGTCTCGGCTGGATCTGCATCACTGGGGACCAATGTCCAGCAGTATTCTGCCGGCGGAAGCACCAACTACGCCCAAAAGTGGATTGCACTTCCAAACGGTGATGGTGGCGTACGTCTCGTCTCTGCTGTTTGGCAGAACCGTGCTCTCGATATCGCGGGCGGCTCCTTAAAGTCCAAGGCAAATGTTCGGCTTTATGCCGCCAACGGTACGGCGACTCAGTCCTTCATTTTTGTCGCCGCCAGTCCCGAGACGGTAGCTCCGTGCGAGGACATCTTGCATGACATGAGCTGGTGCGCCATTTCGCCCTCAAACAATGGCTCCGTTGCCCTAGACGTTGCAGGCGGTTCGCTGCAAAACGGTGGCAACGTCCAGTCATATGCCGCCAACGGCACGCTTTCGCAGCTGTTTAAGGCCGAATATCGCGATGGCTATTATGTCTTGCGCAACGCGGGCTCCGGTAAGGTGCTCGATGTTGCTGCGGGAGATGTTGTTCCCGGCACAAATGTGCGCCAATGGGGGGAGAACGGCAGCGACGATCAGCTCTTTAGCGCGGTCGCTTGCGAGAACGGTTCGTATTCCTTTATCAATAAGGCTACGGGGCTTACACTGGCCATCTCCGGGTCAAATGTTGTCGCAACCAAGCCGGGGGACGCCGTCCAGACTGCCTTTACGCTTACAGAGCAAAAGGACCTGCTGACCGAAGGACTCTACGAAATCTATCCGTCGGCCAATTCGTCTTATGTGTTTGATGTTGCAAGTGCCTCCATGAGTTCTGGTGCCAACGTGCAGCTTTATGCGCGCAATAACTCCTTTGCGCAAAAATGGCTGCTCAAAAAGGTCGCGGGCACGCAAAACACCTATACGTTTGAATCGGTTTGTTCGACCAACAGGCTTGCCGTGTCGGGCGCCAACGTTTGCGTGACGTCTCCGTCCAATTCCAAGGCACAACAGTGGATCGCCAAAATCGATAAGAATGGCATCGAGTTCGTTTCTGCTCTTAATCCGGACCAGTCGATTGGCGTTTCGAGTGGCAAGTATGCCTCGTCTACGAATATTATGACGTGCGCTTCCAACGATTCCAAGGCGCAGAGGTTCCGCCTTCGTTCCACCTCTGTCACCGTCTCAAACGGAACGTACTTCGTTCAGATGGCTTCTAAGCCAAGCGCCGTGCTCGATGTTTCCGGTGGGTCTTCTGCCAACGGCGCGAATGTCCAGATTTGGCAGAACAATAACTCCGGTGCACAAAAATGGAAATTCTCCCGCAACGGCGATGGGTCATACACGATTGTCAACGCTGCTAATGGCAAGGCCCTCGATGTCAGAAATGCATCCGCTGCCTCTGGAACCAATATTCAGCAGTGGTCAAAAAATGGCAGCGCTGCGCAACGTTGGTTTATTAGCTATGCCCCCGGTGGCTTTAAGCTGTCTTCTGCCTTGAATCGCGCTTTTGTTATCGATGTCTCGGGCGGGAATACGGGAAACGGGACGAACGTACGCCTGTGGTCGAGTGATGACTCTAGATCTCAGCGTTTCACGTTTAAGGCAACGAGCTATGCGCAGCCCCTTCCTACCGACCAGAAGGCTATGTTCAATCGTGCACAGCGGTACAGCAGCAAGACACAGTGGCTCATTTTGACCGATACTGTTTCGTGCCGTGTGGGTATCTTTAAGGGCTCGCGTGGTAATTGGAGACTTCAGTCGTTCTGGCAGTGCGCGCCGGGTAAGAATTCGACGCCAACGGTGCTGGGCGAGTTTACTGTCTACGGTAAGGGCCGCTCGTTTGGGCATGGATACACCTGCTGGTATTACACGCAGTTCTATGGTGACTACCTATTCCATTCGCAGCCTTGCTACACGGGAACGTTTAACGTGAAGGACCACACGATGGGCCATCGTGCCTCGGCGGGATGCGTTAGGCTTACAACCGATCATGCCAAGTGGATTTACGACAACATCCCCTATGGAACAAAGGTCGTGAACTACTAACAATCAGGCGGCTCGCAATGCGCGGGCCGCCTTTTTAAAATTTGTACAAAGAGTTGCGCGCCGCCCCAATCAGGGCTTAAATGATTTACGTGTGTATCATTTTCGTTGATGGAGCTGCCGTGCGTCATTTTCATCGCTTTATTGTCGTGCTGCTGAACGCTATGTTAACGCTTGGCGCTGGTACTGCTATGCCGTCGATACGGGACATGTTGCATATCGATTTAATTCGGTTTCGGCCCTGCTACGCAGTGGCGTTGCCCGCAAGGGAGATTTGATCTTCTTTAAGACGCAGCCTAGTACCGATTGCCATATTGGTATATTTTGGGGCGATTCGCCCTCCGATAACAAGCTCTGGAGCTCGCTCTCTTCTCGCAACACGATCGGTCCTATCTTTAACCTCGACAATCCTCGCGAGATTAATCAGCAAATCGTCGTTATTCGCTAATCCTACCTGGGAGGTTGTATGTTTCGTTCATATCGCGCTCGCGCTGTCATTTGCATGGGGGCGCTGCTGAGCTTATTGCTCGCATTGCCTACGGGTATCCCCGTGACTTCGCCTGCTTTTGCTGACGACGCTTCGGTTGGTATTTCTGCCGATGCTTCTGCTGGCGCGCAAGTTGAGGCCGGCAACAATGCCGGAGACACGACCACAATCGATCGGCCCTCTTCGACCGATACTTCCGCGAGTGATTCGGCGGATTCCAATAATGCCGATAGCGCCGAAGATCAATCGGACGCCGCCGCGACGGATACCGATGCGCCTACGTATGCGGTCCTCGACCCTGGTACGTTTTTCCTAACGTCCGTTCTGCCCGGCCATCGTGTGCTCGACGCCACGGGCGGTTCGGTTAAGGCTGGGACGCCGATTCAACTGTATGGCAGGAACGATACGGTTGCCCAGCAGTTTGTTCTTGAGGATTTGGGCAATTCCCAGTATGCCTTTAAAAACGTTAAGTCTGGGCTGTACCTGTCCTACCCCAATGACTCCACTCGCTTTTCAACGCATCCTCGCCTTGCCCTGCAGACACAAGCCGACGATGCCTGGGGTTTTGCGTGGCATGTTCGCCAGGTAGATGGCGGCTACGTTATTTCTCCTGTGATCGATGATGCCTATGCGATCGATGTCGCCAATGCGAGCGATGCCAACGGTGCACAAATTCGTCTTTGCGAATCCAAGGATTCCGCCGGTCAGGTATTCACGTTCGAAAAAACTAAGGCAACCATCATCGCTGAGCTTGCGGCCGATCATGTCTCCGACCTTGCCGACGGTGCGTATCTTGTGCGCTCGGCCAAGAGCGCTTGGCAGACCCTTGATGTTTCGGGCGGATCCAAGTCATCGGGTGCCAACGTCCAGATTTACTCGCTTAACGCGACGCTTGCCCAAACATGGGTCGTTTCGCATGATTAAAATGGCTTTGTTACGCTGACCAATAAGGGTTCGGGCCGTGTTCTCGATGTCTCGGGCGCAAATTCTAAGGCAGGGGCGAATGTCCAGCAGTACGCGTCAAACGGATCCAGGGCACAAAAGTGGATTGCCGTAAAGGATGGCGAGACTATTAAGCTCGTATCTGCCTTAGACCCCTCGATCTGCCTTGATATTGCCGGGGGAAGCACCAAGAGTCGTGCGAATGTTCGCACATGGAGCGATAACGGCACGGCTGCGCAGCGTTGGACTTTTTTCAATCTGAGCGCCCAGCGCCAACAGATGGATGTTGCCGCGCAGCAGAACGCCGGTAATGTCGCCGATGGTCGTTATATTCTGTCTCTCGGCGTCGGTAGCAAAAAGGTTGTTGACGTTAAGGGTGGGTCTAAAAACAACGGCGGTAACGTTCAGTCGTATACCTCAAATATGACGGCTGCCCAAAAGTGGGATATTTCGCATGATGCTACCGGCTATTTGATCATTAAAAATGTCGCGTCTGGCAAGGTTCTCGATGTTTCGGGTGGTTCCTGTGCGATGAGCGCGAATGTCCAGCAGTACGCCTCGAACGGCTCGCGCGCTCAGCGTTGGGTTGCCCTGCCTTCCACTACCGCGGGCGTATTTAAGCTTCAGTCCGCCCTTATGCCGGGTCTTGTCTTGGATGTTTCGGGCGCCTCTTCGTCTAACGGTGCAAATATTCAAACGTATGCCGCTAATGGCTCGGCTGCTCAAAACATTCGCTTTATATCAACTACTCCTAATGTGGAGCCGTGCGAGGATTTGGGTCTAGACGGCTGGTTTACCATTTCGTCCGCAGCTTATCCGTCTCGCGTATTTGATATTTCTGGCGGATCCTCTGCCAACGGGGCCAATGTGCAGACATATGGTGCCAACGGCACCTTTGCTCAGGTCTTTAAGTTTGTGTATGTTAACGGGTACTACCGCATCGTTAACGCTCAGTCCGACAAAGCGCTCGATGTCACGGGCAGCAACCTGTGCCCGGGAACCAATATCCAGCAGTGGGATGCTTATGCTGGTGGCTCAAATCAGCTTTACTCTATTGCGCGCAACGAGGACGGCACATACACGGCTACTAATAAAGCTACGGGCTTGGTCGTGAGCACGAGCAGTTCCAACGTGTATGGCGACGTATCGTCCGATTCGTCATCGCAAAAGCTGACTCTGACTAAACTGACCTCGCTTTTGCCCGAGGGCTTCTTTACCATTTCGAGCTCGTCTTCTGCTTCCGCTGTTCTCGATGTTTCGGGTGGCTCGGTTAGCGATGGCGCCAATGTGCAGTTGTATGCGTCCAACAAATCTGTCGCTCAAAAATGGAAAGTCGCTAAGGTGGCGGACCGCGAAAACACCTATACCGTCGAAAGTCTCGTTTCGGGCAAGGTTCTCACCGAGGATAGCAATGGCAACGTGTGCGTTCGCACTCTGAGCGATGATGAATCTCAGCTTTGGACGGCGCAGATTAGTAAGGGAAGCATTGTTCTTGCCAACGTTGCGACTGGCAACGTGCTTGGTTCAAAGTCGGGTTCTACGAGCAACGGGACTAACATTCGCACCTATGCTGCCAATGGATCTGCTACCCAGCGCTTTAAGCTGAGGTCTTGCTCGCTGGTAGATGCTGGCACCTATACCATTGTTGCCGCCCCCAATCGTTCCAAGGCGCTGGATGTTGCCAACGGCTCGCGATCCAATGGCGCGAATGTTCAACTGTGGACGTCCAACGGTTCCGGTGCGCAAAAGTGGAATATTCGCTCGAACTCGGATGGAACCGTTTCGATTCAGAATTGCAAAAGTAAGAGGTACCTCGACGTCCTTAATGCTAAGGGTGTGTCGGGAGCCAATGTTCAGCAGTGGGACGGAAACGGAAGTGCCGCACAGCGCTGGCGCGTAGTGTATGTGGGCGGCGGTTCCTTCGCTATTCGCTCGGCGCTCAACGATAGCCTTGTCTTGGATGTGAGTGGGGGAGCGTTTAACGACGGCGCTAACATTCAGCTCTATGCTTCGAACGGCTCTGCTGCACAAGGCTTTACCTTTAAACCGACAACCTATGTGCCCGAAGCGGTCAATTTATCCGTTCCCGTCTATAACCAGTATTCGGTTGGTCTGCCTAATGGCTGTGAGTCTGCGGCTCTTACCAACGTGCTTAACTACTATGGTTTTGGCCTTGGTCCCTGCGAGATGGCCGATCGCTGGATCCCCCGAAGCTCCTGGGACTTTGTGTGGTGCTTCTGGGGCAATCCTCATAGCTACAACAACGGTAACGAAATCTGTGCTCCTGGACTCAACAAGGCAGCAAATAACTTCCTTGCAAGCCGCGGAAGCAAACTCCGTTCGTACGATGTTTCGGGTAAGTCTCTCTACGATCTCTGCAAGTATCTGGACGATGGTCATCCCGTCATTATTTGGACAACTGTTCATCAGGGTAACGTGGGAAATATCTATGCGCGACAGGGTGGTTATTTTGCTTGCTCAAATTCGCATACGGTGGTCCTGAAAGGCTATAACCCCCAGACCAATAAGGTCATGATCTCCGATACGATTGATGGCTATACCACGTTTGATCGAGATTGGATAGCTTGGGTCTACAAGCAGCGAGGAGCGCAGGCAATCGTCATTAAGTAATTAACCGCTGACTCCGACTCTGCTCATTTCAACTATCATAGATTCAATGGTAATTTGGATCGGGGGTCCGAAATGAGCAACAGTCGATATGCCCGTGGCCTGACCGCTTTATCAATCGCGGTCTTGGCTGCGGGCCTTTTGTTTTTGTCCGCAGCGGCTTCTCCTTTATTTGCCGAGGAAACGCCTGCGGCTAGCGGCGACTCGTCGCAGATTGTTGAATCCAATCCAACCGGGGATGAGACCGGTGGTACGGATGATTCGGCCTTAGCTGTCCCGGGGGACCAAAACTCGGGAGACAAGAACGAGGAGGGGTCTGTACCCAGCGATGGCGATTCGGCATCTGCTCCTGCTCCCGATAAGCCGCAAGGCATCGAAGATTTGGCCCTCGCGCACAAGGGCACACTTACGGACGGCAAGACCTATGTGTTCGCTGCAGGTAATGCTGTGAGAAAGGTCTGGGATGTCGCCGGAGGTTCTTCCAGGAAAGGCGCCAATGTCCAGATATATGGTTCCAACATGACTAAAGCTCAGCGCTGGCTGGTACGTGAAGACGCCAACGGTTTTCTGACCTTCATAAATGTTGGATCGGGCCTGGTGCTCGATGTCTCGGGTGGCAAGGCAATTTCTGGGCGTAATGTGCAGCAGTGGGCTAGCAACGGAACGCGTGCTCAAAAGTGGATTGCGGTTGAGGCCGAAGACGGCAGCATTTCTCTTCACTCTGCCCTTGATTTCGACTTTGTCCTTGATGTTGCGGGCGGCGGTACTTCCAATGGTGCCAATGTCCAACTCTATAAGTCCAATCAGACGGTCGCGCAGACGTTCTACGCGTATGGTGTCAATCCCGTTGTCGAGCCTTCTGGTCAGACCATTGAAGACGGTGTGTACTACTTTACGACCAACGACTCCTCGCTCGAGGTAAAGGGAGCTTCTGCCAAATCCGGCGCTGCACTCCAAGCCAACAGCAAGCGCGAGTCTGCAGCGCAGGCATTCCGCGTTACCTATGACAGCGCGTCTGGTTACTACACAATCGCCTCGCTTGTCTCGGGCATGCTCATCGATGCCGATTACGGTAGCGTTGTGCCTAGTGGCGCTACACATCTCTATGGCTCACTCGATAACGTTGGTACCTATACCAAGAATCGCCTTTGGAGCTTTGAGCCTTCTGGTGATGGTTTTGTTATTAAAAACGTCGCCAATGGACTATGCTTGAGCTTTGAGGGCAGTGTCGCTGTCACCTCGCAGGATGCTTCCGTATGGAATCTGACCAAGACGTCTCGATATACGTGGACCCAGGCGGATGTCGATTCGTTTGCAGCTGCTAACGGAATGCAGATTGCCGATGGCACGTATGCGCTGTGCACGAGCGCTGCCTCGCGTCGTGTCATTGACGTTTCTGGAGGATCATCGGCCAATGGCGCCAATATCCAGATATATGCCACCAATAACACCAATGCCCAACGATGGGATATTAAGAACGTCTATGGGAATGACGGTCAGCCAACTGGCTATGTGACGATTGCCCGCGCGGGTCGCGCGTCGTTGCTCGATGTTTCGGGCGGTAATAAAAAATCGGGCGCGAACGTTCAACAATATAGAAAGAACGGTACTGCCGCCCAGCGCTGGATTCCTGTAAAGCAGGCAGACGGTTCATACGTGTTCTACTCGGGCCTTGGTCGTAATCTTGTCTTGGACGTGAGCGGCGGTAGCACTTCTAATGGCGCCAATGTGCAGGTTTGGGCAGCAAATGGTAGCGCTGCCCAGCGCTTCGTAGCCGTTGATGCGCATCCGAGCGTTGATGCCGGTGAGCAGACGGTCGCCGATGGTATCTACCAGATCAACTCGGTGGCTGCGCCCTCTAAGTGCTTTGACGTTTCGGGCGGTTCGACCTCCAACGGTGCTCGTGTTCAAACATACGGCGCCAACAGCACTCTTGCTCAGGGCTTTAAGCTTACCTACGATTCTGCTACGGGCTTTTATTCCATTCTAAACGCAAAGTCCACCAAGGCGCTCGATCTCGCCAGCGGCGATATTATTCCGGGTGGCAAGGTCCAGCAGTGGAGCTATCCCGGTGCGGGTTCTAATCAGCGCTGGAGGATTGAATCCGATGGTGATAGCTATATCATTCGCTCAGCTGCGAGTAATTTGGTGCTCGAGCGTAAGCCGGATGGTTCGCTGACGACTGCCGTGGAGAATGGTTCGGCTGCCCAGCATTGGACCTTTACCAAGTTTGTCGTAACACTTTCCGAGGGCTGCTATTCTATCTATTCTGCATGTGCAAACAAATATGTCGATGTAACTAGCGGATCGCGTGCTGACGGCGCCGCACTGCAGGTGTATGCAGGCAATGGAACCATGGCTCAAAAGTTCTGGGCTCGAAAAGACAGTGAAGGCTACTATACGTTCCAGTGCGTCAACTCTGCCAAGTATCTCTTGGCACGCACTACTAACGGAGCCATCGTTCAGACTTCCGGTAAGAACTCCGATGAGGCAAAGTGGTCGCTCGAGATTTGTTTTGGCAAGGGTATTGCACTGCAAAACAAAAAGTCAGGCAAACTCTTGTCGCTCTCGGGCTCTTCGGGTTCCATTTGTTGCTTGGACCAGAACGGTTCTGCCTCGCAGGCTTGGACGTTCAAGTCAGTTTCGGTCCTTGCCGATGGATTCTATGAGTTTGCTCCCATGCATGCGACCGGTATGCGCCTCGACATCTCTGGTGCTTCGCGCTCCAATGGCGGAAACGCGCAAATCTACGCTTCGAACGGATCTCTGAGCCAGCGCATCTGGGTCCGTAGCCTTGGCGGCGGCTGGTATTCGCTCACGCCATGCTGCTCGGCGCTCCGTCTCGATGTCAAAAACGGCTCTGGCTCGGATGGCGCCAATGTGCAGCAGTGGCAGCGGAACGGCTCAACGGCTCAAAAATGGCGTTTTGAGATGGGGGAGTACGGCATTAAGATTGTTTCTGCCTGTGGCAACAAGGTGCTCGATGTAAGTGGCGCCTCTACGTCCAACGGTGCCAATGTTCGGCTCTGGTCCTATAGCGGATCTGCTTCCCAGGCCTGGCGCGCGACGGTTGCATCCCGTCCGGCAAAGATCGGTTACCAAAACCCCTCACGCTATCCGCAGGTGAGCAGTTTGACAGTCAAACTTCCGAGCTACTGCACCGGTCAGTTTACCTATGTCACCCCGTCTCGCATTGCCATCGACGCCACGCGCGCCGACTGCGTAAACGCGTTTATCCAGCGTGCGTATGAGTATGTAGGCACGCGGTATATCGAGCCGTACTCCACCGCTCCTGGTGGCGCTGTCGATTGCTCGGGCTTTGTACTGCAGTGTCTTTATGCGACGGGCATGGATATGGGCATCTACAACCCCTATAACCATCGCTGGCAGGCGTGGCAGACATACAATTCCATGAACTGGTACAACAACGGCACGTTTATGCCGGTGAGCGTTAAGAGCATGCAGCGTGGCGATGTTATCTACTACCGTGGTCACATTGCCATCTATCTGGGCAATGGGCGTATGATTGACTCGTGGCCCTATCAGGGCGTTGGTGTTCATGGCGTGTACGAGCGCGGAAACCCGATCGGTGCCGCTCGTCCCTATGTGTAATTGTGTGAGAAGCGGAATGGATTGATTGTATGACTCGTAAAACCCGCCTCGCATCGTCTCTCCTGGTTGCTCTCGGGCTGCTTTGCAGCCTGGGGGCAACCCCTGTTTTTGCCGACGATGCTTCGCTTCCCGTCGATGCAACGCTCGAGGAGCGTCTTGCTTACGGCGAGGCGCATCCCATCGATGATCTGGGTGATTTTACCGCCGGTAGCTCTTTAGAAAGCGAACCGCTGGCTGCATCGCTCGACTCGCGTTCTGCCGCTTCGCCGTATTGGGGCGGCACAAATGCTTCCAAAATCTTCTATAACGGCTATGGTGAGGTGTTTGCATCGCCCGCCCTTAAAGTTATCGATGTCTCGGAATGGCAGGGCACGATCGATTGGAATAAGGTCAAGAACTCTGGCGTCGATGCTGTGATTTTGCGCTTTGCCTATGGAACGAGCTATTTCGATAAACAGTTCGAGCGCAATTTGCGTGAGGTGCGTCGCCTTGGCATTCCGTATGGTCTGTACATTTTCAGCACCGCCAGAAATTCCAACGATGCTACGAGCGAGGCGAACTTCACCCAACAGATTGTAAAGAAATACAATCTGTACAATCTGTCGCTGCCGATCTTCTATGACCTCGAGGCATTTTACGATGCCAAGGGCAATGCGATATCGCCCACGAGCGCCTCTACTTACGAGGCAATTGTCAACGCGTACTTTAACAAGCTATCCGGCTATGGCATCAATAACGTGTCGATCTATTCTGGTCGTTGGTACACCGATACCTATCTTAAGGCCGCGAGTGTCCGTCCCCGTGTGTCTTGGATCGCGGAGTATGGCCCAAAGCTCAATACATCATTTAGCTGCTCTGGGCAGTTTGGATGGCAGTATACGGCGCAGGCCCGTATCGATGGCATTACCACCAATACCGTCGATGTGAGCGCGTTCTCGTCAGCGAATCTCGTGAGTGTATTTAACCTGCCAGATAATGTGCTTTCCAACGGTATTTACTACATCAATTCGATTGCGAAAGATTCCTCGGGCATTACGGTTGGTAATAATGGCAACCTCGTGTTGTCCGGCGCTCAGGGTTCTTCGAATCAGCGTTTTGTTCTTGAATCGGCCGGTTCGGGGGCCTATCGCATTAAATGTGAGTCTACAGGCCAGTATCTTTCGGTCGCTGACGATACTGCTCAGAGTGGTTCTGCCGTTGCAGGTGCTGCGTATGCTCAGGACGACCATCAGCTTTGGCATATCCGCGTTGCGGATAACGGTTTTTATATCCAGTCTGCGTTGGGCAACTGGGTGCTCGATCTTGCTAACGGCAGTACGGCCGATGGCACCTCGGTGCGTATTTGGACACCTAATAAATCAACGGCTCAACGCTTTACGTTTGCATCGGCGTCTGCCGTCAAAACCAATACGATATTTACCATAAAGAGCGCCCTTAACTCCCAACTGGTCATGGGTATTTCCAACGCGTCGAGTGAAAACCGTGCACGGCTTCAAATCGATAACGCCAACAATAGCCAAACGCAGATGTTTACCTTTAAGCAGGTCGGCAATGGCTTGTACGAGATTGTGAATGCCAACTCTGAAAAGCCGTTCGAAGCGCAGGGTGGAAGCACCTCAAATGGTGGTGCCATCTCACAGTATTCTTCTAATGGCACGTGCGCCCAACATTGGTCTGTCATCGAACACGGTAACGGTCAGTATTCCTTCATAAACGCTAAATCGGGCAAAGCCATCGATGTTCCCGGTGGCAATGGTGTGAGCGGCGTTGCGCTTCAGCTGTATACATACAACGGTTCCAACGCCCAAAAGTGGACGCTTGCTACCGCTCGCACGACGCGTCAGGAGCTCAATGACCTTGCCAGCTCCAGTAGGGGACTGGTTAAGGAAAATGTTGAGTATGCCATTGGATCTGTTAACGAGCGACAGGTCTTTGATATCGCCAGCGGTTCTTTGAAATCTGGTGCCAACCTGCAACTCTATGGCTCCAATTCCACGCCAGCGCAACGATGGACCTTCTCGTACGATGCAAATGGCTATGTAACAATCAAAAATGTCAAGTCGGGTAAAGTCTTGGATGTTTCGGGCGCCAGCAGTAAGGCAGGCGCAAATGTTCAGCAGTATGTCTCCAACGGAACCTGGGCTCAAAAGTGGATCATTGTTGATTGCGGAAACGGAAGCTACAAGATTTGTTCTGCGATTAGGACTAACTTTGTACTCGATCTTTCGGGTGGATCAACGGCAAACCGCGCTAATGTTCAAGTGTATAACGACAACGGCACAGCGGCGCAACGCTTCCGCTTGTATGCCGCTGGCGATGTTTCCAAGGGGCAGACCGTTAGCTCTCAGACGGCTGTGGTAAAGGCCCAAGACGGTCGTGTTATGGATGTGACTGGCGGCAGCATGGGTGACGGTGCCCTCATCCAGCTGTATAGCGCCAACGGAACCATTGCCCAGTCATTTGCCTTTGAATTCAATTCGAGTAAAGGCCTGTATACCATCAAGTCGGCAAAGTCATATCGATACTTATGTGCCCAGGGCGGAGATATTGTTCCCGGAGCGGCGGTTAAACAGGGGAGTAACGCAACCCCGGCCTCGTTGAATTATTACTGGGTTGTTGAGAATGCCGGTAACGGCTCATATCGGATTGTTAATGCCGCCTCTGGTCGCGGTTTGGGCCTTGGTGCTTCTGGCAAGCTTATTACGGTTGCCAAGGACGATTCGAGGGCGTTTACGGTTGCGTTTGGTTCTTCTGACTTTAAATGCTTGCGCTCCGAGCAGGACGCCCGTGCGGCGGCTCACAAGTCCGATATAAAGGACGGCACCTACTATATTGGCTCGAGCAAGAACGCTGCATTTGTGCTGGACGTTGCAGGTGGATCTAGGAAAAATAGCGCTAACATCCAGCTCTATAGGTCCAATAAGACCAATGCTCAGCGCTGGATGGTTTCTCACGATAGCAAGGGCTACGTTACGTTTACGAATGTGGGCTCTAACAAGGTAATCGATGTCGCCGGGGCCAACGCCTCTGCCGGCACCAATATTGCCCAGTATGCCGTCAATGGAACGTATGCCCAAAAGTGGATTGCGATAAAACAGTCCGATGGCTCATACCTCTTTGAGAGTGCCATTAGACCAGGCTTTTATCTTGGTAGCAAGGGAAATGCCGTCTCGAATGGCGCAAATGTTCAGCTGACGACAAACGGCGGAAGTTCGCGGTTTGTCTTGCGTGGGCTGTAGGGACGGCAGTACTTTTCGATAGGTAGGCACACACGCAGGTAGGCGAATGGCAATTCTTCGCGAGACTGAATAAGAAATTTCAGAGTTGTGACGGATCAAGTCTAAGAGATTGTTTAGATGAATATATTGCCCGCTTCATCTTGGATGAGGTGGGCAATATATCTCTCTGCTCTTATTTATTGGACATAATTGATTCTCTGGAATCCGGAGCTTCTGTTGACTCACTGTCGAATACCGCTCGGTATACCAATACGATAACGACCGGAATTGCTAGCTGTGCTGCAAAGATATATCTAGGCCAATACCAGATGGGGCTTGCAACAAACAACGTTCCATACAAAAGCAGCAGGGGAAGAAGGGGTAGCATCCATTGGTACTTTTTGTTGCGAATCAATATGAGACATGCGGCGATTAGGATCCAAAAGACCATTCCGCCAGAAATTGAATAAGACGATAGCGGCAGGGCGGTCCGGAAGGTTTCTGAGCCCAGGAGATTATGGCTTGCGATATCAAAGCCAATTTCGTGCTCGGGGTGAACATTTCGAGGCACGCCACCATCGATATTGGTGGTATGCAGAGCTGCTGCTGGGACATTGACGGTCCAATAGCCGAATGTTTGCATTTCCCAAGCTTCGAAATATACGCGGGGATTACGAATAAGCATCGAAATCCAATGCGACCAAAAGTCGTTGCTGAGCGATTGGGCATTAAACTCAGAATCCCATTTGAGCATGTCGGTGCATGTTGGACGATACTTATCCTTATATTGATCGAGGGGGAGAAGACTGTTCATATATGTTCGATCGGAGTCGGACATGTCACCATTAAGTGCGGCCACGCGCGCCATTTGGTTGAGTGGGATTCCTAGGGATTCGACCTTTTCTGTTGGAGTTACGTGTAGCGCGGAGTACACGGGTCCAGAGATAACCCCGTACGCTACGAGCGATATGCACAGTGGGAGAAGAATCGAAACATACCTGAGGGATTTCTTTCGAACATAGGTAACGATGGAGGCTACTGCCAGAAGGAGGATTAACGCCAGAACAATATAGGCTCCGTTATTGCGAAACAGCATCGCGATGAGTGAGAAGAAGCTGAGGGAAACTGTTTGCAACCGCGAAGTGATTCCTTTTCCAGAAAGTACGGCATCGGCAAGCAGGGTGCTGATCATGCAGATGCAGCATGAAAACACTGGGTCTTTCCAGAGTGCAATTGAATAGGCTGCGATGTAAGGCGATAAGCCAAACAGAGCGACCGGGAGCCATACAAAATGCTTCCGGATGTCAAGGCGCTCTATAAACCAAACCGATAGGTATCCCAAACAGAGTGCCATAAATAACATCTGAGTAATCGTGTAAAGTGCAATGCCAGTGGTGCGACCAAATCCGATAGCCGTTGCAATCTGTACGCAAAGTTTCATCGCGAGAGTAAATGCAACAGGATGGTGGTTGGACAGCGTGCCACTGAACATTTGGTTGAATGAGCTAAGTGTGTCCCCAAAAATCAAACCGGGCCAATATGTCATAAGATAGGGAAGCCATAGGGCTAAAACTATTGCCGATGCCATAAGAAACGGTTTAAGGGGAATGGATGAAATCGTTTTTGCGGGTACCGTTTTGGCTTTTGAGCAATAGGTGAGAGCTATTTGGCTGATCGTACGTTCTGTTAGTATCAAAACAAAGAATATGCAAATAAAGGCAATGACATCGAACCATGAATAGGGCTCAATATAGTTCTCAGCCATTGTTCCCGCATAGGTGCTGCCGCCGATGTGAATGTGATGGCCGAGTATCAGGGAAACGGCTAGAAGTGCCATGATTAATAATCTTATTACATTATAGGTCACTCCAGCTCTAGCGGTTTGAGGTATAAAGTCATGATTGCCGTGCTCTTTACGGATAACGTTATAAATAATGGCTACAAGAAGTGCTGTAGCAAGTGGGAGCGACCATCCGAATGTGTATCGGTTGAATACTTCAAACGCAAAAAATAGCACTAGGAATAAAACCGGTGTTCGAAGTCGATTGACCGCACTGTTCATTTGCGTTTCCTTACTGCATCATCGCTATAGTTCATAAATAATGAGTTAATCAGTCTTATTTTAGGCGTCGAACTGCTATATCTTTTGCTAATTCTTATATCAAGTGTAAGCTCGGGAAAGTGTGGGGATATAAGGCCATTTTTCGGTCTCTCAAAGACAAGAAAGACTCGGTTAAGAATTTGATGACAATTAAATATATATCCAGCATTCAAGTTATATATCCAGCATTCAAGTTGCGCTCTTGTAAGGATATATTGGGACCATACGTGGCTAACGTAGATGAAGATTTGAGCTACCCTCGGACTAGGTTCGACTTCGCGAGTTTATCGAAGCCGTTAAGCAGGATAGGATCACGGATGATGTGAAGCACGATTTTTCCTATTACATCGATTCGATTGATTACAGTCCGGTGATTCTTGATTGTGCAGAACTGCCTTTACTAGTTTCAAATCCAAAGACTAACGGTCTATTGGATCCGATGCGGGCTGCAATCAACTACGTAGTAAAATAGGCCCAATAAAAACTGGAGAGGGTAGACCCTCTCCAGTTTGTTTTCAAATCGTTCTAAGCCTAGGGGGGATTTGCGGTTTGAAATGTGGCGCTTTTTGACCGTTTATGATCGAGCTGCTATTTTATTACAAGTATAAATTGCAATAGTTAAATCGGGTTCTTTTTTAAGATGGTAGCGCTATTGTGCTCAGGTAGATATGGTGATCTGGATATGCCAACGGCAATTCGACGCAATTACGATTCTATTGATGTTGCAAAATTCGTTCTAAGCATCTTTGTTGTTGTAATTCACATTCATCCATTCGAAGCATATACCGTGTTTCTTCGTCCGGTCCTTAGAACCGCAGTTCCTTTATTCTTTTTAATTTCTTCGTATTTTTTCTTTGTTCGCCATAAGGGCTTGCCTACTCTCGATGACCGGGTTGCTCATTTAGAAAAATACGTGTCGAGAAATTTAAAGTTATATTTGTTTTGGATGATTGTATTGTTGGTGCCAACCATCAAATACCGCCAATGGTTTGCCAACGGCTTCTTTAATGGTGTGTGTCTCTGGGTCAGAGCCTTCTTTACCGATAGTACCTTCATCGCTTCTTGGTTCATTATGGCGGCTGTTATTGCGACTATAATAATAACCATTTCATCGCGATATATTTCCAATAAGGTGCTACTGCTTTTTTCACTTGCTCCTTTTTGCATTTGCTGTCTCTTGTGTAATTATCGAAATACCGCATTTACGCAAGCTCATATGGGCTCAATTATGTCTACTGGCATTAATTTCACAAGCTATTGGGTTGCCTTATTCTGGGTCGTAACCGGAAAGATTCTTGCAGAAAAATCATTTGAAAAGTCGTTTAGTCAAAGAGGTCTGTTGTTGTTGAGCGCATTGGGCCTTACTGTTCTTTATGCTGAGCAGGCATTGGTAATTAGTCGTGGTTGGGCCGTTGCAGACGATTGCTATTTTTCGCTTCCTTTGCTTTGCATTCCGGTATTTCTTCTGCTTCTTAGTTGTGATATCCAGGTTGGATGCGCTCGTTTTTTGCGTAGTGCAAGTACGGTAACATTTTGCCTGCATGCGACCCTTCAGTATGTTTTGAGAGATTGCTTTGGATGCAACGTCAGCTCAAACGTGATGCTCATTATCGTACTAATGAGTTCTTGGGGCCTAACATACCTCATTCTTAAATTGGAGAGAATGCCGAACTTGTGTTGGCTTAAATATAGCCACTAGTATTTAAGAGATTCATGACGGGCGTTTGGAAAGATATCAATGATAGTGAATAAGGACATTCTTCTATTTTCTGCGTTGTACCCTCCGCATTTGGGTGGAATAGAACGTTTTACCGAATGTCTTGCTAATGAATTGACTTTGATGGGGTGCCGTGTCACCGTTGTCACCAATAACACCGACAATTCACCTACCTTTGAAATCGTGAACGGCGTGTCCGTCTATCGCCTGCCTTGCTTTCCCGTGCTGTCTGGAAGGATGCCTTTTCCTAAACCTAATGTAGAGTATCGAAAGCTTGTCAAACAGATTGCTGCTCATCGGTATGATGGCGTTTTGGTTAATACCCGCTTTTATTTGCATTCTCTTCTTGGTCTGCGCATAGCAAAAAGAACCTCTTCCAGGGCTATCGTGCTGGATCATGGTTCGGCTCATATTCTATTTGGTAATCGTTTTTTGGATCCTATTGTGGCCGCTTACGAGCATTTAATCACCGGGTTCATAAAAAGTTATAAACCTCTTTTTTATGGCATTTCAGCTAAAAGTGCCGAATGGCTTCGGCATTTTGACATCAATGCGAGCGGCGTGATTGGCAATTCAATCGATTCGCTTCAGTATGTTGGCCAAGCTTCGAACAGGGCTTTTAGACAAGAGCTGTCGTTGCGGGATTCTGACTGTCTTGTTGCATTTATTGGTCGACTTATTTCCGCAAAAGGTATTTTGGAATTGATCGAAGCTGTAGAGACTTGCAATAGGGATAACGTATTCCTTGCTATTGCCGGAGATGGCCCTCTTAAGGAAAGGGTTCTGGAAGCCAGATCATCTAAGGTCGCTTATTTGGGACGCTTGAATTCTTCGGATGTTGCAAAGTTGCTTTGCGATTCAAATGTTCTTTGCCTGCCCTCGCGATCAGAAGGATTCTGCACGACACTGCTCGAAGCTTCTGCATGTGCGACGGCGTCGATTACCACCGATGTTGGTGGAGCAAGAGAACTTATTCCTAATAGCGATTACGGTATTATCATTCCAGATGCGAATCCGGTTACTATCTCTGATGCCATTTGCTTTGCTGCTGATCATGCAGAAGAGCTTGAGCTTATGGGACAAAACTCGTGTTTGAGAGTTCGAGCTGATTATTCCTGGCGTTCGACTGCAGTCAGCTTGCTCGATGCCTTTGATGCCTAGCTGTCCTTTTGCTCCTTTGTTGGATGTGGCGTGCACCCAGGCTCTGTGTTTCTTCCAGTCTTTTGCTTCTTGTTGCGCGCCCTGGACATTCTTTAATTAGAATTTGTCAGGTATGGCTGAGAATGGATAGGATTTTGAAGACTTTAATTATTATTCCTGCATATAACGAAGAGGAGTCACTCGGATCGACAGTCGCTAAGCTCATTAACGCCGTTCCCGATGTTGACTACTTAGTCGTTAATGACGGCTCCACCGATGGAACCGTTCAAATCTGTCGTGATAATGGTTATCCGTTTTTGGATTTGCCTTGCAACCTTGGTCTTGCCGGTGCATTTCAGGCGGGTATTAAATACGCTTATCGTCACGATTACGACTGCGCTATTCAATTTGATGCCGACGGACAGCATTTGCCGCAGTATATTCACGATCTTGAGCAGGCGCTTCAGACATGCGATATCGCAATTGGTTCGCGCTTTGTCGAGCAGTCAAAGGGCAATTCTCTGCGCATGTTTGGCAGCAATATTATTCAAGGTGCCATTAAGCTAACGACGGGTCAGATTATTCATGATCCAACTTCGGGCATGCGTGCTTTTAACAAGCGCATGATTAAGCTTCTTGCTCTTGGGCTCAATATGGGTCCCGAGCCCGATACCGTTTCGTATCTTATCCGTGCCGCGCAGGCCAAGGTTGTTGAGGTGCCGGTCCAAATGGCCGATCGCGAAGCTGGGGAGAGTTACTTTAACTGGAAATCTTCCGCTAAGTATATGCTTCGCATGACCTTGTCTATTTTGTTTATCCAGTTCTTCCGCAAGCGCTTGGAGGGCGATGCCGCATGACGTTTCCGCTTCGTATTTCGCTGTTTGCGGCGTCTCTGCTTACCTTTGCTTATATGACCGTGAAGATCCGTGATTCCAAGATGCGTCTTGAGGACTCACTGTTTTGGTTTTGCTTCTCGGCGCTCCTGTTGCTTATGAGCATCTTTCCTCAGGTCTTCTTTTGGCTTTCGAATTTCGTTGGCACCATGTCGCCTTCGAACTTCGTATTCCTGTTCTTCATCTTTATTCTGTTGATCGTATGCTTCAAGTTGAGTGTTCGTCTCTCCCAGCTCGATACAAAGCTTCGAGAGCTCACACAGCAGCTGGCGATTGAAAAACTCGAGCGCCGTCGTAACGACGAGACCCATAAGGGGCTCCGTTAGCCTTGTGTCCCGGGCTTAACTGCTAGCCTTGATTTCGGACCATACAATAGACGTTTGCTGTCCGTGCCGTGAGGGGTCTTGTCTCGAATTGAGCGCTAACGTACTATGTTCAATTGTGTAGGCTATTGGTTAACATTTGAACATAGGGGTACGCATGCTTACGAAGTGTCAATTCGATGTCCTGCTTTCCTTACTGCAGAGCGGTACGGTAACTCAAAGATTTATTGCCGATTCTATTCATGCATCGCTTGGTTCGGTTAACAAAGCTTTTGCCGACCTCAAATCAAAGGGTTTGATTGACTCCGATGGCTCTGTAACCGAACTTGGCAAACAGGCGCTCGCCTCATATAAGGTGGACAACGCCGTTATTTTGGCTGCGGGCGTGGGAACCCGATTTGCCCCGCTTTCTTTTGAAAAGCCTAAAGCAATGTTTGAGGTACGAGGGGAGACCCTTATCGAGCGCCTTATTCGTCAGCTTAAGGATGCGGGCATCGATAACATCATTGTTGTCGTCGGATATATGAAAGAAGCCTTTTTCTATTTAGAGGACAAATACGGCGTCGATATTGTAATTAACCGTGAATACGCCGATCGCAATAACCACTCATCTGTTTGGGCTGCTCGCGATTATATTCGTAACACGTATATCGTGTCCTCTGATCAGTATTATTCGGACAATTTGTTTAAGCCCTATGTTTACAACACGTGTATTTCTGCGGTTTTTGACGAAAATGAGACCGAGGAATATGTTCTGACATCAGATAAAAAGCTCCACGTAACCAGCATGGTAAAGGGCGGATGCAATGCGTATCGAATGCAGGGCCCAGCCTATTTTTCGCTCAATGATTCTCGAACTCTGCTGTCGTTGCTGGAGAAGGAGGCTTGCAACCCTAATTCTGCTGCATTGCTTTGGGATGATATTCTTGCTGAGCATCTGAATCAATTTGATGTCGTCATTAACCCGATTGATGACAATGCTATTCATGAGTTTAACTACGTTACCGATTTAACTGCATTTGATGCTGATTTTTTTGCAAACGTTGACTCAAAGATTCTCGATAACATTTGTTCCACGCTTAACTGCACCCGCAATGATATTGTGCGTGTTGCTCCTATTAAGGCGGGCCTTACCAATCTTTCTGTTCTATTTGAAGCAAAAGGTTCCAAATATGTGTATAGACATCCGGGTAACGGAACCGAGGAAATCGTAAATCGCAAGGCGGAGACTCATGCCCTGGAGACGGCGAAAAAACTCGGCCTTGACGACACCTATATTTATGAAGATCCCAGTGAGGGCTGGAAGATTAGCAAGTATATCGATGATTGCGTTGACTTTGATTATCGCAATCAAGCCCATGTGGAAAAAGCTTTAGCCATGATTAGGACGCTTCACACAAGCGGCGAAAAATCTCCGTGGTCGTTTGATTTTTATGACGAGGCGTTAAAAATCGTCGACCTGCTTAAAAAGCTCAATTATCCTTTCCCGACTGATTTTAACGATTTGCTCGATTCCATCACGCGCCTTGGTGACGAGATGCGTGTTGATCAAGGGGATCCCGTGTTCTGCCACAACGATTTTTATGGTCCCAATTTTCTTGTAAAAGGCGATGACATGCGTCTCATCGATTGGGAATATGCTGCAATGGGCGATTATGCTTGCGATTTGGGCAACTTTGTTGCCCAAGGATCGGACTATTCTGTCGAAGAAGCTTGCGATGTCCTGCATTTCTACTACGGCAGGAATCCGTCTGCCGAAGAGGAAAGACATTGCTTGGGCGCAGTTGGCGTTGTTGGGTTTTATTGGTACGTATGGGCAATGTATAAGGAGGCCATGGGAAATCCCGTGGGTGATTGGCTGTATGTTTGGTACAAGGCCGCAAAACAATTTGGTGCCGCCGCGTTAAGGCGCTATGAATAACCTTACTTTGTTCTATTTCTTTTTGTTTGAATGGGTGTTGTTTTGAGTAAGAATGAGCCTCAGTCTCACAACGAAAACGCTGAGTATTTTGATAAAAGAAGTCTGAAAGCGGGTTCTGTAAATTGGGTCCTGCTCATTGGTTTGGGCGTTTCGTACGTTATTAGCGGAGACTTTTCTGGTTGGAATTACGGCATAGCGAAAGGTGGTTGGCTTGGACTTGCCATTGCCTTTTTTGCTATGGGACTAATGTACCTCTGCACTGTCTTTGGCCTTGCCGAGCTTTCGAGTGCTATGCCAACTGCTGGAGCAGGGTATGGCTTTGCTCGAAGCGCCCTAGGCAGATTGGGAGGCTTCGCAACGGGTCTTGCGCTAACTATCGAATACGTTTGTGCCCCCGCCGCTATTTCTACATTCATTGTTAATTACATCGTTTCTTTGGGATTTGCTCCGGGTGTTCACCCTCTGATCATGGTCGTTGTCATTTATGCCATTTTTACCGCTATTCATATTTTTGGCGTTGGCGAAGCGCTTAAGCTCATGTTTGTAATCACCGCAATTGCGCTTTCTGCTCTTGTAGTTTTCTTTGTTGGAACGGTTGGCAACTTTCAGTTTGATAATCTATTTGATATGAGCCCCGTGTCTTCTCTTGGTTCCTCCCAGTTGTTGCCTATGGGTTTGGGAGGCATTTTGACCTGTCTGCCTTATGGTATTTGGTTCTTCTTGGGCGTAGAGGGCACTCCGCTTGCATCCGAAGAGGCAGAAAATCCGAAAATTGATGTCCCTCGTGGCCTTATTGGATCAATGCTTATCCTTGTTGTTTCGGGCTTGCTTGTACTCTTTTTAGCTGCTGGCACGGCTGGATCGGCAGCGATTGGCGTCTCGGACACTCCTTTGATAGACGCCCTTGTGTTTGTGAATCGACCAGGCTTGGCAACCTTTGTTAATTGGGCCGGTCTTGCTGGACTCATTGCAAGCTATTTCAGCCTTATGTTTGCTGGCAGTAGACAGATATTTGCTCTTTCTCGTGCCGGTTATTTTCCCACATGCCTTTCTGTTACAGGAAAGAGGAAAACGCCGGTGGCGGCTTTGCTGGTGCTTTCGGTTGTCGGCATTGCAATTGTTGCCATCATGGGCGATGGATCGCTTATTTTGAATGTTGCCGTCTTTGGCGCGTGTATTTCCTATGCGCTGCTTAACCTCTCGCACATTATTTTGCGTAAGAAGGCCGTCGACATGAAGCGTGGCTATCGCACGCCGGGCGGTACTCTTACTACGGCGATTGGTTTCTGCCTGAGTATCGTTGCTGTTGTTTCGACTTTCTTTGTCGACGTGGTTGCTGCCTGCTCCGTTCTTTGTATTTATGTGCTCGGTTTGCTCTACTACATCTTCTTTGCTCAAAATAGAATTGTAGGCAATGCTCCAGAAGAAGAGATGGCAGCTCTTATTTCCGCAGAGCAAGAGCTGCGATAGGAAGGCATGGAGGTCTTAGGATGAAGCTGATTACTTTTGAGGACATTCAGAGTTCTGGTATTGGCCCTTTGCAGTGCATGGACTGGGTCGAAAACGCTATTGCTCGGAAGAGCGAGGCAATTCTTCCTGCGAAAATCAGTCTTCATCCTGGGGCTGAGGGTGCGTTTTGTAACTTTATGCCTTGCATTGTTCCCGACGCGCGCGGAGAGCTTTTTGGGGGCGTAAAGATGGTTACGCGCTACCCCAAGCGCGTGCCGGCTCTGGATAGTAAGATATTGTTGTTTAACGCCGAATCTGGCGAGTCGCTTGCCTTTATTGATGGCGATTGGATTACGGCGATGCGAACGGGTGCTGTTGCCGCGCATTCTGTTTTGCTTTTCGCCAAAAAGGACTTTAAAAACATCGGCATTATCGGATTGGGAAACACCGGCAGGGCTGCGTTGCTCATGCTGGCCGAAAAGATTCCCAACAGAGATTTGTTTGTCACTGTTCTTGCCCACAACGGCCAAGAGGCCTCTTTCATTGAACGTTTCAATGATTATTCAAACCTGCATTTTGATATTGTGGATAGCTATGAAAAGCTTGTTTCGAATTCCGATGTTGTCATCTCTGCGGTGACGTATTTCCCCGATGATATTTGCCCGGACTCCTGTTTTAAAGAAGGAGTTCTTGTTGTGCCTATCCATACCAGGGGATTTACTAACTGCGATTTATTCTTTGATAAGGTTTTTGCCGACGATACGGACCATGTCAAACACTTTAAGAACTTCAGTCAATTCCGTTCGTTTGCTGAGGTATCTGACGTCGTTGCGGGTAGGGCCCAAGGCCGAGTGAGCGAGAACGAAAGAATTCTCGCATACAATATTGGAATCGCTATGCATGACATCTTGTTTGCCGCGAACATTTACAAGCAACTTGAAAAGGACGATTTGACTGAAATTGACCTTGCTCAGCCCGAGCTTAAAACGTGGGTTTAGAGAGTTGACCTCAATTAGATTGCTCCTTTTTGCTTGTGCGTTCCGTTCAATCTAGATAATGATTTCAAAAGATGGGTGGCTATTATGAACGTGTACGAAGGGTCAATTCTGACAGTTGATCATGCGGATACCGTGGCCCGTTATCTTGTGGAAGATGCTGGAAGAATTGTCTTTATTGGTGATGATCTTCCAAAGCAATATGAGAATGCTCAAGTGGTGCATCTTGGCGATAAAGCACTATGCCCTGCCTTTGTCGACACTCATGAGCATTTGGCAAGTTTTGCCACCTTTAATGCAGGTCTGAATGTGATGGACGCGCGCTCCAACGAGGAAATTAAACAGTTGATTTCCGACTTTCTGCCTCGTTGTAAAATGAAAATCGTGATTGCATTTGGTGCCTCTCCTTATTCGGTAAGCGAAGGGCGCCTTCTTAATCGCGAAGAACTCGATGCCGTCTGTCCAGACAGGCCCTTCTTTATGGTTAAGTATGATGGCCATGCTTGCATCGTAAATACTGTGCTTCTTAATAAAGTGAAAGAAAGAGTCTCCATGCTGCGGGGGTATCATCCCGATACCGGTGAGATGAACCAGGAAGCGTTCTTTGCAGTTAGCGATTACATCACCTCGAGTCTTTCGATTCCCGACCTTGTGCGTAATATCCAGGAAGCCATCGACTACCTTGCTTCTAAGGGTATTGGGATGGTTCATTCTGTAAGTGGCGTTGGCTTTGCGGGTGACTTAGATATCTCGCTTGAGAATTGGCTTTCGAAAAGCGTTCAACAGGGCTTTTCGATTCGGGTGTTCCCGCAATCTATGGATATCGAAACCGCATTAAAACGGGGACTTCCAAGAATTGGAGGGTGTTTTAAGTGTGCCCTTGACGGGTGTTTTGGAAGTAGCGATGCTGCCTTAAATGCTCCCTACTATAATGACCCATCGAACTATGGCGTGCTATATTACACCGACGAGACAGTGATTGATTTTTGCAAGCGTGCTAACCGTGCAGGATTGCAGATAGAAATGCATGCAATCGGTGATGCTGCATTTGATCAGGCGGCAAGAGCCTTAAAGGCCGCGCTCGATGATTATCCAAGGGATGATCATCGTCATGGGATTATTCATGCTTGTTTGCCAACAGAAAAAGGCCTTAACATTTGCTCGGAGTACGGGATTCATTTGCCAATGCAGACAAGTTTTATTGACTGGCCTCAGGAACCAGATGATTATCTAAACTCAATCCTTGGATCTGAGCGGGCCGTAATGCTCAACCCACTTCGCACTATGTGGGATAAGGGAATCGTTCTTTCCGCTGGCTCTGATGCTCCTTGTACCGATCCTAATCCTATCGTGTGGTTGTATAAAGCTTGTAATCACTCAACCCCAGAAGAGAGTCTCACCATTAGAGAGGCTCTTAGGATGTGCACCTATAACGGCGCTTGGGCTTCTTTTGACAATGTCGAGCGGGGTTCGCTTGAGGTTGGAAAACTTGCTGATATGTGCGTTCTGTCCGAAAATCCTTATACTATGAACGCTAAGGATTTAATGCAGCTGAATGTAGAAGACTTGATTCTAAGCGGGGCTTCTTATCAAAAACAAAAACAAAGCTGGATTACGGCTATTGCTAGGGGAGTTCTCTCTCGAGCTAAGGGTTAATCGTTAAGGACTTATGGATATGGCTTCTTTGACACGCGAACAGTTTGGTCTACTTGTTGCTAAGCAGGAGCGCGGGGACGCTTCGTTGGAAGAGCTTGCGGCTCTCGAACCGTATAGGGCTCGGCGCGCTGTTTTGCTCGCATCCGGCTTTGGAAGCAGGATGCTCCCCATTACAATCAACACACCTAAGCCCCTCGTTAATGTGAACGGCAGGCAGATTATCTCCACGATTCTCGATGCGCTTTTGGCTATCGATATTACGGAGATTTACATTGTGACTGGATACCTTAAAGAGCAGTTTGAACTTTTAAAGGTTAAATACCCAACGGTTACATTGCTCGAGAACCCTATCTACGATCAAACGAATAATATTTCTTCAGCTTGTGTTGCCAAAGAGCATTTCAAAAATGCTTATGTTTTTGAAAGCGATCTTTTCCTTACCAATCCCTCTATCCTTAAAAAGTACCGTTACGATTCGTGCTACATGGGCGTACCTGTAGCATCGACACCGGATTGGTGTTTTGATGTCAAAGATGGTCGAATTGTCAATCTGCATAAGGGTGGTTCAAATTGCTGCCATATGTTTGGAATTAGCTATTGGACTGCCGAGGATGGAGCGAAGCTTTCGAACGATTTGGCTGCCGCTTTTTCGGAGGACGAGAATCGCCAACGCTTCTGGGACGATGTCCCCTGCGTTCTCTTAAAGGATAACTACCGCATTATGATTGAACCTTGCACCTTTAACGACGTTGCTGAGATTGATTCTCTTGCGGAGCTTCAGGAAATAGACACAAGGTATGCAGTTGGGTCTTGTTAGAGATACTGGGTTCTAGTCGTTTTCAATCATTTGTTTGCAGGTAGTGAGGTCTTAGAATGACAAACGATGAAGTCCTAAAAGCTCTTCATCAGGTTGAGCTTGATGTGCTTTTGGATATCGATGCTTTTTGCTGCGAGCATCAAATTGCTTGGTGGCTTGATAGCGGAAGTGCATTAGGTGCGGCTCGTCACGGAGGTTTTATCCCCTGGGATGACGATGTCGATATCGCTATGCCGCGAGCAGATTACGACAGATTTTGTAAGCTAGTTTCTGATGGCCTATTGCCTGGTTGCATCTTGCATAATACGCACAATACGCCTGACTTTGCCCCCTTATTTTCAAAGATATGCGTAGAAGGAACGCGTTTTGAGACAGAGGAAACGCGTGCTGCGGGCTACGAACAGGGTATCTTCATCGATGTGTTTCCGTATGACGAAACCTTCAAAGATGCTTCCAAGAGCTCGTTGCAGTTTCGTCAGGCCGCTATGGCTCAGAAGCGTTCTTACCTGTATCATTCGTCTAAAATCAACGTTCCCCACGGAGGCTTGCTAGGTGCGATTGAGTGTTTTGGCTGCCTTGTCTTGCATTGGGTGGAACGAGCTCGTGTAAAGGATCCGGCTCAGTATCAAAATCTATACGATGCTTTGCGTCCAAATGCTCAAGAAACCTCTGGTGAATGGTGTCCATTTTCTTGGAGCCGCCAGGTGTCTTTCCCCATCTCTATATTGACGCCTACGGTAAAGTTAGAGTTTGAAGGACATATGTTGCCGGTTCCCGCCGATTATGATCGTTATCTAACTATGACATACGGTGACTGGCATCAGGTTCCTCCTGTCGATCAGAGACATACACATCTTCCGCTATTGATTCAGTTTCCGAATGGTGATGTATGGGATTCTGCTGCCTCTTAAAGACTTATGGCCTGAATTTATAAGAACTAGCTATATGGGTGCAATGTATGGCAAATAAAGAGCTGTCAATTAAGAACAATATGATGTGGAACTCTATTGGTTCCCTCATTTCTTTGGTCTGCCAATGGCTTACGACCGTTCTTGTCGTTCGTCTGTCCAGTGGTTATGATGCGGCCGGCGCTCTTTCTCTTGCAATGGCGATCTCAAACATATTTGCGCCAATTGCATTGTTTTCAATTCGAAGCTACCAAGTAACCGACATTCAAAACAAAACGACTTCTTGTGAATATGTTGCTTTTCGTTTGATTACTATCGGTTTCGCATTTTGCGTAACTCTCGTATATACCTTTTTCACAACGGAGTTGAACGTAATACCGGTAGTTGCAATCTACCTTGTGTACCGAATTTGCGACATATTTATTGATGTCCTGCACGGTATTGATCAGCGCCATATGAGGATGGACTTCTGCGGTAAGTCCATGGCTCTTCGAGGTCTCTTGTCTTTGATCTCTTTTTCGTTGGTTCTTGCCGTCTCCAATTCGCTTTTGCTTTCGGTACTTGCGATGGCGCTTTCTGTCTGTCCTGTTGTGGTTTATGACCTAAAGGCCGCCTCAAATTTTGAGGACGTCAAACCGTCGATTACGCTTAAGAAGTGCTTGGAGCTGTTTATAGCCTGCTTGCCTGCTGTTGTGGGGACTGCTTGTAATTCCGCGATTATTACCGTTGCCCGTCAGACGCTCGGCTTTGAGCTTGGCACTACCGTATTGGGTATATATGCATCTGTTTGCACTCCAGTCGTGATTATTCAGTCCTGCGCGCGATATATTTATGCGCCGCTTTTAGGCCCACTTGCCAGGAAACTCGATGCCGGCGACTATCGAGCGTATCTTCGTTCGCTTACCAAGATAATCGCCGCCTTCTTTTTCCTTACAATTGTTGGCTTAGTTGGATTTAGGCTCTTTGGCGCGGCATTTCTTTCTTTTGTGTTCTCTCCGGAGCTTGCGAACTATGCATTCTTGTTCGATTATGCCATTGCAAGCGTTATTATGTGTGCTTTTGTTTCTTTCCTTGGGGATCAGCTTATTGCAGTGAGGTTGGCCTCGGCGGTATTCGTTGGCAATGCAATTGGCCTTTTGTTTTCCGCTATATTATCCCGTCACTTTATTACAACATTCGGAATGAACGGTGCCAGCTTGATAATTGTTGTTGCCTATGCCGTTGATTCCGCCTTTATGTTCTTGTGCTTGCTGCGTCGCATTAAAGCAATGAGCGTGCGGATCCACCAAGTTAGTGCATAGCCTGGCTAGCATTTGTTAGACGAGCATTTTACCGCTTGAGCACTAGTGAATAACGCTAAACGGCATAGCCGGTATTGCGCTATGTTGCCGATGCCGGTATGGTGCCCAGTGCCGTTACATTGTTCCCGGTCCACCCCGTGCGCTACAATCCTTCTCGCCATGTGGAACCTCCTCGTTCTCTGGACCGCATGGCGGCCTGAGCATGGCGGGGACGCGCGAGAGGACGTTTAATGACGGTGTCGAATTGCAATATTTGTCCGGATGGACGGCGGTGCTGATTCGCAATATAGGTAGTGTCGAAAGGGCCTAGGACTTATCATGACGCGATCGACTTGGTCCTTGGATGTCCTGAGACCCCCATCTTTCTTGCAATGCGCTACTTCTTGCGGGTGCTACTGCGGTGGCGCATGTCTCGTCCACGGCGGCTACATATTCAATCTGAATTCTCAAAAATCGGATGTGAAATATAAGCGATAGAAATAGGGGCGTCGATCTGCGCCGATGCCCCTTATACTGATGCTCAGTTTGTCCTAAAAGTCTGAATTAATCTATATCAATTCTATACAGCCGAATATCATCATTTGATGCCACTAAAGTGAATCCCGGCGTTGTTTCATCAATTAGATCAATGCCGCGCCATTCACTATCATTGTCGTGATTGTATTGAATTCGATATTCCTGAGTCTGATCTCCATGGTCAAGTTGAAGGACATATTTTGCACCGGTCTTCTTAACCGCTTTTTTAACGTCATCGTTACTTGACAATTCATTTAGGTGATATCGAATTAAATTGCTTTCCTTTGTTTCGTCATCTTGTGTAGGTGGATTCCAAGTTCTGTAATACATATTGAGGCCATATACGCTGTACAAAAATAGACTGCCGTCATCTGGGTTGTTGATCACGGTAGAATTATTCAAGTTGAACTGCGGTAGTTTTGTTTTGCAAAAATCCTCTTCCAATGGCGAAAGAATGTCGTAATAAATCATATTTTTGTCGAATTGGTTTCTCATTTCAGAGATTTGATACCCGAAAGCCGTATTCAGGACTTGTTTTCTTGGGATTGGAATAGAGGGATAGAAGATTATCAGAACAAGTGCAATGATTGCGACGATTGTGGCCGCTATTTGTTTGCATTGTTTTTGCATGCAGCTATTTTTCTCCCAATACGCTTGTAAGTAATTGACTGCTTTGCATGCAAAAAGGATGGATACAAGACCGAGCATTGCGCTAATGCGATGGTAGTCGTTATACCAAAAGCCAGTAAAAAATGGCTTAATTATTAAATCAGTTCCCGCATCGATTGTATAGAAAACAATGAGCAAGGCATATGTAATTACGAAACTGTATTTGCCTGTCTTAAGGTCGGTGTATAAGCCAATAAAGACCAATATGCTGATAACAATTTGTATGGGATGCGTTGTTGTCCCTAAGAACAAAGAGTCTAGGAATGCATGTGGAATCGATGCTATTGAATGCCACTGGCAATTTACTACATTGCTCATGAATGGCGCTCGATTCAGGGTAATCCATATTAGCATTATGACTAATAGGGGAATTGCAAAGCATGTCGCTTTAGATAGATTTTGGAACTTGCTACTAATTTGGTGTCCAGTATTACTAATGATATTGGTTGCAAGAATTAAGCCTAGGGCAAAGACGCAATTAGGGTGTACAAGCGCAAGAGACACGATTCCAAGCAAAAGGATAATGAACTCTCCCGTCATTTCGCTTGTCCTCTTATTTTCAGCTTTTGTCATCAGATGGAAAAGAAGTGCAACCTCTCCTGGGAGTAGTGTAAATCCCAATAAATTGGGATAAAGCGGGCCGTAGGAGATGAGATCCCAAGGGTAAATAGGTACACCAACGCAGATGACGGCGCAAAGAGCCAGAACTGATGGTTTGTTGATTCCGATTTCTCGTAGGCATAAAAATAACGATAAAGGGAGAAGTATGCCGACGCAGAAAGCATTTACGGCATTTGCTGCTTCAGCTACCGGGATATTGAGCAAGCTTACTAACATAGCGCCCAATAGGTGCCATGTGGAAGGATAGAAAGATGATCCTCCTGAAGATAGGATTGGCGCAGCTGCCGCATCGCTGTAGATTTGGTTATTAAAGGGAGAATAGTTGCCCGTAACGACAAACAATCTGATTCTTCTGAGATGTGTCTGGTTGTCCCACGCCTGAAAATAGCAATCAGGTCCATCAAGTGCAGATAAGAAGACGTACGCAGCGATAACTGCCGCTGCAGTGAAAAACAACGCGAGGCAAAATAACTCTTTTTTATCAATCGCGATATGTTGTTGATTTGTTTTATATCTATATATACTTGAAATTCCAAAAGCCAATAAAGATATGATGCCTGCACAAATCATAAGGGACTTATAGTCCGTTTGATGGCCTATGCGAGAAAAGACGAGGGCTAATAATGACAGCATTGCAATAGACGTTGCGGGAGCAAGGCATGCTGCTTTTATCAAATCTCTTGTTGCGGAGATGTTGAACAGTGCGCCCGGAACCATGAGGCTGACAAAAAGTGTCAATATAGCTAGCGCAAGAGAATACATAATTTCCTATCTAGTTTTTGCTTGATCGTTATCGGCAAAGAGAGGAAATCCCTCTCTTGAGTGCAGACACTAGGCCCTCTTCCTTGAGATAATAGGAAAATACGGCCATCTTGCCTTTTTCGCGCGCAAGGTCAAGATTGGATTTGGTGCCCTTGCCGCTGCGAAGCCCGTTCACATATGTTTCGGGGTCTGCAACGATGTTCTTGAGCCTTTTGAGCTCGTCGGGCCAAAAGAGCTTCTCATCGATTTCGTTGTTGTCGAAGGCCTGCTTATATTCGGCGGCATATCGCTCTAGGAAGGGGAGCTGAAATTCTTCAGCAAGTCGACTAAAGGCAAACTCGCAGTTATGGGTCTTTTTGTACTCAAAGATGCCAAAGAACTTCTGGCACAGCTCGGGGTTGCTTCTCAGCCAATTCTCGATCCACTGGTACTCATCGAGCATGACAAATACCTTGTTGGACTGGTTGATCGATGATGCGGCGTTGTCTTGGCGATAGCAATAGAATGCCTCGTCAAGAATGGCAATCTTGGTTGCCCAACAATAGGACTGGAACCAAAAGCCGTTGTCCTGGAAGCCTGCGCCGGGGCTCTCGTTGAATTTGATGTCGTGCTCGTTGAGCCAGGAGCGCTTGTAGATGCCCGTCCAGTTTTCCATGCGAATGTTAAACAGGTCGACATTGTCCTGTGGATTGAGCGTCTTGTTGTAGTAGGAGCTCTTGTTGCAGACAGGTTCCTTTTCGAGATGGTCTACACCGTTATCGTCGGTGGTGAGGCGGTAATAGTCGGAGCGAACAAAGTCCAAATCGTCCTGAATGGCTCGGTTGTAGAGTTTCTCAAACATATCCGGCTTAAGGTAGTCATCGGGCTCTAGAATGCCTACATATTCGCCGGTCGCATTGCTCATGCCCACATTCATGGCATGTCCGTAACCGCCGTTGGGCTTATCGATTATCTTGATGCGGCTGTCATTTGACGCGTAGCGCTGCATGGTTTGGAGTGAGTTGTCCTTAGAGCCGTCGTTTACGCATACGACCTCGATGTCTTTAAGGGTTTGTGCCAGGACGCTGTCAAGCGCCTGCTCAAGATAGGGCTCGGCGTTGTAGATGGGCATTACGACCGAGACTTTAGGTGTTGTATTGTTCATATATCAATCTCCTAAACGAGCGTGGATGAACGTTTAACTGCGGTTTTTCCTGTTAGGGCAAAATCCGATCCCCGCTTGATCGTAGAGCTTGGTTGCGAGGCTGCCTGCTTTAGGAGTTTTCGCTTAAACCAACCAAGGCTTTTACGCAGAGTTCGTAAAAAACCATCGTACTGGATGCCCTCGAGGAATTTTATCAAACGGGGAATGATGCGATGGCGCTTTTGTTGCTTCGTTGAGGCCGAGGACGAGCCGTTTTCCAGTGCTTCATCAAGAAGCGCGCAATATCTGCCGTAAATTGAGGGCTCTAGGCCAAAGAACGCGGGAGAGTGAAGACCAATTTCAAGTTCCGGAAATTCATCGTTTGCAAGGGCTTTTAACTGGGCTTGACGTCCATGCTGGTCGTCCATGGTCTCGATGTTCCATACCAGATATCCTATGGCCCAATTCAAAAAGCCCCAGGATGTTTTTTCGTAGAGATCGGGGCGCTTTTTAAGCTCTTTCTTTAATAAACAGGTGCTCTCATAAAAAGCGAGCGGGTCTTTTGCGCGAGAGCCAGAAACCGATCCCGAGCGGTTGACCCTGTGGCTGATGAGCGGCGTGTCGATAACGGAGATTTTAGAGGCAAGCGCCAAAGAAAGGAAAACAAAATACAGGTCTTCGCTGTTAGTCAGTTTTGGATATCGAATGGCGTTGTCTTCGATAAATGAACGGCGGTACAGCTTGTCCCACGGCCAGCCAATAAAGGCGGTAAAGATAAAGTCGCGCATATCGGCTGCATTAAATACCGGCTGATCGGGAATCTGTGCAACGTTGATGGTCCACCACGAATCCACGGGGGTGCCGGTTGAGTCGTCAAACTGCGAGGACCTGCATACAACAACGTCGCTGTCATATGCCTCTGCGCTTGCGTACAGTTCTTCTAAAAGTGTCGGCTCGTAAATATCATCGGCGTCGAGCATGATGACATATGTGCCTGTCGCCGCCTCGAGCCCGGTGTTGCGTGCGACACCGGGCCCAGAATTGTCCTGCGAAAAGACGTGGAATCTCTGATCTGCTTGGGAGTACTCCTGCAGGATGCTGAGGCTGTTGTCATTCGAACCGTCGTTTACGCACAGCACTTCAAAGTTCGAGTACGTTTGCGACTGGATGCTCTTGAGCGTTGACTCCAGATAGCTCTCTCCGTTGTAGACAGGAAGGACAACGGAAATGGTGGGTGTGGCGGGGTTGTTATTCAAGTAAATCAATCTCTTTCGTTTCGCGGTCTTCCTACGCTATTTCTATCGTCCCGCGATGTCCCTAATCTTACTCATGGGCTTAAGCAGCGCGTTTCCCAGCTTGTAGGGATGGGATTCATATACTGACTTAAGCTTTTGCTCGGTTTCATCTCGCCACATGTCGTACTGGACTCGCTCCGCCTCGAGTTCATGTTCAAATTCTTCTCGATCACAAAGGGCCCTGTCTCTTTCTTTGAGTGCGGTGATGGCGCAAGAGATGGCTTTTGCTCTATTTAGGTCCAGCAGATCCCTGAGCTTGCTCTCATAGGGGTCCAGTTCGAGCTCGCCATTTTGGGGAATAGCACGAATGACGGGCTCAATCTCGGTAAGGTAGGCATCGGCCTCCGCACTGGGCAAGCTCTCGATGGTCCAAAGCGAATAGTTGAGGATCCAACGGTGGTAGGAGTTGAGGCAAGCTCTTCCGCGCGTGGACTCGCTCAGTCTATCGCCAATAGCACGAATGGCGCAGAGTGCATTGTTCCAGCTCTTTGCGCGAGAGCCTTCCAGCGAGTTCTTGTTATTGGTTCGATGGTGGAACAATACGGAGTCGAGGCACACGATGGTATCTGCCAAGGCAAGGGCGCAAAAAACAAAGAGCGCGTCGTTGGTGGTCCTGAGCGGCTGAAACGTAAGTGCCGTCTTGTCGATAAACTCCTTGCGGAACAGCTTGTCCCACGGCCAGCCGATAAAGCTTTGGAACAGCCTGTCACAGTATTCGGCGTGCGCGATGGGGCGGTCAAAGTCAACGCCGTTCAGCGCGCCGTCGATGGTCCAAGTGTCGCCTGTCGTATTGTCAAAGCTCTCCGACTTAGCGATGGCGATATCTGCTCCGTGCTGCTCGATGGCATTGACCAGTTCTTCGAGAGACGTCGTTTCGATATAGTCATCTGCGTCAAGGAAGTAGAGATACTTACCCCGAGCCCTGGACATGCCGTTGTTGCGAGCTACGCCGGCAAACTGATTTGCCTGCTCCACGAGCATAAGCCGCGGGTCCTTATTGGCAAAATCAGCCACGATGTTGCGCGTGTCGTCCGTAGATCCATCGTCTACCACAATGACCTCAATATCGGTCAGTGTTTGGGCAAGAACGCTCTCCAGCGTTTGCGTAATATAATCAGCCGCGTTGTAGCTGGGAATGATTACGGAGACGATTGGCATATCTTGTCCTTAGGTTCGTTTTGGAATGGCCGTGGTTGCTGTGAAATCTAATAAGTTCGAGTTATGGCATGACTAGTCTGTGTGCCATAAATCTCTTGTATAGACCTTACTTTCTACATCCGTAAGCTCGCGGCTAAAACGATTTGCGATGATCAAGTCGCAAGAATCTTTGAAATGTGTCAAGTCCTGCGTGACTGTAATACCGTGGAACTGGTCGTTGTTGAGCGTCGGCTCGTAGATTACGAGTTGCGCGCCGCTTGCATGCAACTCGTCGATAATGTCGACAATTGAACTTTGACGGAAATTGTCCGAGCCGGCTTTCATCGCAAGACGGTAGGCTCCAATCTTTTTCGGGTGCTTGGCTAAGATTCGGTCGACGATAAAGGTCTTGCGCGTGGCATTTGAATCAACGATGGCTCGCATTAAATCCTGGGGAATGTCCTCGTAATTCGCCAGCAACTGTTTGGAGTCTTTTGGCAGGCAGTATCCGCCATAGCCAAATGACGGGTTGTTGTAGTGGTTGCCAATGCGCGGATCGAGACAGACCCCTTCGAGTATTTGCTTGGTATCGAGTTCCTTGCTCTCGGCATAAGTATCAAGCTCGTTAAAGTACGAGATGCGCAGTGCTAAATATGTATTGGCAAAGAGCTTAATTGCTTCTGCCTCGGTGGCACCAGTTATGAGCACAGGAGTGTCAGTGTCTTCCGATCCTTCGGCAAGTAGTTGGGCAAAAAACTCGGCATCGTCCCTTTTTGCGGGGTCTGAGGTGCCTACAACAATGCGGGTGGGATGTAGGTTGTCGTCCAGGGCATGCCCTTCGCGTAAGAACTCGGGAGAAAATAGAATTCTAAGCCTAGGGTATTGGCTTGCGATGTGCGCGGTGTAACCAACGGGGATCGTAGACTTAATGACCACCAGGGCATTGGGATTGAGCTTGACCGTAAGATCGAGCACACTCTCGATGCTTGAGGTGTCAAAATGGTGCGTCATGTCATCGTAATTTGTAGGTGTTGCGACAATCACGATATCAGTGTCGACATAGGCTGCCTGCGGGTCGGTTGTAGCAGAAAGAGTTGCCGGCTTATTCGAAAGATATGCTTCTATCAGCTCATCCTTGATGGGAGACAGGCCCTCGTTGATAGATGCGACGCGGCGGGCATCAATGTCAATGGCCGTAACGTCGTGATGTTTGGAAAGCAGACATGCGAGCGATAGGCCCACATATCCAACGCCCGCAACGGTGATTCTCATAGCAGTTCCTAACAACCGGGCGAAGTCCGGAAGGTGGTGGTTAATAACCTCCTTATTCTAATGGAGTTGGTGCTCCGTAGCCGCACTTGGCGGTCAATCTGTCCGAATCTGCGCTTTTATACGGCAGCCCGCGCGCCATCGTTGTCGAAGACGTGCGGGCTTGAATTGTTTGCTCTGTTTTTTCGGCTGTGTTCGTAGAAGTTTGGGTTACGACAGCTTTTGTTGTTTTATATCTGTTCCTGCTTGCCGTTTGACCTGTGCGTTTTATAAACCTGAAGCTCCCACTGTTTCCTTTCGACCTTGGCGACCGAATCGAGGATGAAGCCGGTGGCCAGGCTCAGGCCGCACAGGAACATGAAGGAAGTTGCGAGTATGGCGGTGGGGAAGCGGGGAACCAATCCAGTGTGAAGGTAATCCACGATAATGGGGACGCCCAACACGAGTCCCACAACGGCAAAGATAAGGGCAAATAGACTAAAGAACTTGAGGGGTCGGTAATCCTTGAAGAGCGACCCAATCATAGCGATGACCTTAACGCCGTCACTAATGGTATTAAGCTTGGATTCCGATCCTGCTGGGCGATCTCTGTATTCCACCGGCACATCTTTGATGCGCCAGCGATGGTCGACGGCGTGGATGGAAAGCTCGGTTTCGATTTGAAAGCCTTCACTCAGTACAGGGAATGTTTTGACAAACGGCTCGCTCATGCCGCGATAACCCGTCATAACATCGTCAAAGCTGTAACCGTAAATCCATTTGATCATGGCGCGCACGAGGTTGTTGCCAAATCCGTGGAAGGCGCGCTTATTTTCTTCGGCGTAGGTGCCGTTGGACAGGCGATCGCCTACGGTCATATCTGCTTCGCCCGCAAGTATGGGATTGCAGAGCGATTTGGCGGCCTCGGCGGGATACGTGTCGTCGCCATCGACCATTAGATAGCAACGCGCGTTTATGTCCCTAAACATCTGGCGGCAAACGTTACCCTTGCCCTGACGCGGTTCAAGGCGCACCGTGGCGCCGTGCTCTCGAGCAATTTTTGATGTGTCATCGGACGAATTGTTGTCGTAGACGTAAACCGTCGCGCCGGGAAGCTCGCGATGGAAATCGTCAATAACCTTGCCGATGGTGATTGCCTCGTTGTAGCAAGGAATAATTACTGCAGTATCTGTATAGTCCAAGATAAAACCCCTTAAATCACGGTAAGTTGTAAGTATAGCTGTAGTCAGCGCCTGTATTTGATATGGGTTAGTTTTCCAGATTTGCTTAGGCTGGTTTTGTTGGCTTGCGAGAAGGCTATACTTTCCTCTGTTATAGATTCAGAGACAAGGAGAAACTCCGTGGCTGACAACCTAAAGAGTCAGGTAGCGGTGGCTAAGCCGGCCTCTCACGCTAAGAACGATATCGAAAAAGACAAGTTTATCCTTAAACAGCTTGTTACCAAGGACTTTAAGATTAAGTACCGCCGTAGCGTTTTGGGTGTTGCGTGGTCTGTCCTCAACCCACTTCTTATGATGATCGTGATGTCCATTGTTTTTACGACTATTTTTGGACAGAGCCGCAACGGTTCCATTACGCCCGAGTTGTACCCGCTGTATCTGATCGTCGGCAACATTACGTTTTCGGTTATGTCCGAGTCCACGAGTCAGGCGCTTACGTCCATCATTATGGCTTCTTCGTTGCTCAAGAAGGTCAAGGTTCACCGCTGGGTATTCCCGGTTCAAAAGGTGCTGTTCTCGCTGGTGAACTTTGCGTTTTCGTTGGTTGCCGTGGCGATTGTTATGCTGTGGTTCCACATCGTTCCCACCTGGCATCTTATTCTGCTGCCCGTTTGCCTGTTTTTGCTCATGTGCTTTTGCATGGGCTTGGGCATGATGCTCTCGGCACTGGCGGTCTTTTTCCGCGATGTTATGCATCTGTGGAGCGTTGTGCTTACTGCATGGATGTACCTGACCCCCATTTTTTGGACGACCGACTTTATCTCGCAGATGGATCGCTGGATTCAGATCGTCGTTACCTTTAATCCTATGTACAGCTACCTGCTGTTTATGCGCGATATCTTCCTGTTTGGAACAACGCCCTCTGTGATAACGCTTGGATTGTGCGTTGTGTGGGCGGTTGTGGCGCTTGCTATTGGCTATGCCGTCTTCCATAAGACCGAGCACAAGTTTATTCTCTACATTTAAGGAGTGCTGTTATGTCTGCGACTACCGTTGATTACAGCAAGCAGCCTCTCGCTGTTGAGGTTAAAGACGTCACTATGATTTTTAATATGGCGTCCGAGTCCCTGACGAACCTCAAGGAGTATTTTATTAAGCTCGCCAAGCACGAGCTGTTCTTTGAGGAGTTCCGTGCGCTCAAGCATATTTCGTTTGATGTTCACCGCGGCGAGGTCGTGGGCCTAGTAGGAACCAACGGCTCCGGTAAGTCCACCATGCTCAAGATCATCGCTGGCGTTCTGGAGCCCAGCGAGGGCGAGGTCAGGGTTCACGGCAACATTGCCCCGCTCATCGAGCTGGGAGCAGGCTTTGACCCCGAGTTGACGGCGCGCGAGAACATCTACCTCAATGGTTCGCTGCTTGGTTACACCAAGGAATTTATCGATGAGAACTTCGATGCCATCATCGATTTTGCCGAGCTCAAAGACTTTGTCGATATGCCGCTCAAGAACTTCTCTTCTGGTATGGTGGCTCGTATCGCCTTTGCCATTGCTACGATTACCGAGCCCGATATTCTGATTGTTGATGAGACGCTCTCTGTTGGCGACGTGTTCTTCCAGGAAAAGTGCGAGCGTCGCATTCAGCACTTTATCGAGAGCGGTGACGTTACGGTACTGTTTGTCTCTCACTCTATGGACCAGGTTGAGCGCATTTGCCAGCGCGCCGTTTGGATTGAGAAGGGCGACCTGCGAATGGACGGTCCTGTCGATGAGGTGTGCAAGGCGTACCACGACCAGTTTAAGTAGGCTATAATGCAAAAGCCGTGTGAACTTGTAACCGCTTGGACGCATGGCATCATGCTCCATTAGCTCAGTTGGATAGAGCAGGGGACTTCTAATCCCAAGGTCGACGGTTCGAATCCGCCATGGAGCACCAATTAAAATCGAAGGGCCCGCATCGATACGATGCGGGCCTTGTTTTAGCGGCCAAATACCTTTCGCGGAATAGCGGTTATGGCCCTTCCCAATCTATAAGAGAGGCTATTTTCGAATTGTGATCTAACTGCAGTCTCAGCACGTGCTTGGGCTTCACTGGATTTTCGTTCAATCTCTAGTCGATGGTCTTCACGCTCTTGAGCGCGTTGCTGGATGAGTGTCGTGAACAAAACTTGTTCGCTCGTCTCGTAGCAGGATTTAAGCTCCTCTATTTGCTCCTTACTGAGGACATTGTAATGATCAATTGCCGCATTTTGCCACATGTCAATGACGGCCGCGCAGTCCTTAGACGAAGCACTGCCAATGTGGTTTCGATTCATAAAATTAATCGCTTCGGTAATGCAGTGAAAATATCCGTCTAGGCTCGCCGCCTTCGCCGATGCAGTCATAATCGATCCGGCGCGTACGCGTCGGATGTGCAATTCTTTATCGATATACCGGACTTTATTGGCAAGCAACAGGGCTTCGAAGCTAAATAAGTTGTCTTCGTGGATAATGCCCGGAAGGAATGAGAGGCTACTTTGCTTGAGAAAGCTAACGCTAAATGCCTGGAGACAAACGCTGGGACGGAAATCGCTATTTGGAAGCACCGCAGATAGATAATCTGGCCCTGTAAGAATTTCTGGATAGCTGCCAGACCTGCGGTAATAAGTTTTGAAAGTCGGGAACTGCCGTTCAAGATCTCGATTCTCATAGAATGGATGCGTGCTATATGCGAGGATGTCCAGATCGTCCAGTTTCATGCCCTCCGCGATTATTTGCATCGCGTTATCCTCGAGCATGTCATCGGCGTCAAGAAAGAGTACATAGCCATCGTTGGCATTATTTAATACCCAAGAAAGCCCTGCGTTTCTTGTCGCCGACACGCCAGCATGTTCAATTGCTATGACATGCTTTTGGAAACCGTCGACCTCCAAAGACTCCATGACTTGTAGCGTGTCGTCGCTTGAGCCATCGTTTACGAAGACGACGGTCTTAGGACCCATATATGTTTGCCGAGAAAGCGAATGAGCCAAATCTTCCAAGTAGGGTGAGGCGTTATATCCGGGAACGACAATGTATATTCCTGACTTGTTGGAATTATCGGCCATGAGTTTCCTTAGTGCTGGTTATTTGCTGCTAGTAACGTAGTTTACAGCAATGGCATATGACTTGTTTCACCCACAGGGTGCCGCTCGCCGAACACGGTGTTGTTTAATGCTGAAACTACATTCAAAATTGAAATTCGATTGATAATGGTTAGGGGGAGTTATTGCCATGCAAATAATGTCCGTAGAGAGAGACGGGTCTTTACTCAAGTGTGCGCTTGCGGTGCCTCTCTTGCTGGTTTGTTTACTTGCGTTTCCGGTTGGCGCTCAGGCTAAAACCTATGTCGATTTAGAAGACGGCGTTTATTTAATTACGAACGAGATCGCTGGTAAATCTCTCGATATTAAGGGCGGTAAGTGCTCCAGCGGATCAAATATTCAGGTATATGGATCAAACTATACTCGAGCCCAGATGTGGCGGATCACCAGGCACGGTTCCTCGTATTCCATTAAAAATTCGATGACCGGCTTGGCTGTCGATGTTGCTGGTGCGTCTAAAAAATCTGGTGCGAATGTTCAGTTGTATGCCTCAAATAACTCGAGTGCGCAGCGATGGAAGTTTATTGACAATGGTGATGGTTCATATTCTATTCGCTCGGACGTGAGCGGCAACTGCCTTGACGTTGCAGGCGGCAGCTCTAAAAATGGCGCCAACGTCTGCGTCTATGCCCCAAATGGTACCAAGGCGCAAAAATGGACAATTCGCCCTGTCGATAGACCGGTCAAAGACGGAACGTATCGCATTTCGTCTGGTCTGTCTGGCAATAAGGTCATCGATCTTTCTGGTGGCTCGCAGTCTAACGGGGCCGCTGTGCAGCTGTATGCCGACAACGGAACCATTGCTCAGGCCTGGAACGTTATCTACGATGCGTCATCGGGCTACTACTCTATCTTTTCCGCTCGTTCTGGGCGTGCTATAGATATTGCAGGCGGCTCAAAGTCGTCGGGTGCTCGCATTCAGCAATACTCGTCTAATCGGACTGCTGCTCAGCTGTGGTATTTACTGCCCACTTCCGATGGACACGTGGAGTTTATCTCTGCTTTGAGTGGTAAAGCTCTCGATGTCCCTGGTGCTTCTGTTTCTAATGGCAAGCGACTTCAGGTCTACAACGCGAACCACTCAAGGGCGCAAAAGTGGGTCTTTAATTCCGCGACTGTCGATCTTTCCGGCGCCTATTTAGTGAAGACCACGGTAAATGAGACCAGCGTTCTAGATGTGGCTGGCGGCTCCAAGGCGGCATCCGCAGCTACGCGGGTTTGGGGCTCAAACCTCACTCTGGCTCAAAAGTGGCTCGTTGAGCGTCAGGATGATGGTTCTTATACGTTGAAAAATGCCAACTCGGGTTTGTATTTGACTGAAGTTGCCTCTAGGGGAATTGCATATCGCGATACGCCTGCGGCTCGTTCGTATTGGCTGGTTGATGCGAGTCTTAACGGCGGATATCGCTTTAAGAACAAGCTTACCGGTCGCTGCATTGATCTGTCTGGCGGGTCTGCCAAGTCGGGCAATACGGTGTCGACGTATGCCAATAACGGCACCAAGGCACAGTCTTGGTTGATGGTCCCCTGCAACGTGATTGAAAACGGCGACTACTTCTTCCTCAACCAGAGCGGTACTAAACAGGTTCTTGACGTTCCAAATGGCTCTGGTGCTGGTGGCTTGGCGCTCCAGACGTACGCTTTTAATGGATCAAAAGCTCAAAGGTGGAAGGTCGAAAATCGTGGTGGCGGATTCTTTGTCGTAAGGAATTGCAACTCAGGTCTGGTTTTGGATGTTCGTTCGGGCCGTGCAAAATCGGGAACGATCGTTCAGCAGTATCAGGCTAATGGTACCGAGGCCCAGCTTTGGAAGTATGTCCCAACTACAAAGGGTGGGTATATCCAGTCCTCGTTGGGCGATTTTGTTCTCTCCACAAAACGTGGGGCAGAATCGGGCACACTTGCAATTGTGTCTATCGACAAGACAACCCTGCAGTCCGTATGGCAGCTGCGATCTGCTAATAATCCCGGCGATTTGAATATTCGCCACGAGAGCGACGCGTCCGAATACACTATGAGTCTTTGCTCTGGTGACCTGCAGATTGGGATGACTTTCGACCGATACGGTGCGGTGCATTTTGCGCTTCCTTCGTCCTTCAATCTTGCCGAGGCTTACGTGAACTATGCCTCGGGTCCCGAGGATTCGCTTTTTCTCGGTGACTCGAGTGTTGCGATCCAAAGGGGTGCCTCTGCTTCGCTGTCCGATCTTGGTTTGATTGATGCTGTCGGTTCGGGAAGTTCCATTGCTGTTCGATCTGGATTAGATAGGGCTGATCTATTTAGCTTTGATGTGCAGCAGACATCTGGTGTGGCCTCGGTTTTCATTACGAGTGATGATCCCGTTAATTGCGGGCGACCTTATATCGAATCTAGCCGCGATCATAGCGCCAAGGCCACAGGTTCGATGAAGTTGATTAACTCAAACGGTTCCGTTGTGTACGACGGCGCGCTTACCCAGATTAAGGGTCGCGGTAACAGCACATGGGGCAAGGAGAAAAAGCCATATCAGATAAAGCTCGGCAAAAAGGCCGACTTGCTCGAGACGGGGGATAGCTCCAACAAGAACAAGACGTGGGTCTTACTTGCAAATGCCTACGATGGCTCTTCGATGCGAAACGCTGCGGCTTACGCTTTGGCGACCGCTATTGGTACGCGCGCCCCCATTCAATTTAGGGCTGTCGACCTGTACTACGATGGGCAATACCGCGGCTCATATATGCTGTGTGAGAAGGTTCAGGTTAATGCCGGTCGCGTCGATATAGTCAATCTTGAGGATGCTAACGAAAGCGTTAATGGCGATTCCGGGTATCAGCTTGTCGAGGGCGTCAACTCTTATGGCAACCGCATGAAGTATGCGGTGGGGCTGAACAATCCTTCCGACATTACCGGTGGTTACTTGATCGAGTTTGATCAGGGACATTACTCGGGCGAAGACTCATGGTTTAGCGTTAAGACCAGCGCGGGCATGCTGTACTTCGTTTGTAAGTCCCCCGAGGTGTGGACAAAGGAGCAGGCAGAATATCTGAGCTCCCATGTCCAAGAGCTATTTGATGCCATCGAGAACGGCGGTGTTAACCCCAAGACCGGGCTGACGACATCTGATTACTGCGACATTGATTCGCTTGCGCGATTCTACTGGCTCAACGAGATTACGAAATGCGTCGACGGTCTTCGCTATTCGTCCACGTATTTCTTTAAGAACACCGATGCTTCGGGCGATTCCAGGTTTGTGTTTGGTCCTGCTTGGGACTTTGACCTTGCTATGGGTAATGCACTTTCGTATCAATCGAGCGAAAGCTATCTTTCGCCGCAGGGCTGGTACACAAAGGATACACTGCTCGGCGCGGTTATTCTTAAAGACCCGCTCGTGAGCGAGGCTGTTAGTTCAGTTAAGCAAGAGGTGCTCGCCGAGGCCTCGGCCTGCATTAATGGGCAGGAGTATCTCGACTACGAATCGAGCGTTGCAACGTCGGTAAACATGGAGTCGATGCTTTGGGGTGTCTCGGCGGATTCGCCCGATAGCGTTCGGGCATGGCTGAATAGCCGAATTGAATGGCTTATGACTGCCGAGTAGTTTGGATCTGGCTAGACGTTTTGTTAGGGAGGGCTGCTTTGGCGGCCCTCCCTTGCTGTTTTCTGCGATACCGTTGGATCAACACCTGGCTCGCGGCGAACGATATCTAAGGCGGCGATGATGGCCTTGCCCATGTCGTATTGCTTGTTCCGTCAAGGCGATCGACAAAGATTGCATTACCCTTCTGCGCCGCCAGCTCCTCGTATTGCTTCTACGAGGCTTAGTTCATGGCTTCGTTTATGGGAAGGCGAGGTTAGTGTAGCAGACGCTCCTTCAGCAGCTCCAGCGCGTGGGCATACCCCTGCAGCCCCTCGCCGGTGATGGTGGCGAAGCAGGCCAGGCGGGCGTAGCTAATCTGGCGGAAGTCCTCGCGGGTCTCGACAGCGCTGATATGGACCTCAACGGCGGGGATGGCGACGGCCTTGAGGGCGTCGAGGATTGCGACGCTGGTGTGCGTGTAGGCGGCCGGGTTGATGACGATGCCGTCGACCTTGCCGTAGGCCTCCTGGATTTTGTCGACGATGCTGCCCTCGTGGTTGGACTGGAAGACCTCGACCTCGTCAAAACCCTGCGCGGCGCCTGCCTCCTGGCAGATTTGGACCAAGCGGTCGTAGTTGTCGCTGCCGTAGATGCCCGGCTCGCGAATGCCGAGCATGTTGAGGTTGGGGCCGTTGATGACGAGTGCTTTCATGGTTGCTTCCTTTGCGATTGAAAAACCACCACAAAGGTGCCTGTCCCCTTTGTGGTGGTTTTGGTTAGAGAGCGGGTGGGAGGGTGTCGAGGAGGGCATGGGCGGTGTTGGCGGCGCAGTCGCGTGAGTCGATGATGTAGTCGGCCCAGGCGCGGTAGCGCGGCATACGCTGCTCGGCCAGCTTGTCGATGCCGTCGCGCGCGGTGATGGGGCGGCCCTTGTGGGCGAGCTCGTCGAGCTTGCGGTTGAGCATCACGATCTGGCTGTTTTGGTGCAGCAGAGGGTAGTTCTCGTCGCGCGTAACCACGCCGCCGCCGGTGGAGAGCACCAAGCCGCTGCGCTTGGAGATGTCGGCCAGCGCTGCCGTCTCCTGCTCGCGGAAGGCCGCCTCGCCGCACTTGACGATAAAGTCGGCGCAGGGCATGCCCAGGCGCTCCTCGAGGGCGCGATCGAGGTCGATGTGCTCGCGGCCCGTGAGCTGAGCGATCTGCTCGCCCACGCGGGTCTTGCCCGAGCCCGGCATGCCAATCAGGGCGATGTTCTGCTCATGGCGCGACAGGCGCTCCGTTACGTCCAGGATGCGCTCGCGCGGGGTGACCTGGCCGGTATAGCGCTCGACGGCCTGTGCCGCCTGTGCCACGAGCATCAGCAGTCCGCCGATGTAGGGGATGCCGCGGCGCTCGGCCTCGAACATCAGACCCGTGCGGGCGGGGTTGTAGACAATGTCGATGACGCCTTCGAGCGCATCGAGTCCTTCGAGCGTGCAGGGGGCGTCGGGGCAGTGGGGGAACATGCCGGCAGGCGTGCAGTTGACGAGCAGCGCGGCATCGGATTGCTGCGCGATGTTGCCGTAGTTGACCTCGCTTGTGCGACCCACGGGTACGACGATGGCGCCCAGGTCGTCGAGTACCATGCTGGCCGTAGTGCCGGCACCGCCGGTGGCGCCGAGCACGAGGGCCTTCTTACTGGCAACCTCTACGCCCAGCTCCTCGACCAGGCACTGAAAACCGAAGTAGTCGGTGTTATCGCCGCGCAGGCGGCCGTCGGGCAGGCGCGTGATGGTGTTGACGTTGCCCATGCGCTCGGCGAGCGGGCTCAGCTCGTCCAGGTAGTCCATGACGGCGCGCTTGTAGGGGATGGTCACGTTGGTGCCC
>OLQA01000203.1_pt1 | contig 55812 bp, 53 predicted proteins | sample 1673151 | NCBI WGS metagenome assembly OLQA01 (sample SAMEA3136760, study PRJEB25190) | human gut metagenome | biome: human gut; feature: human-associated habitat; material: faeces | place: Austria | collected 2013
TTTTTTCATGCTATTCTCCTGTTATTTACTGGATTTTATCCTTTAAAACCTCTATCGCCTTCTGAATCTGGTTATCATATGCCTCGTCATAAGAAGTTGCATCTTTGTCGAGATATTCGTATTCCAGTTCAATATCCGGCTCAATTCCGACACCGTGAATATAATTTCCGTTCGGAGTAAAATATTTGGCAGTCGTAAGCTTCACTGCATCCCCATTCTCCAATGGAAAGATCGTCTGCACAATTCCTTTTCCAAACGTTGTCGTTCCGATCAGTGTGCCATACTGATAATCTTTGACCGCACCTGCCAGAATCTCGGACGCACTGGCGCTCTCCCCATTGATCAGTACCGCAAGCGGGTAGTCCAGATGCGTATCCCCGCTGGAAGTGTAATCCTGACGGTTTCCATTTTTATCTTCTGTTCAAAATACTGCCCAGCTTCTCCATGACGCCCTCCGCCAGCTCAGAGCTCTTGCAGGCACACATAATCGTGTCATCTCCTGCAATACAGCCCAGGATTTCCGGCCATTTCAAGGCATCCAGAGCGGTGGCAACTCCCATTGCCATTCCGGTAACTGTTTTGATCACTACCAGATTCTGTCCAACCTCAATGGACACAACCGCATCATTTAACACTCTTGTATACTGATCCCCAAGCCCTGGCTGTGTATCCTGCAGGATGGCATAGCGGGATTTCCCGTCTTTTCCTGCAACCTTGGTCATTTTCAGTGCACGGATATCTCGTGAAACCGTAGCCTGTGTCACCTTAAAACCGGCTTCATTCAATCTGGCTGCAAGCTCTTCCTGTGTATCTATGTCATATTCTTTTATCAGTTCGATAATTTTCTCATGTCTTGCTAATTTCACTTCTTAACCTCCCCTGCAAAGATTTTCTGCCCTGAAGTCTGTTAAAAAAAGCTGTCACCTACGATACCCCTTTTTCAAACAAGCTCTGAATAAACCTTTGCAACGCATTCCGAAAATGATATTATCAATAAAATTCCCATACGGTAATTAATACTCATAATAATATTTGTATTCTATATGTCAAAAAGTCAGCTATCCCTCATTTTTTGCCTCAACACTTCAACAAAACTAAGATGATTCAGCTTCAAAATCCTGGTTTTCACCTCTGCCTTTCGGATCACAATCTTATCTCCTGTGATCATTGGAATCTCAGAATCCCCATCAAAAGAAGCCAGTCCTTTTTCACAATCCTGGTGACGTCCCTCTCCCATTTCCACTGTGATCACATCTTCCGCCGGGAAAACAATGCTTCGGCTGTTCAGAGTGTGTGGCGCGATCGGTGTCATAATAGTCATCTCTCCACTTGGTGAAACAATAGGGCCGCCAACAGAAAGGCTGTATCCTGTCGAACCTGTAGGTGTGGAAATAATAATTCCATCAGCGTTATAAGAGTTCAGATATTCGTCATTGACAAAATTTTTAAATCTTACAACACGAAGGGGACCTTCCCTTGCAATTACAATGTCGTTTAAGGCAATATCCTTGCCGATGACCCTGTCTCCCCGGTAAACAGTCCCGGAGAGCATCATTCTCTCTTCCACCTCGTAGACATCCTCTGTGAGCTTGTCAAGGGCCTGGTATACAGACTGCCTGTCCACCTCAGCCAGAAAGCCCAGATTTCCAAGATTGACTCCCAGAAGGGGAATCTGACTGCGCTTCTTATCGTGAGCCGCCTGAATGTCTCTGGCAGCCTGCAGAAGGGTTCCATCACCGCCAAGTACGATAATGCACTGTGTTTCTTCCGGAATCTTTCTTGGATCCGTATAGTGGAACGGACCCGCGGTCTGTCTTCCAGCAAGCTGAACTTCACAGTGTCCGCCTCTTTTTCCAAGATAATCCACTACCCGGTCTGTAAATTCCAGATTTTTATCTTTTTCATTGTTGGTTATAATATAAAACTTATTCATAACAAAGTCCTGTATCTGTTTACTGCCCCTGTAAGCAACAGCATTCAACTGCATATTATTTTTCTGCCGGTTTATCCAATGCTCCGTGTGCCTGTGCAACCACATCCTCCACTTTCACAGTAAGACTGTCCGGAACCTCCGTTCCCTCTGGTCTTTTCTTCAGATGCAGAAGATATTCAATATTTCCCTCTGGTCCTTTGATCGGAGAAAAAGAAAGATGGCATGGCTCGAGGGAAATACTCATGGCGAAATCCCTCACCTTCTCTATCACTTCCTCGTGTACAGCAGGATCACGGACAACCCCTTTCTTTCCCACCTTTTCCCTGCCAGCCTCAAACTGGGGTTTTATCAGACAGACGATCTCGCCATCCTCTGTAAGAAGGTTTCTCACAGGTCCCAGTACCTTTGTCAGGGAAATAAAGGAAACATCAATAGAGGAAAATGCAGGTTTCTCCTGGATATCCTCCGGTACCACATAGCGAATATTGGTTTTCTCCATGCACACAACTCTTGGGTCGTTGCGAAGCTTCCAGTCCAGCTGGCCATATCCCACATCAATGGAATACACCTTCACACCGCCATTCTGAAGCATACAGTCTGTAAAACCGCCTGTAGAGGCGCCTACATCCATGCACACCTTCCCCTCAAGACTTACATCAAATTCATTCATTGCTTTTTCAAGCTTCAGGCCGCCGCGGCTTACATATGGAAGGGTGTTTCCTCTGACTTCCACTTTCACCGTTTCAGCAAACATGGAGCCTGCTTTGTCTTCCTTCTGACCATCTACATAAACCTGTCCGGCCATGATATATGCTTTTGCTTTTTCTCTGGAAGGTGCAAGAGCGCGCTCCACCAGCATCATATCCAATCGTTTCTTCATTCTCTTATTCCTTCTGAATAGTTACCTGAAATTTTCTTTATCTTCTCTGCAATGGCATTGGCGCTAAGCCCCAGCTGTGCCCTAAGACTGTCCACGCCGCCATGAGGCACAAAGCGGTCCGGAATAGCCACCGGAAGCACCTGGACCGCAGGATGATGTTCTTCCATATAACCGCATACATGCTGTCCAAAGCCACCATTTTGCACATTTTCTTCTACTGTTACCACCAGGCTGTGATTCCGCGCCAGCTGATCCAGCAAAGCTGTATCTAATGGCTTTACAAATCTGACATTTACAAAAGTAGGATCAATTCCTGCCTTCTGTAATTCACTGCAGACATCTGCACAGATCTCCACCATGCTTCCAAGTGCCAGAACTGCTACCTTACAACCGCTGTGAAGGACTTCACTTTTCCCCATCTCCACAGCTGTCTGATGTTCCTGCAGACCCTGATATGCGTTACCTCTTGGGTAACGGATTGCTACCGGGCCATCCGCTTTCACAGCAAAGCGAAGCATTTCCTTTAACTCCCAGTCATTCTTCGGTGCCATCACTGTCATTCCAGGCATCATGCTGAGATAGGAAATGTCAAAATTCCCCTGATGTGTCTCACCATCTGCTCCAACAAGACCTGCCCTGTCCACTGCAAAGATCACATGAAGCTTCTGCATGCACACATCGTGAAGCATCTGATCCACAGCTCTTTGCAAAAAGGAGGAATAAATGGCAACCACCGGGACTACTCCGCCAAGTGCCAGTCCGGCAGCAAAGGAAACTGCATGCTCTTCTGCAATTCCCACATCAAAGAACCGGTCTGGAAATCTCTGGGAAAACTTTTTCAGCCCGGTACCATCAGGCATGGCAGCTGTAATGGCAACCAGCTTCTCTTCTTCTGCTGCCACCTGGCACAAAGCATCTGCAAACACATCCGTATAACCCGGACAGACCTTCTTCTGGGTTGGCTTTCCAGTCTTGATGTCAAACGGTCCGATTCCATGAAACATATCCGGATTCTGTCTTGCAGGTTCATAGCCACGTCCCTTTTCTGTAAGAACATGAACCACAACCGGTCCCTTCACACGCTTTGCCTCATTAAAAAGGCGCATCATCTGGCGCATATTATGCCCGTCCACCGGTCCAAGATAGGTCAGGCCCATATTTTCAAAGAGCATTCCCGGAATAAAAAGCTGCTTAATGCTGCTTTTCGTCCTTCTCACAGCATCCACCATAGCGGTTCCCACACGGGGAATCTTTTTTACCGCCTTATTCAGGCTCATTTTCATTCCGGTGTATGCTTCTGCAGTACGGATCGCACTGAGATAATTTGACATTCCTCCTACATTTGGAGAGATTGACATATTATTGTCATTTAAAACAAATAAGCGTTCTGTATCCACGTTATCAATAAGTAACTGTAAATAAAAAATTTTCCTTTCATATGTTATCGATATATCCTGGACAATATCATTCCACATATCTGGCCAACGCATTGCTAATAGTTGAATCAATCTCGCTTTATATTGAGTTTGCTCAATAAATTCATCTATAAACTCCCAACTTTCTACTGTTCTATCAGATAATTGATCGATTAATATCATACGTTTTTCATCATCATTCTCTTCAGACAATAAATATTCCAAAAGAATAAAATTGAAAATACTTTTTTGTTCAAATTCATAAGGCTGTAAACGCTGTATAACCATTCCAACTTTTGTCAAATTATAATTATATGGCAGCTTTTCCATATTTTTTACTGCCAGTATATAATTCATATCTTCTTTTGTAATGCTTGTCCCCTTAAAATAATTGATATAATTTGCGTATTTTTCATCAATGTATCCTCTTCGAAGCATAAATACAAGCAATTTATTTTCAGCAACTTTTTCAGATAGAATATTATGGACTCCAAATTCTTCTATCAGCTTTTTAAGTGACCAACCTGAAAGTTCATGTACATTCTTCTTCAAATCTTCAATTTCACCTTTTATTGAACTAACACCTTTTTCTTGGACAAATTGAAAATTTTTAATTCTTTCATAATATCGTTTAAAAACTTCTTGAAAATTATTCACAGATTTTTCCGACTGGGAACGACTCCATGTATAGTACTCAATTTCAACATCCTTTAATTCCGCAAGTTTCAATAATTCAAACGAATCCTCCATTATTTTACTTACTGAATATTTATCCCAATGGCTTTTATTAATACTATATGGAATGCCTTGCCAATTCACCATAGCACCAAGCATAGCTGTTTTAAGTTCTTTAACTTGTTCTAAACAGTCATCATGATATTTTTCTAGTTCCTGTGTGAGCTCATCAATCTCATTTTGCCATTGCATACATTGTCCAGAGATATATCTTTGCTTATCCTCAAAAGCTTGTTTCACAACTCCTCTCTCCATTTGAAGTTCCGCAAACTCTCGTGGATATAAATTTTTAAAAATAATCAATGCCATCATTGTTTCATCTGACAATTTCAGATCCTGGTCAGTACGAATCGTTTCCTTATATATGACAAACTCATTATATATATTCTGTAAGATTCGCATATCTTCAACATATGGAGATACGTCTAATATAAATTCCTGTGAGATTTCATGAACAATCCCTTTCTTTTCAGATTCCTCAAGTTTTTGTAAAAAGATTTCCCCTGAATTCGTAGAATTTATAATTGGAATTACCGGAATAATAAATTCAAAGAACTTTGTTCTGTCTGTATCTGTAAATATATCATCTCTAATAGCATAAACAAAAACGATGCGCCCCTTAATCCCATCGTAATTATTCAATAATGTATTCAATTCCCGAAGATGGATAAAAATAGATGGATCCTCTAAACGATCTAGATCTTCAAAAAACACAATTCTATACTTTGTCTCTTCAAAGAAATATACAATTTCATCCATATTTTTATTAAATACAGTTTCCGCTGCAGTTTCAGAATTTTTCATAACTGTCTCTGCTGGCAATTTTACTTCATTTACTTTAAAGCGAAACAGCACCAAACGATATGTTCGGGCGATAATTGCCAATATTCCCACACAAAAAGCAAGGAAAATACTATCCGAAACCATTCCTTTTAATCCAAATTTTCCACCTGCCTCTTCTATTTTTTCGATTATCATTTGAAAAGTATCTGGAAAAAATATAAATTCCATCACTCCCAAAATTAAAAATATCAAAACCAAATATCCCCAGACACGTTTCCAATTAATTTTGTGTAGCTTCCGATATCTGCTCTGCGGAATCTTTTTATAATTGACTTTATAAAATAATTGCTTTAAAATTCCTAATTCAATTTCATCTTGTTTCAAAGAAATTTTCTTAGGATTCCCCTTCTCATCAGTTTCGTTTTCAACAAAAGTTGCCATTGAAACACGAAGCGATTTACTTCTAATAATTCTATGTTTTTTCAAATATGTATCAATGATACTACTCTTGCCCGCACCATATGGACCTGCCAGTGCAATATTTTTAACTTTCTTTTTCTTTATCGCCCAATGTAATGCCTTTAAATATTCAGCTCCATTTTCAATATCATCAATGGGCGCCAAGTCTGTAAATTCATTTTTCTTTTTCTCTTGTATTCTTTTATTTATTACTTCACGAATTTTCTCCAAAAGTGCTATCGTAGAAATCCCTCCCTCAAATTTAACTTATAGCACTATTGTATCATGAAATATTTGATGATACAAAATGAAAAAGTCTTGCTTTCTCCTCTATTTTATCCCCACAACCACCAGCAGGCACGTTCTTCACGCCCCTGCCAGTCGCTGATTGTTTTCTTCTTCACTAAAAATTCTTAATCAGATTCAAGTCTCTTTTATTCAATGCCTTCCGCATTGCTTCATTTTCTTTCCGTAATGTCTCGTTCTCTCTTTTTAATTTTGCCACCTGCTGTTCCAATTGCAGGATACGGTTGTCCATTGCCATATCTAAAATCTTTCTTCTCTTATCTACCATGCCAGCCTGTAGTTGCAAGGCACGATCTACTGCCTTTCGCACTTCCGGGTTCTTATAGAAAAATCCTCTGGACAGTCCGGTCTTTTGCATCAGTTTGGGAACGGTCACTTTATCCTCTTCTTCGATCATTTCCTGGATTGCCAGTTTTGCCCTCTGGATTTTCTCCACGCTCTGTTTATGGTTTACTTCCAGCATCTTGTCATATTTGCTCATATTCTTTCCCCCATCCGGCCAGATTCGCCCGAATCATCCGGCTCATCTCTGCCCTGATTTCTCTTGTTTCATCTGCGATGATCTGGAGACTCATCTTCCTGTAAAATTTCACATTCTTTACAGATGTATGCCCCAGTAGTTTTGCGATGGTCCAGTCATCCAGATGCAGTTCTGTTAAGCGGATACCATATACATGGCGGAACATATGCGTTCCAAATCCAAACAATTCTCCATGATCGTCCCGCAAATCTTTTTTCTGAATCAGATCCATCACCTTGTTTTGAACGGTATTGTACTGCATCGGTCTCTTGCTATTTTTTTCATCCACAAAAATGTAAACCGTATCTCCATACCTTTTCTTGCTATACTCTATTGCTTTTTCAATCAGCAGTTCCAGTTCTGCACTGATAGGCTTCACAAAGGTAGTTGTTTTCATCTGCCGGATCTGGATCATAGGATGTCCGTCCTGCCGATACAGGCAGTCTGTCTGCAGGGTAAGGGTATCGGATATCCTTGTTCCTAACATCTGGTGGATGACCATAAGCCGCTCCATCTGCTCATCCAGCTCCGCAAGCGCTGCATTAAAACGAATCAGCTCACTATCTGAATAAGATTTCAATTTCGGCTGCACCTGTCTGGGCAAGTCACTGGCTAGGAATAAAATTTCTAAGTGTGGATACCCATATAATTTTCCGATGGTTTCCAGCAGTCCCCGGAGGTTCGTCAGATCTGCCCGGTAATTATTTACGCCCTCCGCTTCCGTTGCAAGGTACGTCAGATATTCTTCCAGCAACTCCCGATTCAGTTCTTCTGCCGAATGGATATCGGGATATGTTTCTTTCAGATATTTGGATAGTCTCCGGATGGCTGTCAGTTCTTTGATAATTGTTGCAATCGCTTCATGATGTAAATGTTCATAAACTGCCTTTTTTGTTTCTTCCCGTAAGTCATCCTGGATAATCGCTGTAAAATTCAAAGTCTGCACATTTTTAATCGGATTCTTTTTATAGGCAATGTCCAGATTCTCTAATGTCCAGATATCTTTCTCAATCTCATCCCGTTCCTCTTTGGCTTCTGTAAATCGATATGCCTTCCGCACATACGTGATGACGCTCGATGGCACTGTCTTTTCTTTCCCATATACGCTGATTCCCTGCATGGTCAGTTTCTGCCCATGTTCCAGAAGCCAGCTTCGGATTTTTAGCAGCCATTGTTCCCACTCCAGTTCCTGCAGGCTCTCTGCCCGGATGTGCTTATCCTTTACCATTCTGCAAAATCTCTGATAGATCACTCGTTCCTGTATCATCGTTGCCAATGCACATTGTCGGCTTCGTTCCTCAATAAAGGAACGGAATTCTTTTTGAAGTCCCTTTGTTGGAAGCAGCCCGAAATCAAAGCAATGGGATTCCTTTACCTTCTTTTTCTGTTTTTCATCTGCTCTTGCATAGCAGTCCAAATCGATTAGATATAATTTTTTATCCATGGAACTCTCCTTTCATCAGTTCCGCCGCAAAGCTGTGGGTTTCTTCCTGGAAGTATGCTTCACTGGCTTTTTCCAGTTTCTTCGGCATATAGTCCACATACTGTCTGGTCATTTCTTCGTATTCATGCCCCAGGTAATCCCGTACCGCCTGGAGGGAAATACCGTTATCATAATAAAGCGTAGCCAGGTTATGACGGTAATCATGGGATCTGAAAATGTACTCCCCGTCTGCAATCTTATTTTTCTCACAGTATTTCAACATTTGATACCGTAATGTAGCATACTGGAATGCTCCACCTTTTTTGCTTTTAAACAGATATTCTTCTGGTCCAATCTGATATTTCTTTTTGTACACCTGTACCAGCTTGTACAATGCTTCCGGAATGGGAACCCGCTTATACGTTTTCATTTTCACCTGATATACTTTTAGCCAGTAATCTCCATTCTTTTCTTCATAATCACCACCTGTCAGGGTACACACTTCGCTTCCCCGAATTCCCGTACACCATAAGTGCAGGAACATCAACCGCAGATGTTCCGGAAACTCTGCCAGCTTCGATAAAATTTCCGTATAGATTCTTTCTGGTACGCTGCGGTCATTGTGGCCATGCATTTCTTTCTGCAAATAATACTCATGCCGGAAGGGAATCTTCTTCAGATATCCTTTTACTACAAGAAAGTTGTAAAACTGCAAAATCATAAAGATTCTTCCATTTGCTGTCTTTTCACGGGTATCCTGTCTCTGAATGGATTCCAGATATCTCTGAATCTTCTCTGCTTCCACTTCATAGATTGGCTTTTCTTCTCCATTGAAATGTACCAGGAATGTACGAAGTTCCAGCAGCTTGATTCGGATGGTACTGATAGATAAATCTGTGATTCCAAACAGGTACCGCAGATATTTTTGCAAAATCTTTTGATTTTCCAGGTTAGTCACCTCTCTAAAGGATACCGATTCCACAGGCTTACTTGGATTCATCCGTTCCCTGGAAAAATGGAAGCGTTCCAAAAACCACACATTTGCTTTCCAATGGATTTCCGGTGCCTGCAAAAATAGGATTTTTCTGCTCATCTGTAAGATACCAAACACAGTACTTCTCTTTTTCCCGCGAAACTCTTCCGAGAGTTCCTGTTCAAATCGCTGTTCTTTGTCCAAGGTCATGGTCTCAATATCAGCCACTTGATGTTTCACACAGAATTGGTAGAACCTTTGCAGTGCCAGCAGTTTCTCTTTTCTATAACAGCCTTGGTAGGTATGGATCACCTCTTTCAGTACTGTAAAAATCTGCACCTTCAAATTTCTTGGACATTCCAGGGTAAAATTCCACAACAGTTCTTTTCCGTCTTTACTCGCTAGAAAGGATTCCGCAATCTCAATCTCCGGATAATGGCTAAGGCACATCCACTGTTCCCGATACTCTGTAGTATAGTTTCTTCTCCCTGCCAGTGTCTGCAGTTCTTCTTTCATCCGATGAATCACGATTCCATCAAATCCCCGCAGGCAGGTAATCGGTGCAAGAACGGTTTCGTTCCTTTCCAAATATTCTTCGTAGTGGGCCCTTAGGACTGCGTCCATCTCTGAAATATCAGTAATTCCCTCTTCTATCAGGAACTTCTTTACCCGGTTTCGTATGGTTCCATTTACCTCTGTACAGGCATCCACCTGCTCACAGATTTTTTGTTCCAGTGCTTCCCGCTTTTCCTGATCTTCATATACATATAATTGATAAGCGGGCATGTTCTTCACCTCCTACAGGAGTTTCTCCACATCATAAAGGGCAGAATGTTTTGCATAATATTGGTCACTGGCTTCCATAAGCTGGTCATCTACAAGGTTCAGATATTTGATGGTCGTGTCGATGTGCTTATGTCCATACGCCTCACTAATCATTTCCAGCGGCCATCCGGCATCCCGCCTCATATTTCCGAAGTATCTCCGCAGCATATGGGGCGTCGTATGGATGCCTGTCTTTTTCTCCATCCGCTCCAGCATCCGGTAAACTGCGTCCACCTGCAGTGCCTTTCCTTTTGTCTCTCCTTCGATGTTTACAAACAGCATCTGCTGGTGCTGTAAAAATTCCCGGTACTTGGACAAATAGAACAGTAAAAACTGGAAGGTGGCATCACTGACTTTGGATCTTCGGTATGCCGCATTCTTCGCCCTTGCCTTGTTTTCATTATCATCCCGGAAGAATACCCGGATGGTGTGTCTTTCATAATCAATATCTCTGGTATAATCTACCCCTAAGATCTCGCCGATCCGGTATCCGGTCTCTGCCAGAAGCATGATCAGAAGCTGATCCCTGCAGTTGGTACACTGCTTCAAAAGTTCCAAAATCTCCTGATGCTCTGCCGGACGGACGTTTCGTTCTTCCTCTTTCAGATAGCCGTTGAATGACCGGAACCGCAGCTTTCGTTTTACACCGATGGAATCATGGGTGGTAAAGCTGTCATAATATAACACTTTCAGCCTTTCCATATCTGCTTCCAGCTCTAAAAAACAGAAAAACCTGAACACGTCTTTTAAGTACGCATTGCAGGTTTTATTACTTGGCAGTTTCTCTTTCTTTTCATGCAAATGATTTCCGGCTTTCAGCCAGTGGAGAAATCCCACATAATGTTCATACTGTTCCTGGAATTCCAGTTCCGCTACCTGGGACAGTTCCATCTCTTTCTCATCCAGATATTCCAGATAGAACCGGATGGATTTTGCCCTGCGGCCAACGGTATTCGGGGAACGGTTTGCTCGGATCAAATGCGTCAGATACTTGGACGGGAGCAGCACCATCTGCCAGCTCTGATGATCCCGGATCAAGAAATATTCCTGTTTTCCTTCCCAGATATGTTCCACTGCATATCGTGCCATTTTGCTCACCGTCCTTTCCTCTAACGCTATACACATTATACCCACTTCATGTTCAAATAGCTATTCATCAATACCAACAATCCATCCAAAACCGCCCCAAAAACTGTACTAAACTTTTCCCTCAAGAACGCCTGGAAAATAAGCACAAGCAACAAGGCTGGAAAGCAGATTTTTCCTATTATAAATAATACTCTACACCTTTCCGGCTACGGATGAAATCCTGTACCTCTTTCAGATCTTCTGCTATCCGACAGGGCGGAAGCGCACACATCACATCTTCGTGATACTTGCCGCCTTTTACCGCCCGAATATCTAAAATAGACACCACACAAGTATCAGTTTCTGTACGAATGGCTCTCCCAAATCCCTGACGTAGTTTCTTCTGCATATCCGGCACAATGATGGACTGGATATAGGTTTCCAGGGAATCATAGGTTTCCTTCTCTGCCTCGCTGATGGGATTCGGCACTGCAAAAGGCAGTTTCACAATAATAAGGGAAGACACCATATCTCCCGGAAAGTCCACCCCTTCCCAGCAGGAACCGGCTGCAAACAGCACCCCATTCTCCATGGTCTTGAACCGCAAAATTTCTTCCTGGGAATGCCTCCATACTTCCACCATGGGAAAGGGCAGGCTGTCTCTTAAAATCTGGTACACACTTCCCATCAGTGTATAAGAGGTAAACAGTACCAGCGTATGCCCGTAAGTGGAACAGATCAGAGAATGGATATGATTTGCCACCATCACCGCCTCTTCCCGGCTTCCTCTCCTGCAATGATCCAACGTCTTTGGCAGGTATAGCAGACAATTCTTTTCGTAGGAAAAGGGGGACTCTGCCACATATTCCTGCACGCCTGCTCTTCCTTCCAGCCCGGTGATCTGCCGGGTGCGCAAAAAACCCGAGCCTGCCTTTAGCGTTCCGCTAGTTAAGATGGCGGATATCCCTTCTTCCCGATTCCATAACATCTTCCGAAGCAATTCTGGGATTTCCCGATTGGCTGCACATAAAATGGGAAGCTGCTCTGTATCGAATCGCAGATAGCGGACATATTTCTCATCGCTGCTACAAAAACACTCCAGCACATCCTTTGCTTCTTCCAGCCGATTCCATATCCACTTTGGAACACTTCGCCCCAGCTTTTCTAAAAGAAATTCCAACATTTCTACGCCTTCCCACAGAGAAACCACACTATCTGTTGTATGACGGAATGTTTCTCGAATTCCTTTTCCAATCTTCTGTTCTGTGCCAACCACATGCAATGCATCATACAGGACGGTCCGCAGGATTCTTGCCTCTTCTTTCTGATGCTCCCGTTCCAGATAATACGCTATTTCCCGGATATCATCCATACACAGGTTTTTTCCAAACATCTGCCTTGCCGCTTCCGGTAGCTTATGGGCTTCATCTACAATCAACGTCCGATAATCAGACAATAAAGGCTTGTATCCTTCTGCTCTGTGATACGCATCTGCCAGTAAATAATTGTGATTGCAGATTTGAATGAACATATCCTGTTTCCTGGATTCATCCAGATATCTCTGATAGCGGCACATCTGCCTGCCCGGACATTCTCTTGGGCAGAACTTCGGCACACAGACCAGCCTTCTGTCAAACCCACTCAGATTCTTTACGCTATCCATATCATACTGTTTTCGCAAGGACAGTAGTGCTTCTTTTTGGGCAGCATTCTTCTGTTTATGGCGGATTGCTTCGATTCGCTGTTCCAGCCTGTTATCACAAACAAAGTGTTCCTTCCCTTTCCGCACCACTGCCCGAAGCGGAGACTGAATGATTCCTTGCTCCAGCAGCACCCTGGACAAAAAGGGAATATATTCCGTCAATATAGCTTTCTGCAATGCAATGCTGGAGGTGGACACCACCACCGGGCGCTGTTCCAATGGATTTTTTCTCCCAGTCAGCATGGAATACTTCCGCAATAATACGCAGGCTACCAGATAAGCATAGGTTTTTCCAATCCCTACCCCTGCATCACACAAGGCAATCTGTTCTCCCAGCAGAGTATCCAGCATTTCATGGCAGAGACGGATCTGCTCTTCCCGGACTGCCAGCCCCTGTTCTGGAAATAGCACCCGGAAGATCTTCTCCACTTCTTGATGCACTCTTTTTTGATATTCAACTTTATAAAACATAGTACTTCTTTCCGCATGGCGTTAATACCACAAGAATACGGCTGTGGCACTTTCCCACAGCCGCATGTATCTGATATCAACGACACACTCTTTTTTGATTTCTTATCGTTTCTTCTTTTCTTTGGCACCGTATTTGTCCTCGACTCCCCGGCTGCCACACCACATCTATGGTAGGGAACATCACAGGCGGATGCTTCGCTTTGCACCGCTCGCAGATTTCCTGAAAGTCTTGCTGATTACAACTTAGAGTCCATCCTCTTCTTTTTTGAGAAGAATTTCGTATCATTATCCCCCTCCGATGATCCTGGCGAAAGACCTGCAAAAGTCCATTCACAGCTATAAGGAGTCGCTCAGAATGAGAACAGGCACCGACAGTTTTCTCACGAAATGATCCGCCATAGTCTTTGGACAGACCTTTCCATAACAATCCTGCAGTGCTTGTTCCCATCCGTCCTGGCGCTTATGCTGTCACGCTTCTATCTTTGGGAACGTACCTGTAATGCTGGTATGTGGTTGTCAAGGAACTTGGGGCAATTCCCCCTTTCATATATAGAGCCGATGAGATACCCCATTTTTCTTCACTTCTTCAAAACTTTTTTAATTTTTTTCTTCAATCGCTCAATTCGTGTATAAATGGTCTTTTCCGCTAGTCCCATCTGGCCTGCAATCTCACGAACAGAAAATCCCCACATCTTCAGAAGTAAAATCTGCAGTGTTTTCTTATCCGACTCCAAAAGAACCTGTAATAGCTGCTCATTCTCCACACTGTCAAGTAACTGTTGAATATTAAGCACCACTGAAGATGGTTCTTCCAATTCCCTGGTGTATAATTCTTCTTGATTAGAAGAAAAATGTTCCCAGAATCTCCGCTCCGCATTAAAGTCCTGCCAGTCTAATTCACGAAGTCTTTGGATTACCTCTTCACTGACACCGGATTTTCGCAAAATCCGTTCCTCCTGCTCCTTCCACTGTTTCCATTTATATTCTTCTTTTGCTTTATGAAATGTCACCTTTCTTTTCCTCCGATCTGAATTTTTTTGAAATCAAATCGGAGTGGCGGTGACCTTGCCTTCTCACAGGCAAAAGACTGTATGAACCGGAGTTTTCTCCACAAAAAGAAAGATGCCGCAATCCTGTTTTGAATTGCGACACCACCAAACGCTGCATATGAAGTTAGGTTTTTCTCTTTTGTAGCTCTTTCCGGCACATACACTGCTCCTTTATGTCATGGAACGAAGCCCATTTTTTACATAAAGAAGTAGTATACAAAACTAAGCTGTCATCAGACTGTCAGTTGTCTGTCAAATAACTGTCAGTTTTCCTGTCATTTCTTTTCTATTACAGTTACAACCAAATCTCGCCATATAAAAAGCAGGCTCCATTTTCAGAAACCCGCCTTCTATGATTCCTTATATACTTTTAAACAATATCCAACCTCTTTTACACTGCTGATTATATGCTCTGCATTTACATCTACTTTTTTCAATTTCTGTTTCAATCGATGTACCATGCAGTAAATAATATTTGTAATATCCCCATGTGGGTACTCCTGCCATACCAGCTGATAAATCTGACCATATGTATACACTCTTCCCGGTGTAGACGCTAACAGATGTAGAAAATCAAATTCCCTTTTTACCACTGGGACTATTTTATGATCCCATTCCACTGTTCTTTGAAGTGGAAAGATTTCCAGTTTTCCAAGCATGATAGGAATTTCTTCTCTTCTTTCAGATTTCCATTCCGTATAGCGCCGGATTAATGCATACGCCTGTAGGCTGATTTCTTCCGCAGTACATGGTCTTATCAACGCTACATCAGCTCCTGCATGAATCACCCGACTTCTCCCCTTAGAAATTTCTGATAACAGCACTATGATAGGTGTCATCACTATTTTTCGAATAGATTCCACAACCTGACAGATTACTTCTGTTTCCTGGTTTAATGCAATCAAAATCAAATGATAAGAGAAAACTGTCAGGTGGGAAAGGGCATCCTGGATTCCTTTTGCCTGATAGATCTCTGTCTGTTGCTCCAATAAGACCAGACTTTCCCCTGTCAATTTGCTTTCATCTGCAATTACTATAATTCTGTTCTTCTTCACACCTCCATGTCTCTGTTTCGCATATCAGTTCCTCCTAGATTTTGCAATAATTATTTTCTCATCCAATGTTTCCTAATCAAATCATACAAAATAAATGGGTAAAAATCTGGTAGAAAACTGGTAATTATTTGGTGAGTTTTCAGCCTCTAATGTCTACCTATACATACCTTGTTATCGTATGCTGATCAACCACCTTCTTCCCCAAAAGTGTGATTGCCTTTTGCGGACATTTACTAATGCACCGGTAACACATCGTACATTGATTCCCTGCAACTACCTTTCCGTCAAGCAACGAAAGATTCTGTGTCGGACAGTTTTGAGCACATATCCCACAACCATTACAATTCTCATGAATATTCAGCTTTTTATTATATGCTCTTGTTTTATGATAAAACCAAAGCCTTTGTCCAAACAATCCAATCACATGAGTCAGAAAAGATAGCCCCTCTTTCGGATACACCTGCCTTTTTATATCTAAAGCGACTTTTTCAATCTTTTCGGTCGCCTTTTCCACAAGCTGTTGATTCTCTTCAAAAGATTTTTTCAATAACGGATTATCACATACGGAGTCCGGCATTTTTACATGTACTCCGCCTAAGATCACTGCTCCTTTCTTTTCCAGCAATCTTGCGGCACATCCGGCTCCATCTCCACTAAATGCCCCCATTGTAACTAAACAAAAAACCTTTTTCCCTTTCCAAATTTCACCATTCTCCTCTATAAATATCCGAACGAAATACGGTATATTGGAAAATTGTACGGGATAGCCAAATATAATCGTATCATTCTCTTCCAGTTTTTTAGCCGCCGATGGATTTTCTAAAGAAACTGTTTCCGATTCTTCTAAAAGTGAAGATAACAATTTCACACAATATTCTGTATTTCCGGTTCCACTAAAATAAATTCCTAACACGGTGTCACCTCGTTTCCCACTGGAAATGTGCAAATCAGATCTTCTATCTTCTCTTCCCAGTCTGAGGCATATCTTACATTTTGAAGCGTTGCCAAAGAGGTAAGCCCATGAATATACGCGAATAATGAAATTATATAGTCTTGTTTCTTTTCTTCTGAAAGTTCTAACGGAGCAAGCAGTTTCATTACCTGTTCTTTATATATTGAAAATGGCTTATAGTCCTCTTCACCTTCCCCTTGAATATCTAAATTGATCTGCATTTTACCTTTCGTAAATAAAAAGGTAAAATAGTGGGGATTCTGAAGAAAAAATAAAACATATGCCTTTCCAAATTCCATGAAAAACTCAGGTTTTCCTGAATGCTTCGCAATCACATCCTGCAATCTTTCCGTAAACTGATCTGTAATATAACTCTGCATTGCCGAAATCAAATCGTCCTTATTCTTAAAATGACTGTACGGCGCAGCATGGCTCACATTACATGCCTGCGCTACCTTTCGTAGAGAAATTTGTTGCATACCATATTCTTCTACTAATTCAATCCCCTTCTCTATCAGTTCATTCCTCAAATTTTTATGATGATAGGTTGTATTTTTCATTTTCCACCTCCGAACTTTACACTGTAAACATTATACCTTTCAATCTTTACACTGTCAAGTTTCGTAGATAATATACTTATGAATTATTTCAACCGTTCTATACAACCAGTTTTAATATTTTCTATATTCCTGGCAACCTTTTCTTCTGTCCAATCCCACCACTTTATTTTTAACAGTGCTTCTATTACCTTTTCATCAAATCGTTTTCGGATCGACTTTGCCGGAACCCCTCCGACAATCGTATATGGTGGCACATCTTTTGTAACAACTGCTCTTGTTCCTATAATTGCTCCATCTCCAATGGTGACGCCTGATAATATGACTGCTTCATAGCCAATCCAGACATCATTTCCAATTACAATATCTCCTCTATTGTCCCATGCCTCTGTAACTTTTTCCTTTTCAAGATTCCATTCCTCAAAAAACAATGGAAAAGGAAAGGTAGATAATGAGTCAAGCGCATGATTTGCACTATTAAAAAGAAATTTTGTGCCACAAGCAATAGAGCAAAATTTCCCTATTTTCAGTTTGTCACGATTGATCGGATATTGATAAAGCACGTTGTTCGTTTCAAAATCCTTCGGATCATTGATGGAATCATGATACATCGTATAATCTCCTACTATGATATTCGGATTTGAAATTACATTTTTCAGATAAACAGTTTCTTTGTCTCCACTTCTCGGATATATTTTTCTCACATCAGCCATTCTATCAGTCCTCCTGCACTTTCTATATTTACAATCTCATTTTATGCTCATCTGTAAACCTGCTCAATACACCAAACATTACAGTCTCAAATAATAGAAAAGAGAGCCACAAAATGCAGCCCTCTACAATTACTTCTGATAAATAATTTTTCTAATAGCATATACCGAAAGATGATAACGTTCTGCGAGTGATGCAACTGTTTCTCCATTCCGGAATTCTGAAACAATTCTTTCATTCCGTTTACAAATCTCTTTCTTATAACCTGACAGTTCGCCCCATGCTCTACGTTGTTCATTCTTTGCCGGAACATAAAGATATTCCGCCTGTATATACTTTTGTAATTCTTCCACTAATGCACTTGGAAGAACCGTGTTAGCATTCACATATTTCATAACAGCTTTCCTCCTTATATTACTCTAAGCAGCAAAGCCAGAAATATAAGATCAGCGACGCTTCTCTACTCCACGCAATTGTCGCTTTTCAACTGGCTTTGCGTGGAGAACAGCATCATTTTTTCTTTTTTTACTTTGGCACATCATTATCACCAACTTTCCTTCTTGTTCTTCTATACTACTGTCATTCCAAAATACAGTCAATAAGCATCAACTAAAAAGTAGAACCCAAAACAATACAGTATTGTTTTTTATACAGTTTCTTCTCTTACTTCATCCCATGACTGAATTTATATCCCACACCCCAAGCCGTGTCAATATCTGTTTTTTGTTGTGCCAATGTTTTCAATAATGGTAAATGTGGATTTTGGTGTCGTAAGAAAACAACAGTCTTGAAAGGAATTCAAAGCCGCTATTTTTTAGCTTAAAGAAAGTACTTGATGACATATTCGTCATAACGATACAATTATCCCATATAATCACTTTGCAGTGCTTCTACCAGATTGCATTTCAGGATTTGCTTTCCTCCCAAAAAGTATGCCAGTGCAACAAATGCCCAAATTGCTACAATAAAAATCACAATGGGAGCAATCGGAACCACCGCCAAAAATTCCATTGGATTCAAGTAACTTGCCGTTATCATAAACCCTACAAATAGTACAGTGATTGGAAATGTAATCAGGATGGGACGACCGGCAATCACGAGCGCTTCAATGATAAAGATTTTCCGCATACTATCCGGTGTCATGCCGATGGACATATATCTCGCAAACTCTCTTTTCCTTTGCCGGATAAATCCCAGTGTATTGGAAAATACATTGGCAATTCCAATGAAGGCAAGCAACGCACATAGCGCCCCAATAATCAGTTTGTATCCATCCAGCATGGTCTCATTGTCTATCTTTTCCTGAATACGATTTTCCACCTCAAATGTAAATTTATGGTCCAGAACATTTGTTAGTGCTGTTTCTATCGTACTTAATTCTGTTAAGGTTCTCTCTTTTTCCGACAGCATACGGATATAAGTGTCTGGTTCTGCAGTTCCGATTGTTTTCTGAATCTGTTTCCACGTAGAAAGGGAAACAAACTGGACTAAAGCATAATTATCATATTCTTCTTTTAGAACTGGAGGAGCCTGTGTAAGGCCCAAAACAGGAATTGTCACGGTAGCAGCCGTATCTTCCTGATTCTGTAAAATCAGGGTATCCTGGTTTTCAGACAAAAAAGGAACGTATTCCTTGTATCTGAAATTGCTGTTTATGCTGTCCCAAATACGGTTTAGGACAACACTTCCGTTTTCCAGTGAAGTAACGCCTATCTGTTCACAGTATTTTGCAAAACTGCTATCATCCATAATGACAACAGGCGCCTGAATGGTATAGAAACCGTCTGCGGTACTGACATCGCTTCCGGCTATTGTCTCCAGTCCTCCTAGGCTTTTTAATTCCTCGCTAATGGCGTCTGTCGAAATAGAGCAAAGAGCATTTGCTTTTTGATATATCACGCTGTCTGTATCATCCAAAGCATGGATTTTATCCTCATAAGCGAAATCCTCAATACTTGTGTTTTCAATCGTCGCCATGACATCCCAGGTGTCTTGATAGCGTTCAAAATAGGTATGATTCGTGCTGATTCCCGAAAGTGTGAAGAAGCACAGCATCAATGCAAAACTCAGAAAGGAAAGGGTCAGTGATAAAGTAGAGGTTCGCAAGGATTTCTTTTGTGCTTTCAACGCATTCCCAGCAAGTTCTCCTTCGATTCCAAATAAAAACGCAAGAATACGAGATTTTTTTCTCCGCTTTAACTGCAATTCTCCTGTGTTTTTTATAGCTTCTAGAGGAGTTAGTGTGCTTAATTTTCTGGCTGGCAGCCATGCAGAAATCAATACAGTTAAAAGAGATACCAGAATTGTGATTGCAAATACGAATGGGTGGTAAGTAAAGACAGCTTCATGCCTGCCGATAATACCATCTGCAAGGATATTCACAACCTGTATGATTCCCAAGGTCAATGCAATCCCAATAAAACTGCCGAGCAAAATGGGGATTACGCAAAGAAACATCGCTTCCTGTAAGAGACAGGCACGAATTTGCCCAGGTGTTGCCCCTATACTGGAAAAAATGCCAAATTGATGAACACGGGCATTCATAGATACAGAAAAAGAATTATGAATAATCAAAATTAAAGATGCTGATACCATCAGAAGCACAAAGAAATAAAAGGCCATCAATAAGGGGGGATTGGTATCCTGTGGGTCGTGGATGAAATATCCTGACAGCAGCGATTCATGATAAGACACAGCACTATCAAGGACACCCAACTGTTCTACAATAAGAGGCATGTCCTGATACACTGTCCTCATGTTATCAAAACAAATATCAACCACAAGGGTTTGTCCATCCGATAATTGTTCATTGATTACAGCAGTTTTTACATTGGCAAAGTTTTCAATATCGGACATTACATCTTTTTCAAATGTCCCGGCAATACGCCCCTGCCAGTCTCCTTCTTCTAAGGTAATGGATTCTATCTCGTAATTCCAGAAATTATAAAACAGACCGCACAGCAAAGACAGAAACAGAGCAGAAATAAAAGCCGCAACAAGAACTGATAAGCTGGAAGCCCGATTCTTTTTGATAAAACCTATCGAATAGTCTTTCCACATATCCTTACCTCCTTTTCTGATCACTGACAATGTTCCCATCCTCTATGGTTATAATGCGATCCGCCTCCAAAGCAATCTTTTCATCATGAGTAATCAGAAGAATGGTCTGATCCAGGTTGCGGTTGGATAATTTTAACAAATCTATGATCTCTTTTCCATTTTTCCGGTCAAGATTGCCGGTAGGTTCATCGGCAAGCAATAGTGCAGGACGATAAATCAAAGACCGGGCAATGGCCACACGCTGCTGTTGTCCGCCAGACAATTGACTGGGCAGTGCTTCCAGTTTATCTTCAATTCCCAGCGAATATACAATCTGGTCAAAGTATTCCGGATTTGGTTTGTATTTGTCTAACATGAGCGGCATAAGAATGTTTTTTCGGACAGTGAGGGTAGGAATGAGATTATAAAACTGATAGATTAGTCCCACCTTCCTGCGCCTGAAGATAGCCGTCTCCGTTCGGTTCATTGTGGATATATTTGTTCCATCTATCAAAACATTTCCTTCTGTCGGCTTATCCACACTTCCCAGAATATGCAGTAAAGTGGATTTTCCCGAACCGGATGCTCCTACGATTGCTACAAATTCTCCTTTTTGTACAGACAGATTAATGTGATCCAGCGCCACAATCTGATTGCTTCCTGAACCATATACTTTTCGGATATTTTCACATCTTAGTATTTCCATGTCACTTTCTCCTTTCTACCTGATGGTCTTGTATGCAGTATAGCAAAGTAAAGTGACATCTCAGTGACTGTATATCCTTATTTCAAAACAAGCTCCACCGTTTTGCAGATTATAAGCGGTTATGATTCCATTTTGCAATTCAAAAATAGAACGAGCAAGAGCCAATCCAATCCCGATACCATTTCCAACTGCACGTTTCCCCCGATAAAAACGCTCGAAAAGATATGGTAAGTCCTCTGTATCAAAACCAGTCCCATCATCCCATATCCGAATTTCTACATAAAGAGGATTTCCTGAGTAGACGCAGTGGACTGTCCCGCTTGGTTGGGAATGCTCCATGCAATTTTTCAAGAGATTAATAAATGCTTCCATTGTCCATTCCAGATCCCCCCAAAATTCAATGCATCCATTTTCTGGAATATCAACAGAAATATTGTATCTTCGCAATAGATCGCTCAGGTTTTCGGCCGCCAGATTTAACACCGTATAAAGATCAACTTTTTCCCATTTGAGCGGGAGCGTTCCAGCATCAATTTGGGAAAGCATTAGGAAAGATTCTTCCAAACGATTTAATCGTTCCAACTGTCTTTCAATCTGAATTGCATAAGTTTCTGGTATTCCTTCTTTTTTCATAATCTGTAAAGATAAAAATGCCGCCGTAATCGGCGTTTTTAGCTGGTGCGCAATATTAGCTAAATTTTCTGCAAAGTTTTTCTTTGCGGTAACTGCCGTTTCTCTAGTTTGATAAAGTGTGGTAACGGTTTTGTATATCTCGTCCTGTAAATGTGAATAATCATCTTCCTGTGTCTGTATCAATGTCCCCCCTGCCTCAATATTGACTTGCTCCAAATACTCGGTTAAATCAGCAATCCGAATTCGATTTTTCTTGCGGAACTGTAAGATTCCGAATGCAAAGGCGCAGGCGGCTACAAGAAAAAGCAGAATTGGAAAAAGGAACGTATCCGGCGGAAATCCTTTGCAAAAATCATCAGTACGGTATCCGTATTTTTCCAGATAATTGTTTTCTCTTAGTGATTGTTCGGTCAATGATTGATAGTCTTTTAGGGACGCTAATAGCTGTGGTTCTGCTTCGGGAGAGTTTTCCAATATGATTTCACATAATGCCGAAGTGTGCTCAAATGCTATCTGCCGGTAAGTGCGCAAAAATAAAACAGGTGTAAGTATCATTCCCATCATAAGAACAACAAATGGGAAAAACAAAAGAATTCTTTGTTTCAATTTTCCCCTCATTTTGTGTCCTCCATGCGATAACCGAAACTTCGGATTGTCTTCAAACAAGCGGGATTGCCCAACTTTTCCCTAAGTCGTTTCATAGCGACAGTCAAAGTATTGTCATTTACATAGTTTCCGCTGTGATCCCAGACCTGCTCTAATAACTGACTTCTAGTGATGGTTTTCCCTTTATTTTCCATCAGTGCCAGAAGAATACGATATTCTGGCTGACTTACGATGATTTCTTTCTGTTGATCATAGACAGCCGTTTTCTCTTTATCCAACATCAAGTCATCACAAAACAACTTTGTGTCTGCTATGTTTTCTGTTCTCCGCAGCAATGCCAAAATACGAGAATATAAAACAGCAAGGTCAAATGGTTTTACCACATAATCATCTGCTCCGTTCTGGAATCCCATAACAATATCATGTGAGTCCCCACGAACTGTTAAATAGATAATAGGGAGAGCTTTCCATCTTTCCCGAATCCAGCAGCACAATTCGCTTCCATGACCATCTGGCATATTCCAGTCCAATAAAACGACGGCAGGCAAATGGTTGAGCAACGCTTTTCTGGTATCGGCAATCGACTCACAAAGGGTCACCTTACAATTGTGCTGTTCTAAATATTCCTTTACGGATTTTCCAATGATTTCATCATCTTCCGTATAATAAACTTCAATCATGATGTTCTCCTTCTAGTTTCCTACTAGATTTTCTTCGGTCATCTAATGGTTTTTTCGCATTCTTTGGGATGAGCCAAACCATCCTCATTTTTTCTGCGCCTGGAATATTCCATGCAGAGCAATAGTAATTTATCCATCGAGGAGTCATGCCCCATATTTCACTTGCTTCTTTCAAAGTTATATAATTCATATTGCACCTCCGTATTGCTATATTATAATTCGTACTCTCACATAATACAAGTTGGGAAGCACAAGGAAGTCGGAACCAGTTCCTTATGAATCAACGATATTACTTTTATGCTCTTTGGCTATTACACGGTATCCTCTTTTCTTTTCCTGGCATTAGGAAAAAGAGCGGTACTGCCCAATTCTCAGTACCGCTTTCTCCTTACATCCCATGACTGAATTTATATCCCACACCCCAGACTGTCTCGATATAAGGTGTGCCTTTGGGATTCTCTCCCAATTTCTTCCGTAATTGTTTCATCTGACAGGTCACTGCATTATCTACATCAACCGGTACTTCCTCACACCAGATTGATTGATAAATCTGTTCTTTCGTATATACCCATCCCGGATGTTCTGCAAGAAGAGCGAGAATGTCAAATTCTTTCCTTCTCAACACTATCTGCCGGGAAGCGATTTGAACCTTCCTGCATTTTAAATCAATAACTAACGATCCGAAAATGAAAATAGTATCACCCGCCTCTAGGCTCTCCCCACTTAAAAGTTTTCTACATTCTAATGGTTAAAAGATTTTTATTTTACACTTATTTCTACATTCCCTGTAAAATTTTCACATTCAATTCCTATGTAATTTCCGCCATCTGGAAGTGTAATAGTATTCTCGTATTCTCCGGTGGTTTCAATTAAAGTTACTGGTTCTTCTGCACCTGAACTCCAAAATACCTTTGCTGTCCCTTCGTCTATTTCTAAATTACATATAATTGAGATTTCTTTTCCTGCTTCCCGTTTTATTGAAGTACCGCCAAACAGATATTCTGTATCGGAAAAATCTTTATAATCTGCCTGATAACTTCCAGTATAATCATCTATCCCTTTTTCTTTCTTCCCTTGCAAAAACAAGTTTCCGGTCAATTCTGACGATCCGACAGACTGAACAATATTATTATAGTGATCGAGGACTTCATCTTTTGTACATCCGGAAAGTGTACAAACTCCAAAAAGGGATAATGTTAATAAAACAAGACCTTTCTTCACTGACATTATCACCACCCTTTCTTTGGTGCAGCTTTTTTCACCTTTTTCTTTACTTGCTTCGGCTCTTTTTCTTTCATACATAAAATCAATACTACGGAAATTGCAACAACAATAGCAAGACTGACCATACAAGTTACCGTATTCCAACGAACTGCTGCATCGTAACTGCGATAGTGAATCATTCCAAGACTCGCTGTAATCGGATAGATATTTGCTAATGTCATATTTCCTGCTGCAAACATTCCTCCGTATCCATAAACAAATGCCACAATAACACCGATTAAAAAGCTGCCCGATTTTCGGGATGTGATAATAATAATCGGTAACACTGCAAGATATAAAAAGAAATTTACCGCAGTAATTTGTAGAACAGCCTGTAATATCAATGAAAAATGAAAGCCCGGAAATCCGACAATCAGTTCTGCAATTACCGTAAACAGACTGCATATCAAGCCAAACACGATAGACAGCACACCGCATACAATTAGTTTTCCAGTCAGAAGCCGCTTAAAGGAAACCGGTACAGTCAGAATATTTTTCAATGTATCATCAGTTTGCTCACGGGAAATCATGTATCCGGCAATCAAACTAATGCACATTGGAAAGATCATGGACATATTATTTTTAATCACCTGCTCTGTTAAATATGCGAAATCCCATACAGAACCATCATTTGCCATAGAGGTAAACAACGTCAATAAAACAGATAACAACATAAGCGCAACGCCCGCCCATAGAATATGATACCTTTTCAATTTATAAAATTCTGTTTTTATGATACGAACCATGTCTATTCACCCCTTTGCTTATATAATTTGTCAATCACGAAGAAAGACAAAACTGCCATGATTCCAAGAATAACCACTACCTGAAAAGTTGATGGGATCAAACCTGTCATCTGTTCCAAGTCCATTTTAATTCCATGTTTTGCCATATCTCCGGCGCTCCAAAATGTAGTCAATGGTGTCGGCAATATCCACAAAATTGTTTTCGGCAACGCATCAAATAATGCAGTGGCACTCATGTTCAGTACACTGTAAAATACACACAATAAAATAGAAAAAACGTAAGTTTTACTGAAAAAGACAACTAAAACAATCAGTGGCAGTGTACCGGCAGTAATAAAAATTCCTGTTTCAACTGCTAAAAACAACTTATATCCAATTCCATACACTTCTAACGTACCAAATCCACATAAAATCGTTACAATCGTAGACGCTACACAAAAAATGATGCCAAAGAAAAATAATACAAGTATTTTTGCAAGAACCATTTGTGTACTGGTAACTGGAATTGTACGCAGATTTTTAAATGTATCATTATCACGTTCCATAAAAAATAACATTGCCGCAATCACGCCAATCAAACATGGCAGCAAAAACTGAATACCATATCCAAGCACCATATTAAACAATCCGTCAAATGCATCCTCTTTATCTACATATCGTTCCATCATGGACGGGGTTGTCATTAAATAAGTCAATGGGATCGGGAAAAGAAAGGCTGACAATATCACCAGCGGAATAAACTTTTTCCGCCTCAGCTTTAAAAATTCACATTTTACCAATCTAAGCAATTCCCTCGCCTCCCGTCACACGCTTGAAGTAATCTTCAAGACTTTCTTCGCAGGTATGTGCTTCTGATACCTCCAGTCCATTTTCTACAAATGCTGTCACAACTTTTCCTACCGGCAAATCAAGATTATGTAACCTTAAGTTATGATCATCCTGAATCGAAAATTGATTTTCATGGAAATTGTGTTCCAAAATTCTTGCCGCTTGTGCGGTATCAGAAATTGTAAACCGGATATGCTTACTGCTTTTTTGCTCTAATTCTGCAAGGCTCTCTTCTTCCAGCAATATCCCATGATCGATAATTCCAATATCATCCGCCAGTAATGCGATTTCCGAAAGGATATGGCTGGAAATCAAAATTGTCTTTCCCCTTACATCGCAAAGCTCCCGAATAAAGGAGCGGACCTCCGCAATACCGATGGGATCGAGACCGTTGATCGGCTCATCTAAAATCAACAATTCCGGATCATGCATAACTGCAAGTGCAATCGCTAAACGCTGTTTCATTCCCAAGGAATATTGCGAAAACAATTTTTTATCTTTGTAAGGTAATCCCACCAGATCCAAAGCGTCTTGAATTGCATGATTATTCGGAACTCCTCGAAGTGTAGCAAAGATACGCAAATTTTCTGTTGCGGTTAGATTGGGATAAAAACCGGGTGACTCAATCAGGCTACCAATCCGTGGCAACAACTTTTTTTCATTTCCCTGTAAAGATTTCCCCCATATTCTCACTTCACCGGACGTTGGCTTTGTAAGTCCAAGCAACATTTTCATAGTCGTCGTTTTTCCGGCACCGTTTCTTCCTAGCAGACCATAAATTCTTCCTCTCTGCACATGGATATTCAAGTCGGCTACACTTTTCTGTGAGCCATATTTCTTTGTAAGATTTTTCGTTTCAATGATGCACTTATTCATATTCAAACCTCCTGTTCTGTGGAGTATTCTATCACACCAGTCTTGCATTAACCTTGCAACACCCTTGCATTAACCTTGCATTTTATTCCACTTTTTTAAACAACGATAACTAAAATATGAAAATAAAGGCTCCCGCCACAAAAACGAGAGTCCTTAAATCAGGGGAAATGTCACAGTAAATATCGTTCCTTTCCCTTCTGTACTTTCTGCTGTTATCGTACCATTCATTTTCTCCACAAGCTGATATACAATAGATAGTCCAAGACCACTTCCTTTTTCGGATCGCCCTTTATCACATTTATAAAGTCGTTCAAAAATATGCTTCAGATCTTCTTTCCCAATCCCGATTCCATTATCTGCTAAAAGAATCCGTACTGTTTTATTCTGTTTTTGCATAGTAATTTCTATTTTATCTGCATGGCTGTGAGCAAGCACATTTTGAATCAAATTGTTTAATATCCGCATATAACTGTCTGCATCAAGTTTTACTCGGAATGGCTGTTCCGGAATATCAATATTATACTCTATCTGTTTATCTTCAAATACTGGTATCCAATCGATCAAAATATTTCTTGTCAGTTCTGCAACTTCAACTTCCTCGATTTCCATAGCAAATTCATCAGAGTTTAATTTAAACCAGTCAAAAAGCACATCAATATATTCTTTTAAATCATACGCTTTCCTTCGGGCAGTTTCCATGTACTCATCACGGTCTTTCCCTGTAACAAGTCCTTTATGTGCTGCATCCAGATAACCAATCAGCGTCGTGAGAGGCGTTCTTACATCATGGGAAAGGCTGGTCATAAGCTGGCGATTTGTTTCTTCTGACTGTCTTACTTTAGAAAGTCTGTTTTCATAAGATACAATGATTTCATTCATTTCATAAGCAAGCGGAGCAACTAACTCATTCGCTGCTGATAAAATTCGCCGGTTTCCATTTCCTTCTTTTACATCCTGCAATGCCTCTGTCATTTCCATAATCTGCTTTTTTACACGACGAAGAATAAAGCAGACTGATAATATAGCTATGATAGATACTCCAACTAATAAACCAATCATCACCTGCATATACTCATACCTCCTTATTAAACCGATATCCGATCCCCTTTATCGTCTGAATATATTTCGGTTTTCCCGGAGTTACCTCTAGTTTCTTCCGAAGCCGGCTGATAATTGCCATAATATTGCTGTCATCATAAACATATTCTTCTCCCCAAACAGATTCATAGATCTGCTGTTTCGTCAATATCTTGCCTTGATTTTTCGCGCAAAACAACAACAAATCAAACTCTTTAGGCGGAAGTTCAAATATTCCATTCTCCGTTGTAATACAACGGTTATCAATATCAATTTTCAGACCTTCAAAAGTAAGCTGCTGTATGTCTTCCTGCTGATTAAAACGTGTATAGCGGCGGATAAGAGACACAATCCTTGCAATCAATTCATCCATATCAAATGGTTTTGTCAGATAATCATCTGCACCTGCTCGTAATCCCTTTACTTTAGATGCACTGTCATTTTTCGCTGTAAACATCAAAATCGGCAAACTATATTCCTTTCGGATTTCTTCTAATGTTTCAAATCCGTCCATCCCCGGCATCATCACATCTAAAATTACAAGCTGATACGTCTGTTCTTTTAACTGTTGAATTCCTTCTCTTCCTGAATTACAAATATCTGCTTCGATTTCCTCTGAAAGCACACTCCGTTTAATTAACGTACACAATTCTTTATCGTCATCTATGATTAAAATCTTATTCATAGCACAATTCCACTCCCAACTGTTCTTATATCAATCCACATTTCTATCATCGATCATTCTTTTTAGTAACATTATAGTCAGATATGCCCTCAATAACAAGTTTATCACAATCTTTATTTTTCAAACTCAAAAGCGGTACTGCCCAATTCCCAGTACCGCTTTCTCCTTACATTCCCTGATTGAATTTATATCCCACACCCCAAACTGTCTCGATATAGGGCGTTCCTTTGGGATTATTCCCCAGCTTCTTCCGAAGCTGTTTTATCTGACAGGTCACTGCATTATCCACATTGACCGGGTGCTCATCTCTCCAAATCGACACATAGATCTGCTCCTTTGTGTACACCCAGCCCGGATGTTCTGCCAGAAATGATAAAATGTCAAATTCTTTTCTTCGCAAAACAATCAACTTTGCATCAATGTGTACCTGTCTGCTTTTTAAATCAATCCGTATTCTTTCAAACTTGAAAATTGCATCACCCCCGTCTTCCGTTTTTCTCGCTTGTCTACTGCGCTGTCCGCAACCGTTCTACCACACTTCCTTTATTGAAGAAATGTAAGACAACTACCGGAATAATCGCCGCCAAAATCAAATAGATTACTGCGATGAAAAATGCCGGAATCAGTGTAAAGCGCAGGGTAAAATACCACATAGATGGGGAATTGAGTACGTTCTTTAATACTGTCATTCCTAAAATTGCTGCAAGCAGACCGCCGATTACATCCGCACCTGCCGCATAATATACGCCCTCATCCACAATCAGTCTGCGGAGCTGACGATTTGTCATGCCGATACTTTGCATGGCTGCAAATTCATGGCGGCGGGTAATGATATTGGTGACCATCATATTGGTAAAGTTAATCAATCCGGCAAATGCCAGAATCACTCCGATCATACCGCCTACCAGCAGAACGATATTCCGATTGGACGCAAGCTGTTCCTGTAACAGCTTTGTGGATGTATAGGCAACAGAAGTATTTTCTCCCGTAAAGTCCGCTAAAAATCCTTCCAGATTCTCTTTTTCCCCTTCTTCTGCATTAAAGCTGTAACTGAAAATCGTCGGCTCTTCATAAAGTTCCTTGAACTTTGTGTCACTCATATAAAGAAATGGCGCATCGCCGCCAATGTAGGCTGCTCCATTTGCACCCGCATAGGTTTCGTATTCCGTTGCTACAACCGTTGCTTTTGCTAAAATCGTACAAGTCTTTTCTTCTTTTCCATCTTTGGAAAACGTAATGGAATCTCCTACTTGAAGCTGTTGCTGCAGCTGCGTCTCTTCTTCCGCCTCTCCGGTCAGTCGGTCTATGATCGTTCCGACAATCACATAATCTCCGGTTTCCATTTTCTCTTTCAAAACATCCGGATTGTTCTCACCTTCATAAATCGTGACATCCTCCCAGAATGCTTCCGAAACACCAAACACATTTCCAAAATAGCCATCTTCTGTTCCCGGAACTACCCGCAGAGACAATCCGTTTTCATACGCTTTGCTGACAGAATCTTCTTCTGCCTCCTCCGCGATGCAAACCAGATCTTCAAACTTATAATCTACCGTCACATCACTATCATCTCGTGTATTCCGGTACAGAATTCTTTCCTCTTCCACACCTTTTTGCTGATCGATCAGATCTACTACCGAAACCGGGAGTCCGTCTTCTCGATACTGAAATGGAGAAACTCCATTGACTGCCACGGAATTGTAAACGGTAAAGTCTGTTTTCGTAGAACGGGAAATCCATTTTTCTTCATCCATACTCTGTGTGATCACAATAATGGAATTAAACAAAACAATGCACAACAGCATGGATAGGACAATAAAGACGGATCTCCGTTTGTTCCTGCCAAGATTTGAAAATGCCATATAAGACAATTTTGCTCCATGTGTCCGTTTAGTCTTTTTTGTTTTCTTGTTTTCCTGACCAGTATAACGTATTGCTTCCAATGGCGATATTTTTGCCGCCTTCTTTGCCGGTTTTCGTGTACTGATGATTACGGTAAAAATTGTAAACACCGCTGCAATCAGAAAGATAAGGGGCGACACGGACACTTTCATGGCATTCAAAGAATTTGCCTGGAAAAACTTCATCACAACCGGAAGAAGCATCCTGCTTACCAGAAATCCAAAGAGCAATCCCAGCGGAAGACCGATCAGCGTCAGCCAGATTGCCTGCCGGTTCACAATCTTTTTGATCTGCCTTGTGGACGTTCCGATTGTCCGAAGCAGACCGTACTGTCTCACATCCTGCATCACAGAAATATCGAAAATATTATAAATCAGCAGATACCCACTTACAACAAACAGCAGTACAAATACAATCGCTGACATCATCATGCCCGGCTGAAGCATGGCATTCCCAACCTGATTTTGTGAACAGGCAATATAATTGTCTGCATTCATCTGCTCCGGTTCTCCGCCTACTGAAAGTGCAAATTCCTGTAACTGCTTCTGTATGTGTCGCTTATCCTTCAATACCACATCTGCCATATACGTTCCGGCAATCTCCCGATCTTTCGCATAGGTATTGATAAAGAGATCCGGATTGTCTTTTACAAACTGCTCGGAAACAATCAGCAGACTTCCGGTATCATTGGCAGCTTCCCACCAGCCGGAAACAACCATCTCATACTGATAGGTTTTCCCACGTAAGGTAAATTCTACCGGAACGGTTTCTCCCACCTTCGCCTTTACTCCCAACGCCTCCAGCGCCTGATCTGTTGTGGCAATCTCATTTGCTTTCTTTGGAGCCTTTCCATGTGTGGGGTTACAAAAAGTCAGTTCCTGCTGTACCGGATCTGCATAGTTTATCTCAACCATATGCCCGAAAGCGTTGGATGCAAAGCCAACAAACCGCCTGCATCCTGCCTCTTTAATAAAGTCACTGTTTTGCAGTTCTTGATACTGTTCTTCCGTCAGATACCGGATGTCTCCGTCCGCCTTACTTCCTTTCTGCATCTGCATAGAGAGCTGAATGGATGAGGACATGCTAAATACCAGCGAAGTAATGGAAGTAAACAGAAACGCAGTCAGCATGATTGCCAGTATTGCTGCAAGATTCCGGATTCTGTTTTTCTTAAAATACCGCTTGGATAACCGTTTGATTACTTCCGTATTGTTATTGCCAAATAATATATCATTCAAGTGATCCCTCCTATTCTCCTGTTTTCAAACGCTCCACAATACTCTGTCGGTTAAGGAATCGAAGAGAAATCATCGGAATAATAAGCGCCAGCACGATATAAATAATGGATAACAAAATTGCCGGAAGGATGGTCAGATGGAACGTCATATACCAAAACGGACCATTTTCTACTAAAAGTTTCACTGCTGTTACTCCCAGAATCACTGCGACCACAGTTCCAATCACACCTGCCCGCAGCACATAAGAAAGACTTTCTGTCATCACCAGTTTGCGAAGTTGTTTTGTTGTCATTCCAATGCTTTGCATAGAAGCAAACTCATGTCGCCTTGTCACAATACTCGTCATAATCAGGTTCATCAAATTGATAATACCAACCAAAGCAAAGATTCCTCCGATCAGTCCGCCAATCAACAGCGTTGCATTTTTCATTGTCTGAACACTAGCGCCTAATTTTTCTGCTGACTGATAGAGAACATCCATATTTTTCTGGGTTGTGTACTCTGATAAATAAGTTTCTATCTCCTGTTTCTGCTCTTTTTCCGTATCAAACAGAACACAGTAAAGGGATGGATTTTCGTATAACTCTTTGAAGTGATTCTCGGACATATACATAGTCGGTGTACCAATATCTCCGATTATATTGCTTCCTGGTCCAGTTAGACCTCCCGATTCCATATTTGCCGTAACAGCCTTTGCAAGTACCGTAAATGTTTCTGTTGGAACATTGTTTTCATAAAACTGAATTTCATCTCCTACCTGCATATTTTGATATTGTGCTTCCGTAAATTCAGTAAATTCTCCATTGTCATTATACTTGGAAATTAAAATAATTCCATTTTCGTTTTGAATCTTTTCTTTCAGGATAGATTTGTCTTTCTCTCCTTCGCGAATATCCAACTTATCAATCAAATTTTCAGAAATTCCAAATATATTTCCTAGTGGTCTTCCATCTTGACTCAAAGCTGCGTGTTTATCACTATCAGCCCATCCTACATCCATGTTTTCCGGAATACTGTTTCGATACGTATTATCTATTTTCCCGTATGTCATCCCCCAATCACAAGAAATGTGATTATCCTCATAAGTATTCCGGTACATTTTTGTCATATTTTTGACACCCGAGCGCTGTGTAACTGTTTCTGCCACATCTTCCGCCAATGCAGCGCTATGTCCGGTAAAGCCTTTCTGCATCAATCCCGCCTCTGCTGTATAGACTGCAAAATCACTTCGCATCTCTCGTTCCGCATAGATATCTTCATCAAAACTCCCGGCAAAAATAAATACAGAATTTAACAGAATAATACTCAGCATCAGAGAAACTATGACCAATACCATCCGTCCCTTATTTCTCTGCACGTTCGCTTTCGCCATACGCGGAAGTAATGCTCCTTTCACGTGCTTGCGTTCCCTGATCTTTCCTGTGCTCTGTTCTACATATCGGACAGCCTCAATCGGAGAGACACGAGATGCCTTCTTTGCTGATTTTCTCGTACTGATCCATACGGTCAGTGCAGAAAATAGTACAGAACCGATGATAATCGGCAAATATGGAAGGGAACCTACCACCACATTCTTTTCTCCCAGTTCCGCTACAAATACCTGAAGTGCTGACGGAAGCATTCCTTTCCCAAGCAAAATTCCCAAAAGCACTCCGATTGGTGTACCAATCAGGAACAGATACATTGCCTGTTTCCTCACCAAACTTTTCACCTGCTTTGGTGTCATTCCTATCGTTCGGAGAAGTCCATACTGTCTGACATCATTGGTCACTCCCATATCAAAGACATTGTAAATCAGAAGATAACCGCAAAACATAAACAGAATTCCAAACACGCCTGCCGCCATCCATACCGCTAAATTTCCATCGCTCTGTGCAGCAGATGGTGTCGGTGCAATCCTTACATAGTTTTCTGCTTCCCGATCATCCGGATTTCCTCCGATGCTGCGGATGAACTCTCCAATCCGTTCTTCTGCCATCACCGGATCTTTCAAAATTACATCCGCATTATAGTAGTTCCCATTTTCTCTATCTTTCCGAAGGACAGCAACCATGTCTTCCTGTGCCTCCATAAATGCTTTGGAAACCATCACAAATCCCACATCATCTTTCACCGGTTCATAGATACCGGATACCTTCATATCAAAATGTTCGATTTTTCCATCTACTTTTAAATCAACCGGCAATGTTTCTCCTGCTTTTTTCGGAATCCCTAGATCTTCCAGCACATTCGAAGATACCAGCACCTCATTCTCTGCCTTTGGTATGGTTCCGATACTCGGTGTCATAAAACAAACTTCGATGAGTGTTTCGTCCACATAATCCATTTCCACATTGAGCTGCTTTGTATTTTCTAAAAATGCCAGTGCAATCTGAGTTCCCACCTTTTCAAACATGCCATTCTCTCTTAGCTGTTCCGCCTGTTCTTCCGTCATTCCCTGCACTAAAGCATGAGCCTGAGTGCCTAATAGTCTCGCCTCACTATACTGCATGGTATTTTTTGCCCCAAACCCGATGGTCAGCACCGCAGTCAAAAGAAACGTAGTCAAAGCTATGGCAATAACTGCAAGGATATTCCGTTTCTTATTGCTGTGGAAGCTGCGGTTCGCCACCTTTTTAATCACCGCTTTATTGTTGTTTCCAAATAGAACATCACTCATAGTCCCGCCTCCTTACTGCACAATTTTTCCATCTTCGATATGGATGATTCGGTCAGCGAGCTGTGCGATTTCATTATTATGAGTAATCATCACCAGAGTCTGCTTAAATTTGTAGCTGCTTGTTTTCATCAGACCTAAGACGTCCATACTGGTCTTGCTGTCCAGATTCCCAGTCGGCTCATCCGCCAATACAATCGTTGGACGGGCAATAAGCGCACGCGCAATGGCGACTCTCTGCTGCTGACCACCGGATAAATTATTCGGCATACTGTTTAACTTCTCTTTCAGTCCTAAAAACCCCACGACTTCCTCTAAAAAGTTTTTGTCTACCTTTCCTCCATCCAGTTCTACCGGAAGCGCAATATTTTCATATACATTCAAAACCGGCACCAGATTGTAGTTTTGGAAAACAAATCCTATTTTTCTTCTTCGGAAAATGGTCAACTGTTCCTCATTGAGTTTTGATAACTCCGTACCATCCACAAAGACTTTCCCGGAAGTCGGAACGTCCAGACCACCGATCATATTTAATAACGTAGATTTACCGCTGCCGGAAGTTCCAACAATGGCAACAAACGCTCCCTTTTCCACGGAAAGATTCACTCCATCCAATGCCTTTGTGATATTTGGCTCTGCCCCATAATATTTTTTCAGTTCAGTCGTTTCTAAGATATTCATATGAACACCGTCCTTTCTTTTTGTTACCCCTATCATAACAACCAAACCTCACAGAAATGTCACGAAAACAAAGAAATTTCGGTGTTTTTGGGGCTGAAATGTCACAATCCTGTGACATTTCAACTTTTTGTATAGGCAACGAGCCAAAGTCCGGGCTTGCCCGAGACCTTGGCGACTGCTTACAATCCCGGAATGTGCTTTTTGGCACTTCCGGTGATTCTCTTATTTTCTAAGGAGACGCACCGAAAACGTAGAGCCTTTTCCCGGCTCAGAAGCCACCACAATATACCCACCCTGAAGTGAAATAATCTCACGGGCAAGATACAGACCGATCCCGATTCCTTCCGCATCGTGTACCGTATCCTCCCGATAAAACCGTTTGAAGATTGTTCCCTGATGTTCTTCGGAAATTCCGATCCCATTATCTGTAATGTCGATCTTTACATACATTTCCCAGCATTCCACCGATACCCGGATGTTTCCACCCGCCGGTGTGTACTTTACTGCATTATCCAGAATATTAAACAAAGCCTCCGTGGTCCACTTCCGGTCATGGGAAACCATCAACCTCTCTGGGCAGTCTACCTGCACGTCAATCTTCTTTTTCTCTGCATTTAAGAAAATACCTCCCAGTGCCGCCGCCAGCGTTTCATAAATCGACTGTTCTCTCTCCTCCAGAGAAATCACACCCGTTTCCAATCGGGAGGTTTTGATCATCGCCTGCATCAGAAAGTCCAGCTTATCCAACTGACTGCTCTGCGCGGTCAAAAATTCCTGCTGTTTCTGTGCCGGAACCTCCTGCTCCAGCAGGGTATTGTTGATCATTTTCAGATTTGCAATAGGCGTCTTCACTTGATGGGAAATATCAGAAATCAACTCCTGCAAATCTTCCCGTTCTTTTGCAATGTGATTCCTATTCTCCTGCATGACTTCATACAGCCGTTTCAGGCGGTAATGAATTTTATAGAGCAGTCCTTCCTCCTGCTGTCTTTCTTCCGGCAATTCTTCTTTTCCGGACATCATCCCGTCCAACAGTTCACAAAGCTGGTCGGAAAATAAGACCAGTTTTTTCCGGACAATCCTTACGAAAAGCACGCCGCATCCAAAGGCAAACACAACAAAGCTCAGCACACACAAGGTGGCAATTACATTTTCGGTCATCCACAATACAGCAATACTGCACCCAATGGCTGCCATCCATAACACCAGTCCTAAGAAGAGACAGATATGATTGATGGAAAGATGATTTTTCCGTCTCACTTCTGCACACCTCCCACCCACATATATCCCATACCATAGACGGTTTTGATATACTGCTGTCCGTTGGTCTCAATCTTGTTTCTCACTCTGCTGACCGCCACTGTCAGCGCATGTTCATCCACAAAGTTCTCGTCAATATCCCACAACCTTTCCAAAAGCATCTGCCGGGTTAATACATTTTGCGGATTCTTCGTAAAGATTTTAAGCAGACGATATTCCAGCGGGGTAAACACCAACGCTTTTCCCTCTAGGGAAGCGGTCATTTCTTTAAAATCAATAGCGAACGTTCCGTCGTTATATTTATCTTCTTCCGACTGTTTTGCAATCCGACTCAACAATGCCGCCAGTTTCTTCTGAAACACACTCATAGGAAATGGCTTTGTCACATAATCATCGGCTCCCAGTTCATAGCCTTTTAGCATATCGCTTTCCATATCATTTGCGGTCAGAAAAATCACCGCAGTCTCCGGACAGCGCTCTTTTACCTCCTTGCAGAAATCAAAACCATTCCCATCCGGCAGATTCACATCCAGTACGATCAACTCATACCTTTGTTTCTCAATATAATTTTCCGCCTCTTGCTTACAGAGTGCAGAGTCCACCTTGTATCCGGCGGCATTTAAGTTGTAGCATAACGTATTATTTAATAAATGGTCGTCTTCGACTACTAAAATATGCATGGTATCACATCCTTTTTCTTTTTAGAGTATCACTCAAATGTCACAGAAATCTCACGAAATACTCTTTTTTTCTGTTTTATTTTACCTTGATGATTTTTCATTGTCCACAATCCGATGTTCCCTTTATAAAAAATCCCATGATACTGTCATGAAAAACAGTAGCATGGGTTTCTCAATATCTGTTCTTTGTCTTCCATTATAAAGTTTCTCTATCTCTTTCCATCTATCAAATCATAACTCAGATCCAGAAAGTCTAAGATCTTTGCTTCACTTACTGTTCCATCCAGCAACATCGTGATCCAATACTTTTTATTCATATGATATCCCGGAAGAAAGCCATACGTTTGTGTCAGAAGTCCTACCATATCCGGTTCGCACTTCACATTGATCACATCCACGATACCCTCTTCTTCTAATCCCAACCTAGATTTTTCAACCTGCATCAATACTGCATACCATTTTCCATTCTTATGCCGGAGCACTGCACTCTCCGGTGATGTTTCCCAGAGATACTCCGGAACTGTTCCATATTGCTTTCTTACATATTCAAAGATTTCTTCCCGTTTCAAATATTTCACTCCCCAATGACTCTATGTTCTCAATCTGATGATTGTACTTTTCAAATTTATAGCAGGCAGGACATCTGCCCTGCCCACATTTCCTATTATAGCATTGTGATTCAAGCTCTACAATTCCATCTGTCATTCATTTTCCTGTTTCTAATAAACTACCATTCCATATCCCATAATGGAATCGGAATTGATCGCATAGTTTCTCTCTCTTACCGCATCTCCACTATTTCCTTCTACGGTATAGACGGTTGTTCCGTCACAGCGTTCCACGATTCCTACGTGGTCGCACGTTCCATCATGCTCCCAGTCAAAAAAGATGATTGCACCGGGACTTGGCATACTGCCTGCCCCCTGCCACCTTCCTTGGTTTTGAAACCAGTTCTTCCCATCCGTACAAAGGGAAAACTTGGGCATTGCGCCGCTTTGAATGAGTCCTGCCTGGTCTGCACACCAGGACACGAAACAGGCACACCATTCTTCCCGGCTGTCAAATCCATACCACGACCAGAACTTCTGGCCGCCTTCGTTCCCCAACTGGCTTTTTGCAATGGTCACGAGCTGCCCATTTCCAAAAAGTCCGGCAAACAATCCCCCGCCGGAATAATACCGAAGCACATGGGGTACATACTCTGGATCGCCATAACCTGACCACCCATGGGCGGCTGCCTGTTCCTGGGAAAACTGCAGTGCATTGGCTTCACTATAACCTCCATGGTTCCGGATTGCCCATGAGATGTACCCATTCCCATAATTATAGCCCTGTAAACTAAGTTTTAGCTTGTCCATATCCTGTGGGCTTTCACATCCGGCCTCCCGGACACAATCCGCATAATACTGTATGCCCACCTTAATGGAATAGTCTGCGTCCTGGATTGCACCAGGCGTATTGGGATACTGGGTATTATACGGACACTCGCTGGCCTGCATGGGATCTGTTCCCCTTCCGCCACTTTCCTGCATCATGATCGCCTGAATGACAGGGACATATTCCGGGATTCCAAATTCACTGGCATACTGCTGGATTGCCGGGGTATGGGCCAGGACTTCCGCACTCAGCGGCTCACTGCTTTGGGAACTCCCGATAAACGCAGCGCCGCCAATGATCCCTACAATGAGGATCAAGATCACAAATACCGTACCGCCTCCTGCCATCAATGCGGCAAACGCTGCCTTTACTGCATGGGCGGCAGCTTCCGCCATAGCTTTTATCCCTTTGGCTGTTGCCTGTGCTGTCTTTTTGCTTTGCTTGGCTGCCTGGACAGAGCGCATGGCAGCCCGTTTCGCTTCCCTGGCTGCCCTCATGGATGTTAGAGCCTGCTTTTTTTGTAAGATTGCCTGGGTTTTCACCTTTTGGGAAGAAACCGGGGAAGTTTTTGCTATACGGGGCGCTGTTTTTACTGTCCGGTTTCCGGCCTCCTTGATTGTTTTCTCTGCTTCCGGCTTGACCTTGATGCTCCTTCCGGCTCCTGTACGCCCTTTCTTTGCCCTAGTCTGCCCTGTCTGGGCAGATGTGCCACCGCTTCCTGTTTCTCCGTCCAACGGGGCTGTAACGGCTTCTCTTTGCCTCTGCTCTTTTATCTTCTCATAAGTTTTCACTGCCAGCTTCTTTCCACCACGATAGGCAGCCGAAGCGCTTTCCTTTCCAGCCCGCTGTTCTGCCCGTTCTATCCGGTTTCCGGCGTATTCCACCGGAGATTCCTCTCCGGTTTCTCTTCCCACCTTATCTGCCGCCATCCGGGACTTTTCTTTCGTTTCCAGCATGGCAGAACGCACCAGTTCTTTGGGAAGCCGGGAGGCAGGATTGCGGATCTTCGGATTCTTATCCCGTACCTTCTCTTTGATGTCTTTCAAACACACACCTCCCTGTATCGCATTACCGTTCCCTGCTCTGTTTCTTTTGTCTCTTCTGCTGTTCTTCCAGCTTTTCCAGTTCCCTTACTGCTTCCTGCACCATCGGATGATTGGCATAATAAGGAACATAGGACAATAACTCTTTTCCCTTCTCCCCGGTTGCTAATGGATACTCCCCTTCGTTATAAAGAGGATCGTCTGCATGGTGCAGGGAAAATTCCAAAGACGGAACCATCTGAGGGGAACGCTTACAAAATCTCTGGTAATGCCGGAACGCCTCTTTTAAAGAAGTACATTCGATGCATTCTCCCATCCCATGAAACTCCCCGCACTCCGAAGCAAGAAAGGTAATGGTTGTTTCTTCTTTCATAGCTTTCACCTCCCCTTTACCGGATCGCTGCCTTCTGTTTTTCTTCTTTTCCAAGCTGACGGGGTGCTGTTTCCTGCCGAAGCTCCTGCAAGGTATCTTTTAAAGATGCCTGTTTTCCTTGTCTTTCTTCCAGCTTCCCGATCTGCTGCTGCAATCGTTCCGTTTTCTGTTCCAGCTTATGGATGCTCCGCATGGATTGAAATAACACCTTCTGGGTTTGAAAGATGATCCCCTGTTCCGGATTTCTCTCTGTGATCTTTGCGGTATCTTTTCCGTTCATTTCCAAAAATGCGTTTTTCAGATGCCCTTTGGCAGCGTGCAGTTCCTCCGCCATACTCCCCAGACGGTCAATCTTCTGATCCATCGACAGCATGACCGTATGTAAGGAAGACTGTAGCTTTTGCAAGCCTTGGGTAAGGTGCATTCCTTTTACCGCAGAAGCAAGGGCATCTTTTCCCTTTTCTTTAAAATCAAACACTGCCTGTTCTGCCCGTTCCACAAACTTTCGTTTCCATTCTCCCACCTGAAAGTGAAGTGTTTGCACCTGATGTTCCGCCTTCTGGATCGTGTTCACCGCAAAGAGCTTGACCTTGCTTTCCTGCATCACGCCCAGCTGCTTCTTCACCTCTCCCAGTTCCTTCAAGACGGTTCCGAGCTGTATTTCCATAGTGTCGATATGATCTGCCATGCGGATCACATCCCCTTTTTCCTGTTCCATGCCCTGTTGTTCCAAAAGCTCCAACAACGCCCGGATACTGTCCTGCTCCCGAAGCGGTCCTTTTATTTTTGGAATCTCTACGCTTTTTTCTTCCATCTACATTCCCTCCTTCCCAAAAGGATGCTGCCGAAAAACGTTCAGCAGCACCCGAAAAGATATCTTTTTTACTAGCATTCACCGGGCTTCGTTGTCATCAAGCGGTACAGCTTCGTGTTCTTCGGGAAACTGTTTTCAAATGGCACCAGATTTCCAGAACAGCGGATCAGACCTTTCCCTGCGCCTACATTGGTGATATAGGATAACTGGTTCTCGGAAATATTCAAAAGGGAGGCCAGTTCGTCCCTGTCTGTGGTCGCCTGGTTTAAAAGGATCAAAAACTCACTGTTTGCCAGCATCAGTCTTGCCGTATCCGACTTCAAAAGTTCCTCTACATTCTGCGTTAAACCTGTGACAAATCCATGGTATTTACGGATCCTCTTGTAGAGACGGTAGAAAAAATCTGCACTATACTGGTACCGGAACAACAGGTAAAACTCATCGGCAAAGATCCAGGTGGTCTTTCCTTTCTTCCAGTTCTGGATCACCCGGTTGAAGATGCTGTCCAAGGTGACCAGCATTCCCAGGGGCATGAGCTGCTCTCCCAGTTCCCGGATATCATAGGCAATGATACGGTTCTTCGTATTTACATTGGTTTTCTGGGCGAAGGTATTTAGACTTCCGTTGATAAACAACTCCGAAGACAAGGCAAGCCCCCTGGCTTCCTCTTCCGGCTGGAGCATGAGCTGTCGGTACAGATCTTTCAAGGTCGGCACTTCGCTTTTATAACCGCTTCGGATATATTCCCGGTACACATCTGCGGTACAGCGGTCCAGGATGGATTTTTCCTTGGCGGACAGATTTCCTGCCCCTACTAACTGCTCAAACAAAGACAGGATAAATTCCGACTTCTCGATCAGCGGATTCTTGTCATTGCCATAGGCGGAGTCCATATCCAGTGCGTTCAGATGGGTATGGGACGTTGCAGAAATGGAGATCACTTCCCCATTCAGCGCTTCCACCAAAGAACCGAATTCCGACTCCGGATCTAAGATCAGGATGTCATCTTCCGTAGACAGGGCAAGGTCCACGATCTCTTCTTTTGCGGAGAAACTCTTTCCCGAACCGCTGACACCCAATCGGAAGGAGTTTCCATTCAATAACTTCCTCCGGTCTGCCACCAGCATATTTTTGCTCACCGCATTCTGCCCATAATAAATACCGCCCGGCTGCATGATCTCCTGAGTATGGAAGGGAATCAGCACTGCGGTGGATTCTGTTGTCAAGGTACGAAGGGCATTGATCTTGCGGATGCCATAAGGCAGTACCGTATTGAGTCCATCCACTTGCTGCCATTTCAAGGTTGCCATCTGACATAAATGCTTTCTTGCCACCGACAGGATGCTCTCCGTATCCGAATCCAACTGTTTCTTGCTGTCTGCCATATGCACCATGGTGAGGATACCGAACATCATCCGCTGATCTCTGGTGGTCAGGTCATCCAGCATCTCTTTGGTTTCCTTCCTTTGCAGTTCCATATCATAAGGCACAATGGCAGAAAAGTTATTGTTGGCATTCTGGCGTCTCTGCCAGTTGGTCACATTGGTCTCCACGCCAAGCAGACGGTTCTGGATCTCACGCACCGCTTCGTCTGTGGGTACCGGGAGGATATCGATGGACAGCATCAAGTCCCGGCTTAGATCGCACAGCTCCGAGATCATGTCATCCTTGACATAACTGGCATAATCCTGCATATACAGCACCCGCCCGAACCGTTCATTGATCTTGAAGCAGTCTTTGGAAAATTCCATGGACTGGGGACAGATCCAGTCCTTAAAGCTGCTCCCCTTTTTGGCAAAAGCCTTCATATCGAAAGGAAAGCACTGGGGTTCATCTGCCCGGAAGAAATCCCGGAAGATCTGTAACCTCTGTTCCGCATCCAGTTCTTCCCCAATGGAGGACAGCTTGCTCAGATGGGTGATGATATCCGTTCCCACACGCGCAAAATAGGTTCTTGCCTCATCGATGTTCTTTTTATGGACACTGACCGTCAGATACCGTTCCTGATAGATGCTGTTGTTGGTGCCGCTAACCTTGGATAGCAGCATTTCGTTGTATTCCTTTCGGTATTCATCCAGCCCGTCCTCTTTCATCGGCAACAACAGAGAGGCTTCAAATTCTTCTTTATTGATCCTTCTGTTATTTAAAGTGATCTTTGCCGCCGCACCGGAATCTAAGGCATTTAACAGTTCACTGTAATCCAAGAACATTTCTGTCTTATCCTCTTTGCTTGCGATGGCATAGTTGATATCGGAAAACCGGAAGGTCTTGGAAAACTTTGTCCCAGACTGGAATACCCCATCCGGCCAGATCCGCTGGATCGGGATCGCCTGTTGGACAGACCTTGGGACTTTGAACTTCTCCCGATCCATTTTCAATGCCTGTTGTAAGGTTTTAATCAAACGCACCACTCCTTCCCGTTTTCTTTTTCTGTTTCATCCGTTTCTTCTTTGCCCGCTGTTCTCTTTTTTTCATAAGGGCTGCGCCATCCCCCTGGCTCTTTTCTCCCAAAACCAGCGTTTCTTCCATGCAGGCATGGTACAGATCTTCACTTTGAAACAGCAGGCGCTTGGGGTATAAAAATTCGGACTTGATATACGCCCAGGCAAACTGCTCCGCATTCATGCCATGGTACTGGAAGAAACCACAGGCTGCGAATGGGGCAGCCCCTAAGATGCACAGCCACCCGGTCATCTCCTGTCCCACATACTTTCCCAGGCCAAAATAAATCCCTACCGCCACAGCGATGGCAAGCAGGGAGAAAATACACTGGCGCAGGTTCAGTCCCATAAACATGGACTCCTGATAGTTGCGGATCTCTTTGTTCATTTTTACTTCCATATACTTCTATCTCTCTCTTTCTCTTTTCTTTTTTCCTGTCGATCTCCCTTGGACTTTTTCCTGTTCTTTTGGAATGTCCAACCCCCATTGTCTGCAAAATTCTTCCACCCCTTCCCGGTCATACCGGGAGAGTCTTGAAAGATCAAATGCCACCGGGGTGTAGGTGGCAAATCCTGAACGGGCTTGTCCTGGCAGCACCTTTCCCAGCCTGTTCTCTTGAATGAAGGCCAGCTTATCCCTGGTAAAATCACCGCTTACAAATGCCTCCTGCGTTTTCAGTCCATACCCGCCCGGAAGATTGACCGTCAAGTCACTAAATAATTCCAGCTCCCCTTCACTTTGACTATACATCAAAACCGCAAGCCCATTTCCATAGGCATAGCTGGACACTTTCAGGGTGATCTCTTCCTTACCAAATTCCCAATGGAAAGGCAGTGTATCGCTGCTTTCCTGATTTTCATATATTTCTTTACGCATGGTTCTTTCCTGCTACAATCCCATCATTTCTTTTACGATCCGGTCAGATGCTTTCACCGCACCCACCAGCACCAGCAGGTTGAACACCAATTCCCCTACATAGTTCCACACAATGGTCACTGCACTTAAGGACGTATCCCCAATGGCCGGCGGACTGGCAGAATAGACGGAGAAAATGATACAGGCCAGTGCAATGATCGCCCCTTCCAGACACACCCCTGCATAGGACTTGATGAAGTTCTTTCCCACCGACTGGGAGGGTTCTCCCGCAAAGGTGGAAATGGGGATGGGCGCAATGGCAGTATACATGTACAGCTTGAACATCCTTCCATATACCGTAAGGATCATGATAAAAGACAGCACTGTGATCAAAAGGCTTCCCAGCAGCGTCACGATCCACAAGGGGATGGATTCCAGCATCCCTACCGCTTCGATCTTTTCCACGATCTCTGCCGGAAGCTCTGTCACACCCCCGTCTGCCATTCCCGACTGTGCCATGATGGTCGATACGATCCCCTGTACAATGGAAAACAGGGCGGTCATCAATTCCATGCCATACATGATGGCGCCTTGTGCCAGTGCAAACCGGATAAAGGCTTTGAGGGCATGTTCCGGCTTTTTCATGTCTGTAAAGCTGCCACAGGTCTTGACGATCCCGGCTGCAAAAAACAGTACCAAAAGTCCATACCCAATGGCAGTCAGCGCCCCGTTGATCCCGGTGATGACACTCCAGATCGTCCCGCCCTTAAAGGATTCCGGGCTTTGGGTAAGGAGCGTCCAGATTTCTGCCAGCTTCTCATTCCAGGTGTTCAGTGCAGAGTTTAGGTTCTGCACGATCCAGTTATCACTCAAACAGTCTCACCTCCTTTGCCGGGGCAGGAAGATGTCCTCCCTGCCCGCTTCTGTCTCTTCCCGCTACCCAACGATCAGGTCCAGGATCTCTTTTGCAAAGGTGATGATGACACCGCCTGCCAGCGTCAGAAACCCGTTGGCTCTCTGGCTGGGATCATGGCTCTTTAAGCTCAAACCTACCTGCACCACACCAAATCCCAGTAAGATCAAGCCGATGGCCCGGATCAGGGAGAAGATAAAGGTGGACAGGTTATTGATGACTGACAGGGGATCTCCAGCTGCAAGCACCGGGATGCCTCCTACCGTCATAAACAGCACCAGCGCTGCATACGCAGCAAGGGTACGCTTTGGTCCTCTGCCCATAGGCATCGGTGCAGTGGCATGGTTTGTTGTCTGTCTCTTTTTCATTTCATTTCTTTTCTTCAATGGCATTCCTCCAATCAAAAAGACTGCTCCCTGCCGAGGATCTCCCCAGCCGAGAGCAGTTCATAATCATCCAGTCTCCTGGTATCAATGGTTACATCTTCATGGGACAGGGGAGCCTTCGCATAATCATAAGGCGGCGCCCCTCCGTCCTCCGTATATTTCACATTCACATGTTTATGCAGATCATATTTCTCATCCAGAATGGGGCGTTCCCCACGCACCAGAAGCACTGCCTTCCGGTTATCTAAAAGGCGTACTTCATCGGGGGTTAAAAGTTCCCTTCCGGACTGCTGGAAATTCACAGAATAGCTTCCACTCCTTCCCTTGGTCTGCCCATAGGTATTGGTATCCAGTGTTTCTTTCCCCAATAGTTCCGAGACATATTTATGCCCTTCTTTTTCATTGCCGCCCAGATATAAAAATTCATCATGAGGTAAGGTTCAGCTTGTCCTTTACAGGACTTGCATCCCCTCCCTCCCAAACCGCACGTACACCTCTCGATGTATACGGCTTTCCGCTTATTATATTTGCGGTATTAAGAATGAATCAGTTTATGACATTCGGGGCATACCACAAGAGTTTTCCGTCTCCTTTTGCGCATAAGGAGTACCCACTCCGCATTGCCCTTTAAGTCTTTTAGTTTCTTTACTTGATGGATTTCTAGATTTCTGCAATCCTTTCCACAAAGTTCACAGGTATGGCGTTCCACTCTCTGTTTCAGAGTGTTGGTTTTAGCGTATTTTGAGAACTGCGGAAGTTCGCTCACATTGTCAAACTTCGTAGCTGATTCTTTTCGCTTAAACCCGTCTCTATAAAAGGTTGTAGTTTTCCTTCCTGCTCTGGTATCGTATGCGATTGTAAACAGTCCTCCAACACAATATCTGCGCTTGATTTCGTGAACATTTGTTTTATACTTACAGGCAAATGTCTTGTACATACTGTACTTCATAAGATTGGCGAATCTGCCTATCTTAAAGGAATCATTTGCTATGGCATAGTAGTTATAAAGTCCACGAACTTCCGCATTATATCTTGCCAGAATCTCTATATCGCTTTGGTTTACCAGTTTTCCCCTGTGTAGGGCTACAAATCTTTCTTTTCCATTTTCGTTAATCTTGATTTTGATTGCATGATATTCCAGTAACTTTCCCACCCATTTTTCTCTGGGTACAAGTAGTTTCACCACTCCTGCATTGCTCCTGATTTTGTATCCTCCTGCGGATTTCTTTAAATCCTGACTTCTGGATACTGTAATGTCGTAGCCTAAAAATCTGGCTCTGTCTCCTGTATGTGTAACCTTCGTTTTGGTTTCGGACATTTCCAAATCCAGTTCTTCCCTGAGGAATCTGCCGACATCAGCTTTAATCTGTTCTGCGTCCGCTTTGCTCCCAATTACTCCAATAATAAAATCATCAGCGTAACGGGTGTACTGAATCCGTTTATACGTCTCATCTAAAGGTTCGGTAGGAGTTAGTTGTCGTGCTTGCTTTTCAAGCGTTTTCAAATGCTTATTGCGTTCCCAGCGTTCTTCTGGAGATAAATCCGCCCACTTCTTTTTGCCCATACATCTGTAATAGGATGCTTTTTTGACAACTTTATTGTAGTCGGAGTTCATTTGTTTCTTCTTTCCTCGGTTATATTTTTGTGCGTATTCTTCCATAAATTTGTCTAATTCATGGAGATACACGTTCGCAAGCACTGGACTGACACCAGACCCCTGCGGTACACCGCTATATGTCCGATTGTACGTCCATTGCTCCATATATCCTGCTTTTAGGAATTTCCAGATAAGTTGTAGGAACATTTCATCATCAATGCGTTTTCTCAACAATCTGATGATTGTGTGGTGATTAAAACTGTCGAAGCAGGCGTGTATATCACCCTCAACAAACCAGTTCGTTCCCGTAAAGGTTTTCTGAATCTGGTATAATGCTGTCTGACAGCTTTTGTTTGGTCTGAACCCATGAGATGTTTTCTTAAACACAGGCTCATAAATGCTTTCTAAAATCATTTTCACTACTTCCTGCACCAGTTTGTCATTGCCCGACTGGATTCCCAACGGGCGCTTTTTATTACTGTTTTTCTTAGCAATATATTCCCTGCGTGCAGGTTTTGGCAGGTAACTTTTATCTCGCATGGATTCAATAATCCTTTGGATTCTTTCGTCACTCATGCCATCAATGGTAGTTCCATCTGCACCGGCAGTCATACTGCCTGTGTTTGCATATATGTTTTTATATGCAAGCCAGTAGAACTCTGGATTGTACAGATTCCGATATAATCTCTGAAACCTGTAAGATTCATTCTTTGACTTTTCCGTCAAACTACTTAATACTTGGATTGGATTTCTCAATGCCTCTCGCACCGTCCTTTCATATCGTATTAGTAAATAAGCTGCTCCCCTTCGCCATGTGAACGTCATTAACGTCTCGGACTACTATGGGAGCTGTGTGACCATGCCCGTTACCGGGTTTAGGTCATCCCCAGTTAGTATTTATAGAATTAGCGTTTCGTGTTGTCGGCACCGACTTTCGCCATTTACCCGCTGTCTTGCGGTTGTCCTTCCATGAGTATCGCTTGCTTTCATAACTGCGAAATGAAACCAACATGGAATAGCATACGTTTCAATCCTTTTCGTATGCGGAGTGCGGATTCCCCCACTTTGGCTATCGTTCAGGCAGTTTAGCTTTGTACCTCATACACGAATTTTTATTCTTGAATTTTCAGATACACAGGATTAGTACCTTATCATTCAGGCTCTCGTCTATTGACAAGAGCGACAACATGCTACACTCCCCTTCGGGTTTCCCCTCTCGGATAAGTTGTAGAATAATAGGTTGTGATTTTTCATCACTTGATACTTTTACCTACTGCTTGCTAAAGGCAGTATTCCATAAATACCACGCCGCCGAATTTATAATGCGCTGGCGACTTCTGGGCGCACGCAATTCCCTATGAGACTTTCCCAACTATCCTTAAACAAGGCTTTCATCTGCGCAATGTTCTGGATGATGATGCTGCAGGAAATTGCGCGCGACCTCATGGTTGCCAGAAGCTTGTCAAAATCATCCGGCAGCGCCACGTTTGGCCACTCATCCATGATGCAGTGTACCGGGATAGGAAGTTTTCCATGGTATTTCCGGTCCGCCACATAGTAAAGGGTTTGAAAGAGGTTACTGTAGATCATGCCCACCAGATAATTGAGGCTGGTATCCGCATCCGGGATACAGCAAAACAGCGCCACCTTTTTCTCCCCGATGCTGTAAAGATCCAGTTCATCGGTACAGGTCAGATTGGCGATCTGTTTTAAATTGAACGCAGCCAGACGGACGCCTACGGAGATCAGGATGGACTTTGCGGTCTTTCCTGCCGCCTGCTTGTAAATGGCATACTGCTTGACTGCAATGCTTTCCGGATTTCGCATCTCCAACCGTTCAAACAGGATATCCAGCGGAGACTGGTATTCCTCATCGTCCTCTTTCACCTGGGCAGAACCTAACATTTCCATGATTATGGAGAAGTTCTGTTCCTCCGGCGGCGCTTCATGCAGAAGATACAGCATGAGCGCCTGCAGCAAGGCAGTCTCACTTTTCTCCCAAAACGGATCTGAACTCTGCGCCCCCTTCGGGGTAGTATTTCGGATCAGGTTATTGATGAGCTTTAACACATCCTTATCATCCCGCACATAGGCAAAGGGATTGTAGCAAAAAGATGTCTCCGGATTGATCAGGTCAAACACCCGGACTTCATATCCTTCCCTCTCCAGCAGTCCTCCGGTTTTCCGAAGAAGCTCTCCCTTAGGATCGGTGACCACCATGGAACAGTTGCACTGCATGATGTTGACGACGGCGTATGCCCGGCTTTTTCCCGCACCGGAACCGCCCACTACCAAAACATTTAAGTTTCGTTTGTGCTTATAGCAGTCCAAGCCCATGCGGAAGTTCTGGGTTAAAATGAGATTCTGGGTGTACCGCTTGTCCCGGTAACGCTTGCAGATGGAAGCTGCATCGCCCCATTTGGCAGAGCCATGCTCCACCCCTCTTCGATAATTTCTCTTCTGGGAATAATAAATACCGATGCCTAACACATAGGCGATTGTGAATGTGAACATACACCGCAGCGTGTACGGTGTATAAGAAATAGAAAAAGGCTGATCCAGTTTTTCGGTCAGCACTTGTAAGATCTGTAACAGATTGGTATCCGGTTTTATGGCACAGGCAGTGATGGCGCCTGCCCACCAGACAACGGGCAGAAACAGCAGCCACACCCAAAGGTCCACACGTTTCCATGCTACCTCTGCCGGCTTCTCTCCTTCTTCGCTTTTTCACTCTTTGGCACTTCGTTTGCTGGTCCGTCTATCCTATGAAAAGAATCCTCTCCGGGGATCAAGGCAAGGCTTCGCCCATTCTCCCAATGCATGTGAATCTGCCCGGCATCATCAATATATGCTACCGTTCCTTGTAATCCCGGCGGCATCCCCGGCTCGTCCATAAAGTCCAGGCAGAGCCTTGTTCCTTTCGGATACCGCTTTCGTAATTGTTCCACTTGTTTTTGATCGTATATACTCATAGACATCCCTCCCTTCTGTTACCAGAAGAAGCGCCTGCTGGTGTGTGGTTTCATGACCTTTAAGATCACGCTGTCAATGCCGTCGCTGTACCTGCCCATGGCAAGATACTTGTCCCGCAGCCGGTTGAGGGCATTGCGAAGTTCCCGCTGTTCCTCACTTGTAATGGGAAGCCTTTTCTCGGAAAGCTCATAGGCTCGGACTTTCTGCAGCATGGCTTCTGTCTCTGGGTGAACCGTTCCCCTTTGGCTCTGAGCTACCAGCTCATCTTTGAGTGCCACCACAAACATATTTTTCATGATGTTATCCGTTTTTAAATAGTAATCTGCCATCCCCGTTCCCTCCTATCTTTGTTACACCCAACATACCACAAGAACCCTGCAATAGCTATCCCAACGGCGGAACTTTTTTAAGAACCTATCGCTCCGGCTGCTTCTCTTTTTTCTCCTTCTTCAGTGTCTGCTTTGGCGGTTCCTCAAAGGAAAAATCATCCTTAGCAAAAGCCTGTTCCTGTTCCCCGAAGTTCCGTTCCATATGGTTGCGGATGGTATAGGCTGCCTGCCGCACATCATTTAAAAAGCCACGCAGTTCTTGGGAATCTTTCTGCCCATTCGCCTGCATTTCTGCCACTTTTCCAAACTGGAAGCCGGACACGTCCGCCCCATACCGCTTGCCTACCACATAGGCTGCACAATAGGCTTGTGCATTCACTTTCTTTCTCATATAATTTCCATCATGCTGATCCAGGGCGGCACAGGCCAGTTCCCGGTTCACTGCATGGAATGTTGTATTCGCCTCCATTCCGTTTCGCACATAGACGGTACGCTGTTTCGGGATATACTGTGCCGGAATGCCCTCCGGCAGATTGTCTGCGATCTGCATCCGCACTGGCTGATCCTTTAAGACTGCATGGATCAGTTCTTCCATGGAACGCTGTGGACGTTCCTCCAGCGGTTTTCCACTCATCTGGCTGATGTCAAATCCTTTACCGATGGCATAGCCTGTCCGCATCTCCCCATCTTTTTCATATTCCGTACTGACCATATAGGTGTAGCCATGCACCCCGGATTTCGGAGAACGGTGTTCTTTTTTCCAGTAATCATAGGATTTTACCACCGTTGCCTCTGGATTCTGTCCGTAGATGAGCAGAAGGTTGGGTGTTTTCTGCGTATTGCACTGCGCCATAAAATCTAAAAATCCCTTTAAAGAATCCCCGTTTTGGAACACCGCCTGTGCCTGGGCATCTACCTCTGCCCACACCTCTTCTCTCTGCTGTTTTTTCATGGCTGCATATTCTTCTTTTGATAACTGCTGTTGTGGAGTTTTTTCTTCCCCTGCCCCACCAGGGATCATGTTCGTTAAATCCATAGCCTTACCTGCCTTTCACTTTCTTCTGTTCCCTTCTTTGTTGATTTCTCGGTTTTCTCCGGCTCTGCTGTTGCTTCTGCCGCTGTTTCTGTTCCGTTTCAATCTTTTTTAATTCCTGCCGGACAGATGGTTTCTCCCCTTTCCAGCTAGTTTCCTGCCCGGAAAAAGAACCGCTGCTGTGCGAGGAAGGTCCGGACAGATTCCCTGCCTTCTCCGCCTGGGTAAAATTTTCCTCCGAAGGAGAGACTTCCCCTACATCAAACAGATGCTCTTCTTCATCCAGTTCAAACTCAATGGTCCCTTCCGGCAGCACCACCTTTTCGGTCTTTACCGGAAGTTCTTCTTTTGCTTCGGTTTTCTCGGTAAACTCTGCATCGATCACACGCTCTCCTTCCCGGACTGACGCTTGTTCCACAACCGCTTCCCCGGCTTCGGATTTTACAAAGTCCAGGTTCATCTTGTCCAGCACCCGGTTCACCTTTGCCGCATCATCGGCAAACACCATGATCTCGGAAAACTGGGGGTTCTTCTTATCCCGGATGACCACATACAAAAGTCCCCTGGATTTGGCTTCCCCTGCAAACTCCCGCAGCCTGTCATGGGGAATGGTGAAAAATTTCATTGCCCGCTGTTCCTTTAACATCCAAAGCAGATTGGTCTTTCCCCTGGTCTTTTTCTGGTCCTTCATCACCGCAACGATCAGCACCGCCAGATTCTTTGCAATGCTTCCGCTGATCCGTAAGGTATGTTCCATGCCTTCCATGGAATACCGGACGATCTGATCTGCCGCATCACCACCATAGTTCATACGCTCTCACCTCCTTACCGCTTCCGTTCTTCTTCCCTTCGCTGTTTCCCGGACGATTCCTGTACCTGCTCTTGTTCCTTTGCCCGTTTTAACCTCTCTTCCATCTCTTTCGACTGGATCTCGATCTGCTGGCTCAAACGGATCTTTTTCCGAAGTTCTTTTAATTCCCCGTTGATCTCCTGAATCCGCATACCGCCCGGTTCTTTTCGATATAGCGTTCTTCTCTCCTTCATCAAGGAAAGCACCTGTTCCTCCAAAGGTTTCCGGTATGCTGCCAGCTCTTCCCTGGTGTTGATCCCTTCTTTTTGCAAAAACTCCATCTGCCGGATGCGCAGATCCAGTTTTCGGATATCGGAACGGACCGCATAAGAAATCCGTTTCGGCTTCTGCTGAAGCACTCCCATCCGATACAGATAAGAAAAATACAGCTTTTGAAGTCCGGTAAGTTTCCTCTTTGGAAACTGCACCTGTGTTTTTCCATACACCTGTTGGATCTTTGGACGCAGGATCTTCTCCCGGATCTCTGCCTCCCCATAGCCATTTCCCAAGGAACGCAGACGGACATACCTCTCCATATCCGGCGTCTTTAATGCCGGATACTTCCGGTTCAGCTTCCAGGTATAACCCCGCTTCTCCATTTCTTTTACAAACTGACTCCAGGAAAAGCTCACGCCAATGGCATCCCGGATATCCATGCGGATGGCAGTCCTCCAGGTAGGTTTCCCTTCTGCTTCTGCTTTCCACTGGGCATAGTGCATGGCTTTCCCCTGGTTCGTCTGGATCACAGAAAGACCGTATTTCCTGCATAAGTCATCCGAAATCCGGCGCACTTCGGTAAAATAACTTTTGGCATTGCTGTGGTATTTCTTCCCATCCGCCATGCTCACCGAATTCCATACCAGATGATTGTGGTAATGACTGGTATTCAAATGGGTGGTGATCACCACTTCAAACTGCCCTTTCAATAACTGCTCTGCCAGTTCCTGTCCGATCAGATGTGCCAGTTCGGGGGATACTTCCCCTTCTGCAAAACTCTGCACCAGATGATAGCCCTGTACCCCGCCTTTCTTATGGAAGCGTTCTTTGGTCTTTACCATGTCCGCATAGGCATTTTCACAGGTACACCCCATGGCATCCTCAAAAATGGTCTCTTCTGTTTTTTCCCGGTTTAATGCATAATCAATGGCTTCTTCCAAAGAGCCGGCGCTCTTGGTGGTCTTCGTCCGGTCCTTCACATAGTCGATGGAACGCTCCAGGCGGTGGACGGGGAGGACGCTGGTATATGCCATCTACCATTCCTCTTTCACCAGACGCCAGGTCTCTTTGGAAATCCGGAGCATTTCCTGTACGCTGGCTTCCCCTGCCATCCCGGTACCATTGGCAACATGGGCAAGCTGGTTGGCATTGTTGCAAAGCCCCGCAATCTTTCGAAGAAGTTCTGTATGATGCTCACAGGGCTTTGTCTGAAACTGTGCGCCTAAGATCAGGGAGCGTAAAAATTCCTCCCTGCTTAGTCCACTCTTTGCGACCTGCCCGTCCAAATGCCGAAGTTCTTTCGCATTCAGACGGACAGGCACTACATGGTTTCGTTTTCTCATCCGGCCACCTACCTTTCCTCCTGTTGATATTTTCTTTTCTCCCGCTTTTTCGGTTTCTCTTCCCGTTCCTGCTGATAGGATTTCAAGCGTTGGGAAAGCACAAGGGCTTCCTCTCCGCCAATGAAGCGCAGGCTATGTTCAATCCAGCCATAGTCACGCCTCCATAGGGAATCCGCAATCTCTGAACTCTGCCTCCAGAATTCATGATCCGTAAACCCGGTTCCCCCATTGCTTTCATAAGCATGATTAAAAAGGGTTTCCAACTCTAAAGCCAGTTCCAAGCGCTCTTCCATTTCTGCGATCTCATCCATGTCAGTGATCACTCCCTTCCAGCGGACACACCTGGATTCTTCTGCATTCCATCTGATGGAGAAATTCCTCAATATCCCAGACCTGGCCATTCACATCCACCTGCTTCTCATCCACAAAGTGACAAAGACCAATCTGCCTGGTTCCGTCCTCTGCCATCATGCAAAGACATTCCCCATCCAAAAGGGAGAATCTCTCTATCCCTTCCCGATCCCGGAAATGGATTGTTTTTGGTTCTCCCTTCTTCTGTCTGCAAACCCGTATCTGTTCCATCTGCTGATCCTCCTGCTTTCCGGCAACTACACAGCACATGATCCCAATGCCAAAGGCTACCTGACGCTGGCGGACATGAGCATGCGCGTCGTGGTCGACACCGATACCGAAACCCGCCCCGACGACACGTCAGACGAGACGGCGAAGCCCCAGACGCGCACCGACGAGGCGCAGCCCGACGTCGACACATTCATCATCGAAATTCGCGACGCAACGGGCAAGCTGGCGCTCCAGGAGACTTACGGCGATCTGAAGGCCTCGATCGGCGAGGCAGGCAGGCTGGAGCTTCCGGTGGGCGGCTACACGATGGAGGTCCGTTCGGAAGAGGCCGGCCACGACCCGGCAGCCGAATGGGAACACCCCGTCTATTTCGGTTCGCAGGAGTTCGTCATCGAGAAGAACCAAACCACGCCCATCAACGAGGTCGTCTGCACGCTGAATAACATCAAGGTGACGCTGATGTGTTCGAAAGACCTCGCCGACCAGCTCACCGCCGACACCAAGTCGACCGTCACGCTGGGCGAAACGACGATGCCCTTCCTGAAGGATGAAACCCGCGCGGCCTACTTCATGCCGCAGGGCGAGACCAACACGCTCAAATTGCACCTCGAAGGGGCTTTCGCCGATACGCCCGACGCACCCGTCCGGATCAACAAGAGCATCTCGGGCGTCAAGGCCGGACAATGGCGCACCCGGTGCTGACCTACATGCAGCCGCTGGAGCGCGCGGCCCTGCGTTCGATCCTCACCGAGCCGAAGAACGCCATCGTCAAGCAGTACAAGCGTCTGTTCGAACTCGACGGCGTGAAACTCGCCTTCGACGATGACGCGCTGGACTACATCGTCGACAAGGCCGTCGAGTTCAAGCTCGGCGCGCGCGGTCTGCGCTCGATCTGCGAGGCGATTATGATGGACACGATGTTCGACATCCCCTCGACCGATGCCCGAAAGTTCACCGTCACTTTGCCTTATGCAAAGAAAAAGATAGAAAAGGCAAATATTTTAGAACTTAAACAAGTCGGATAATTTCTTTTTGGCTATCTTTGCCGGGAATAAACAGCTAAAACGCATAAAATACTAACTCCATGTCTACAACGAATTCAAAACTTACGCGCGTTGCCGATAATATCCGCATCCTTTCGGCCGCGATGGTCGAGAAGGCCAAGTCGGGGCATCCCGGCGGCGCCATGGGCGGCGCGGATTTCATCACGGTGCTCTTCACCGAGTTCCTGCGTTACGACCCCGATAATATGGCGTATCCCTACCGCGACCGTTTCTTCCTCGATCCGGGCCACATGTCGCCGATGCTCTATT
>OLQA01000205.1_pt1 | contig 55638 bp, 51 predicted proteins | sample 1673151 | NCBI WGS metagenome assembly OLQA01 (sample SAMEA3136760, study PRJEB25190) | human gut metagenome | biome: human gut; feature: human-associated habitat; material: faeces | place: Austria | collected 2013
GGGTAAAATATTACTATCTTACAGAATTGTACTTGCAGTGTACAGTATAGTAGGATATACTGAAACCAAAAGGAAGGAGGCGATCATATGATCGAAGTGCGTCATTTAACGAAAACGTATGGGAAACTGAAAGCGGTCGATGATGTGAATCTATGCGCCAAGCCGGGTGAAATTACGGTTTTGCTTGGTCCAAACGGCGCCGGGAAATCGACCACGATCAAAAGCATTGCGGCTTTATTGAAGTATGAAGGAGAAATCAAGATCTGCGGGCATGATAATCACAGTGTCGCGGCGAAGAAGCTGTTCGGTTATATACCGGAAGCGCCGGTGCTCTACGATATCTTGACGGTTGCGGAACATGTCCGCTTTATTGCGAATGCCTATCGCGTGGAACATTATGAAGAAAAGATGGTACAGTATTTGGAGCTATTCGATCTCAGTGATAAAAAGGATAAGATGGCAAAGGAATTGAGCAAAGGGATGAAGCAAAAGCTCAGTATGATGCTGGCGCTGATCATTTCGCCGCAGGCATTGCTGGTAGATGAGCCGATGGTGGGTTTGGATCCTGCCAGCATTGAAGATACGCTGCGGTTGTTTGTGAAATTGAAGGAACAGGGTGTCAGTATCCTCATCTCAACGCATATCATCGATGTCATTGATGAAATATGGGATGATGCGTATATCATGGATCACGGCAAGATCGTGCAGACGCTGAAGCGTACGGAATTAAAAGAGCAGTCGCTGAAAGAAGTGTTTTTTGCATGTGTAGGTGAACATCATGAGAGTGCTGCTTAGTTTAGCGTTTCTAAAAGGAAAGGCAAAGATCCGCAATCTGTTTCAAACGAAGTCCAGCGCAATCTTTACGATCTTATGTGCGCTTGGCTATGTCGGTATCATGGTGATGATGCTGACGCTCGACAAAAATCCGCTGGCGATGATGAATGCGCTGAATCAGCATGGCGTTGTCATGCTTGGCGTAGGCTATACGGCGTTGATGGTCTTTTCGACGATGTTTCAAAAACGCAAGGCGCTTTTGTTTGCGGAGGACAGCTTTTATTTATTCAAGGGTCCCTTTACCCAAAGACAGATCTTGCTTTACGCCTCTTTGGCGACGCTGACCACTTCATTTTTATTTGGTCTTTTAACGGTGTTCGTGGTCGTGGCAATGAGCATGCAGAATGAGATTTCCTTTGGCTTCATGGGGATGCTGCTGCTCACTTCTATGCTTTCGGTCATGATCTGGGTGCAGTTCAATGATACGATCTATCTTTATAGCCTGGTATATCCAAAATATAAGCCGATCGTTCGCTGGATCGCGATCGTATTATTGGCTTTGACGGGGATCTTGCTGCTGTGGGAAGCCTATGTAAATGACTTTGCTATCATGGCGGCAGGCAAGGATTTCATCATGACAGACGCTTTCTACTTTTTCCCTGTATTCGGGCAGATGAAGCTGGCGCTCATCGCTTTTCTCAATCACGATCTGTCTGCTTTGGCGATCGGTTTAGGTGCGCTGGTGCTGCTTTATATTTTGACGCTGCTGCTGTTTATTCGCCGCAAGCCGGATTTTTATGAGTATGCGATGCTGGACAGCGAAGAGTTTTCGCAGTATTATAAGGCGATCCGCAGCGGCAAAAAGAGCAGTTTCGATATGAATGCGAAAAAGGTCAAGCAGGTCAAACACACTAGATTTTATCGAGGTGCCGGCGCCGTTTTCTCAAAAAATCTGCTGATGATGAAAAAGGGCAGATCGCTCTTGCGGGGACAAGAACTTTTGATCATTGCGATCTATTTTTTAATGGCGATCGTGCTGGATAACAGTTTTGAGATGTTTGCCTATATGCTGTATGTGTTTCTGTTTATTTTGCTTCAGGACTGCGATCTGTTAAAGGAATTAAAAAATTATCAGATCTATCTGATCCCGGATTCCGCCGGCAAGAAATTATTGTTTGCGATGCTGCCGAGCCTGATCAAGATTTCGCTGATCGCCTGTGTATCCATTTTGATCGGCGGTATCTACTTCGGCGTAACTGCGAAAGATATCTTATTAAACGCGATTCAGATGGAAGGCTATATCTTGGTATTTTTGTCAGCCAGCGCTTTGTCGGTAAGGATCTTGAAATCGCGGGCAACGGCAATCGTGGAGAATATGATTCGCATGATCATTTTGATCCTATGCGCGCTGCCGGGCATTTTCTTGACGTTTTTTATGTTGACGAAGTGGCATGTAACCGATGTATCGGCGTATGAAATGGTAACATACGGCTCACTGGCATTGAATTTTGTCCTGTCGCTGATCTTATTTTACTTCAGTAAAAATATGATGAACGGCTGTGATATACAAAGTGAATAAGGAGAACGACTATGATTGAAATAAAACATGTATCTAAAGTGTATGGAGGAACGCACAAGGCGGTCGATGATCTGTGCTTGGAAATTCCATCAGGAGAAATCATCGGCTTTATCGGACCAAACGGCGCCGGGAAAACGACGACGATCAAAATGATGACCGGCGTGCTGCAAATTGATGAAGGTGAAATTTACCTGAATGGCAAAAGTATCACTTCTGATACGCTGGAAGCGAAGAAACAGTTTGGCATCGTCCCGGATAACGCCGATATTTTCTTGCGTTTGAAGGGAATCGAATACTTGAATTTCATCGCCGATATTTATCAGATCGACAGTGCGCTGCGCAAGGAGCGAATCGAGCATTATGCCAAGATGCTGGAAATGGAAGCGGCGCTGAATGACAAGATCTTGAGCTATTCACACGGGATGCGCCAAAAGATCGTCATCATGGGCGTTTTGATCTGTGAACCGAGCATCTGGATCTTAGATGAACCGCTGACCGGCTTAGATCCGCAAAGCGCCTTTTCCTTAAAGGAGCTGATGCGGGAACACGCGCGGAAAGGAAATACCGTATTCTTCTCGACGCATGTGCTGGAAACGGCGGAGAAGCTCTGCGACAAAGTGGTCATCATCAATAAAGGAAAGGTTTTGTTTTACGGAACGCTCGACGCATTAAAAGCGCAGTATCAAAATTTCGACAGTCTGGAATCGATCTTCTTAGAGGTAGTGAGCCATGCGTGAGTTCTGGGTGTTAACGAAAACGCTGATCAAGACGAGCGGACAGTCCTTTAACGATGCGAAAAGCAAAAAGCTTTCGACGATCGCGCTCTATGCGTTGCTTGCGGTCTGCTTTTTGCCGATGCTGTATGTCTTGTATGATCTGTTTGTCTATATTTTTGAAACGGTAACACTGCTGCATCAGCAAAGTGCCGGTTTGGGGCTGGGCTTTTATTTAAGTTCTTTTGTGACCTTTATCTTTGCGATGTTTATGGTGCCGGGCATTTATTATTTCTCAAAGGATATTCAGACTTTATTATATCTGCCGATCAAGCCGCATCATATTTTGGCAAGCAAGTTTTCGGTCATGCTGGCATTTGAATATTTATTCTCATTGCTGGTGATCCTGCCGATGTATGTCGCTTATGTGCAGGAATTAGGCGCTTCTATCGGCTTCGTGGTGATCGGTGCGATCTGTTTTCTGTTATTGCCGATCGTGCCGCTGCTTTACGCTTCGCTCATCGTCATCCTGATGATGCGCTTTCTGCCGTTTGCGAAAAATAAAGATCGCTTCAATATGATCTTCGGTACGCTCGGTTTATTGGCAACGCTGGTGGTCGTATATTATTTTCAGTATTCTTCGATGAATACGTTAATGAGCGATACGAATTTCATCCTCGGCTTATTAACGGGCGACAGCCCTTTGGTCAATGTGTTCAGTGCGATCTTTCCGACGGTTGCGATGATGGCGAATGCGTTGGCTGATCAAGACTTTGTACAGCTAGGTCTGTTTGTAGCGGTCATCGTTGTGCTCATGGCTTTGTTTTTGGTACTAGGCAATCGCATTTATTTGAAATCGGCGGTAAACGTATCTGACAGCATGAGCACCGGCAAGAAATTGAGCCGTGCTTCCATGCGAAAACAAACGGTGAGAAAACCGGCGTTCTTTTCATATTTGAAAAAAGAACTGCGCCTGTTGATCCGCAATCCGATCTATTTTCAAAACTGTGTGCTGATCAGTTTTCTGATGCCGGTGTTATTTTTCGTCCCAGTGCTGATCGGCGGCGAGGATATGAATTTTATGGAAACATTAGCCGATTTGCGCTATTTCCTTGATCTTGCTTTTACCCGCTATCCAAATGAAAGCTATGCCTTTGTGATCTTAGGCGGCATCGGGCTTGGTTTCTTTATGAGCAATACGAATATGATCTCTGCGACAGCGATTTCACGAGAGGGCGCACATTATGATTTTATGAAGTATATTCCGCTTTCTTATATGACACAGGTTGCGGCGAAAGCGACTTCCGGCATCGTGATCTCACTTGCCGGCGGGTTATTGCTGGTGATCCCGGCGATCATCGGTTTACAAATGCCGCTGCTTGCTTCCGCACTATTATTGCTTACGTTTATCTTAGGCGATGTATATGGCAATTTCCTCGGCGTATTGGTCGATCTGCTGCATCCGAAATTAGTATGGGAACAGGAAGCCAGCGCCGTGAAACAGAATTTTACCGCTGCGATCATGATGCTGAGCGGATTTGCGTTTGGCGGCATCATCATCTTTTTAGGGATCCGGGTAGGACTGGAGCATGTGCTCGAACTGGCGATCGCATTGCTGGTGATCCTGCTTGTCACATCACCGCTTTTGTATCAGTTGGTAAAGAAGCAGACAAACCGTTTATTTGCAAAACTGTAAAAAAAGGCCGCTGTGAAAAGCGGCTTTTTACGATCATGTATGAAAAGCGCATCATGCGTTTTGCATGATCGGGATTTGCACGTTCCCATCCAGTAGGTCCTTTAGGGTAACGCTTTCCAAGTATGTATCAATGATCTGATCTAACTGCTGCCAAAGCGGCAGTGTCAAACAGTTTTCTTTATTGCTGCATGCAGTTTCCCCACAGCTCATGCAGGCAACCGGAGCCAGCGTCTTTTCCATCACCTTTAAGATCGAACCGATGCTGTATTCGCTAGGGTCTTTGCTTAAGCGGTAGCCGCCTTCTTTGCCGCGCATACTGTCAACGAGGTTTGCTTTATGCAGCATCGCAATGACCAGTTCTAAATATTTTAATGAAATCGCTTGTCTTTCCGATACCGATTTTAATGAGATATAGCCTTCTGTTTCATGCTGCGCCAGATCCAGCATGATACGCAGTGCATATCTGCCCTTTGTAGAAATCATCATATTGGTAAAACCTCCTTGTTTTTCTATTGTACAAAAAAGTGCGAAGATACGCAATATGCAATCTGCTCATTGTAAGCAGATATGTGCTTTAATAGAAATAAGAAAGAGAGAGGAGAGCAGTGATAAGGTGTTTGAATTGACGGGAGAAGAAATACTGTTTATAATTCCTATGTATTCAATAGGAATAGGAAGGTGTTATAAGATGAAGCAATATATTTATGCCGATCATGCCGCTACTACACCGATCAGTGAAAAAGCGAAGGAAGCGATGCTGGCGGCGATGGATCGTTATGGAAATCCCTCATCCTTTCATCGGGAAGGACAGCTGGCAAAAGAAGCGCTGGAGCAAGCAAGAAGCGAGATTGCCGATTGTCTGCATGCCAAACAGGAGGAGATTTACTTTACTTCCGGAGGCAGTGAAGCAGATAATCAGGCCATTCGTTCAGCGGCTTCCATCGGCGCTAGAAAAGGCAAGAAGCATATTATCACCAGTGCCTTTGAGCATCATGCGGTGTTGCATACACTAGACGCGCTGAAAAAAGAAGGCTTTTCGATTACTTATCTCGATGTGCATGAAAACGGCATCATTGATGTGTCAGAGCTGGAGCAGGCGATCAAAGAAGAAACCTGTCTGGTAACGATCATGTATGCGAACAATGAGATCGGCACTTTACAGCCGGTTGCGGAAATCGGGGCGATCTGTCGCCGTCATAAGGTTTTGTTTCACTGTGATGCGGTACAGGCAGTAGGACATATACCGGTCGATGTCATAAAAGATCAAGTGGACTATCTGGCGTTTTCCGCTCATAAATTTCAGGGGCCGAAAGGGATCGGCGGGCTGTATGTGCGAAAGGGCGCACCGCTCATTCCTTTGCTTTATGGCGGCGCACAGGAAAAAGGGCTGCGTGCGGGCACTGAAAATCTGCCTGCTATCATCGCAATGGCGGCGGCGCTGCGCGATGCGTGTGAACAGATGAGCGAACAGATGCGTAAAGTATCCGCATTACGCGATCAACTGATCGAAGGCTTGTCAGAAATTCCTCACAGCCGCTTAAACGGGGATCGCATACGGCGGGTACCGCAGACGATCAATTTCTGTTTTGAAGGAATCGAAGGGGAGTCTTTGTTGCTGTGGCTGGATCAAAAGGGCATTGCGGCATCTTCCGGTTCTGCGTGTACTTCCGGCTCGCTTGATCCTAGTCATGTCTTATTGGCGCTGGGGCTGCCGCATGAAGTGGCGCATGGATCGCTGCGTCTTTCGATCGGCATGGAATTACAAAAGGAACAGATCGACTATATCATCCATGCGGTAAAAGAAACCGTATCCTACCTGCGTAATATATCGCCGGTATGGGAAGCACTGGAAAAAGGAGAGAAAGCATATGTTATACAGTAATAAAGTAATGGATCATTTTACAAATCCCCGCAATTTAGGAAAAATGGAAGATGCGGACGGTATCGGAGAAGTGGGAAATGCGAAATGCGGCGATATCATGAAAATGTATATCAAAGTAGCAGATGGACGTATTACCGATGTGAAGTTTAATACCTTTGGCTGCGGTAGTGCGATTGCCACCAGTTCGATCGCGACCGAGATGATCAAAGGCAAGACACTGGAAGAAGCACTGACCTTGTCAAACAAGGCTGTTGTGGAGGCATTAGATGGCTTGCCGGCGGTAAAGATCCACTGTTCGGTCTTAGCGGAGCAGGCAATCAAGGCAGCAGTCAAAGATTATTATGATAAAAATCAGATTGCTTATGATGAAGCGATGTTCAAAACAGTAGGCTGTGCGCATGAGCATGGCTAAAACGGATGTAAGGGAAGGAGCGCCGGTGTTGACGTTCCTTTTTTATGTCCGATGAACGCCTTATATTGGCATCTAATTGGGGGAAAGTGTGAATCTTCAAAACTGATCGGCTTCTTGCATTTACGAAATAGGAAAAAATATTAAAAAATTAGCACTCAACACTTGACAGTGCTAAAAACGTGAGTATAATAGGAAGTGTAATCGGGGGATGCCCCGATGGAAGGAAATTCGTAAACGGCTGCGTAAAAACAACCGTGAGGATGTGAAAATGGAGGCGATACTATGAAATTCTTTCCAAGAACGAGCAGTTTATTTGATGACATGTTTGATGATATGTTCACTTCACCGTTTTTCAGCAATCGAAGCGATATGACGATGAAAACCGACATTACGGAAAAGGACGGCTACTACACGCTGGATATGGAATTGCCGGGATGCAAGAAAGAGGAAATTCATCTGGAACTCAGTGATGGCTATTTGAATGTGAGCGCATCCCACAATACCGGCAGCGATGAAAAAGACGATAAGGGCAATATCATCCGTCAGGAGCGTTACAGCGGCACTTTCTCACGCAGCTTCTATGTAGGTGAAAATGTGAAAGAAGAAGACGTGCGCGCAAGTTATGAAAACGGCGAATTAAAGATCACGTTCCCGAAGGAAAGCGCAAAGCTGCCGGAAAAGAAGAACATTATGATCGAATGATGATGGGCGAAGGCGATCAGTCTTCGCTTTTTATTTACTAAAATCAAAATATGGAATACGATATTTCGATAAATGTTTTTTGAGACCTTGCTATTGCTCATAAAGTGCGTTTAGAGTGATTACTTACTTATGCGGCGTTAGCTTTATGATGGATTGTCTTTTTTGCACCTAAATTTAAGATTAGTGTGATTGCTTGAATACTATTTTTACCGATATGCAGGCAAAAATCGATTGCCCTTATCTCTTTTATCCTATAAAAATGTACCATCTGATTTCCATGACGATACATAAAAACGAACTGGAAGAAAAATCATGGCTTGATTTTACCGGTCATGCAAAAAATCAAAATATTAGCACTCTGCTATTGACTGTGCTAAAAGTTGTGCTATAATACAGTTAGCAGTTAAAGTGTTAGAGTGCTAAAAAAGCAAAGGTGGTGTGACTATGAATTTTGAAATGATGTCAGAAGCGCTTCAGAAAGCGATCATGCGAGCGGTGGAGCTGGCGAAGGATTATCGCCATCCGACGATCGATACCCCGCATATGCTGAAAGCGTTATTTGAAAGTGAAACACTGTCGGGATTGTTTCAGCGTTTACAGATCGATCCAAACAAAGCTTTAACGATGATCGACGAAGAATTGAAGCGGATCGCTTCTTCTTCACAAAGCAATCCCAATTTTTCAAATGAGGCTTTGAAAAGCTTTGATCAGGCTGCGGCTTGGGCAAAAGAACAGGATGAAACGTATCTGAGCTGTGCTTCTGTTTGGATCGCGTTTCTGTTTAACCGCTCTTATTTGTCAAAGCAGCTGGTAAAAGCATTTCAGTTGGAGGAGAGTGCTTGTAAAAAGGCAGAATTAGAACGCAGAGGAGGGAAGAAGATGGATACACCGAATGCAGAAAACAACATTGAAGCGTTGCAGAAATACGGACGTGATCTGGTAGAGGACGTCAAGAACGGCAAGATCGACCCGGTCATCGGTCGTGATGATGAGATCCGTAGGGTCATTCAGATCTTAGCGCGTAAGACGAAGAACAATCCGGTATTGATCGGTGAACCGGGCGTTGGTAAAACAGCGATCGTGGAAGGCATTGCATGGCGTATCATGAAAGGTGATATTCCGGCATCTTTGCAGGACAAAAAGCTGATCGAATTGGACATGGGTTCACTCATTGCCGGTGCGAAATATCGCGGTGAGTTTGAGGAGCGCTTAAAGGCGATCTTGGAAGAGGTGAAGCAGGCGGAAGGCGGCATCATCTTATTTATTGATGAGATCCACAATTTGGTCGGTGCCGGGAAAACAGAAGGAAGCATGGACGCCGCTAACTTGTTGAAACCGATGCTGGCACGTGGCGAATTGCGCTGTATCGGCGCTACTACGTTCAATGAATATCGTAAGTACATTGAAAAGGATGCGGCATTAGAAAGACGTTTCCAAAAAGTACAGGTCGAAGAACCGACCGTAGAAGATACGATTTCGATCTTGCGTGGCTTAAAGGATCGCTTTGAATCGTATCATGGTGTCAAGATCTTAGATGAAGCGATCATTGCCAGCGCCGTCATGTCAAATCGTTATATTACCGATCGTTTCTTACCGGATAAGGCGATCGATCTGATTGATGAGGCCTGTGCGACACTGCGGGTGGAGATGGAATCGATGCCGCAGGAATTGGATGAACTCATGCGTAAGATCATGCAGTTAGAAATCGAAGAGACGGCTTTGAAGCAGGAAGATGATAAAAAAGTAATCGAACGCCGCGAACAGATCAAGGAAGAACTGGCACAGTTAAAAGCACAAAAGGATGCGCTCTATACGAAGTGGAATGATGAAAAAGCACAGTTGGAGGCATCTAAAGATGATAAAGTAAAACTGGAAAAAGCCAGATTAGATTTAGAGCAGGCGCAGAATGAAGCACGTTATGAAGATGCTGCACGTTTACAGTACGGCGTGATCCCGGAACTGGAGAAGCGCATCAAGCAGGTACAGGAGCAGGAAAAAGAAGATGCACTCATTCAGGAAACGGTCAATGAAGAATTGATTGCCAAGATCGTATCGAAATGGAGCGGTGTTGAGGTTTCCCGTCTGGTGGAAAGTGAAAGGGTCAAGCTGCTGCACTTGAAGGAAGCGCTGGAAAAGCGGGTCGTCGGACAGGATCAGGCGCTGGAGCTGGTAACTGATGCGATCCTAAGAAGCAAAGCACAGATTCAAGATGAAAACCGCCCGATCGGCTCATTCCTGTTTTTAGGACCGACCGGTGTTGGTAAGACCGAAGTGGCAAAAGCACTTGCCGAACAGCTGTTTGACAGTGAAGCGCATATCGTGCGGATCGATATGAGCGAATATATGGAAAAACACAGCGTTGCCCGTTTGATCGGAGCGCCTCCGGGCTATGTTGGTTATGAAGAAGGCGGGCAGTTGAGTGAAGCGGTACGGCGCAATCCTTATTCTATCATTCTCTTTGATGAAGTCGAAAAGGCACATCCGGATGTATTCAATGTCTTGTTGCAGATCCTAGATGATGGCAGAATTACCGATTCAAAGGGTGTAACCGTCGATTTTAAGAATACTTTGCTGATCATGACGAGCAATCTGGGCAGTGAGCATGCCTTTGATGAAGATCGTGAAGCCGGCTATATGGCAGCTGTGAAGCAGTATTTCAAGCCGGAGTTTGTGAACCGTATTGATGAGATCGTAATCTTCCATGCGTTAGATGACGATATGATGAAAAAGATCGCTCATAAATTCATGAATGAACTGGCACAAAGACTTGCCAAGAAGGATATTACGCTCAAGGTAAGCGATGCGGTGTTCGATATGATCGCAGAACAGGGAGTAGATGCGGTATATGGCGCAAGACCGATGAAACGCTATATCCAGCGCAATATTGAAACTGCGATTGCCCGTGAGATGATTGCGGGAGCAGCGATGAAAGATGATACGATCGAAGTCGATGTGAAGGATGGAGCGTATGATGTGCAGATCCGGCATGCTTCTTAAACTGAAAGAACTGGTTTCTTTCAGTTTTTTTTCGCATGTTTTTGGGATTGTGATATACTTAATAAAAAACATGAGGAGGAATGGCTATGGTCAAAACTTTTGAAGATCATTCGCTCATACAGGAAGCGGGCAGCTGGATCGCGGACAGTGCAGAGGTGATCGGTGATGTTACGCTGAAAAAAGATGCGAGCATCTGGTATCAAAGCGTTGTCAGAGGAGATTGCGGCAGCATTGTGATCGGTCCTTACAGCAATGTGCAGGATCACTGTACGCTCCATACTGATCTGCATTATGAGTTACGCATCGGCGAATCGGTAACGATCGGACATCGCTGTATCATTCATGGCTGTGTCATTGAAGATCACTGCATGATCGGCATGGGCGCTATCATTATGAACGGCGCTCATGTGGAGAAAAACTGTATCATCGGAGCTGGAGCAGTGGTATTGGAAGGCATGCGGATCCCTGCCAACAGCATTGCGGTCGGCAGTCCCGCAAAGGTAATCAAGACGCTCACGCCGAAGCAGCATGAACATATTTTATGGAATGCGGCGCATTATGTGAAATTGGCACATCGGCATCAGGAGGAAGCGTCATGTTAAAGGAACTGGTGGAACAATCTAAGCTGCGCCGGGTAAAAGCAGCACTTGAGGAGCATCGCATTCCCGCTGTGATCGTAAAAGATCAAAAAGAATTGTATGACTATTTGCGTACGGTTATCAAAAAAGAGATGCTGGTATGCCGTGGAGGCAGTGTAACACTGGATGAATTAGGACTGGTCGATCATTTCGATGAGATCCCGCTCATCAATCATAATGCAGCGCATTTAAGCACAGTGGAAAAAGAAGCATGTCGTCGCAAAGGCTTAGATGCGGATGTGTATCTCATGAGCTCCTCGGCCATTACGATGCAGGGAGAGATTTATAATATGGATGGCACCGGCAATCGTTTGGCAGCGTTGTTATACGGCCCGAAACAAGTGTATATCATCGCCGGCAAAAATAAGATCGTCGAGGATCTGGAAGAGGCGAAAACACGAATGAAAGAGATTTCCGCCGTGCAAAACTGCAAGCGGCTTCAGACGAATACCCCTTGTGTGAAAACCGGTGTCTGTATGGATTGTAAAAGCAGCGGCAGGATCTGCTGCGATGAGGTCATCATTCATTGGCAAATGCGAGCGGATCGGATCCATGTGATCTTGATCGATCAGGATCTGGGATATTGAAAAATGAATGGACTGGATCGATAAAACGAAGAAAGGCAGGGTGAAGGCAATGGCAGTTCAAAGGATCGGCATGCGCATCATCAAAAGTGCGCTTGCGGTGTTTCTTTGCCTGATGCTGAATTTATTTCGCAGCGGGGAAGGAATCGTATTTTATTCTTGTATAGCGGCGGTGCTGTGTATCCAAAAAGATGTTTCCAGCTCTACCACGGTCGCGTGCAATCGTTTGATCGGTACGCTGCATGGCGGTTTGATCGGATTGCTTGGATTATTGGTCATTCAAAATACCGCGATCAAGGAAATGGAGGTACTGCGCTATCTGTTTATATCGGTCATGATCGTCGTTGTGATCTATACGACCTTGCTGATCAAACAGGGGCAGGTTTCCTATTTTGCCTGTGTGGTATTTTTAAGCATTTGCGTTTCGCACGGCTTAGATGAAAATCCGTTTTTATTTGCATGGAACCGTATTTTGGATACTTGCATCGGGATCCTTGTCGCATTGTTTGTGAACCGTATGGCGCTGCCTTTTCATCGTGCGTCTAAGCGGCTTTATCTGTTCGATCTGGAAACGCTGTTAGATGAAAACAAGCAGCTGGATCGCTATGCGTTGATCAAGCTCAAGCATTTTCGTGAACGAGGCGGCGCACTGGCGTGCTATTGCAATGAACTGCCCCGTTTTGCAGCACTATCGCATTTACATTTTCCCACTGCGCATCCGATCATTTGTTTACATGGGGCTTTTGCGTATGATCAAATGCAGCGGCGCTATCTCTTTGGCAATCGCATCGCTGCCTGCGCAGTCCAAGAGATCTTGACGGTTCTTGATGCAGCGGACTGTTTTACGTTTTCTTTGAAGCAGGATCTGCTTTATGTGTCGTATGCGTTTCCAAGTGATGCATCGGCAATCTATATCAAGCAGCTGCATCATTTGCCTGATGTGGTTTTTGTGGAAGGGGAAGTGCGAGAGGCGCCGTTTCTTCTGGTGAAGATCGGCAGCAAAGAGGAACTGGAAGCCGCGCTGGTCAAACTTGATGCGCTTTTGTCAAAGCATCATGTAAGAGGTGTGATCGAACGCTGGGAGGATCGCTATGTTTTGGCGATCATGGATGAAAAAAGCACATTGAATTACTATGTGCACAAGTATTGTGAACAGATGCGCTATGAGGAAACGATTGCGTTTACGATGAATGGGGAGGGGCAAATTGACGCGCACCGCCATTATGTACGCAGGGAAGAACCGTTACGCACTTATCTGCGCCGACTGTTTCATGATGTGAGGAGAAGAAAATTGTAAGTGTTTTAGGTATCACATTTGGCGTAGCACTTAAATCATAGTATAATGATAGAGATTAGAAAGATGTATGAATCCACGTTTTTTTCATACAATAGGAGCAGGAGGTAACAAATGAAAGCAATCGAACTGATCGGGAACACACCGGTTGTGCAGATCCCGGATACAAATATTTATGTGAAACTGGAAAAGTATAACTTAGGCGGCAGTGTGAAAGACCGTGCCGTACTTTATATGCTGGAAGATGCGATCAAGAAAGGCTTGATCAAGGAAGATACGGTATTGATCGAAGCAAGCAGCGGCAATACCGGTATCGCTTTGGCGATGTTAGGAGCGCTGTATCAGATTCCGGTAACGATCGTGATGCCGGATTCGATGAGCGTAGAACGCAGACAGCTGATGCGTGCTTACGGTGCCGAGGTATTGCTGAGCGAAGGAGCGAAAGGAATGAGCGGAGCCGTTGCTTATATGGAGGAATTAAAAAAGCAGGATCCGCATTATCTTTCACTGGGGCAATTTGACAATGAAGCGAATGTCAAAGCGCATTATGAAACGACCGGGGTGGAGATCTTAAAGCAGGTGCCGAATCTTGATGTGTTTGTGGCATGTGCTGGAACAGGCGGCACTTTCAGCGGTGTGGCAAAGCGCTTAAAAGAGGAGAAACCGCAGGTGCGTACGATTATCGGCGAGCCAAGCGGCAGTGCGATCCTCAGCGGACATAAACCGGGAGGACATAAGATACAGGGAATCGGGGCAAACTTTGTTCCATCTATTTTGAAACGGGAATTGATCGATGACATCATGCTGATCGAGGATGAAGACGCAATCAAGGAAACCATTGCCTTTGTCAAGCAGACAGGGATATTGGTCGGTATTAGCAGCGGCGCGAATATCGCTTTGGCAAAACGCTTAGCAAAGTATGATCCAAAGCAGGTCATCGTTACGATCGCGCCGGATGGCGGGGAAAAGTATTTATCGGTGCTCCCTTTTGGGAAGTGATCTATGAAAACTGTGAGAAACATGATTTACAACATCAATCGAACGATGGAGCATGATCCGGCAGCGCATTCTAAACTGGAAGTGCTGCTGCTTTATCCGCATATCAAAGCGCTGTTGTTTTATCGGCTGAGCCATCGGCTTTATCGCTGGCATTTGTTTTTCTTGGCGCGCTTTTTCTCTAATATCGGCCGCTTCTGGACGAATATTGAGATTCATCCGGGGGCGCAGATCGGAAAAGGTTTGATCATTGATCATGGCACGGGTGTTGTGATCGGGGAAACGGCAGTGATCGGTGATGACTGCTTGATCTATCACGGGGTAACGCTTGGCGGAACAGGAAAAGAGCACTGCAAGCGGCATCCTACTTTATTAAATGGAGTCATGTGTGGAACCGGTGCGAAAATACTGGGGAATGTAACGATCGGCAACCATGTCAAGGTCGGCGCCAATGCGGTCGTAACCTGTGATGTGCCGGACGATCATACCGTGGTCGGGATCAACCGCATCATCAAAAAAACGAAGTGAAATAAACGGTTTGCGTAATAGGACAAAATGGTTTGTAGGAAGGCGGCATGGCGTTTTGCGATGCCGTTTTGCTTTGCGCGTGATCCAGGGTGATCTTTTGCATATGATTTGTATCATGATAGTTTGGAAGCAGAGGATCAGTAAAACCGCCTTTTTCGTTAAGCCAACCTTTGCCATTTTTGAAAAATGCGTTATACTATAAAGCATATTAGGAAGAAAGGGGATAATGCCTATGTGTGCAAAGGAACTGATCCTGCCAAAGCATTATGAAAATAAATTGGATTTTACTACTACGGAAATCGCCATTAAGTATGTAAAGGACCTGTTTGAAAAACGCTTGGCGCATCATTTGAATCTGATGCGTGTATCCGCGCCGCTTTATGTACTTGCGGACAGTGGCTTGAATGATGACCTGAATGGTGTAGAGCGGCCTGTATGCTTCGATATGAAGGAACTGGGAAAGGAAGTTACCATCGTTCACTCATTGGCGAAATGGAAGCGGATGGCGCTTGCACGTTATCGTTTTACATGCGGCAAAGGGATCTATACCGATATGAATGCGATCAGGCGTGATGAACAGTTGGATAATCTGCATTCCACTTATGTCGATCAATGGGACTGGGAAAAGATCATCGATCCAAGCGAACGAAATGTGGAAACCCTGCGTTATTGTGTGATGCAGGTCATGAAGGCGTTAAAGGAAACCGAAAAAGAATTGTCGATCGTATTTGAGAATTTAGAGCCTTTTATCAAAGAGGAGGTCTATTTTATCACGACGCAGGAATTGTTGGAGCGTTATCCGGATAAAACACCGAAGCAGCGGGAATATGAGATCGTCAAAGAACATCGCACGGTGTTTTTGATGCAGATCGGCGATCGGCTGAGCGATGGCAGTGTGCATGATGGCAGAGCGCCGGATTATGATGACTGGTCGTTAAACGGCGATATTTTGATTTATTATCCGCTGCTGGATTGTGTGGTGGAGATTTCTTCGATGGGGATTCGTGTGAATGAGGAGGTCCTGTTAGAGCAGCTGCAAAAGGCCGGCTGCATGGAACGCGCACAGCTGCCTTTCCATCAGCAGCTGCTGCATCATGAACTGCCGCAGACGATCGGGGGCGGTATTGGACAGAGCCGGATCTGTATGCTGCTGCTAAATAAGGCGCACATCGGAGAAGTGCAGGTATCGCTTTGGGATGAGGAAACGCTGGCGCTTTGTAAGCAGCATCGGATCCATTTGTTGTAGGAAAATAGATTGCACTAAAGATGATCGATCAGATCATCTTTTTTTCATAGCACTATAAAAGAAGATGTGTAATTTAATTCATATTTTAACAGTAGGTTTTGATTGACATGTCAGTTAGGTTGTGCTAACCTATACATTAGTTTTAACTAACTGGAGAGTGAAAAGATGATCAACCGAAGATTGATAAAAGAGGCAGGGGATTCCCTGCGCTATGTAAAGTATCATGTGGGATGTCAGTGGATCATGCTCGTGATGAATGTGGGCATGATGGGGATCTTCGCATGGATGCTGGAGCGATTATATAAAAGAGAACTGACAGCAGCAGCGCTTGCCATCAGTGTTTTGGTGTTTGGCGTATTGCTTTTGGTACGCTATTTCGGCAATGTTTTGCTGATGAAATACAGTGAACTGGCTGCCAGGGATGTGAAAGAAAAACTGCGCATCAAGATCATGGAGAAGCTGTTTCGCTTAGGCAGCGCTTATCATGAAAAGGTTGCGACCAGTGAAATCGTACAGGTGAGCGTAGAAGGCATTACTCAGCTGGAAACGTATTTTGGCATGTATCTGCCGCAGTTTTTTTACAGTATGCTGGCGCCGCTTACTTTATTTGGCGCATTGGCCTTTTTATCATGGCAGGCAGCGCTGGTATTGCTGATTTGTGTACCGCTCATTCCGTTGTCGATCGTTGTCGTACAAAAGCTGGCAAAGCGGCTTTTAGCCAAATACTGGGGACAATACACGACGATGGGCGATCATTTTCTGGAAAACCTGCAGGGAATGACGACCTTGAAGATCTATGAGGCAGATGCACGAAAGCAGCAGCAGATGAAAGAAGAGGCGGAAACTTTTCGCAGGGTAACGATGCGGGTACTGATCATGCAGCTTAATTCCATTACGATCATGGATATCGTGGCGTTTGGCGGAGCGGCGATCGGCATGTTGTGCGCGCTGTATCAGTACCAAAGCGGACAGCTTTCGATCAGTGCGGCGATCTTATTCTTTCTGGTATCGGCCGAGTTTTTTCTGCCGATGCGCACGCTTGGCTCTTATTTCCATATTGCGATGAACGGCATGGCAGCGTCAGATCGCATGTTTGCCCTGTTAGATCTGCAAGAAGGAGAAGATGGAGAGCAGGATATCGTGGAAGCAAAGGAATTGGTAGTGGAGCATGTTTCCTTTGCTTATGAGAAAGAAGTGCCGATCTTAGAAGATGTATCGCTGGTGTTACAAAAAGGCAAAAGCGTGGCGGTCGTTGGCGAGAGCGGCAGTGGGAAAAGTACGATTGCCTCTTTGCTTATGGGCAAGCGCAGCGCTGATCAGGGCTTGATCAAACTGAATGATATCCCATTGGCAAAGATCAAACAGGCAGCATTTTACCGACAGGTTACCCTGGTGTCACACAACAGCTATCTGTTTGCGGGAAGTGTACGGGAAAACCTGCTGGCGGCCGATCCTGATGCCGATGATGCAAAGCTGTGGGAAGTGTTAAAACAGGTGGATCTGGATGCTTTTATCCGATCACAGGGCGGTTTGTCGTTTGTACTGCGGGAAAAGGGAGGCAATCTCTCCGGCGGGCAGTGTCAGCGTCTTGCCTTGGCCAGAGCGCTGTTGCATAACAGCAGCATTTACCTGTTTGATGAAGCGACTTCTAATATTGATGTGGAAAGTGAAACCATTATCAATGAACAGATCAAGGCATTGTCGAAGCAAAAAACGACCTTGATCATTTCTCACCGTCTGGCAAATGTGCAGGAATGTGATGTGATCCATGTGTTGGAAAAAGGGCGGATCAAAGAAAGCGGCACGCATGAAGAATTATTAGCCAAAGCGGGATTATATGCCAAGATGTGGCATACCCAGCAGTATTTAGAGAAAGGAGCGTATCTCGATGAAGCGAAGCAATGTTAAGATCATGCGCGGATTATTGCGGTTTATGAATGGAATGTACGGTTATATGAGCTTAGCGATCCTGCTAGGTGTGATCGGTTTTCTCTGTTCGATCCTTTTAACGCTGTGGGCGTCGATGATGCTGCTGACACTGCTTGGTTTTTCCTTCTCCCTTAGCTTTACGACATGCAGCGTGCTGCTTTTGGTGATGGCATTTGTGCGCGGATTCTTGCGCTATGGGGAACAGGCATGCAATCACTATATCGCTTTCCATCTGTTGGCACAAATACGAGAACAAGTGTTTGCGGCCCTTCGCAAGCTTTGTCCGGCGAAGCTGGAAGGGAAAGGAAAAGGTGATCTGATCGCAGTGATCACGGCAGATATCGAGCTGTTAGAAGTATTTTATGCGCATACCCTTTCACCGATCGCCATTGCTTTCTTTGTTTCTTTGGTATTGGTCATCCTCTTTTACCAGTTTCATCCGCTGTTTGCCTTATGGGCGCTTGCTTCCTATGTCATCGTCGGTATCGTTTTGCCGATGTGGATCTCAAAAATGACGAAAGACATCGGCATGCGGCAGCGGCAGGCAAGCGGGGCGCTTTCTTCTTTTGTGCTGGATCGTTTGAGAGGGCTGCAGGAAGTGCTGCAGTATCAGCAGCAACAGCCTTTGCTATGGACATTGAAGGAGCGTTTTGTTGAGCTGAACGCCTTAGATGAGCAATTCAAAAAAGCAAGCGGCAAAGCGATGGGCATGACGAATGTCTGCATCATGACGCTTTCTATGGGTATCTTTGTGCTCGGTGCTTTTCTGTATGAGCAGCAGATCATTTCTTTTGCACAGGTGCTGCTTGCCTTTATCCTGCTGTTTTCTTCCTTTGGCCCGGTAGTCGCTTTGGCGAATCTGGGAACGACGCTTCAGCAGACCTTCGCAGCGGGCGAGCGGGTCTTATCGCTGTTAGAGGAAACGCCGCAGGTAGAAGAAGTACACGCCGGCAAGTGGGTCAGCGGCAGCGAGATGCAGGTCGATCACATTTGTTTTGCTTATGAAGAGGAAATGATCTTAAAGGATGTATCGCTGCAAGTTCCTTTCGGTAAAACGATTGGACTATATGGACGCAGCGGATGCGGGAAATCGACGCTGTTAAAGCTGCTGATGCGTTTTTGGGATGTCGAACAGGGCAAGATCCTATTAGGCGATGTCGATGTAAAAAAGATCAATACCAAGGCACTGCGTCAAAAACAATCCTATATGACGCAGGAAACGCATTTGTTTCATGATACGCTGTTTGAAAACATCCGCATTGCCAAAGCAGATGCAACCGCTGAAGAAGTGATCGCCGCCTGCAAAAAAGCACATATCCATGAACATATCTGTTCTTTGCCAAAGGGCTATGATACGATGGCAAGCGAACTGGGTGATTCTTTATCCGGCGGAGAAAAACAGCGGATCGGTTTAGCAAGAGCATTTTTACATGATGCGCCGCTTTTGTTTCTGGATGAACCGACCAGCAACTTAGACAGTCTGAATGAAGCAAAGATCTTACTTGCCTTAGCACAGGATGAACAAAAGCGCAGCGTTGTATTAGTATCACATCGTGCTTCTACGATGAAGCTGGCCGATACGATCATCAACGTAGAAAAAGGCTGGAAGCCATGCGAGCAGTAAGCAAAAAAAGGGCAAAAGAAAAAAAGGTGGTCGCCCAGATGATCCGTATTTACTGTAACGATCACCACCGGGAAAAGGGCTTGTGTGAGGATTGTGAAGAACTGCTTGCTTATGCGCATCGGCGCATCGATCTTTGTCCTTTTATGGAAAGCAAGACTTTTTGTTCAAACTGCCGGGTCCACTGCTATGAGAAAACAAAGCGGGAACAGATCAAAGCCATCATGCGTTACAGCGGTCCGCGGATGCTGCTTCACCACCCGCTGATGGCAGTGCACCACGTGATTTCCTCAATACAAGAAAAAAGAAGATTGGAGCGAGAAAAATGAAGTATATTTATCTGATGGTCGGCTGTATCAGCTTTGCCCTTGGAACGGCAGGGGCGTTTCTGCCGATCTTGCCGACAGTGCCATTCTATCTATTGGCGATGTTTTGCTTTTCTAAAAGCAGCGAACGCCTGCGTCAAAAACTGGAAAACAGTGCGCTTTATCAGAAATATGTCAAAGCGGCAGTGAAGGGGAAAGGCATGAGCAGACGCACGAAGATCAAAGCGATGGCGACCGTTACCCTTTTGATGAGCATCGGTTTTGTCATGATGCACCAGGTATTGCTTGCGCAGATCGTGCTGGTGCTGATCTATGTTGCCCATGCATATTTTATCTTGTGGCGGGTACGCACGATCCAAGAATAATGCTACGCAGTCGAAGGACTGCTTTTTTTTATAAGATAAAAACATCTGCCGTTTAGACAGACGTCAGTGTGTTTGCTTCAAATAAGCGTCGTTTAATGCTTGTATCGCTTCCTTGCTTGGATCGATGTAAATGGTTTGATAACTGCTTAATGCGACCAGACCGTTTTTTGCTCCTTTGATCCGCTTTAAGGTCCTGATCTTCGTATAGTTGATCGGTACGCTGGAAGAATAGCGCCCCTTGGAATACCATGCCGCTAACAGCGCCGCGCTGCGCAGCAGTGATTCGCTCAGTGTTTCACACTTGATGACGACATGGGCGCCATGCAGATCTTTGGCATGCAGCCAGTAATCTTCTTTATGGGCGAGCGTCCATGTCAGGTATTCGTTTTGCAGATTGTTTTTGCCGACATAGATCGTGCCGTCTTCACATACATACGTGTCAAAATGAGGAACGCTTGCTTTTTTGCGACGGCGGATCTGCTGCTTCTTTTGTGGGAGATAGCCCAGTGCTGCCAGTTCACTGCGAATTTCCTCAGCATCTTCGATCGTTGCCTGTGAAAGTTGCAGCTCGATCCTTTCAAAATAGCGGATCTCTTTTTCGCAGAGGGCGATCTGTTCCTCTACGATGCTTTGCGCACGCTTGTGCTTGTGATATTTTTGATAGTATTTATTCGCATTGCCCTTGGCATCCAGCTTCGGATCCAGTGGGATCCTGATTGGTTCGCCGGTTTCAAAGGAAGGCAACTGCACCTGATCCCCGCGCCTAATTTGATGCTGATAGGAAAAAAGCAGGTCGCCGTAGATGCGGTACTGATCACAATCCAGCGCCTCTTTACGGGTTTCCTCCAGCTTCGGCAGTTTTTGCCGGTTTTTATGCAATTCTTTTTTTACCAGTCGAAACAGATCGCCTGCCTGCTGCTTGATCCGTACTTTTTCTTCCTGATCATGATAGAGCAGATCAAGGCCTTTCATGATCGGATACGCGTAAGCCGGCTTCTGTAAATGGGTCAAAGGAATGACATGGAAAAAAGTTTGTTCCTCAATATCGGTGAAATAAAGCTGATCGCTTTTTTTGATCTCTGATAGGATGCTGCCAAAATCCTGTTTGTTTTGCATACGATATTCCACCTCGCTTGCGAGAAGCGGAGAAAAGCCGGAAAACTGTTTGACCAAAGAACGCTGAACGTCGATCTGCGTCGCCTGAAACGGATCGCTTTTTTCCTTTTGCTTTTCCACCGGTACAAACAATGCCTGCGGCAGGATCAGTCGTTTGCTGTTTTCAAAAGGGGGAATGCGCTTTAAGGCGTCGATGATCTTGCCGTCTTCATCGACCAAGATCAGATTCGCGTATTTTCCCATCAGTTCGATCATGAGCGTGATGCTGCGCCGATCGCCCAATTCATTATGCGTTTCCACCTGCATTTTCAAGATGCGATCCAGTCCCTCCTGCTCACAGGATAAAATGATGCCGCCGTCAATATGCTTGCGCAGCACCATTAAAAAATTATTGGGGATCTCTAAAGTCGTATAAGATAATTGCGTCAGGTTGATGCGGTTATATACACTGTGCGCCGAGATCAGCAGCCGTCTGTTTTGATGATTGCTGCGGAGCGTAAATAAAAACTCACAGTCCGAGAGCTGCTGGATCTTATTGATCTTAGCCGGCAGCATGCTTTTTAACTGCTGATTGATCTGATGCAGGATCACACCGTCTAATGCCATAAAAACACCTCATTTCAGGGCAATATTATAGCACAGGATAGTGGATTCGCACAATTTTCAATCACAAATGAAACAATTTCATCAAGATGGGCTTCAATTAGGAAAACGAATATGGGAATATTTATGAAAAAACTTTTGACAAGCATGATAGGGAACGGTAAAATAATTAAAAAAGCGGGGTGCAATATGATGAAGAAAGGATTACTGATCGTACTTTCCGGTCCCAGCGGTGTCGGCAAGGGAACCGTCAGACAGTATTTTATGCAAAATGAGGAATTGAACCTTGTATATTCCACTTCTATGACAACGCGTCAGCCAAGAGCAGGAGAAGTAGAGGGAATCGATTATTTCTTTACTGACAAGGCGCATTTTGAACAGGCGATCGAAAACGGCGAACTGCTGGAATGGGCAGAGTTTGTCGGCAATTACTACGGCACGCCGCTAAAGGAAGTAGAGCGTTTGCGCGAAGCGGGGAAAAATGTGATCCTGGAAATTGAAGTACAGGGCTGCACACAGGTCAAGGAGAAATGTCCGGATGCCGTTACGATCTTTATGATTCCGCCGAGCATGGAAGAACTGGAAAACCGTATCCGCGGCAGACGCAGTGAACCGGAGGAGATCATTCAACAGCGTTTGGCAAAGGCCCAGCGGGAAATGAAGATGGTGAAAGACTATAAATATGTCGTATGCAATGACGATCCGCAGTTAGCTGCCGATGTGATCGCTTTGATCATCAAACGCAATATGTAAAGACGATTCACTTCGTCTTTTTTTGTTTTACAGGCAGAAAAAAGGCATATCATAACGATATGCCGGTTATCCCTTTTTGTTTCATACGCATCCAGTTTTAATTAGCTGAATCTCCTTCGATAGTGAGAACGCGCTGCTTCCATGATCCAATGATAACGCTCTTCTAATACGCTTTTATAAAACTGTTTGCGTATTTGCGAAACATCGGGAAGGGAATCGATCAATGCATGGATCATATGAAAATCCACACGTTCCATAAACTTCAATAACGCTTTCGTACAGCCCGCATAGGCATGAGAAGCGATGAATGACGCATAGTTGATGTCTTTGCCCCGGTGGGTCATCACCGAATGGGTAGATAAGACATACAGCTTCATCTGCAATGGGGAAGCAAGCAGCTCCTCGATCTGTGCTTCACTGAGATTGAAATCCATAGAAGAAGCACAGTCATAGATCGGCGCCGGCTTCACTTCATCGGTGCGGCTGTTTTTTAAGATGCCCCAGTTTTCATTGTAACGATCGACATTGCCAAAGAACGCGTCTAAGATGAACTGATCCCAGAAATATTCTTCTAAAATGTGCGGTTCGATCAGCGATTGGTGCTTTAAGGCAGTCAAAATATCGTCAATATCCACACTTTTGCCTGAATACTTGCAGTCATTGACCGCATTCTTGATATGGCTGAATTCTTCTAATTCATACTCATCATCGGTAAAATCCTTGCAGGCAACCGCTACTTTGGCGCCATATGTGCCTAAGATCGTTTCCTGTACGTCATAGCCTAAGGCATGTATGATCATGCAGCACAGATGCTCGGCATAGATCTGATTGATGTATTGATCCTGATTGGCAGAGCGGTTGAAGACAGTCCTTGGCGTTTTTACCATATACAATGTATCGTTATAGATAATTGCATTTTTCGGCAGTGAGCCGCCGTACGCTTTCCATACGCTTTGACATTTTGTAAAATCCATAACTCATTCCTCCTGTTATCATAAAAACGATTGACTGTCTGTCGATTGGCTTTCTACCAATATACTATATAGGATACACAAAAATGAGCGGGCAATCAAGGAAAAATGTAAAATTTGCATCTTTTTTTGAAAGAAATGTGCAAATTATTTGAAAGTGTTTGATGTAGAGCGGTTTTCGTTTGGTTTACTTGCGCCGGGAATTTTAGTATAATAAGCGATGGAAAGCGAGCGTGAAGAGATGAAACTGGCACATGTCTATCTGGAATATCAGACGTTATCCTTAAATCATACCTTTACTTATGACTGCCAAGATCTGCCGGTGGAAAGAGGGATGCGGGTCAAGGTGCCTTTTGGGAATCGTTTGAGCGTCGGTTTTGTCGATCACGTGGAAGAAGTGGAACGCTATGAAGGGCGCTATCAGCTAAAGGCGGTCTATGAAGTGCTGGATGAGAAACCGCTTATTAACGAGGAATTGTTCGCTTTGGCAAAGCAGATGTCTTATCACTATGTCGCACCGATGATTTCCTGTTTTCAGGCGATGCTGCCAAGTAAGATCAAGCCGCGTTCGCATAAGGACAAGGTCGTATTTGAAACATGGATCGAATACGTGATGCACAAGCGCAATCCGACCAAACGGCAGTTGGAAGTGCTGGATGAAATGAAAGTATTGCAGTCTATCTCAAAGCGGGAATTTTTGATGTTATATAAAAGTGTGGGCACCAGACTGATCAAGGAAGGCTGCTTTCGGGAGCTGCTGTGTGAAAAGGAAGCGCTGCTGCAGGGAGAACGGCTGGATGTCAAAAAAAAGCTGAGCGCCGCGCAGGAAAAGGCGTTTGCGGAAATCAAAGCGGCGAAGCAGGATGTGGTCTTGCTGCATGGCATGACGGGCAGCGGCAAGACGGAACTGTATCTGCAGTTGGCACAGGAAGTGGTAGAAGCGGGGGAAACGGTTTTAGTGCTGGTACCAGAGATCGCTTTGACTCCGCAGATGGTCAAGCGGGTCACGATGCGTTTTGGTGCGGATGTGGCGATCTATCATTCAGGGCTGTCTCCTCAGCAGAAATATGAACAGTATCAGCTGGTGGCAAAGGGGCGCGTACATATCGTGGTCGGTACCAGAAGCGCGGTTTTCATGCCGTTTGCGAAGCTGGGATTGATCGTTATGGATGAAGAACATGATAATAGTTATAAGCAAGATCAATCGCCGCGTTACCATTGTCGGGATGTGGCGCTGTGGCGTGGGCGCTATCATCACTGCAAAGTGCTTTTGGGCAGTGCGACGCCTTCTTTGGAATCGTATGCGCGTGCTTATAAGCAGGTGTATGGCTTGGTAAGCTTAAAAGAGCGGATCAACAAGCAAATGCCAAAGATCGATCTGGTCGATATGAAAGGCAGTATGCGAAAGGGCGCTCATCATTTGATCGCACCGGCGCTGAAAGAAGCGATCGAACAGTGTGTCATGCGCAAGGAACAGGTCATTTTGCTTCTGAATCGGCGCGGGCATACACCGATCTTGCGCTGTGGGGAGTGCGGGGAAGTCCTGCATTGTCCGCACTGTGACAGTGCGATGGCGTATCATAAGCAAAAGCAGGTCTTAAAATGCCATATTTGCGATACGACGACGGCTGTGCCGACAGCTTGCCCAAACTGTCATGCGACACAGAGCTTTGAATACATCGGCTATGGCACCCAGCGCATGGAAGAAGCGCTGTTATCTTTACTGCCGGGCATTCGCGTGCTGCGGATGGATCGAGATACGACCACGCAAAAAGACGCGCATGAGCGTTTGTTGGAACAGTTTGAAAATCAGGAATACGATATTTTATTAGGCACGCAGATGATCGCCAAGGGACTGGATTTTGAAAATGTAACGCTGGTCGGCATCCTGAATGCGGATGCGGGCTTGGCAAGAAGCGATTATGCCTGTGTGGAGGAAACCTTTGATCTGCTTTATCAGGCATGTGGTCGCAGCGGCCGCGGGGCCAAGGCGGGTCGGGTGATGATGCAGGTGTTTGATACGGAGCATTATGCGGTGCGCTGTGCGATGCTGCAGGATTATGAACAGTTTTTCTATCATGAGATGCGCTATCGTCATTTAGCCGGTTATCCGCCTTATCGCTATTTGAGCAGCGTGGTGCTGCATCATGCCCAAAGCGATGTGGCGCGTGAGGAGAGTGAACGGCTGCTGGCACAGTTTCAGGGCCGAAAGGATATTTTGTTTTTAGGAGTGAGCGAATTGGGAAAACGGATGGATCGTTTTCGTTTTCGGATCTTGATGAAGAGCAAGGATCAGGATCGCATGATTCAGCTGTTGCATGAGATGTATGCGTATCATGCTTCCGCAAAGATGCGTACAAAGATCGAATTAGACAGTGAAACGGTGGGATCGTAAATGAAGAGAAAAGGAATTTTTGCGGCTTATGGAGCTGCGCTTGCTCTGCTTGCGCTTGCCAGCGTCTATGATTTGTTTCTTTCTGCGCGGCTTTATGCACCAAACTGTCTATTCGCATGGATCCTTGAGCATTATGCGTCGGTGGCCGCCTATGGCTGCTATGCTTTTATGATGGCGGTACTGGCTAAGGGCAGGCATCGTTTCTTCCTGCTTGGGGTCTTTGGTTTTGGCGCGCTTTGCGTGCACTCCTTTTTTGGCATTTATGGTCTTAGGTCATGGCTGTTAGGGATTGCTTTCTATGGTATACTGGTGTTTTTCGCTTTATACAGTGCGCATCAAATGAGCCAGGCAAGGTGTGAAGCGTGGTGTAAATGGATCCTTTTTTATGCGAAGCTGATGTTGGTTAGCTATGGGATCGTGCTGCTCATAAAGCTTGGCTGGCAGCGGGTGCGTTTTCGTCAGATCGATGCGCAGCATCCTTTTCAATGCTGGTGGCTGCCGCAGCTTGCGGGAATGGCGTATGCGTCCTTTCCCAGCGCCCATACCGCGCTCACATCCTCGCTGCTGGCATGCTTCATCAAAGATGTATGGAAAAAGCGCCGCATTTCGATCGGCAAGGCGATAACGGTGTTTGGGGCGATCGCTTTGATGGGACTTAGCAGGATCATCATGGGCGCGCATTATTTAAGTGATGTATGCGTTGCTTTTTTGATCAGTTTCAGCGTCTATGTATGGCTGGAGCGAAAGGAAAAGCGCAAATACGGTATATGGGAAAGCAGGTGGAAGCATGGACGTTAGAGAAATTGCTTGGCAGGTATTGAATCAGGTTTGTCTGGAAAAGGAGTATGCGAATCTCGCTTTGCGCAAAGTGAAGTTACAGGGAACGGATATGGCGTTTGTGACGCAGGTGGTCTATGGCACGTTACAGCATTATCGCTATGTTCGTTATTTATGGGAAGGCTTGGTAAAAAGCAAACCAAAGGGCAAGATCGCGGTGCTATTGGATATGAGCGTGTACCAGCTGATGTTTTTGCATACGCCGGCTTATGCGATCATCCATGAAGCGGTCGATCTTGCTAAACAGGTGTATCAAGGGCGCTATGCGAAGCTTGTCAATGCGCTGCTGCATCAGGTAGAGCTATCCCCGCGCGCACTGCCGCAAGAAGAAACGGCGCGTTTGGCGATCGAAACCTCCCATCCCGACTGGCTGTTGGCGATGTGGAAAGCCCAGTATGGAGCGGAAATCATGAAACAGATCGCTTATCATGATATTGCTGAAGGCAAGACCTGGATCCGCTGCAATACCTTGGTCAACAGCTTAGAAGAACTGGAAGCGGCAATGCCCGGACGACTGGAAAAAGCACCGTTGCCACAGGCTTATGCATATTTAGGCAAGCAGTTGTTGCAGGAACCATGCTTTAGAAACGGCGGCTTTGCGATCGGCGATCTTTCCAGTCAGATGGTCGCCGGCTACCTTGATCCCAAACCACATGAAACCATTTTGGATGTGTGCAGCGCGCCGGGCGGGAAAGCCTGTCATATGGCGGCGCTTATGGAAAATAAAGGCAAGATCATCGCCTGCGATCTGCATGCGCATCGGGTAAAGCTCATTGAGGAAGGAGCAAAACGCCTGCATGTTTCTATCATTGAAACCAAGGTCTTAGATGCCTTACAAGCACAGACGTACTTTTCTCATACATCGTTTGACCGCATCTTATGTGATGTGCCATGCAGCGGTTATGGTGTTTTGCAGGGGAAAAGCGATATTAAATATCATATGCAAAGCAGCGATATGGACGCGATCATCAAGACACAGGAAGCGATACTGGAAAGCGTCTGGCCGTTAGTAAAGGTGCATGGCGTCTTGGTGTATTCGACCTGCACGCTCAATAAGAAAGAAAACGAGAAGCAGATCGCGGCTTTTTTAAGCCGTCATCCGCAGTTTCAATTAGAAAAAGAGCAGACGATCTTTCCTTTTATCTATAACAGCGACGGTTTTTATATGGCAAAGCTGTGCCGCATCGCATAAGTATTACCTCGATCCGAAAAAGTTCTGTGGGCGCAAAAGCAGGACTTTTTTATTTTTACGGCTTCGCTATCCCTATTTTGTGTGAGTTGTGGTAAAATATCTAAAGGTGATGCTATGCAAAGTTTATATGACTTTAATTATGAACAGTTAGGCGAATATGCCCTTGCACAGGGCTGGAAGAAATATCGCGGACATCAGCTGTTTCAGTGGATGTACCGCAAACGGATCAAAGACATCGACGAGATGAGCGATCAGAAAAAAGAGATCCGCACCTTTTTGAAAGAACGGTTTTGTTTATCGCCGCTGACCTTAAAAGACAAGCAAGTGTCGAAAGACGGCACGACGAAATATTTGTTCGAGCTGGCCGATGGATCGTTAGTGGAAAGCGTTTTGATGCTGTATGATTACGGCCGCAGCATTTGTGTTACTTCACAGGTCGGCTGCAATATGGGCTGTGCCTTTTGCGCCAGCGGCCTGTTAAAGAAAAAGCGGGATCTCAGCAGCGGGGAAATGGTGGCACAGGTCATGTATGTGCAGCAAGATCTCGATGCGCTGCAGGAACGGCTCTCGCATATCGTCGTCATGGGGACCGGGGAACCCTTTGACAACTATGATAACGTCATGAATTTCTTGGCAACGGTCAATGATGATCGGGGACTGGCGATCGGTGCAAGACACATTACGATTTCCACATGCGGCGTCGTGTCGAAGATCTATGCCTTTGCCAAAGCGCATACACAGTATAATCTGGCGATCTCTCTGCATGCGCCAAACGATGCACTGAGAGATACGCTCATGCCGATCAATCGGGCATATCCTTTGAACGAACTGATGAAAGCGGTGCGCTGCTATGGGGAAGAAAACAATCGGCGGCTGACATTTGAGTATATTTTATTAAAGGGGGTCAATGATCAGCCTCAGCATGCCAAACAGCTGGCAGAACTGTTAAAGGGCGTCCATGCCTATGTCAATCTGATTCCTTACAATGCGGTGGATGAGCATGGCTATCAGGGAGTGAGCCGCAATGAAGCGATGCGCTTTTACGACGCTTTGATGAAAATGGGCGTGCGCTGTACCATCCGCAAAGAGCATGGCGGCGATATTGATGCGGCATGCGGACAGCTGCGGGCAAAACATATGAAAGTACAAGGAGTGAAGCAATGAAAGCTTATGGAGCAAGCGATATCGGATTAAAACGGGAACAAAATGAAGATCACATTTACTATGCCTATAATGAAGCGCATTATTTTTTAGGTTTGGTGTGCGATGGGATCGGCGGACAAAATGCGGGCGATGTTGCCAGCAAGATCGCTGTCGATATTTTCAAACATGCGTTTCAGCATGCCGATGCGCTGCATGATGATGAAAGTGTAAGAAAATGGCTGAAAAAGCAGATTCAGACAGCCAATGACGAGATCTTTGCGATCGCTTCCGGAAGCTATGAATACAAAGGGATGGGAACGACGATCTCCGGGGTGCTGATCACCTCTAAGGAATCCGCTTATCTGTTTAATGCGGGTGATTCACGGGTCTATGGTCTGTATGATCAGCTGGTCTTGCTAAGCGAGGATCACTCCTTTGTCAATGATTTGATCAAGCGCGGAGAGATCAGCGAGGAAGATGCACTCACGCATCCGAAACGCAATATGCTTACAAATGCGCTGGGGATCTGGGACGATGTGAAAATGGATCTGAACCGTATCAATCCCGCTTATCGGGCACTGATGATCACCAGTGATGGTGTGCATGACTATGTGCCTTTGGCGATCATGCAGGATGTGGTGGCAGATGGCCGTTTGGGAACGAAGGAAAAAGTAGAGCGGCTGATCGCTTTGGCGAATCGGGCGGGCGGTTATGACAACAGCAGCGTCGTATTGGTGGAGAAAGAGGTGCCTTATGAATAAAATGTTGGCACAGCGTTATATGATCGTATCCGCCCTTGGGGAAGGCGGCATGGCAGATGTTTATTTGGGCATCGATACGATCTTGAACCGGGAAGTGGCGATCAAGATCTTGCGTGGCGAACTGGCCAATGATCCGATCACGCTGCTGCGTTTTCAGCGGGAAGCCGGTGCCGCCAGCAAACTCAGCCATCCCAATGTCGTAGAAGTGTACGATGTGGGAGAAAGCGAGGGGCGCCATTACATCGTCATGGAATATGTGAGAGGTAGGACCTTGAAGCAGCTGATCTCACAAAGAGGCGCACTGCATAAAGAAGAAGCGGTCGAAATCATGAAGCAGCTGGTTTCCGCAATCAGCGCGGCGCATGAAAACAACATCATACATCGTGATATCAAACCGCAAAATGTATTGGTAAAAGATGATGGAACTGTGAAGATCACCGACTTCGGCATCGCTTTGGCAAATGATGCGGTACAGCTGACATCCAGTGATTCGGTACTTGGCAGTGCGCATTATCTTGCACCGGAAACGACCCGCGGCGAACCGGCGACCAATCAGATCGACATTTATGCGCTGGGAATCGTCTTTTATGAACTGTTATGCGGCGATGTGCCTTTTCATGGAGAGAATCCGGTGCAGATCGCGATGAAGCATCTGCATGAAGAAATGCCGAGCATCAAGGAATTTAATCCGACACTGCCGCAGTCGATCGAAAATATTATTATCAAGGCGACTGCCAAAAATAAAGCAATGCGTTATAAAAGTGCGAAAAGCATGTTGGCAGATCTGGAGAAATGCCTGCTTCCGCAGTATCAAAATGTGGCAAAGCTGACTTTCGATCAGCCAAGCACCGAACCGACGCGGGTCATGAATGCGGAAAAAGAACGCGTGCGGGAAGTGGAACAAAGTGAGGATGACGGCCATAAAAAGAAAACGATCATCGCTGTGCTGGTATTTCTTTTATCCGCGATCGCCCTTTTGGCGGTGCTGTATTTCGGCGGCATTCTCGATTCGATCTTACCGGCCAAGATGATCACGGTCGTTGATGTGAGCAATCAACAGAAAGATGATGCGATCACACGTTTGGAAAAAGCCGGTTTTGTCATCGGCAAGATCGACTATGAATTAAGCGAGGATATTGAAAAGGGCTATGTGATCGAAACATCGCCCGCAGCCGAAAAAGAAGCCAAAAAAGGATCCAGCGTGGATCTGGTCGTATCGAAAGGACTTTATTATATTGCCAAGAATTATGCCGGGGAATCGATCGATGCGGTAAAAGCGGAATTAGAAGAAGCGGGCGTAAGCGTCAAGATCGTTATCAACCAAGTGCCTTCCGCAAAACCAAAGGGCACAATATTGAAACAGAGCGGCTGGGAAAAAGGCGATCGGATCGATCCGGAGAAGGGCGGCACTTTGGCGTTTGAGGTGGCGGATTATCCACAGTTTACCATTGATGCGTCTTTGAAAGGAATGCCGATCGAAGAAGCGGCGGAAAAATTGCGTGCACAGGGCGCCAAGGTCATTACTTCGCGTAAATCGACATTGGAGCTCAGTGAAGAGGAATTAGCGGCGATCGAAACCGGAGTCGTAGTAGAAAGCGATCCGGCGATCGGTACGCTTTATACGCAGGATGAAAGCAGTGTCATCACGCTGTTTTACTACTAGTGAAGCAAAAGCACGCATAAAGTGAGGTAAGCATGGAAAAAGGTAGAATTATCAAGATCATCTCGCATCAGTATCAGGTATTGGTCGATGGAGAACTGCTGGAATGTGTGGCAATGGGGAAACTGCGCAAGGACAAGGCGCCGGTCGTCGGCGATCTGGTGCTGGTGGAACGCTTTGGCGATCAAAATGGGATCCAGCAGATCCTGCCGCGGCAAAATGAGCTGGTGCGCCCGCGCATTGCCAATGTCGATCAGGCGATCATCGTGATGTCAGCGTGTGATCCGCAGTTTTCGACGGCCTTGGTCGATCGGCTGATCTTTTTGATCTGTTATGCCAAGATCAAACCGATCATCTGTGTCAGCAAAATGGACCTCGTCGATGCAAATGATCCGGTGCATGCGGCGCTTTTGGATTATCGAAACAGCGGCTATGAAGTATTTGAAACCGGGCTTGATCGAAGCGATGAAGCATTAAAGCAGATGTTGAAAGGAAAGATCAGCGTATTGACGGGACAAAGCGGCGCCGGGAAAAGTTCTCTGATCAATCGTCTGGATGCCAATTTCGAGCTAAAGACCCAGCAGATCTCAAAGGCGCTGGGACGAGGCAAGCATACGACGCGGCACTGTGAACTGATGGCTGTGAGCGGTGGCTGGGTAGCGGATACGCCGGGTTTTTCTTCTCTTGATTTTACGCACGTGGAAATCGACAAGCTGGCGGCTGCCATTCCCGATTTTCAAGAAATGCTGGGGAACTGTCGCTTTCAGGACTGCCGGCATTTGAAAGAACCGGATTGTGCGATTCAAAACGCGGTGAAAGAAGGACGCATTTCCCAAACCCGTTATGCGCACTATCGAGAGATCTGTGAATGGATCTTAAATCAGAAAGTAAAATATCGCTAAGGAGGAAAACTATGACAAAAACCATTGTAGCACCTTCGATCTTATCGCTTGATTATGCGAATGTGAGCGAGCAGTTGAAGCAGTTAAATGAAAGCAAGGCAGAGTGGATGCACTTTGATGTGATGGATGGTCATTTCGTGCCGAACCTGACCTTTGGACCTGATCTGTTGAAGGGCTTTAAGAAATGTACGGATATGGTGATGGATGTGCATATCATGGTAGAAGATCCCGCTTTCTTTTCCGATGTGTTTCTGAAAGCCGGCGCGGATATTCTGACCTTTCATTATGAGGCATGCAAAGATGAAGAAGAAGTGCGCATGATCTGCGAAAAGATCCATGCCCGGCATGCCAAGGCCGGGGTCAGCGTAAAGCCGGGCACGCCGATCAGCGTATTGGATCCGCTGCTGGATGTGATCGACGTCGTGTTGATCATGTCCGTAGAGCCGGGATTCGGCGGTCAGTCGTTCATGGAAGACATGTTGGATAAAGTACGCTATATCAAAAAACAGATCGCAGAGCAAAACCGTTCGACTTTGATCGAGATTGACGGCGGCATCAATGCCGATACCGCAAAACTGGCGAAAGCCGCCGGTGTCGATGTGCTGGTGGCAGGCAGTTATGTTTTCCGAAATGACATTAAAGCGGCGGTAGAAAGTCTTTTATGAAGCCGGTACGCTTAGTTGCCGGGCGAAGTGAAGCGCTTGGTTATGATGCGCGCTTTGATTACATCGGCGTAGACAAAGGCGCATGGTACTGTCTGTGCAGCGGTATTCCGATGATCTGTGCCATCGGCGATTTTGATTCCATCAGCAAAGAACAGTTAATAAAATTGCAAAGCGCTACGGAAGTGATCTGTTTGCCAAAGCGAAAAAACGAAACAGACAGTGAGGCTGCCATCGCTTTAGCCAAAGACCGCGGTTATGAACAGATCTATTTATACGGCGGCCTAGGCGGCAGGATGGATCATACGCTTGCCAATCTTTACTTGATGTTATATCGCGATCATACACTGGTCTTGGAAGATGCGCATCATGAGATCCGTATGGCGAAGGCCGGCGCTTATTCACTGCAAAAACGCTTTCGCTATTTGTCGCTGCTGGCTTTGGAGGACAGTGTGATCACCATAAGCGGTGTGGCTTATCCGCTTGCCCATCGCACGATTACGACCAAGGACATTTTTACGGTTTCCAATGAAATCATAGGAGAAGCGCTCCTTACGGTAGAAAAGGGCAGTGTGCTGCTCATACAGTGTGAAGATGAAAAAAACGGCATTGAATCATATTAAGTGATCCGATACCGTTTTTCTTTCTACTTTATCAAATACATAAAGAAAAAAACAGGTTTCCCTGTTTTATTAGATACTGCTCTTTTTCAGCGTTTTCAAAGCACGAGCTGAGATACGGATTGTCTGAGGTTTTCCGTCAACCATTACTTTCACTTTCTGTAAGTTTACATTCCATTTACGGCGTGTAGCACGCATGGAATGAGAGCGTTTATTTCCTGATAAAGGACCTTTTCCTGTTACTGCACAAACTCTTGACATATAGTTACCTCCTTCCGTAAGTAATTGACTTAATCGCCCATATATAATAGCATCTAATATATGAAAAAGCAAGATAATTTTTCTAAAAATATTTCAGCTGAGAAAATGGGTGCTTTTTAGTATTTTCAAAAGGCAAAGCAGTAGTAAAATTTCCCATATTCTTTTATCTATACAAAATTTACTTTCTATTATATAATTATGATGTATTTTTATGCAAAGGAAGTGGATCAATGAAAAAAGGATGGGCATTATTATCAATATTATGTTTACTTTTCGTTGGCTTCAATGATATAAAAGCACAGAGCGACAAGAGCGAGGATAACGGTGCATCAGATGATAAAATAGATGAATTGTTTACGCAGTCTGAGGAATATCAGGAAATGAAAGAACTGATCGATGAATACAGCGGCGTATCACAGTTATATGATGCGGACGGCAATGAAGTGGAAGAAGTCCCGCTTCCCAAAAGCAGAATGCGGCGTTCTGTTGCCCGTGCAGCCAGTGATTACAGTGTGCCTTATGGAATCGTAGATTTCTATTCTAATCGTACAGGTAATTATATTGAATACATTGATGAAGCAACCGGGCTGGTAGGATATCTCGGCGGTACTAATTCCGGCGCTTATTTAGGGAAAGATGCGCAGGGGCGGATCCGTTTTAAGATGTCCGGTGTGGTCGGTGCGATTCTTCCGGCCTATGAAAGTCAGGTAGCGGTATATGGTGATGTCAATCATTTATATACTTCGTTTTATCGAGTGGAAAGCGGAAAGCTGTGGCATTATATCAATTATAATAATGCGCAGAATCTTTATTATAAAAAAATGGTGGGATATGCGCAGGATGTGCCTTATTTAACGGCTAATGTCAATTATTTCAGTTATGACGGTCATTATTTTTATCAAAATGAGCACCAGATGTATGATGATTATAAAGCAAATACATACGCATATCCGAATGCGGTTAATGCGGGCAAGCCTTACTATAACTATTTTCAGTATTTAACGCATCGTGCTTCTTCTAATTACAGCGCGCAGGAATTTGATGCTTATACAAATGATATCGTTGGATCGGCGGCTTCCCAAATGAAAGGACTAGGCACTTATTATGTGAGCTATGGACAGACATACGGTGTCAATGCCTTGATGGCTTATGCGGTATCATGCAATGAAAGTGCATATGGAAAAAGTGAGATCGCAATGACAAAAAACAATTTGTTCGGACATTCGGCATATGACAGTTCGCCTAGCGCTTCTGCGAATAAGTATCCTAATCCGCAATATAGTATTTATGTGCACATGCACAGTTTCATTTCCCGCGGCTATTTAGATCCGGGTGATTATCGTTATAACGGCGGTCATTTAGGCGATAAGGCGAGCGGTGTCGGACTGAAATATGCTTCTGATCCTTGGTGGGGTGAAACCGCCGCGGCGATCATGTATGCGGTCGATGAATACAACGGTAAAAAAGACTATAAAGTCTATACCGTCGGCATAAAGGAAAACAGCGATAACGTGAATATCCGCAAGGAGCCAAACACCAGTTCCACGGTGCTGTATCGTACAGGGAAGAACGTAAGTTATCCGTTTGTCATATTAGACAGTGTAAAAGGCGAAACGGTAAACGGCTCTGATGTATGGTATAAAATACAGACAGATCCGAACTTAAATGCTTCTCGTACCGGTTTTGATACGGTGGATAATAACTATAATCCTGATGGTGATTATGATAAGGATAACAGTTATGCGTACATTCATTCCAGTTATGTCAAGATCGTCAGCGAGGGGAATGGGCAGATCATAACACCTTCTCCTAGTTATCTGAAAGGCGATGTGAATGGGGACGGCTATGTTAGTTCCAAAGACTATAATGCCATTAAAAATCATATTACCGGATATAAAACATTGACCGGAGATGCTTTAATAAGAGGCGATGTGAATGGGGATGGCTATATTAGTTCCAAAGACTATAATGCCATTAAAAATCATATTACCGGATATAAGCCATTGTTTTAGAGAAATGAGGACAGTATAAATGAAAAAACGACTTAATAAAATCTTCGCTTTATTTTTAGTATTTTGTTTTTCGTCTGGCATAATGGTGCTGGCAGCGGAATTAGGAAGAATACCGGCATCGGCAAATGTCAGTTCCGTAAGTCCAAACGGTACTTTTACAGTAACGGTAAACCTGAATGGCGGCAGTGGAACGGTATATTTTGCGGGATCTAATGCGACCGTTTCTAGTTCATCTGTATTTTGTGAACAGGTTTGTTCGGTTACGGCAACAGCAGGATCAAGCGGTACGGCTTCTGTAACGGTTTCGCCGGGACAGGTAGGGACACAGAATGAAACAACGGATAAAGATGATAATGTATATACTGCTTCTACAACAGTAAGTGTATCCATTATCAACACTTCCGGCGGCAATACGACTTATGTACCGTCTTCACCGAGTGATTCGCAGCAAAGTGTGAACTCGCATAAGGGAGATGAAGCAAAATCATCTGACAATTTATTGTCCAGTCTGAGCTTGTCAAAAGGAACATTGAGTCCTGCCTTTGATCCGGAAGTAACCGAATACAATGTGAATCTGAAAGCAGGTTCTACTGCTACAAGTGTATCGGCACAGGCAAAGGATACAAAGGCTTCGATTGAGGGAACAGGCGAAAAGACGCTTGTAGAAGGCGATAATCTCGTTGAGGTAAAGGTTACGGCGGAAAACGGCGACGTACGGACTTATAAAATCAATATTTATGTAGAGGAAAAGAATTTGACGCAGATCAAGTTCGATAAAATGAATTACGGTATCGTAACCAAGGTAGATCGCTTGGAAGCACCTGCCGGATTTGAGAAAACGACGCTTGCGGTCAATGGAAAAGATGTACCGGCATGGAAAAATGCGGATATGAAGCTTACGCTTCTGTATCTGCGTAATGAGGATGGAAACAAAGATTTTTATATTTACGATGAAAAAGAAGGAACGGTCGTTTCTTTGTATAAGCCGATTCAGATTGCGGGAAAGGATTATATTCAGCTAAGCATCGTAAGAAGCGCACAAGAGCGCAGCGGCATGAAGTACAATGCGAAGATCAAGATCGGCGATTTAACGATCGACGGTTGGGAATATGAGGATAAGGCATATGAAAACTATGTGCTGCTTTATCTGATGAATAAAGAGGGCAAGGCAAATTACTATCTGTATGAAAAAAGTGAAGGCACATTACAGATTGCAGCGGATATGGCGGCAGTATCACAGAGTGCGTACGATGAATTAAAAGGTTCCATGTCCTCCATGAACATGTATATGATTGCCGGTATTGCTGGAACAGCGGTGTTTGCGGTACTTTCCGGGGTTGGCTTTTATTTGAATGCGATCAATAAAAAAAGATATTTGGCACATCGCCGAGAACTTTATCAGATGAAAGATCAGGATGAATAAGCATGGGGTAAGCGCTCATGCTTTCTTTCATATCGCAAGGTAATAAAAATGTATGGAAATTGTGTTTTTTTCAGAATGAAATTATGTTATTATAATATAGAGACTTGATTGACAGTAAGGGGGTTATACCTTTGAAGCAACTCAAACAGATTTATGCGGCTTTGGAAATTGCCTCGCATGAGATTCGCTTGGTTGTAGGCGAGTTTCATGAATCACGCTTTAACGTGCTGCGGGTTGAACGTACACGATGCAGCGGTGTGGCGCATAAAGAAATCGTCGATGAACAGGCGGTCGTAGCTGCGATTATTAAATTGATTACAAAGAGCTCCCATGCTCTGGGATATAAAATCGAACGGGTTTTAGTAGCGATTCCGGCGATTGGTGTGGAGCGAGCCGCGAAGCGTGTCAGTGTTCCTTTAGAGGAAGGCAGCAAGCGGGTTCGTCTTTCCCATATTCAGATGGGCATCAATGAAGCGGTCAGCTATAAACCCGGTGATGATGTGGAATTGGTAAATATCGGCTGTATCAAATACATCACCAATGGCATTACAAGCAGAAAGATGCCGATCGGCGAAATTTGCGATGTATTGACGATGAATGTCGATTTGCTTTATGCAAAGAAAGAGATCGTTTATGCGTATGCACGCTGTGTGGAGAAGGCGGGCTTGGAAATCATGGATATCTGCCTTGACGCTTATGCAATGGCAGAGGAAGCGGCGGTATTTGAACAAACTGTCGATAAATATGTCATACAAGTGGACCTTGACCGACAAGATACAACACTTTCTTTGTTTACGCATGGTAAACTGGTAAGCTGTGAGGTGTTGGACAGCGGATATGGGAAATGGTTAACGGATCTGAAAGAAGCGTTTGGCTTTCCCAGCGATGTCGGCTTTCGTTTATTGAAAAACAATCTGACTTTCGCAAAGGATATGGAAGAGGATGCGGTCATCTATCTTTGGAACGAGGAGAAAGTAACCAAACAGCTTACGATGAAGCAATTATATGATTGTGTGAAAGATGACGTGGACGCGTGGATCAATGCCGTCAATGAAGCCTGTGCACCGATCGTGGAAACAGGTGATGGACGTTATCTGATGTGCGGTGAAGGAATGGAGATTCAAGGCTTAGCGGAGCGAATGGGTGATTTTAATGCTTTGGCTAAAGTGTATGTGCCGCAGATTATAGGCGCAAGGGATTGTTCGCTTGCGGTTTGTTTGGGTCTTTTTTATAACTGGAAAGAGCAGTTGGAAATCAGAAGCGATGATCGTATCTGTGCGGACATTCGCGATATTACAAACGGAACACAGATTGGAAAAAGAAGAGCGACAGATGATGAAGGCAGTTTTACGAAACGGCTGAAAAGCATGCTGCTGAGCGAAAAGTAAGAGAGGAAGAAAAATATGGAATTTGATCAGGTAGCAAATATTAAGGTATTCGGAATTGGCGGGGGCGGCTGTAATGCCGTAAACCGCATGGTGAATGAAGGCGTACAGGGCGTAACCTTTTATGCCTGCAATACGGATCTTTCCGCTTTGAATAAATCGCCGGTGGAAAATAAGATCATCTTGGGCAGGGAAATCACCAAAGGGCTTGGTGCCGGTGCGAATCCGGAAGTAGGACGCCGTGCGGCACAGGAAAGTGAAAACGAGATCCGCGAAGCGATCAAAGGCAGCGATATGGTGTTTTTGACAGCCGGATTAGGTGGTGGAACCGGTACCGGTGCGATTCCGCTGTTTGCGAAGATTGCCAAGGAAGAAGGCGCTTTGACGGTGGGAATCGTTACCAAGCCGTTTACTTTTGAAGGCAAAAAGCGTATGAATGCGGCGATGAGCGGTTTAGAAGAACTGAAAGAGTACGTAGATTCTTTGATCATCGTATCCAATAACAATCTGCTTGAAGTATTGGGCAGAAAACCGCTGGTAGAAGCGTTTCAGGCAGCAGACAATGTATTGCGTCAGGGCGTGCAGACGATTACCGACCTGATTGCGGTGCCGGCGCTGATCAATCTGGATTTTGCGGATGTGAAAACGATCATGGAAAATCAGGGAAGCGCTTTGATCGGTATCGGTATGGCTGATGGCGAAGATAAGGCGCGCATGGCTGCGGAACGGGCGATCCAATCACCGCTTTTGGAAACGCAGATTTCCGGGGCGAAAAATGCGATCGTGAATATTACCGGTGGTGAAAGCATTACGTTATTTGATGCGGAGGATGCGATGGCGTTTATTCGTGAAGCAGCCGGCAATGACATTGATGCGATCTATGGTGTTGCCATCAATGAAAATCTGGGTGATTCCATTATCGTTACGGTAATTGCGACCGGTTTTGAGGAAAAAGAGGAAAAAGCAGAGAAAACGGAACTGTTCCATCGTCCAAGAACGGTTGAGGAGAAGGTTTCGGTTTATGAGAATACGGCAGTGGCGGAAGATGATGAGGACGATGCGCAGGGTGGCATTCCTACGTTCTTCAGACATCGTTAATTCATGAAACTTTGTTATGTGCCTGCTTCTTTGTTTCAGGAGGATATGCACGCGTTTGAAATGCGGATGCGCTTGGTGCGGCTTTGCCGGCGGCAGTGTGTCGAATGTGTCTGTATCAGCGGTGATCAAGCTGATCGTACCCTGCTGGCTGCCTTTCGTGATGAAATAAAGGAGTGGAATGCGGTTTGTTATGTGGCGGATAAAGAAGCGCTGCAAGCTGCCGATGTCATCGTGACACCGTTTCAGTTATGGACAGCTTGGCATGTGTATGATGCGCAGGCAGGCTGTGCTTACTTGATCGATACGGATGCAAAACAGCATGAGCTGATCTATCTGTTTGTCGGTACGAGTCCTTTGACATATATGATCACGACGATCAAAGATGAGTTAGAGCATATGATCGTTGATCTGGCCGATGAAAAAGGGGGAAATAAGAAAAAGAATTGGCATTAGGAAGAAAGTGAACGGCTTTCTTCTTTTTTTGTGCAAGCTGTGTCGAGCGTGGTCTTGTTTTGATGGATCGTTCATGCAAAGAGATGGATCGTCATAAATTGATTAGCAGGAGGAAGCGGTATGGATAAAATGAAAAATACTTATGAAGTGCTGCGGGAATGCAAGGTCAATGTCGCAACGGGATTAAGTGCGTATGAAGCGGCGAAACGGCTTCGTCAAAACGGGACAAATGAATTGGAAAGCAAGAAAAAGCCGACTATGGTGCAGTTGTTCATCGAACAATTGTTAGAACCGATGGTATTGATCCTGCTTGCGGCAGCGGTATTATCTTTGTTTATGAAAGAGTATTTAGATGTAGCGATGATCGTGGCAGTGGTGATCGTGAATGCGCTGATCGGCGTCATACAGGAATATAAAGCAGAACAGGCGATGGAGGCTCTGCAGGAGCTCACAAGACCGAAAGCTTTTGTAAAGCGGGATGGCTTGATCCATGAGGTAGAAGCGCGAGAACTGGTGGTCGGCGATATTGTGTTATTAGAGGCGGGAAATCGTGTCCCTGCGGATTTAAGACTGATCGAAAGCCGTAATCTGAAAGTGGAAGAAAGCCTATTGACTGGAGAAAGTGAAGCGGTGGAGAAATCACATGAATGGTATTGTGAAAAGCCGGTGGAACTGCAAGAACAGAAAAATATGGTGTTTATGTCTACCTTTGTTACGTATGGAAGCGCACTTGGCGTGGTAGTGGCGTGTGGCATGGACAGTGAAGTCGGCAAAGTGGCGGCGATCTTGCGTGATACCAAAGAAGAAAAGACACCTTTGCAGAAGCGTTTGGCACAGTTATCAAAACTGCTTGGCATCGGTGCTTTGGCAATCTGTTTGTTGATGTTTCTTGTCGGTGTGTTGCGAAAAGCGGAATTGTTAGATATGCTGATGCTTTCGATCTCTTTGGCGGTAGCGGCGATCCCGGAGGGCTTGCCGGCAGTGGTAACGATCGTATTGGCGTTAGGAATGCAGCGGATGTCGCGGCATCATGCCATCGTGCGGAAACTGCACGCTGTGGAAACGCTTGGTTCCGTCAGCGTCATCTGTTCGGATAAGACCGGCACACTTACCCAAAATCAGATGCGGGTAGAAGAAACTTATTGTGCTTCGGCATTTGGAAGCACCAGCACTCATCTTTTACTGGGACTGGCGCTTTGCAATGAAGTACATATACAGGATGAACAGTTGATCGGTGAGCCGACTGAAACAGCGCTGGTGGAATATGCGCGATCCAAAGGCTATGACAAACGATCTCTTTCTAAAATGTATACGCTTGTCGATACGATTGCGTTTGACTCTGCTCGCAAGATGATGACAAGTGTCTATCGTCATCAGGGAGAGATCATTTCCTTTACCAAAGGTGCGGTCGAACAGATCTTAAAGCGCTGTACGCATATTGAGAAAGAAAATGGGATCGTATCACTTCAGGAAATGGATCGCAAACAGATCATGCAGGCGATGGAAACTATGGGGAAACAAGCCTATCGCACCATTGCGGTGGCAATGAAGAAGGACGGGCAGATGCCGGAGCAGCATATGATCTTTATCGGATTGGTCGCTATGATCGATCCACCGCGAAAAGAAGCGAAAGAGGCGATCGCACTTTGTCATAAAGCCGGTATTTCCGTACGTATGATTACCGGTGATCATCCCCTTACCGCGTTGGCAATCGCCCGTAAGTTAAAGATTGCGGAAAAGGAAGAAGAGGTATGCAGCGGCAGTATGCTCGATGAAATGGATGATGCGGCGTTTGCACAGCAGATCAATCGCTTCCGGGTGTTTGCCAGAGTAACCCCGGCGCATAAAGTGCGCATCGTAGAACAGTTGCAGAAGCGTGGTGAAGTCGTGGCGATGAGCGGTGATGGGGTCAATGACGCTCCTTCGGTAAAAAAGGCCGATATCGGCATTGCGATGGGAAAGGGCAGTGATGTCTGCAAACAGGCAAGCGATCTGATCCTGAGCGATGATAATTTTTCTTTGATCGTAAGGGCGGTGGAAGAAGGACGTACCATCTACGCCAATATCCGTAAAGCGGTGCTTTATTTACTGAGCTGTAATTTAGGCGAGATCATGGCATTGTTCTTATCGGTATTGCTTATGCCAAGAGGAACAGCGGTTTTATGTGCGATCCAGATCTTATGGGTCAATATGGTAACCGATGCGCTGCCGGCGCTTGCTTTGGGGGTCGATCCGTTAGATCGCTTCGTGATGGAAGAGGCGCCTCGTCATCCAAAGGAAAGTTTGTTCGCACATGGAGGGGGACTGTTTACGGTATTAAACGGCATGCTGATCGGCACGATGACGCTGGTGGCATTTCGCTATGGCATGAATCGCAGTCTTTTATGTGCACAGACGATGGCATTTATGGTGCTTTCGATCTCACAGTTGTTTCATGCGATGAACCTCACTTCCTTTACCCATTCCATCTGGGAAGTAGGGATCGCCAAAAACCGCTGGCTGCTGCTTACCGTATGCTTCGGCATTGCCTTGCAGGTCTGTACAGTGTTGATTCCAGCGCTGCGCATGCTGTTAAAGACAGTGCTGTTAGAGATGAATGAATGGATCGTCGTCATGCTTGCTTCTTTACTAGTGATCGCTGTGAATGAAATCAGTAAATGGGCTGCACGTTAAAGCAAAACAGTGCTATAATGAAAGAAACAGCAGGGAGGATGATACGATGTTGAATTTTTTATATGATATTCCGACCAAGGTTTATTTCGGCGAAGGCGAGATCAAACATCTTGGCGAGGCGCTAAAGGAGTATGGTAAACGGGTCTTGCTCGTATATGGCGGCGGCAGCATCAAACGTACCGGTATTTATGACAGGGTTACGGCATGTTTGAAAGAAGCCGGCTTGTTTTGGGCAGAATGCGGTGGTGTTGAACCGAATCCTCGTATCGAAACGGTGCGGCGAGGGATCGCGTTATGTAAAAAAGAGCAGATCGATGTGGTGCTGGCAGTTGGCGGCGGCAGCTCGATCGACTGTGCGAAGGTCATCGCAGCCGGGGCAAATAGTGCATATGACGCTTGGGAACTGGTTAAGGATAAGACGAAGATAGAAAGCGTGCTTCCGGTGATCGCCGTCTTGACTTTAGCGGCAACCGGCAGTGAAATGGATGCCGGCGCGGTCATTTCCAATCCGGAAACAATGGAAAAGCTGGGGGTGGCGAATCCCGGCATGGCGCCGAAATATGCGTTTATGGATCCTACCTATACGTACAGCGTATCCCCGTTTCAGACCGCTGCCGGTACGGCGGACATCATGAGTCATACGATCGAATCTTATTTTCAGAAAGAAACGGGCAATGATCTGACTGATACGTTTGCGGAAGGCATCTTAAAGACCTGTGTGAAATATGGACCGATTGCCGTTGCCGAGCCTAAAAATTATACGGCGCGTGCCAATTTGATGTGGGCCGGATCATGGGCGATCAACAATCTGTTGAAATATGGAAAAGGAAACGGTTGGAGCTGTCATCCGATGGAGCATGAATTAAGCGCCTATTATGATATGACACATGGTCTTGGTTTAGCGATCTTGACCCCGCACTGGATGCGCTATATCTTAAGTGAAGAAACCTTAGACCGCTTTGTTTCATTTGGGGTCGAGGTGTTTGGCATCGACCGCACGCTGCCGAAGATGGAAATTGCCCATCGCGGCATTGATGCGCTGGCGGCTTTCTTCCGTTCTTTAGGACTTGTTTCTACCTTAAAAGAAGCAGGGGTCGGTGAAGAACATTTGGAAGCGATGGCGGAGCATGCGGCCAAGCTGATGAAAAATCCATATGTGGCGTTAAGCAGGGAAGATATCTTAAAGATTTATCAGGCGGCATTATAAGGGCGTGGAAACATGCCCTTTTTGTTTCATCTGCTTTTCTTTTTTGATTGTGAGAAAGGCAAAAATGCGCTATACTTTCCATAAGAAAAGAGGAACGGCGATGAAATGGAAACGGGTTTATGTGGAAATTACCAATCAATGTAATCTGCACTGCGATTTTTGTATTCACAACCAAAGAGAACCGCGCTTTATGAGCGTCGCAGAGTTTGCGCATGTGATACAGGAAGTGCGTCCCTATTGTGAATATGTTTATCTGCATGTACTGGGAGAACCGCTGATGCATCCACATCTGGAAGCGCTGTTAAAAATCTGCAAAGAACAGCAAATGCAGGTCATGCTTACGACCAACGGCACCCTGCTTGCCAAACGTCTGACTTTGCTTCAAAAATATCCGCCTAGACAGATCAGTATCTCGCTGCACAGTTTCCCGCATCAGGAAGCTGCTTTGGCTTATCTTCAGGAAGTGATGCAGGCGGCGGATGTTTTGGCAAAAACCAGTTACATATCGTATCGTTTTTGGAATTTGCGTGAACAGCAGATGGATCGCGCTTCCTATCAGATGTGGGAAGTGCTGGCCAAGCATTATCACCTTGATCCAACTGACTATGGGAAAAGGCGTATCGTACTTGGCAAACAGATCTTTTTAAGCTTAGAAGAACAGTTTACATGGCCTTCCTTACAGGCGCCGTTTGTTTCCGCAAAAGGGCGCTGTCTGGGCGGGGAAATGATGATCGCTGTGCTGTGTGATGGCAGCGTGGTGCCATGTTGCCTAGACAGCAATGGCGATATCAGCTTCGGCAATCTGTTTGAAAGCCGATTAACGGATCTTTTGGCAAGCGATCGTTATCGGCAGATGATGGAAGCCAAGCAAAGGCAGGAGCTTACGGAAGCGTTGTGTAAACGTTGTGCTTATCGAACCAGATTTGAAAAAGGAGCGTGAAGAAAATGATTCTGATTCAAAACGGCAATGTATTTACGATGGAAAAACCGGGATGTGAAGTGATGGACATTCTGGTCGATGCAGGGAAGATCATCGAAATGGGGAAGCATTTAGCGGTAACGGGCGATGCAACGATCATCGATGCGAGCGGGAAGAATATTTATCCCGGTTTTATCGACGCCCATTGTCATTTGGGGATGGAGGAAACCGCCATTGGCTTTGAGGGCAACGATGTTAATGAGATGAGCGATCCGATCACCCCGCAGATGCGGGCGATCGATGCTTTGAATCCGATGGATGAAACCTTGCAAAACGCATATGCCGGCGGGGTAACGACTGTGTGCAGCGGACCGGGGAGCGCCAATGTGATCGGCGGTACTTTCTGTGTATATAAGACTTATGGAACCTGCATTGATGAAATGATCGTGAAATATCCGGCGGCGATGAAATGTGCGTTCGGAGAGAATCCAAAGCGGGTCTATGCGCAAAAAGATCGTATCAAGACACGCATGAATACTGCGGCGCTGTTAAGAGAAACACTGTTCAAAGCAAAGGAGTATGCAGCGAAAAAAGAAGCTGCCGGTGATGATGTAAGCAAACTGCCGGCCTTTGACATGAAACTAGAGGCGATGATCCCGGTCATTCGTAAGGAGATCCCATTGAAAGCGCATGCGCATCGTGCCGATGATATTTTGACCTCTATTCGCATTGCGAAAGAATTTGATCTGAATATGACGCTGGATCACTGTACGGAAGGGCATCTGATTATCAAACAGGTGGTGGACAGCGGCTTTGATGCGATCGTCGGACCGGCGCTTACGCATAAGACGAAATTTGAACTGAAGAATCTGACGTTTGCGACAGCGGGGATCTTGAGCAAGGCAGGTATGTGTGTTGCCATCAATACCGATTCTCCGGTCGTGCCGCAGGAATATTTGCCGATCTGCGCAGGGCTGGCTAGAAAAAGCGGTATGGATGCATTTGAGGCGCTGAAGGCGATTACGATCAACCCGGCAAAGATCTTAGGAGTCGATGATCGCATCGGTTCTTTGCGGGTCGGGAAAGATGCGGATCTGGTCATGACAGAGGGTGATCCACTGGATACAAGCGGTGTGATCATGATGACGATGATCGATGGCAAAATCGTTTATACAAAATAAGACAAACAGGGAAAAAGATTGTATTTCCCTGTTTTTTTCGCTATAATGCTGATGAGGTGAGGATCGTGGAGCAACAGATGAATGAGCGATTTGATCGGGAACTGGATCGATTATGGAACGATCGCCATGATGCGGCAATGGAAACACAGCATGCAGCGTTAAAGGAGCTGATGACACATCCCAAAGAGGTGTTAGACAGCGTCAGCTATGTGAAGATCATGTATCTGATGGGGAAATACTATGAAAAGCAAGGAAACTCCAATGCATCGCGCTATTGTGCCATGCGCATTTTTATGGTCTTGGACTGCATAAAGCATAAATATAGGAAACGCCCGCGCTTTCTGAAATTTCAAGAGGTGGAGCCGGATGAGGAAATCATCGCCTTTTTGAAAGAACGATTGGCGTTCTTGGCTCAAACATATCGGTTCATCCAAACGCGTTTATGGATGCTGCTCGGGGTGATCTGCGTAGTTGAATGGCTAATCGTTTGGCAGTTGGGGGTTTCTTTATGGATCAATACGCTTTTCAGTGTTTTGTTGTTTCTGTTTGGCTATTTTCTGCTGTACCGGCGCTTAAAGGATCGCTTTCACGATCGGCAGACCAAGGCGCTGCTTCCTTATATCGAGGAAGAGTTGAAAGAGTTTGACCGGCCGATTTTATATGGCTAAATGTTAGGGGGATCAAGGTGTGCATAACAGGTGTCTTCTGCGACATCTGTTTTTTCTTTTTAAGAGCATGAACCAGTTGCCCGCTTTTATCATATAGTAAAGCGAAAGGAGTGATGTGATGAACACACAGTATGTGATCAAACCGGGAGATGTCGGCATCGCCGTCAATAAGATCCAAGCTTATCTGAATTTGTTTCAGGAACGCGGTATGATCATGACCAAATTGACGCCGGATGGAAAATACGGGGCAAAGACGCAGCAAGCGGTCAGAGAGTTTCAGTTTTATGCGAAGATGACGCCGGATGGGGTAATCGGCAAAGATACATGGGATGCGATCTTTGCGACGTTAAAAAGTCTGAATGTCGTAACGAACATTCCGGTATTCAGTCCGACTTATTTCTTAAAGACAGGGGATCAGGGATTATCCGTATTCGGCATGCAGGAATTTCTCAATGAGATCGCGGAGGACAATCGCTGTTTAAGACCGCTGGCAGTCGATGGAAACTTCAATGACCGGATGCGGATCACGGTAGAGCAGTTTCAGTATTTGTATGATCTGAAAATCGACGGTACGATCGGCAAAGCGACTTGGGATGCCATCGTCAATGTGCGCAATCAGTTGCCATAAGAAGGAAAATTTTTCCTTCTTTTTAGGGTAACGCGCTATTTTTGCGTATGACCTGATATAAGGGTATGGGAGGGGGATACAGGTGGTTTTGTATATTCGAACAGATAAGCGGCGAAAAGATACGCTGTTGGTTCTGCAAGATGGATCTGATCAGAAGCTACATATCAATGGATTAAAATTATTGGATCACTTCTGCTATGCACATGGAAGCTCTTTGGAAGGAAGAAGACAGGCGATCATGAAAACGCTGGGGATCATGCAGAAGGTGCCGATTTTAATTGATGAAGCGACAAGGGAGATGTATTTTCCTTTGTTTGATCTGCGGCGAACCATCAACTATTGGATCAATGAGCGCTATATCGAAAGCGTGGCGCCATGTACGAAGAAAACCTGCTGGATCCGTTTTCTGAACGGGCGGGAATTTTTATTTCCGGCAGATGTTCGAGTCGTGAAGCTGCAAAGAAAACGCTGTGCGCTCTATTTGGCGAAATTAGAGCAGAAGCGGGTGTGCTATGAACAGGATGTTTTAAGTATTTTTGCGGATGAAAAACGGGGAAATCAGAATGAATAGATGAAAGGATGATCGTTTTATTGTATAATCCTGATAGGAGAGCAGGTGGTGAAAATGGAAGGAAGCATTTGGATCTTGCTTGGGGCCTTGGTGATCGTTTTATTGCTGGTGATCGGACTGGTGGGGATACAAGCGCAGACCATGCGTAAGCGAAGCCGCAGACAAATGCAGGAATGGCAGGAGGAAAAGCAGGGCATGCAGGCGCAGCTTCAAAAGGAGCAGGAACGGATGATGCTGCTATGGAAAGATCAGTTACAGTCATTGCTGTTGGAATTTCAAAGTATGACCCAGCAGCAGATCATGATGATGAGTCGCAGTGTCAGCAGCGATCTGCAAACGTCGATGCAAACGAACAATCAGATGTTTCAGCAGGTGCTGGAGCAAGTGGCGCGGGTAGATGAATCAAGCAAGACGCTGCGTTCTCTTTCAGAAACGGTGCATGATCTGCAGTTGATCTTTCACGATAAGAAAGCCAGAGGCATTTATGGGGAAGTGGAGCTGTACGCTTTGATGAGGAGCGTGTATGGAGAAGAAGGAATGTATTATCGCAAGCAGATGAAGCTATCAAGCGGAGTGATTGCCGATTGTGTGCTGCTGCATCAGGCAGGAGCGATGATTTGTATCGACTCCAAATTCCCGCTGGAAAACTATCGGCGCATGATGGCGGCGGACAGTAAGGAGGAAGAAGCGCGTTTTCGTAAATTATTTGCGGCGGATGTAAAAAAGCAGATCGTTTCGATTGCGGAAAAATATATCATTCCTGATGAAACCGCTGAATTTGCGTATTTGTTTATCCCGGCGGAAGCGATATTCGCTTATATCCATGCCCATTTGCCGGCACTGGTGGAAGAAGGCTATGGCAAACGTGTCTATCTGGCTTCTCCTTCTACTTTGATGGCGTATCTCAGCGTGATGAAGAGCGTCTATCTCGATCATTTACAAAGCGAGCATATCGAGGAGATCAAACGGGGATTAAAGCGGCTGGGACGTGAATTCGAACGCTTTGAACAGCGTTATCAAAGCGTTGTCAAGGATTATGAAAAAACGTATCAGGATTTCCATGCGCTTTCGATAACCGTAAGAAAGCTGAATGAGGAATTTCATAAGGTGCGCAAAGGAGAGGACGCTTAAATTTTTGGCATGAAAATGTGTTTTGCCTCGTATAGTAAATTGAGGTGAGATCATATGAGCAATTTTTTATTTGCCACAAAGGCGATGTTAAAAGATAAGCGGCCGATCGTACAGAGCAAAGCAGGTAATTTCTGCGGTTTTGAGGCGTATGGCAATATTCATTTTGCGATCGACGGTACTTTGTTTAATGAAGCGGAATTGTTGGAGCAGACACAGACGACGACCTTGCCGGAAGCGATTTACTGTGGCTGGCAGAAATGGGGCGAAGATCTCGTTTCTCATATGCGCGGTGCGTTTGCGTTTGCCTTGTTTGATGAGTCAATCTTTTACTTTGCCAAGGATGCTTTGGGACTGCATCCTCTTTACTATGGAATGAAAGATGGTTTCTTCTGCGGCAGCGACATCAATCAGTTATATGAAATGGGATTGTTTGAGCCGGTGGTGGATCGTGACGGCTTGACCCAGTTATTTGCGATCGGTCCGGCGATGGATGAGCATCAGACGCTTTATCGGGATGTGCGGATGCCGGCAATGGGAGAGTATGGCGTCTATCAGCTAAAAAGCGGACAGGTGGAAATGCATGTTTATTATGAACTGCGCGCTTGCAGGCATGAGGATACATTTGAGCAGACGGTTCAAAAGGTGCGTGATCTGATCACTGCATCAATCCATGAACAGCTGCCCTATGTGCAGGGATCTTTGCTATCCGGTGGCTTAGACAGCAGCATCTTATGTGCGGTTGGCGCAAAGCAAGAAGGCTTCAGGACTTATGCGCTGGATTATGAAGGCAACAGCGAACATTTTGTCGGCAATACCTTTCAAGTTTCCTTAGACGCGCACTATATTGATTTGATGGTAAAGCGCTTTGGCTTTCCCCATCAATTATTTACCATTTCCCAGCAAACGCTTTGCGATGAGGTGGCAAGCGCCTGTTTGAAAAGAGGATTCCCGGGCATGGCAGATGTGGATGCAAGCATGCTGTGGCTGTTTCAGCGAATCAAAGAGGACGGCGTGCATGCGGTATTCAGCGGTGAATGCAGTGACGAAGCATTTTGCGGCTATCCATGGGAGTATCGGGAAGAACTGCAGTGTGATACGTTTCCATGGACCCGATACAGCATGGACCGCGTCCGTCTGCTTCATGAGGATCTAAAAGATCTGCCTTTAGCAGAATACGCAAAAAAACGCTATGATCAAACGGTTGCCAAAGTACAGCGCTTGGCAGAAGACAGTGAGGCGGATTATCGCGCCCGTGTGCATACGATGTTGGTCGTCCACTGGTTCATGCAGACGCTGACCGTAAGGCAGGCCACAATGAGCGATGGCGCCGGTTTGCGGGTGTTTGCGCCTTTTGCCGATCCGCGCATTTTCGATTATGCCTATAATATCCCATGGACGATGAAATTTGCGGATGGCGAAGAAAAGGGGATCCTGCGCAAGGCGTTTGCTGAAGCATTGCCGGATGCGATCCTTCATCGCAAGAAAAATCCTTATCCGAAAACCCATCATCCGCATTATGCCAAACTGATCGCCGCAAAACTGAAAGAAGCATGTGCGGACCCGGACAGCGTGCTGCATCAGTTATTCGATGCACAGAAACTGCACGCGCTCATTGAAAGCGGCGGAGAAAGCTATCAACAGCCATGGTATGGCCAGCTGATGAGCGGACCGCAATTGCTCGCTTATCTTTATCAGATCCATGTATGGGCAAACCATTATCAGGTAAGGATTGAAAAATAAATCATGAAACAAAATGTATAATGATGATTTTCCTAGTTTGTACTGCCGGAATAGTGCTATAATGATAGGCAAAGAAAGCAGGTGAATTATGAAGAAAATCGAATTAGATACATTTTATCAGTATCGCTTTTTAGGAAATGTGGCTTATTCGCCTAATGGCAAACGCTTGGCGTTTACGGTATCCAAGGCGAATATCAAAACCAATGGCTATGACCATGATCTGTATTTGTATGAGGACGGCGATTACCGACAGCTGACCTTTACCGGCAAAGAAAGCAGCTTTATCTGGGATGATGACGACACTTTGTTGTTTGCTTCCATGCGCTTGGAAGAAGACCAAAAGAAAAGTGAAGAGCAGCCGCTTACTGTATATTATCGTTTACCGTTAAAGGGTGGGGAAGCACATCGTGCCTTTGCGTTGCCGCTACAGGCAGGCAAGATGGAAAAGGTAGCGCCGCAGCAGTATTTGTTTTGTGCATCGTATCATACCCGCTTTGAAACATTTGGCAAAAGTGAAGCACAGGCAAAGGAAAGCTTTGCGGCCATGCAGGCGGATAAAGATTATGAAGTACTGGAAGATCTGCCGTTTTATTTCAACGGCGCCGGTTTTATTGATGCCAAGCGCACCGGCTTGTTCCTATACGATGAAAGCAAGGATACATGCGAGGCGATCCTTTATGACAAAACGATGCAGGTAAACGACTTTGTATTAAATACGGATCATACGAAAGTCGCAATCGTCGTCAATCATCAAGTGCATTGCACAAGCGAACATGATGCGATCCTGCTTTACGATCTAAAAGAAAAACGGTTGGAAACGATCTTGAAAGGCGATCGCTTCCTGATCCATGATATCAACTTCTTAAACGATCAGGTATTGTTTGCGGGAACAGAAGGAAAACGATATGGATTAAATGAAAATCCTGACTTCTATCAGATCGATCTGGCGACACATACCTGTTCGCTGTTTGCGGAATATGGCGAAAGCATTGGCAATTCGGTCGGCAGCGACTGCCGTTTGGGCGGCGGTCAAGCGACGATGGTAAAAGATGATGTTTACTATTTTTTGACGACTCGTCTGCACAGCAGCGTGATCTATGCGCTCGATAAAACGGGAGCGATCCGCCCTTATCTGGATCTGGAGGGATCATGCGACTGCTTTGATATCGGTAAAGAAGGCCTCGTATGCGTAGGTATGTATGATATGAAATTACAGGAACTGTACCGCTATCAAGAAGGAACCTTAAAGCAGCTTACCCACTTTCATGATTGGATGAGCGAATATGCGACCTGTTCCCTGCATTCGTACACGATCAACAGCGATGATGTTGCGATCCATGGCTGGGTCATGCTGCCGCCTGATTTCGATGAAAGCAAGCGTTATCCGGCAATATTAGATATTCACGGCGGCCCGAAGACGGTCTATGGCCCGGTGTTCTATCATGAAATGCAGGCATGGGCCAATGCCGGCTATATCGTATTTTTCTTAAATCCGCGCGGCGGCGATGGACGCGGCAATACCTTTATGGATATTCGCGGGAAATACGGTACGATCGATTATGACGACATCATGCGCTTCTGTGATTTTGTCTTGGACACATATCCACAGATCGATCAAACCCGCATGGCAGTTACCGGCGGCTCTTATGGCGGTTTTATGACCAACTGGATCATCACCCATACCGATCGTTTTGCGGCAGCGGCTTCACAGCGTTCGATTGCCAACTGGATCTCATTTGAAAATACAAGCGATATCGGCATGCGCTTTGCCAAAGATCAGCAGCAGGCGACCGCATGGGATAATATGGAAAAGCTGTGGTTCCATTCACCGCTTGCTTATGCAGACCACGTGAAGACCCCGACTTTGTTTATTCATAGTGACTGCGATTACCGTTGCCCGATCTCAGAGGGGTATCAGATGTATAGCGCTTTGAAAGCGTTTGGCGTAGACAGCCGGCTCTGCTTGTTCCATGGAGAGAACCATGAGCTGTCACGAAGCGGAAAACCGCTGCATCGGTTAAGAAGATTACAGGAAATCACGGATTGGATCACCAAATATACAGCAGAAAAAAAAGAAACTGATTAGGAACGATTGACTTCGTTCCTTTTTTTACAAGCGATGAACAGCCTGTCATCATTCGACAATGATCTTGCATAAGCTTTGGTATCCTTGAAGCGGTGATGTTATGAAGTATTGTTTTTATGCATTGAAACCGTCTTTTCAAAGCGTGTTCGAGCAGTATCCCAAATTATTCGATCGTCTGCTTGCGCATGGCGATCAAAAACAGTTAGAAGCAATCGTCATGAAGATGGATTTTGCTAAACTGTTAGCGGGCGCAAAGCGTTTCTTTGAGGAAGAAGCGATTTACAGTGATGCAAAAGGCATTTGCTGGCAGGTGTCTGATCATGAGCAGTATCGCATCGATCAGATTCCATACGGCGCCGCTATCAACGATTATTCACAAAATCCGCTCTTTTACTACTTCCGGCGTCATTACCCACAAGCAATCGTAATTGATGAATTTCATGCGGTTACTATTGTAAAAGCTGAGAAAAAATAGTAGAATAATAGCGTATGTTAGGAGGATTTAATTATGGGTGATTTTTGGATGTCTGTCATTTGCACACTGGTTGGCTTAGTAATCGGTGGCATATTAGGATTCTACTTTACAAGAAAGAAGTTTGAAAAAGAGCTGAAAGAAAATCCGCCGATCAATGAAAAGATGATTCGGGCAATGTTTTTGCAAATGGGAAGAAAACCTTCCGAGGCGCAAATCAAACAGATCATGAAATCTATGAACATGAACAAATAATGCACGCTTCGGCGTGTTTTTTTGTCAATGCTGTTCTATTGAAGGAAGATATGACGAAACTGTAAGTTACGTTCAAAGGTGATTGTGCTATAATGAAAACAGGTGATAGATGTGAAAATCATAAAACGAGTCCTGTTGATTTTAGTTCTGCTTTTTGTCTTTGCGATCGGTGCACTCGGTATTGCGGGATACATGGAGTATCGCGATGCGCTGAAAGAAATGCCGCTGAGCGAAAAAATCGAGAAAATCAGAAAACAGCCTGATTATGTAACCTATGATGAGATCGCGCCTTATTTGCTGGATGCTACGGTTTCGGTGGAAGATAAACGGTTTTATACGCACGGGGGAATCGACTATCTCGCAACCGCACGGGCGATCGCTTCTAATGTATTTTATAATGGCATCGTAAGCGGCGGGAGCACGATCACGCAGCAGTTGGCAAAGAACTTATATTTCGGTTACGAGCCTTCCGTTGTTCGCAAGGCGGCGGAAATTTTTATGGCGAAGGATCTGGAGGAGCATTATACAAAGGAAGAAATCTTAGAGCTATATGTCAATGTAATCAATTATGGGGACAATCATATCGGAATCAAACAGGCCGCGGAGGGATATTTTCAGATTGCACCGTCTGCTTTGAATTTGGATCAGGCATCGTTATTGGCCGGCATACCGCAATCACCGTCGAATTATCAGTTAAGCAATCATGAAACGGTTGCCCGTAAGCGGCAGAAGGTCGTGTTGGAAGCGATGCTGCGCGATGGAAAAATCACAGAACAGCAATATGAGGAAATGATCGCTAAGATCGAAAAGTAATTCGTATGCTTGAACGGATAAAATAGGAAAATTACGTTGTTGATCATATTTTTGAAAAAGTTGCTTGCAATTTGATTTGTTTTTCGCTATAATGAGGAAGCCTTAAAGGCAATAAGTGCCGCTGTGGCGGAACCGGCAGACGCATACGACTCAAAATCGTACGGAGAAATCCATATGGGTTCAAGTCCCATCAGCGGCACCAGTTTTTGAGAGCATCGCATGAAAGTGCGATTTTTTTTATTTTCTTATGGCTGCAATGGCGAGGTAAGAAAGAGCGGGATCATCGAATTGATGGAAGGATGACATAAAAAAGGCTTTCATACCTTAGACACATGCATCTGACGAATCGTATAACGGGACAAATCAACATCAAAGATAGGGAATCGCTCAATTCAACTAAGATCGGCATAGAAGCGAGCAAAGAATGAGGAAATGATTGAAACAATTTAATGACAAAGAAGCATGTAAAATGCAGATAAAATGATACATAAAATACAGTAAATGATGTAGATAGAAAAAAAGAGCATAAAAAGTGAAAAAAAATAAAAAAAGGGATTGACATAAGGGGAAAGAATTTGATATTATAAGCGAGCACCGAAAAGGGGTGCGAGAAGTCGGTCTTTGAAAACTAAACAGGAAAACGTCAATTCAAACCCGAATCGAAAATGATTCAAGAAAAAGGAAAAGGACGCTAGAAAGCGTAAGAGCTAAATCAAATGGAGAGTTTGATCCTGGCTCAGGATGAACGCTGGCGGCATGCCTAAT
>OLQA01000208.1_pt1 | contig 55132 bp, 51 predicted proteins | sample 1673151 | NCBI WGS metagenome assembly OLQA01 (sample SAMEA3136760, study PRJEB25190) | human gut metagenome | biome: human gut; feature: human-associated habitat; material: faeces | place: Austria | collected 2013
CTCCATATATTGATGCTGTCCAGTTGCATTTATAAATGTTTTATGATCTTGACTTATCTCACACATAAAAGATGCCTTTTGTAAGCATGTTGCCTTAATTCTTGCATCTGTTTTACCTCTTTTACTACTTGATTCTATTTCTTCATAAGTCTTATTTTTAATAGTTTCTTGATGTTCCAATAACTCTTCATCCGTATAAGGTTTGATTCTACCGCTATAAATTTCCTTATATTGCCAATTTTCTTCAATATGCTCTTCATCTGTGTTTCTCCTTTACGCGGCGGCGTGCACGCTCCGTCGGGTCCTTCCCGCTCGGGAGCTGCGTTCCCGCAGCCGCAGGCTTTGCTTTCCGTTCGCATAATGCGCCAGAATATCCTCTACTATAACACGCGTGCGGCAGTTTGTAAACATAAAAACAACGGCGGCCGGAGCCGCCGTTGTTTCCTCATTTCTTTTTCGCGCCGCGCTTTTCCGCCTTTTTGCGCTGCCGCTCGAGCTTGCGGCGCAGCGGCTCGAGATCATTTTTCTGCACGTCGTCCGCCACGTTTTTCGCATACGAGCCGACCAGCGCCCGCAGCGAGCCGGAGAGGAGCTGACGCGTCTCGCGGTCGAGGTTCGAGTAGGTCTTGAGCATCGTCACCGCGCTTTTGAGCTTGTCGCCGTTGAGGTCGGAGAGCGTTTTCGCGCCCGAGGCGGTGAGCACCGTATAGAGCGCGTCGGCAAACGCCTCGCGCTGTTTGGGGCTGAGCGATCCCTCCCACGACTCGAGCGTTTCGTCGATGACCTTTCCCTCGCGGGAGAAGCCGTCGAGATGGATGAAATGATCGCCCACGACCTGCCAGGAAAAGCCGTCGTGCTGCAGCATCCCCTCGGCGTCCGAGCGCACGATCTCCACATTCTGTTCATGCTCCAGAAGCTGCCCGACCACGCTCGACTGCGGCACGACCGTCAGGATGCGGTCGGCCACGCGCGTGTGCTCCGGCGTGCCGACGAGCGGCTTGGCAAAGCCCGGGCCGTCGTTGTTGTAGACCCGAACGATGCGGTCCTGCACGGCGGCCAGGGCCTTTACCGCGGCATAGACCGAAAGGTTGCCGCCCTTGGAGTGTCCGCCGATGCGCAGCCTCGCGTCCGGATACTGCCGCGTCATGCGGCCAAGGTATTCGAGCGCGCGCGTCTGGGAGGGGATGACCTCGAGGTAGCCCATGTTCAGATCCTCCTTCCAACCGACGATGGTATCGTCCGTGCCGCGGTAGGAAAGATAGATGCTGCCGTCGCCCAGCTCGACCGTCAGCGCCGCGAACTGCTGCTCGCGCGCGTCGTCCATCAGCTCGCAGTAGCCGTTCAGCAGCATCCCGCCGAAGCGCACGGAGTGCGCCATGCGGCACATGAGGTCGGGGATGCGCCCCGGGACCAGCACGCCCATGTCGATCTCCTGCCCGTTATGGCGGGCGAAGTAGGTTCCCGCCGCGTCGCGCAGCGGCACGCCGCGCCCCAGCTCCGGCGGCGGCACGATGCCCTCAAAGTTGATGAAGCTCAGCTCCGCCAGAATCAGGCCGTCCACCTCGTTGAACGGTGAGACCGTCAGCGGCAGGTCGCCGCGCCAGTCCAGATAATCCATGATGTTCGCCATCGTTTCTTACTCCCTTCCGTCTGTCTCTCCGCGCCAGCCGCTGCGATATAGCCGCTCCGCGCGGCGCACAAGAGCGCCGTGTTCATTCGCCAGCCTCTCCGAGGCCACCTCGTCGAGCAGGCGCTGCTTCGCCTGCCCGACCGCGCGGCCCGAAAATCCGATCGCCAGCAGCTCCTCGCCGCCGATGCGCAGCTCCGCGAGCGAGCAGCAGGCGTTTTCCGCCAGCAGTTCATTGTAAAGTAAAAGTGCTTCACGCCAAGGCTTCTGCGCTTGCTCCAGTCCGTCGGGCGCCTTAGCGGCGTTGTCCGCGAGCTTGGTCTGCAAAAGGTTCCACATCGTCTCGCGCCCATAGCGTGCCATCATGCGGTGCACCGCCGCGCGCTCGGGCGGAAACATCTCGTCGAAGCAGGCCAGCTGCGCCCGTACGCCCTGCGCGAGCGCGTGCTCGAAGCGCAGCCGCGCCATGATCTCCTCCGCCATTTCCGCGGAAGCGGCGGTGTGACCGTAAAAGTGTCCGATGCCGTTCGCATCCTGTGTAAAGTATTTTGGCTTGCCAAGATCGTGCAGGAGCATCGTCCAGCGCAGCACCCGTGTCGGCGGCGCCGCGCCGACCGCGCGCGCCGTGTGCCCCCACACATCGTAGCAATGGTGCGGATTGCGCTGGTCGAAGCCCACACAGGGCAGGATCTCCGGCAGCACCACGCCGAGGATATCCGGGTACTCCAGCAGCACCGCCGCGGCGTGCTCCCCGCACAACAGCTTATTCAGCTCCGCATACACACGCTCGTGCGCGATGGCGCGCAGGCCGTCCCTCCGCTCCCGCGCGGCGCGCGCCGTGTTTTCCTCGACCGAAAAGCCCAGCACGGACGCGAAGCGCAGCAGGCGCAGAATGCGGAGCGCATCCTCGGCAAAGCGCCGCGCCGGATCGCCCACGCAGCGCAGGACGCCCGCGCTCAGGTCCTCCCGCCCGCCGAAGGGATCGACAAGCCGTCCGTCCGCCGAAAGTGCGATGGCGTTCACCGTGAAGTCGCGGCGGGCAAGGTCCTCTTCGATGCTGCTTGTAAATCGCACGCTCTCGGGGTGGCGGCTGTCGCAGTAGGCTCCGTCGCAGCGCTCGGTCGTGTGCTCGACGGCAAGGCCGCCGCGCACGAGCGTCACCGTTCCGTGCATCAGCCCGGTCGGGTGCGCGTCCGCGCCGAAGAGGGCCATGACCTCCTCCGGCCGCGCATCGCTCGTCATGTCGTAGTCGTCCGGCTCCGCGCCGCGCAGCAGGTCTCGCACGCAGCCGCCGACGAGGTAGGGCGCATGGCCGCTTTCGCGCAGCAGCGCCAGCATTTCCCGCACCGGCTGCGGGGCCCTTTCCATCATGCGCCCACCTCCCTGAAAAATCGGTCAAAAGCCGGCGAAAAAAATTTTTCGCCGCTCAAAAATCAGCATTGTACTTTACGCCGGTTCGTATTATACTATATGGGATAAATTTTTGCAATTCACTTCCGCGCCGATTTCGGCAAATGCCGAAGGCTGTCGGAATGTGTGCTTTTGGGAAGGAAAACGCTATGGATATCAATTCCTATCTCGTGCCCGGCAAGCGGGCGCACCTCGCCGGCATCGGCGGTGTGTCGATGAGCCCTCTCGCCGAGGTCCTGCATTCCATGGGACTCTCCGTGCAGGGCAGCGACATGAACGACTCCCCCGCCGTGGAGCACCTGCGCGCGCTGGGCATTCCCGTGGCCATCGGTCACGCGGCGGACAATCTCGGCGATGCCGATTTTGTCGTCCGCACCGCCGCCATCCACGACGACAATCCCGAGATCTCCGGCGCGGTCGCACGCGGCATCCCGGTCTTTGAGCGTGCGCAGGCGTGGGGCGCGATCATGCACGGCTACCGCAACGCCCTGTGCATCTCCGGCACGCACGGCAAAACGACCACCACCAGCATGGCGACGCACATCTTCATGGCTGCGGACACCGACCCCACCGTAATGATCGGCGGTACGCTGCCGCTGCTCCACTCCGGCTACCGCGTCGGCCACGGCGACACCATCATCGCCGAGAGCTGCGAATACTGCAACTCGTTTCTGAGCTTCTTCCCCACCGTCGCGGTCATTCTCAACGTCGAGGCCGACCATCTGGACTTCTTCAAGGACCTGCACGACGTTGAGCACTCCTTCCGCCGCTTCGCGGAGCTCGTTCCCGCCGACGGCCATGTGGTCGCCAACTGGGACGACGCCGGCGTGCGCGAGACGCTCGAGGGCTACACCGGCTCGCTCTTCACGTTCAGCGAGCGCGGCGCGGACGCGCACTGCCACGCGGAAAACCTTGTCTACACCAACGGCCTGCCCTCGTTCGACGTCATCTGCATGGGGCAGAAATATGCCCACGTCGCCCTCGAGGTCGGCGGCGAGCACAATGTGATGAACGCGCTCGCCGCGGCGAGCGCCGCCTACGTCCTCGGCATCCGCGGCGAAGCCGTGGAGCGCGGCCTTGCCACCTTCACCGGCGCGGGCCGCCGCTTCGAGAAAAAGGGCAGCTATCACGGCGCGGACGTTTACGACGACTACGCCCACCATCCCGGCGAGCTGCACGCCCTGCTGACGATGGCGAAGGCGCTGCCCTACCGGCGCATCGTCTGCGCCTTCCAGCCGCACACCTATACGCGCACAAAGGCGCTCTTTGAGGAGTTCGTGCGGGAGCTCAAGCTCCCCGACGTGCTCATTCTCGCGGAAATTTACGCCGCGCGCGAGCAGAACGACATCGGCATTTCGTCCAACGACCTTGCCAGGCGCATCCCCGGCGCGATCTACTGCCCCACGCTTGATAAAGTCACGGAGGCGCTGCGCGCCGCCGCGCAGCCCGGCGACCTGATCATTACCGTCGGCGCGGGCGACATTTACAAGGCCGGCGAAAAGCTGCTGCGTGAGAACTAACGAGACAGAAAGAAGGCTTCCTCATGTACCTCTCCCCCGTCTACACGGCTGCTCCCGCCGTTGCCGACGAACGCGTCGGCGCGGTCTTTGCCGCGCTCGACTCCCTCGGTATCCCCTACATCCGCTTTGAGCACGACGCCACCGCCACGATGGAGGACTGCGCCGCCGTCGGCAAAGCGCTCCACGGCACCATCTGCAAGAACCTCTTTCTCTGCAACCGCCAGCAGACGGCGTTTTATCTGCTCACCATGCCCGGCGACAAGCCGTTCCACACAAAGGATCTCTCCGCACAGATCGGCTCGTCCCGCCTGTCCTTCGCCCCGCCGGAGAAGATGGAGGAGCTGCTCAACACGCACCCCGGCTCCGCCTCGGTGATGGGGCTGCTGTTCGACACGGAGCATCGGGTGCAGCTCGTGATGGACCGCGACGTGTACGACGCAGAGTATTTCTGCTGTCACCCCTGCGACAACCACGGCTCGCTGAAGATCAAAACGAGCGACCTGCTCACAAAATTTCTTCCCCACGTCGGTCACGAGCCCATCGTCGTGGACCTGCCGAGGGAATAAGCAAGCAAAAAACGTCTGCCGCCGGCAGACGTTTTTTCTGTTATGTGATGTCTCCCAGCGTGAAGCGGCGCACCGGAGCGAGCGCGTCGTCCGTGTGTGTGCAGACGCAGGCGACGTAGCCGGGGAAGGTCTCGATGTACTCAAAGCGCTCGCCGAGCATCGTGGGCGAGGCCTCCCGCTTCATCGCGGCAAGGCCGGCGCCGCCCCACTTCGCGCGGCTCTCGCGCCGCGTCCAGCTCTCGAAGAATTCGCGCTCGGTCACAGCACCCGCAAGACGCTGCATCGTCCGCTCGCTCACGGGCCGGATACGCTCGATATCCACGCCGATGGGCCGGTCGTGGATGCCCACGAGCACCGCGCCGCGCGTGTGGCTGAGGTTGAACTGCACCTCGGGATGCTCCGCAAACTCGGGCTTGCCATACTTATTATAGGTCAGCGCCGGCAGCTCACGCCAGCCGTAAAGAGCGTTGAGCCCGAGCCAAAGCGCCGCGTAGGCGCAGATCGGCTCATGACCGACCACGGGGTCCTTCAGGTGTGCAAGGCGCTGCCGCCGCTCCGGCGGGACAAGGCGCAGCAACCGCTCGACCTCCGTATCGGTAAAGGGGCGCTCCAGACGAATGGAAATAAGCTGTATCTGCATCGCCGCGTCCCCCTCCCGTTTTTATCCAGTATAGCGCGGCGGTTCCATCCTGTCAAACCGCGAAGGACACCTTTTGCGCGGTTTTTTGCACATCGCAAATTTTTTGCCGCAAAAAGAGGAACGAACCGATCGGCGGCGTAAAAATAGAATTGTACGAGATCGTGCTATTTTGCCGGAAAGGAGAATGAGCCGTGGCGTTTCCCCAGAGCTTTCTGGATGAGCTGGTCGCCCGCAGCGACATCGTGGACGTAGTCGGCAGCTATGTGGCGCTGACGAAAAAGGGCGCGAACTACTTTGGGCTATGCCCCTTTCACAACGAAAAGACGGGCTCGTTCTCCGTCTCGCCGGACAAGCAGATCTACCACTGCTTCGGCTGCAAGAAGGGCGGCGGCGTCATCAGCTTCATCATGGAGGAGGAGAACCTGTCCTTCCCCGACGCGGTGCGTTTTCTTGCCAAGCGCGCGAATCTGCCCGTTCCCGAGGAGGAGCAGGGCGAGGGCAGCCGTCTGCGCGCGCGGCTTTTGGAGCTCAACCGCGACGCGGCACGCTTCTACTACGAGCTGCTGCACGATAAGCGCGGCGAGGCCTGTGCGGAATACCTGAACCAGCGGCGGATCACGCGCAGGACGGCGGTCAACTTCGGGCTCGGCGCAAGCGCCGATGAGTGGGACAGCCTGCTCACGGCGATGGCCAGAAAGGGCTACTCCAAAGCCGAGCTGCTCGCCGCGGGACTGGTCGTGCAGGGCAAGGGCGGCAGCGTGTACGATAAGTTCCGCAAGCGCCTCATCTTCCCCGTCATCGACGTACGCGGCGACGTGGTCGCCTTCGGCGGGCGCATCGTGGATAAAAACGACCCGGGCGCAAAATATATGAACTCGCCCGAGACCATCATTTACAGCAAGCGCCGCGTGCTCTACGGGCTGAACCTCGCCAAGAAGAGCAAGCGGGAGAACATCATCCTTGTCGAGGGCAACATCGACGTGGTGATGCTCCATCAGGCGGGCTTCGACAACGCCTGCGCCTCGATGGGCACGGCGCTCACGACCGAGCAGATCCGCCTGCTCTCGCGCTACACGAAGGAGCTCATTCTCTGCTACGACAACGACAACGCCGGACGCATCGCCACGCAGAAGGCGCTGGAGCTGCTCAACGACACCGATTTTTCCGTGCGCGTGCTCGAGCTTCCCAACCGCATCGTGGACGGGCAGCCGGTCAAGCAGGACGCGGACGACTTTATCAAGAATCAGGGGCCCGACGCCTTCGAGCGGCTGCTCAGCGGCAGCGAAACGGGCATGGACTTCCGCATGGCGCGGCTTGCGGCGGGCTTTGACCTCACGAGCGACCAGGGCCGCATCGACTACGCCGCCGCAGCGGCAGATCTCCTTGCGGAGCTGCCGAACGCGGTGGAGCGTGAAATTTACACCACCCGCGCCGCGGCGTCCGCAGGCATCTCGCCCGACGCCCTCAAGCTGGAAGTGCAGCGCAGCATCAAGCGCCGCGGCTACCGCCAGCGGCGGGAGCAGGAAAAGCGCGACCTCAACGTCGCCGCGCAGGTCCAGCCGAAGGAGCGCGCCATCCGCTACGACAATCTCCGCTCCGCCATGGCGGAGGAGGGCGTGCTGCGGCTCCTCTGCACGGACGACAGCGTGTTCGGCGATGCGCCGCCGCTGCGGGAGGAGGAATTTTCCTCTCCCCTGCTCGGACGCCTTTTCGCACGGCTGTGGCAGCAGCGGCAGGAGTCGGGCCGCATTTCTCTCCCCCTCCTCGCCGAGAGCTTTACGCCCGACGAGGTCAGCCACCTCTCCACCATCGTGCAGAAGCCGGAGTCGCTGAAAAACGCGCCGCAGGCCCTGCGCGACTACATCCGCATCATTCAGGAAGAGTACCAAAAGCGCAGCGGCGCGGGGCTCGATCCCCTTGCCGCCGCCACCGAAAAATACAAAGCCCAACTGGGTCACGGAGGAAAGCAACATGGATAAGGAACTCACCATTCAGGATCTCGAAGCGCAGGCCGACGCCCTGCTCGCCGCAGCCGACGAGAAGAACGTGCTTGAGGTTGTAGCCGTGCTCGCGGAACCGGCGCAGCACACGCCGCAGCATCCACCGCTTGACCGCGACGGAAACGGTCGCGAGTCTGCCATCTACCATGGCTTCCATCCTTGTCACACTGATAAATCTCCATATTCGTTTTCTTGATCTGTATATTTCCAGCTGTGTTTTCTGAAGTATCAAACCATAGATATTGTTTTAAAAATCCAGGCATAGAAATGTCCGGAAGTTTCTTGGTATCTTTTCCTTTGGTAATGATCGTCTTCGTCTGATCCGTTGGATGCATCTTAAATCCATAGGATGCATCCACACTTAATGCTTTCTGATCATCAAATGCTGAAAAAATATGTTTGTCATCTCCCCAACTGCTTGTAATTGGCTTTGCTTTGCTACAATTAAGCTGAGCCAGTACGGATTTTTCCTTTATTTTTGCTGTCAGTGCTGCTGATAATGAAAATACTACAACACCCAATGCCATAAGAGTTCTTCTTGCTTTCTTCATGAATACTACCCTCCTTATTATTGCCTTTTCTTTCCCTCATTCTCCAGCAGACAGAATTGTCTCATAGCATCTCAGCTCCCCTCATTCTTATGACAGGCTGCACTCACCTCCATGACCATGCAGAAGTCTCATTATCATATCCTTGTTCGCTCCCTGTCTCCAGATCATGGCGGGATATGTCCTCTTCGGACTGTACTAGAAAATGGTCTTATTCAGTTGTCAAAACTTCCCTTGGATTCATCATTTGATCGTCTTGTCGTGAATGGATTATCTGATTTGATTGATCAATCATCATTTTGATTTGTTTTTAGAATTTTCTGATATTGTATTCTCTTCCATTTATTCCCTATCTTGGTTCATCATAACATTTTCACATAAAAAAAGCAACCCATATTTTTATGAATTGCTTTTTTACTTTTATTTATTCTATTATACAAGAATGTATTCCTTAGATTCCAAGAATCTTTTTCACTTCATCTTCCATTGCTACTGTTTCGCACACTGTGTCATGAAGTACTGGTGCTGTTCTGATCTCTTCGATCGCTTTTGGAATTTCTGTCTTTGATACTTTGTTAAGTTCATCAACTAATTCAAAATCATCTTCTGCATCGTATGCTGGATCGATCGCATCCATAACACTTCTTGTAAATTTGTATGGACTGGCTGTTGAAGCAATGATTGTTGGAGTTTTGTCATCTCCAGTTGCTGCTTTGTACTTGTCATATGCAACGGCTGCTACTGCTGTATGTGTATCCATTACATATCCTTCTTTGTCATATACTTCTTTGATCTTCACTGCTGTTTCTTCTTCACTTCCAAAAGCTCCAAAGAACTCAGATAATTCTGCTTTCATTGCATCTGTGATCACATATTCTCCGTCTTTTGTAAGTGCTGCCATAAATTCTGCACACTGTTTTGGATCATTTCCTGCGATTCTGTAGATCATACGCTCTAAGTTGCTTGAGATCAGGATATCCATAGATGGAGATGTTGTAACATAGAATTCTCTGTTACGATCATATTTCCCTGTCTCAAAGAAATCAAATAATACTTTGTTCTTATTAGATGCACAGACAAACTTATTGATTGGAATACCCATCTGTTTTGCATAGTAAGAAGCTAAGATGTTACCAAAGTTTCCTGTTGGAACTACAACATTCATAGGTTCTCCTGCTTTCAGGGCACCCTGTTTTAATAAATCTGCATAAGCTTTTACATAATATACGACCTGTGGCACTAAACGTCCGATATTGATAGAGTTCGCAGATGAGAACTGGAATCCATTATCATTCATAACTTTCGCTAACTCTTTGTTAGAGAACATTTTTTTAACACCTGTCTGGGCATCGTCAAAGTTTCCTTTGATTCCGATCACATATGTATTGTTACCCTTCTGTGTTACCATCTGTTTTTCCTGAATTGGACTAACTCCAGACTTAGGATAAAAGACAATGATCTTGGTTCCTGGTACATCAGCAAATCCTGCCAGAGCTGCCTTTCCTGTATCTCCAGATGTTGCAGTTAAGATTACGATTTCATTCTTAACGTTATTCTTTCTTGCAGATGTTACGAGTAAATGTGGAAGAATAGATAATGCCATATCTTTAAATGCAATTGTTGCCCCGTGGAACAATTCCAGATAATATGCTCCGTCTACTTTCTTTGTTACTGCAATTTCTTCTGTGTCAAACTTGCTGTCGTATGCATTATTAATACAAGTCTTTAATTCTTCTTCTGTAAAGTCTGTAAGGAATTCTTTCATGACTGCATAAGCAATTTCCTGATAGGACATCTTTGTCAGATCTTCCAATGCTACGTTTAACTTTGGAATACTGTCTGGTACGAATAATCCTCCATCGCTTGTTAATCCTTTTAAAATAGCTTCAGAGGCGGTTGCTGTTTCTTCACTGTTTCTTGTGCTGTGGTATACTAAATTCATATTTCCCTACCTTTTCTTCTATCAAATATGCGTGTTTCTGTTGGTTTCTGATTATAACATATGTTGTATCCATCTACAACAGATTTTCATGAACTATATCTTATACAATTACAAATGTCAGCATGAGACGGACACCGCTGATCAAAGCTTTCTCATCAAAATCGAACTTTCCATGATGATTTGCAGGGTGGTCTCCACCTCCGATAAACGCAAAACATCCATCGATTTCCTCTAAGTAATTAGCAAAATCCTCTCCTAACATCATCGCAGGAACATGCGTAAATTCTGACGGATCGAACACTTCTCCTGCCTTCTCCATTACATTTTCTACAATCTCTGGATCATTGATCAGTGCTCCATGACTTGATGGCTGAAAATCAACTGTGACATCGATTCCATACATCTGTTCATGGGCTTTTGCAATATCTTTGACTCTCTCTTCGATCATTTCCTGTGCCTGCTTTGAAAATGTTCTTGCTGTTCCTTCGATCTTAGCTTCTCCCGCGATCACATTTCTTGCTGTTCCTGCTTCAATCTTCCCGATCGTTAATACTGCGGGATCTAATGGATTTAGATTTCTACTTACGATGGTTTGCATATTCATTACCATCGATGATACTGCCACCGCGGTATCAATTCCTTCATGTGGCTTTCCTGCATGACCAGACTTTCCATATAAATGAACTGCCAGCCAGTTTGTCGCCGCCATTCTTGGTCCTGCCTCCAGAGAAATCTTTCCGGATGGAATTCCATTGAAAATGTGAACTCCATAAATTCGCTTTACACTGTCCAGGATTCCTGTTTTTAACATAAACCTGGCACCTTCCGCAGTTTCTTCTGCTGGCTGAAACACAAGATAAACTCTACGATTTAATTCTGCCTCATGCATCTTTAAAATCTTCGCTGTTGCCATAAGAATCGCTGTGTGCCCATCATGTCCACACGCATGCATACAACCATGATTTAATGATGCAAAATCAAGTCCTGTTTCTTCTTCCACTTCAAGAGCATCCATATCTGCTCTAAGTGCAATACTGTCTTTCCTTCCATTACCAACAACTGCAATAATTCCTGAGGGATTAAAAATCTTATACGAGATCTCCCATTCTTCCAGATGTTCTCTGATATATTCCATCGTCATAGTCTCATGAAATGCTGTTTCCGGACATCGATGCAGTGCCCGGCGAAATTCTACGACTTCTTGTTCAATTGCATATGCTTCCTGGTTTATGTCCATATTGCTTCCTTTCTTTGCTGACTACCTTCCTGTAAGATTCATGATTAAGGCAACGATCAACCCAACAATGATCACTGGTCCCAGCACGATCATCATTGCATTAAATATATGAAACAGTAAGTAAATAATGAAAATAAAAATGATCACGGATAAAAGACATCCGAGTTTAAATTTTGTAGAATTCATCGTGAAAATATGTGTATTTCCACCAAACATATCCTCTGGAGTTTCCTCCTGTTCATCCTCATAATATTCTGTCTGTGCATAACTATCGTCCACACCTGCTGCGTCAATGATCGACCTTGCGATCAGTCTTGGACTACCTAATTCGTTTAAAATTTCTGCTTCTGTCTTTCCACTTCTGATCTGTTCATTGATATAATTCTCATAATAGTCAATATTTTGTTGTACCACCATCGGCGATACTATTCCCTCTAGTGAAGATCTTAACTCCCCCATAAATTGTTTTCTTGTCATAAATTTATTCTCCATCCTTATTATAGAAAATCTCTGACTCCTTTAATACGTGACAGGTTCCGTCTTTTACTTCGATCGTTGTCACTCCACAATTCTCCTGTCTTGGTGCATGCCAGAATTCCTCGATATCTCTTCCGTATATATGAGTCAGCAAACTATGTATCCAGGCTCCATGGGAAAAAACAGCAACGTGCTGATATTTTCTCTCATTCGGCAGAATCATATCTTCCAAAAATTCTACTGCCCTTCCTATAACTTCTCTATGTGTCTCACAACCATTAGTCGTTTCAAAATGTACTGGATCATTAAAAAAATCAAGAAATGGATCATTCCTGTCTTCCAATTCTTTTAATGTCATTCCTTCAAACATTCCAAAACAAGCTTCTTTCACCCTTTCGTCCTCATATAACGGAACATTTCTTCCACCTAAAATGATCTCCCCTGTTTCTTTTGCTCTCTTTAATGGACTGGTATATCCTATATCAAATGGTACATGACGAAGTCCTTCTCTTGTCATAAATGCAAGTTCTCTTCCATATTCATTCAACTCTATATCTGAACTTCCCTGAATTCTATGTACTTTATTCCAGTCAGTTTCTCCATGCCGGATCAAATATAACTTCAAAACATTTTACCTCCAATTTAACAATAGCATACCTTATTTTTTTGATTGAGTCTAGTCCCTCTTCATTGTGCATTTTTTCACTAAAATATAAAAAACTATGGATTTTTTATCGAACTTTGCTATACTAAGATTATACATATAAACTGAAATTTTAGGAGAGAAAAATTATGAACATTCATGTTGGAGACGAGATTGAATTAACAGAACAAGTAGTTCCAGAAAACACTGCAAAGGAATGGGGAAGTGGAAGCCTTCCTGTTTATGCAACACCTGCTATGATCTTATTAATTGAGAAAGCCGCTGTTAAATTATTAGATGGCAAACTTGAAGAAGGTCAGACAAGTGTTGGAACAAATTTAAACATTGCACATGTTTCCGCAACACCAGTCAATGGAACGATCAAATGTCACTGCTCATTATCTGAGATTGACCGCAAACGTCTGGTATTCCATATCGAAGTAACTGATAACAAAGGACGTGTTGGAATCGGTACTCATGAAAGATTCATCGTTGCTGATGAACCATTTATGGAAAAAGCTGCTAAGAAATTAGAAGATTAATTTTTAACTCTATGTACAAAAAAAATGGTGTCAGGATTTAATCCCGACACCATTTTTATTATATTTTTATCTGCTTGTTCCCTTTAAGATTGGGGAAATCTTCTTATAAATAAAGAATGTAATCACTACACTGCACATTCCTTTGATAAATGTGAATGGCATATTAAACCAGATCAGTGCATCCCATAATGTCTTCACGTTCTTGTTGATCGCCTGATATGCACCAAGAATCGCCTGCATTGGCATGAAGTTTGTGTATACTGGATATACAACAAAGTAGTTTGAAAATACGCTGACGACTGACATAAGGACTGCCCCTGCTAATGCTCCGATCATTGCACTCTTCTGTGTTTTCTTTTTCTTATAAATAAGTCCTGCTGGTAATACAAAGCATACGCCTAAGATAAAGTTAGAAAGCTCTCCAACTCCACCTGTCTGTGTATGAAGAAGGTTGATCGCATTCTTGATAAAGCATACTGCAATTCCAGATACCGGTCCCATCGCATATGCTGCTAATAATGCTGGAAGTTCTGAAAAATCAAACTTGATAAATGGTGGTATTAACATAGGAATTGGAAATTCCAAAAACATCAGCACTGTTGCCAATGCTCCCAACATACCTGTTACTGCGATCGTTCTGATATTGAACTTTGTTCTTTTCATTGTCATTGTGTCTCCTGACATGATAATTCTCCCTTTCTTATCTAAAGATTTTAAATTTGTCCGCCAGAAGTTCTTGCAAAATTTTATAATTGTTTTATACAAGAAAAAATCCTGTCCATTTATCTACATAAACGACAGGGCTTCTGACTTGATCACATATCTTATATCTTCGTAATATCTTAAGATATGTCATCCAACTACTTCTTTCATCCAGACTATACTGTTGGTTCAGGATTCTAACCTGATCGGCTTTACGCTCGTGGACTTATCTCTCTTAGAGTATCACCACCAGTCGAGAATTGATATCTTCGATATCTCACTCTGCCCTGAAGTTGGAGAATCAATCTTCTCTACTTCAATATTCAATTACCAGAAAATGAAAGTGTTTTCTGTTCACATTTTCTATTATAATAACTTCTGTTTTATTTGTAAAGTATCATTTCATATTTCCTTATCTTTACACAAAGATTATTATTTGTTAAAATATACACAAGCAAAATGCTTTATTGTATGAATTGTTAAGGAGAAAACAACTATGGGAATGCACAAAATTGCGAAGATGCCTTCTCCAGAGGAATTAAAAGAAGAGATGCCTCTGAGTGAAGAAGCAAAACAAATCAAAGCTGCAAGAGACAAAGAGATCCGTGATGTATTTACAGGTAAATCTGATAAATTCTTAGTCATCATCGGGCCTTGTTCTGCAGATAATGAAACTGCTGTTATGGATTATCTTGGACGTCTGGCAAGAGTTCAGAAAGATCTTGCTGACAAGTTACTGATCATCCCTCGTATCTACACTAACAAGCCTCGTACAACAGGTGATGGATACAAAGGTATGGTTCATCAGCCAGACCCAGAGAAAGCACCAGATATGGCAAGTGGTCTTCGTTCTGTTCGTAAACTTCATATGGAAGCATTAGAAGAATTCCATATGCCTGCCGCAGACGAGATGCTCTATCCAGGAAACTGGCCATATATGGATGACCTTTTATCCTACGTTGCCGTTGGAGCCCGTTCTGTAGAGAACCAGCAGCACCGCCTGACAGTCAGCGGATTTGATATCCCTGCTGGAATGAAGAACCCTACTGGTGGAGACCTGACAGTTATGATGAACTCTATCACTGCTGGACAGCACCAGCATGATTTCATTGCCAATGGATACGAGGTCAAAACAGATGGTAACCCTCTGACACATGCCATTTTACGTGGTTCCGTGAATCGCCATGGAAATAATATTCCAAACTATCATTATGAAGATCTGACTCGTGTTGCTTATATGTACGAGAAATTCCAGCTTAAGAACCCTGCAGTTATCGTTGATGCAAATCACTCTAATTCAGGTAAACAGTGGGATCAGCAGCCTCGTATCGTACAGGAAGTTCTCCACAGCAGAAGTTTCTTACCTGAGATCAAAAATCTTGTCAAAGGTATCATGATCGAAAGTTACATCGAAGATGGTAACCAGTCTATCGGTAATGGTGTTTATGGACAGTCTATCACTGACCCTTGTCTTGGATGGGACAAATCTGCTGCCCTGCTTTATCGTATGGCAGATTATGTATAGAATAAATACAAGATTCTAGATACATTACTTCCAAAGTTTCAGCATTCCTGACATTATCGATGGATTTATGAAACTTTCCAGAATGCATCCCAGTATCATAAATATTATTTCAAACAGAATACTATAACGTAGAAGGAAGGAACTGCTTGTTTCATAAAGCATTTCTTCCTTTTTTTCTTCTTGAAAATTTCGTTTTATGAGCAAAATAAGGCTCATTCCATATAAAATAAACTGCGGAAACAAACTCAAAAGCACAAGAAATAATCCTCTCATTCCCATCTGTATGATCTGAAGTGATAACATCGAACCTAGAAAAAATGCCATACTAAACGTAAATCCGTACAAAAAAATCCATGGTTTTAATAAATATCCTGCCAGATAGATCATTGCATACTGTTTCACACGTTTAAATAGAATATAAAAAAATAAGCTCATGCTTGCACTATATAATTTCTGATTATGAAATACCAGATATTGCACCTGCCCTCCATATGCAAGATAATCCTGATATATAAAATTCGTAAACAAACTTCCTAGGATCAGACCTGCTATGATCCATAATCCTGAAAAAAATTTCTCTTTATCCACACATTTCCCCTCCCTGCCTCATTATATTATATGCAGTGCCTGTCTTTTATATTCTATTTTATTAGATGCTTCTCTGATCTATAAATTTACTTCTCCATATTAAGATATCCAAGAACTCCTGATATCGTCTTTGCATCGATGATCTTTCCTGAAAAGATCATATCTTTGATCTCATCTGTTGTATATTCTTCTACGTCAATAAACTCATCTTCATCAAGATGCTGCTTCGATGGCTTTAGATCCGTTGCAACATAAATTGGTATCTTTTCATCACAAAAACCTATCGCTGTGATCACAGTCATCAGATGTTGCATATGTCCTGCAATGTATCCTGTTTCCTCTTCAATCTCTCTTGTGACACATTCAAGTGGTGTCTCCCCTGGTTCAATTCCTCCAGCTGGAATTTCAAGTGTTTCCTGATCAAGTGCATTGCGGTATTGTCTTACAAGTAGGATCGTTCCTTTGTCGGTGACTGGAACAACTGCTGCCGCACCTTTATGTTTTACAAGATCCCATGTGACTACTTTTCCACTTGGAAGTTTCACAATATCTTCGTAAAATCCAACAACTTTTCCTTGATGCATCAGGCGCTGTTCTAATTTCTCGTATCCTTTCATGATTCTATCTCCTTTTCTATCCATTCTCTACTGTTAATATTCCTATTAATTGGAAAAAGCGATAGATTTCTCTATCGCTTCTTGTTATTTCGCATAGTCAACAACTCGTGACTCTCTGATCACATTAACCTTGATCTGTCCTGGATAATCCAGATTCTCTTCGATCTGATTTGAAATATCTCTCGCCAGTAAGATCATATCATCGTCACTGATTTGTTCAGGAACTACCATAACTCGAATTTCTCGACCTGCCTGAATTGCAAAAGTTTTATCAACACCCTGGAAGGAGTCTGCAATCTCTTCCAGCTGTTTTAATCTTGTTGTATAACTTTCCAGTGTCTCGCTTCTTGCACCTGGACGTGCTGCTGAGATTGCATCAGCTGCCTGTACCAGACATGCGATCAATGATTCTGGCTCCTCATCACCATGATGAGATGCCACTGCATTGATGACAATTGGATTCTCCTTATACTTCTTACACAGATTCACACCGAGTTCTACGTGAGAACCTTCTACTTCGTGATCGATTGATTTACCGATGTCATGAAGCAGACCTGCTCTCTTGGCCATTCTTACATCGACACCGATCTCTGCTGCTAAAAGTCCGGATAACTGTGCAACTTCCATGGAATGTTTTAATGCATTCTGTCCATAGCTTGTACGGAACTTCATTCTTCCAAGAAGTCTTACAAGCTCTGGATGGATTCCATGAACCCCAAGTTCTAATGTTGCTGCTTCTCCTTCTTCGCGCATCATAGTTTCGACTTCTTTTGTCGCTTTCTCAACCATCTCCTCGATGCGTGCTGGATGAATTCTTCCATCCACGATCAGTTTCTCTAAGGCGATTCTTGCAATCTCTCGTCGAACCGGATTAAAGCTTGACAGTACAACTGCTTCCGGTGTATCATCGATAATCAATTCAACCCCAGTAGCGTTCTCAATGGAACGGATATTACGTCCTTCACGACCGATGATTCTTCCCTTCATCTCATCGTTTGGAAGCTGTACCAACGAAATCGTTGTCTCAGCCACATGATCAACTGCACACTTCTGAATCGCAGTTACCACATATTCTTTGGCTTTCTTTCTGGCATCTTCTTTCGCTCTTGTCTCCATCTCTTTGACATACATTGCTGTCTCGTGTTTCACATCTTCTTTTACTGCTGATAATAATTGCTCTTTTGCCTGATCAGAGGTCAATCCGGAAATTCTTTCCAGTTCCTGTAGATGTTTTGCCTGCAGTTCCTGCAACTGAGCTTTCTCTGTTTCAATGTTCTTCTCTTTCGATGCTAATGACTGTTCTTTGCGCTCTAATGTTGTAGCTTTCTTCTCTACAGTCTCTTCTTTAGAGAGAACTCTCTGCTCATACTTCTGCAGTTCTGCCCTGCGTTCTTTTGTCTCTTTTTCAAAGTCATGTCTCGCTTTTATAGTTTCTTCTTTTACTTCCAAAGAAGCTTCACGTTTCTTCGCATCCGCTGCTTTGATTGCTTCATCTATAATCTCTCTTGCTTTATCTTCTGCATTACCGATTGTGATCTCCATCGCCTTCTTGCTTCTTGTATTAGCAATATAGACAGATACCGGTACAGCGATAACCAGAGTTGCGATAATGGCTATAATAATACCAACCACAGGTTTCCTCCTTATTCAATTTTTTGTGTATTCACACTTATCTAATTCTATATGTTTTCAACATAAAAGTCAAGGAAGGGATACCTCTTCTGTTCGAATTATCATTGCTGTTTTTCCTTTGATCACAAGTCCTCCTCCAAAATCTACAGATTCTCCTGTGATCAGATCTGTTCCGCATCCGGCCTGTGCATCAAAATGTGCTGTAAATTCATTATCTCCACAGTTCATTGCAAATATGATACGGTCTTCATTTGTTCTTCTCTGGAAAACAAGAACATCTGGTGCGATCGCTAACTGTAAATAATCTCCGTATTTTAATGCTGGTGACCCCTCTCTTACCTTTGCAAGCTTTGCAATATAATCTGTCAGTTCATTTTCCACTAAGTCTTCTTTGTGGATTCTTGGACGAAGGCTGTCATCGCTTCCTTGCTCTTTCTTTCCTTCCATTCCCCATTCACTTCCATAATACACTCCGGGAACCCCTGGCATTGCAAACTCCATTGCATAGATCAATGGTAAATGTTCTTTGTCCTCTAACTGACTTGCAATTCTTTCTACATCATGATTATCGACAAAGTTATATAACGGAAGTCCTTTATATAATGTCCATTCCTCTGGTCCAAACTGACGATTTAAAGAATATCCGATCTCATGCATATTGTGTGTGTTAAAACTTGAATAAAGTCCTTTGTAACATTCATAATTTGTTACAGAATCAAGTAAATCCGGATTCACAAGCTGTGTGTAATCTCCATGAAGCATTTCCCCGATCATTATAAATTCTGGATTCTTGCTGTGAACAAAATCTACTAATACTTTCATAAAGTTTCTATTTAACATATAAGCAACATCAAGTCTTAATCCATCAATTCCAAGTTCATCCATCCATTTTCCAACGGATTCTAATAAATAATTTCGAACCTGCTCATTATCAAGATTTAATTTAACAAGTTCAAAATGTCCTTCCCATCCTTCATACCAGAATCCATCATCATAACAGCTGTTTCCGTCAAAATTGATATAAAACCAGTCTTTGTATGGAGAGTCCCATTTCTTTTCTTTCACATCCTCAAATGCAAAGAACTCTCTTCCCACATGGTTAAATACTCCATCTAAGATCACTTGAATTCCTTCTTTGTGCATCGCATCACACATTGTCTTAAAGTCTTCATTTGTTCCAAGTCTTTCATCGATCAGCTGATAATCTTTCGTATCATATCCGTGGTCACTTGATGAAAATACCGGTGAAAAGTAAACAGCATTCATTCCTAATTTCTTAATGTGTGGAATCCAGTCGATCATCTCTAAAATTCCATGGGAAGGTTGCCCATCTGTTAATGCTCGTAGTGGAAACACCTGATAAATCATTAATTCGTTCATTTTCATAGTCTCTTTTCCTTTCTGTCACTCTGTGCTTTTCAATGATTCTACCATATCAATCTTCTTTAGTTGGAAATACATAAAGAAGTTTACGAGAATCGAAAAAGCAATTGTTAGTAAAATACTGTAAACATAGCTTGGAAGATAAATCTGTCTTCCAAACATGATCAAGTCAACTTCCGTTGTGAAGATTACATATTTGTGTAAAAGAATCCCCAAAATAATTCCTGCGATCGTTCCTAAGATCGTCAACAAAATATTCTCACGATAAACATAAGCGCCGACTTCTCCATCATAAAATCCTAGCACTTTGATCGTTGCGAGTTCCATTCTTCGCTCTGAAATATTGATATTATTCAAGTTATATAATACCACAAATGCAAGTAATCCTGCTGATACGATTAATACAACAACAACAATATTTAGATTATTTACCATATCTTCCATCGTCTTTGCGTCATCAGATGAAAAATGAAGTGCTGAAGCCTCATCTTTTGCAAGAATCTTCTTTCCATTTTCCTGCTTCTTTTTCTTAGATATATTCTTTTCGATACAATATATACCTGTTGACTCTGCTTTTTTGTGATACAATCTGGCATATAATTTCGGTGTCATGTATACTTTGTGTTGCAGATAATTTTCTGTGATCTGACTGATTTTTGCCTTAATGCTTCGATCACCTGATTTCTTGATCGTTATCGTATCTCCTTTGCTCACACCGAGTAGTGATGCTGCTTTCTCTGTCAGAATGATTCCTTCATCATCTAACTTATATTTGGTCTTACTCTTTCTATCCTGTAATGTAATATATCCGTTAAAATCGTCTTTTGACATTGGGAGGATCATCGTTGCATCTTGTTTTTCACCATTTGCACGGATCGTTACCGCAGATTCACTAACTTCCATTAAATCTGTCATGTAATCTTGTTTTTTCGTCCAGTTTACGAATTCTTCTTTCTTAGCTTTTTTTATTCCATCTTTGTATGTGATAGAAAAATCATAGGTGATGATCTCTCCGTACTGATTCTTTGAAATTGCTGAAATCGAATCTTTAATTCCAAATCCCAATAGCAACAACGCCATACAGCCGCCAATTCCAAAGATCGTCATAAAGAATCGTTTCTTATAACGGAACAGATTTCGCATCGTTGCTTTCCAGATAAAGCTTAACCGTTTCCATACAAATGGAATCCGTTCTAACAGGATTCGTTTTCCTTCTTTCGGTGCCACAGGACGCATCAGCTGTGCTGGCTTCTCTTTTAATTCTTTGTAACATGCAGATAGCACTGCGAATACAACAACCCCGACAGCAAGTCCTGTTGCCATAACTGAATATTCTGTTTCCAATGGTGTATACACATCTCCAAGCCCCGTATACATCATCTTATAGGCATTGATAATGATCCACGGAAGAAGCTTTTCACCGATCACTGCCCCAAGAATACTTCCTGTAAGTGTTGCTGCCAACGCATAACTGACATATTTCATTGCAATATGAAATCCACTGTACCCGAGAGCTTTCATCATTCCGATCTGTGTTCTTTGTTCCTCAACCATACGTGTCATTGCCGTTAAACTTACCAACGCTGCCACTAAGAAAAAAATAACTGGAACAACCTGTCCAAGTGCTGCAATTCTGTCTGCTTCCTGTCCGTATTCAACATAAGACTGCATCTTTTCACGATTCAAAATATACCATTTGCCTTGTTTGATATTCTTTACATCTTCTTTAGCATCTTTGATCTTATTCTCGGCATCTTTTAATTTCTTCTCGGCTTTCTTTCTTGACTTCTTTAACTTCTTCTCTCCATCATCAAGCTTTCTTTCTGCTTCTTTGATCTTGGCTGCTCCTGAACCAATTTGCTTTTGTGCTGTTACTAATTTTGCTTCATTTGACTCTATTGTCTGTTTAGCTGTCTTTAACTGACTGCTTTTCTGATTCAGTGTTCTTTCTGCATTTACAATCTTTGTCTGTGCTGCTTTTAACTGTTTTTTTCCAGAAGTGATCTGTGCCTTTGCTGTCTTTATCTGTTGCTTTCCTGCATTGATCTGTATCATAGAAGCCTGTGCTTCCTGCTCTGTGATCGCTCCTGCCTGTAACGCCTGATTGATCTGTTGTTCTTTTTTCTCTAACTGCTGTTCCTGTTCTTTTATTTTAGCTTCCTGTGTGTCAAGCTGGCTGCTTTTTGTTTTGATTGTCTGTTTCTGTGTCTTTAACTGTTTTCTTGCACTGCTGATCTGTTTGATTCCTGACTGATACTGTGCTTTCGCTGTCTGAATCTGTGATTTTGCACTTGCAAGTTTTTTCTTGCTTTGTTCTAATTCAGATTTGGAATCATTGATCTTTTGTCTTGAATCTTTCAGCTCCTTATCTGCCTTATCTAGTTTATTTAAGACTTTTTTACGTTCTTTTTTAAATGTCTTTTCTTTCTTGGAAATCTTATCAAAGGCTTCTTTCCAAACAGAACTTAAACGCTTCTTATTCTCGTCCTTGGAAATGTCTTTCAGCTGATCTTCTAACTCTTTTACTTTATCCTTATATGCATCGCTGTATGCTCTTTCTGATTTGGCACCCTTTGCTGTAAGATAAACTTCTGTATAAATGTCAGAGGAAAATTCTGATTGCTTAACAATGATAAATCCAGATAATGTTCCAGTTCCAATTGTTGTGCTTCCTCTTGATCTTGACAGATATTCTGCTGATCTTCCAATAGCTGTGATCTTATATGTCGTATCATTTAAGGTATCTTTAAGATCATCCTCTGTTCCTGAAGATAACTCCAAAATATCTCCAATTTTTAATCCATTCTGAGTCGCATACCATTCATCCACAAGGCATTCCCCTGACTTCTTCGGGAGCTTTCCTTGTACGATCGTAATCTGGTTTAATTTCTTCGTCTCTGCCACGACTTTCACTGCGTGTTCGTCGTCACTTCCCTGCTTCTTTGATATAACATCTGTAGAATGACCGCCTTCGATATCCGCTGTTTTCGGAAGCTTCTTTATCGATTCCAGATTCTCCTTCGATATTCCCAAAGTTCCCATCACTTTCACGTCCATAAGTTTCGAATCATCAAACTGATGGTCTGCTGTGATATGCATATCTTTCTGTGTTACACGGATACCTGCATAAAATGCAACCCCAAGTACCACAATAAAAAAGATGGACAGAAATCTTGGAAGCGTACCTGTGATCGTTCTGTATATATCTTTGTGTAATGCTGTCTTTTTCATACGCACTTCCCTGCCATTCTTTCTACCATTCAATCGTTTCCACCAGCTGTGGATTGTCATTTATCGTAATGTTACTGATCTTTCCATTTTTCATCTCGATCACACGGTCTGCCATTGGTGCAATTGCAAGGTTATGTGTAATAACCACAACTGTTTTACCTTTCTTATGACAAGTATCCTGAAGTAATTTTAAAATGGATTTTCCTGTCTGATAATCAAGTGCTCCTGTCGGCTCATCACAAAGTAGTATCTTGGGATTCTTCGCAAGCGCACGCGCAATGGATACTCTCTGCTGTTCTCCTCCAGATAACTGTGCCGGAAAGTTATTCAGTCTGTGTCCAAGTCCTACATCTTTCAGTACTTCTTCTGCATCCAGTGGATCTTTGCTGATCTGAAGTGCTAATTCCACATTCTCTGTTGCAGTCAGATTCGGAACCAGATTATAAAACTGAAAAACAAATCCGATATCGTCTCTACGATACCCTGTCAGCTGTTTTTTATTCCATTTGGAGATATCTTTTCCATCTACAAAAACAGCGCCACTGGTTGCAGTATCCATACCACCTAAAATATTCAATACGGTAGTCTTTCCTGCACCACTGGCGCCAATGATCAAGGCAAACTCACCCTTATTCACCGTAAAATCAATCCCGTCTACGGCTTTGGTGATCACCTCTCCTGTCTTATATATTTTCTTTACATTTTCTAACCGAATCAATTCCATAAATATGCTTCTCCTTTATAAAGAATTTTACCATATTTTGATTGATTCAGCCAGTCTCTTACTTAAACTGATTTAATGAATCATTATACTCATATCCAATGGATGAAAGTTTCTGTTTTATCTCATTTTCATCAAGATCAAGTGCTTTACACAGGTCCTCAAAGGAATCATAAAAATCCCTTAACTGGGTGTTAATATAACTTAGTAACATAACTGGGTCTTTTGGTATCATCTTTGTGTCTCCTATAAGATATTACTTAAGAAATTAGTTGCTGACCCTGCTGCACTTCCTAATGCAGAGAATACAAATTCTTTCATAATGAAATATGCTACAATTGCTCCTACGATCTCAACGATCAATGCGATGTAAGCAACTGCATTCTTATTTACACCAGGATAACTCATCATTGCCACCATACTATAAATGAATGTCAGTACGCTTCCAACCAGCACGATCAAAACTGCAAACTGGTACATTCCAAGCAGTAATCCTAAAATTGCAAGAATCAATGCTAAAATTGATCCTAGAGATCTCATTCCAACAATCTGGCATGCCTGAAACCAGTTGATCTTTGCATGACCCATTGCATTCATAAGTCCGAGAATAACACCTGAAATAATCAGAGATACGACAATTGACAAAATAACTCCATATCCAAAAAACTGTCCAAAAGATGGTGTCTGTCCCACATATCTTGACACTCCTAAAAAAGAGCTTACACCATTCAACGCTGTTGAAACGATTTTCTGAACAAATACATACAAATATAATCCTGCTAAAAGTGCCTGAATTCCCATAAGAATCAGCCCGTTTTTACTGTTTTCATCTGCGACAGAAGATGCAAAACCTGTGCTTGGATGTTTGATCATCTCTAATGCTTGTGTAAAGAAATTCTTTGTCATGGCTGCTACATCACTCTGATTTTGTTCAGATGCTGGGCCTTCATAATTGATTTCTTCATAGTTTGTATACTGCTGCTGTGTCTGCTGGCTTTCTGCCTGTGCAGTTTCTGACTGATATGCATTTTCCTGTGTATCTTCTGCATTCTGCTGTGTACAGATACAAGGCTGTCCGTTAATTAATTTTCTTCCACATTTTGTACAAAAGTTTGCCATAATATTCTCCTCTCTTCTCTTTAGTAATATGAAGCTGTATCGATCAGCCATTTTCCATTTTTCCTGATCATTCTAGCTACACCACTGATCTTCAATGTCTGTGTCTCATATCTATCCCATATTTTATATTTATAATCTCTTGAACCACTGACTGCAACAAATACACCATCTGCAACCGTGTTATAAGATGAATCCGAACTTGTTGCCTGACATTTTGTTAATTTTACACTTCCAAGTGATTTTGCATCACTTCCATAATACCAAATAGAATCACATAATCTGACTCCATAATTTTCTGCGGCTTCTGTTGATGTAAAATAAGATGTAAGACCTGCATTTCCTTTGTCTTTGATCTTAGCTTCTGTAATCTCCGGCATATAACTCTTTAACGCTTTTGCAGCTTCCGTTTTTGCTGTTCCTGAATACTGCACGACATTCAATGGATTGTCATCATTTGTATTGAACGTATAGCTGTCCTGATCAAATAGACCATCTGCTCCTGAAAATGTAAGCTTATGTTTTCCTGCAAACATTGTTACGTTATATGTATTTTCTGATGTATCTTCTGGAACCTTTGCTGCAATTCCATCGATTTTTAAAGTAACACCTGGCATTGTAAATAATTTTACGCTTTCTGTTGCCAATCCTGTATCTGTAGCACTTGTTACTTCATATTTATCAAAAAACAGGAAATTCTTCTTTGCTGATTTTGCGATATGAATCTCAACTTCATCAGAACCTTTCTTTGCCTGATATACATATTGTCCGGCATAAGTTCCATAATTCACATAACCACCAGTTGGTGTTGATAAAGTCTTTGTCTCATTCTGATCCATTGTCTTTTCAAATGCTTCTTCATTGATAAATGTATCTTCTGACAAATTAAACTTATCATAGATATTGGACCATTTCTTATTATTATAATCTTTTACAAACTGATTCGCTGCTGCCTCTGGACTGCTTTTGCTGTTTCCGATATAAAAAAACGCTGCGATCAGAACGACTAATACTGCAACTTCAGCAATGACGATCTTCTTGGCTTTGCTGCTAAATCCTTTAAATAATCCTCCACTCTTTGCCGGTGCTTTATTTGGTGCTTGATTCGGCTGTACTGGTCTTGATTTTTGTGTTTCATTCTGGTCTGCTGTCTTCTGGCTTTCTGTCTGCTGATTTTCTGACTCCAACGGTTCCATTCTCATTCCGCATTCTCCGCAGAACATATCTCCGTCTTTTACTTCACTTCCACACTTTGGGCAAAACATATTTTCTCTTCTCCCTTCTCTTTTTTATCTAAGTCCACGTTTCTTCAATTCTGCTGCCATTGTATCTACATTTTTCTTCTCGTATTTATTCAAAGAAATACTGTCCTGATCATCCACAGTACCGTTATACCATGCTTTCTTTTCAAAACGTTCTTTATTAACCTTTTTCGTAAATTTTAATCCATGTCTTGCATAGATTTCATTCACTGCATATTGAAGTTCGCTGTCAGATAATTTCTTTATGTCAGATTTGCTGATATATTTTGTATCGGCATCTGGAAAAACATATCCATCATCGGCATCCATGATCTCACTTGCTGACTTTGTATCACTATCAGATGCTTCCGTTGTTGTTTGTGCTTCTGTTGTGTTGTCGTCTGTTGAATCAGCCACGTTCCCATCCCCAACATCTTTTCCTTCATTATTTTTCTTGTTATTTGTTTCTTCCTGTACGGCATTTTTCAATGATGTACTGGCGCTTTCATTGTCTGTTGTGTCTCTGCTTGTGACCAACATGGCAATTAGAATAACCGCTACGACTGCGATAGCTGCAGCAAGTACTGCAATTACCTGTTTTTCATTTTTCTGCATTTTTCTCTCCTTCTCTTTGGTAATATCTGTCAACTCCATCTGCAATTCCTTCTGCAAGCATTGTCTGATAATGACGATCTGATAACTTCTGATCTTCGTCTGGATTTGACATAAATCCCATCTCTACGATTGTTACAGGAATCTTACTCCAGTTGATCCCTGTCATCTCATCTGTCTGTGTTACCCCACGATTTTTAGCACCTGTTCTGCGGCACAAAGTACTAACTACACATTCAGATAACCTCTGACTGTCTGCTGCAATTACCTTGCAATAAGGATTGGATGAAGTAGGACTCATTGTTAAAGCTCCATTTGCTGACTGTGAATCTGCACTATTGCAATGGATCCTAAGTAAAATACCAGCACCACTTTCATTTGCCATCAAAGCTCTTTTTTTGTTACTTAATGATACATCATTAGTCTCTCTGATCATATAAACATCATATCCTCTGGCGATCAATTCACTCTTAAGCTTTAATGACACTTCTAAATTTACCTGATATTCTGTTCTCTTCGTAACGACTCCTTCCGTTCCTGAAGATACCATTGGCTTTGTCTTGTCAGCACCTGGTCCGATCGCTTCCTGTTCACTCATCTGTTTCTTTTGATGTCCTGCGTCAATTGCGATCTTTATACGTTTTTCCTCTTTGGGCAGTGTTGTTGTCTCTTTCTTATTTTGTGTCGTCTTCTGAGACGCTTTCTGTGTTGTCTTCTGCTTAATGATCTCTGTCCGCTTCTCTGTTGTCTTCTCTCCTGCTTTCTTATCCTGTGTGATCACTTCATCATCTTTGCACCCCACACAAAAAATACTAAGCATCACACAAAGGATCAGAACTTTCCATATCTTTTTCATACTTATCCCTCTTTCGTTTCGATTTATGGTTCGACTACTTTTAATTCACCTGTTACTGAATCCATAACGTATCCTGAAATCTTTACATCTTTTGGAATCAGTGGGTGTTTTCGAAGCATTTCCACAGAATCTCTTACAGAACTTTCTACACAGTCAAAACCTTCTAACCATGTATCAAAATCAACTCCACAGTGACGGATCAGCTCAATCTTCTCCTCATCGATTCCGCGCTCCATCATATGTCCGATCATCATCTCACTGTTGATATGCTGTACTCCACAGTCTGTATGTCCGATCACCATGACTTCCTCAATGCCTAGCTCAAATATACCGACTAAAATACTTCGTACCACACTTCCGAATGCATGACTTACAACTCCTCCTGCATTCTTAATGATCTTGACATCACCATTTTTAATTCCAAGTGCTGCTGGTAAAAGTTCAGTAAGTCTTGTATCCATACAAGTAAGAATCGCAATCTTCTTATCAGGATACTTACTTGTCTTATACTGTTCATATTTTTTCTCTTTTACAAATTCCTGATTGTATTTTAAAATCTCATCAATCATCTTATACTCTCCCTTCTATAAAGTAATATCAGCAGTCTTTCCTTTGCATGCCTTAAGATAATCCTGTGTCGTAAGCTCAATCTGAATTCCATTCTTTCCACCACTTACAATGATCTTCTCCTGATCATTTGCACTTGCATCAAGAACTGTTGGATAATCTTTCTTCATGCCAATTGCTGTACAGCCTCCACGAATATATCCTGTGATCTTATTGATATCTTTTACATGGATCATCTCAACAGATTTCTCCCCCGCTGCCTTTGCAGCTTTCTTAAGATCAAGTTCCTTATCGATTGGAACTACAAATACAAAATATCCTCCGCTTTTTCCTTCTGTTACCAGAGTTTTAAACACTCTTTCATATGGTTCATTTAACATATCAGCGATCGTAATTCCATCGATAAATTCTTTGCACTCATAACGATGTACTTCAAATGGAATCTTCGCTCTCTCAAGCATTCTCATTGCGTTTGTTTTTGGTTCTTTCTTTGCCATTCTCCTGCTGCCTCCTCGCTGATTTATTTATCTAGCAAACATGTTATGGTGTTCATTTTACACCACCTTTGCACATTATATCATATTTTTTCATATATTGAGAGTAAAAGATATTCCGAGGATATTTTATGCCAGAAATACAAAATAAAAATCTTGTCGATCAAGGCCGTTTAAAAATACAGGTAACTTCAAGCATCGGATCAGTTCCCATTCCTGATGCTTCGATTGAAATTTCTTACACTGGCGATCCTGACTCTGTTCTTGAAACAGTAAATACAGATGAAAATGGCCAGACTCCTGTTATTGATCTTCCGGCACCACCAGTCGAATACAGTATGTCACCAGGAGAAAACCAGCCTTATTCTGAATATAATTTAAGAATCCGTTCCAAGGATTATGAATCCGTCACGATCTCTGGTGCACAGATTCTCTCTGGTGTCCAAGGTCTTCAATCTGTTTCCTTGATTCCTGAAGAAACCAGTATTTCTACAGAAGAAAATCCTATTGTGATCGGTCCTCACACTCTGTGGGGCAATTATCCACCGAAAATTGCGGAATCTGAAATTAAGCCTGTTAATGAAACTGGTGAGATCGTCTTAAGCCGAGTTGTAATTCCAGAATACATTATTGTTCATGATGGTTCTGTTGGTGATAAGACTGCACAGAATTATTATGTGCGTTATAAAGATTACATCAAAAATGTTGCTGCCTGCGAAATTTATTCTACCTGGCCTCGTGCAACTCTTGAAGCAAATATTCTTGCGATCATGTCATTTACTTTGAATAGAGTATATACTGAATGGTATAGAAATAAAGGGCATGACTTTACGATTACATCTTCTACAGCTTATGACCACAAGTTTATTCCTGGAAAGACAACTTATGATTCTATTAATACGATCGTTGATGAGATTTTTGCAGATTATCTGTCCAGACCGAATGTAAGACAGCCGATCCTTACGCAGTATTGTGATGGAAAGAAGGTTTCTTGTCCCGAATGGATGACGCAGTGGGGTTCTAAATACTTAGGTGATCAGGGTTATGCACCGATTGAGATTTTGAGATATTATTATGGAGAAAGTATGTATATCAATACCGCCGAACAGATTTCTGGGATTCCATCTTCCTGGCCGGGATATGATTTGACGATTGGGAGCAGCGGAGATAAAGTTCGTCAGATGCAGCAGCAATTAAATCGGATTGCGCGGGATTATCCTTCTCTTCCTACGATTGCTGCGGATGGTGTATTTGGAGAATCTACAGCTAATGCGGTTCGAAAATTTCAAAATGTCTTTGGGCTGCCTCAGACTGGAATTGTGGATTATCCTACTTGGTATAAGATTAGTGAGATATATGTTGGAGTCAGTCGGATCGCAGAGTTGAATTCTTAGGTAACTTATTTTAAGCCCCACTAGGTCATCCATGTGGGGTTCAAAATTTTAGTCAATACATTTACAAAAAAGCCTGTGCATTTATATTTTGCACAGACTTTTTATCATCTTATTTACATCTCACAAGACACCTTTTTTTATAAAATGAAATTCCATAACACAAAACCTCATCATAAGTGTCTTCAAATTCTTTCGCATACATCTTTATATCAATCTGATCCAATACTTTTTGACAATCTCTTTCCAGATCATCTAATTTTCTAGAATATTTTGCTTCAAATACTGCAACCTGTCCCGTCACATCATTGTAGATTACAATATCACTTCGTCCTTCTCCATGTTCCCTGTTAGACTCCAAACTATAACCAGCTCCTGCAAAGATTCCTGCAAGAAATGTATGGTAGAAATCTTCTTTGTAACCATAATAACTGATCGTCATTTGAAGCAAGGTACTGATCTCTTTTGTCAACTTGTCCGTATCTTTATTCCACACAGCATCGAACAAAGCCTTTCGATTCATCACCATTGTGCTGTCTTCAAACCATTTTCTTATCGTTGATTCAAAAATCTCTTTGATTTCTTTGTTTGGAATTCTTAGCTCAACCAATCCCTCTGCATCACATTCCCCTGCTTTTGTAAGATACCCGGTAAGATAAAGAATGCTCCACAGATTATATCTACATCATCACTATCCAGCAAATACATATGCTGCTTGCATACCTATTTAAGAAAATTAAATGTATTCTCAAATGTACTACCATACACATCTTTAAATGACAAAAACAAAGTCGGATACTGATTCATCCATCTTTCACAAATTGCTGTCTCCTTAGATATTTCAAGCCCCTCAAACAACTCCCTGCTATCCTTCCTAATATCCAAGAAACTATTCAACATGCTCATTGCCATCGTCTTCCCAAAACGCCTAGGACGAGTAATCAACGTCACCTGATCCATCTCACCCCGCAGCAACGTCTTAATCAAACCAGTCTTATCCACATAGTAATAATCCAACTCCCGAATCCTCTCAAAATCCGAAATCCCAACAGGAATAAATAGTTGATCATCCCAAACCGTATGAGCTCGTCGGCACTTAATGAGCAGTAATGATTTATCATCGCTGTCGAATTTAGTGTCCGCTACGTGCGAATCCGAGCGAGAGCGGGTTTGGGATGGTCAACTATTTATTTACATTCAAAATGCTGATAATCCTTAGAACTTCTCCAATTTCCACCCCAGCTAAATCCATATTTCTTAAAGATCTTATAAGCCGTATCATTCTTATGAATCATATAACGTTTATATTTTCCCTTGCACTTTGAGGTCTTTCTCTGTTTATAAACCTTTCCATTCGAAGGAGAAACCTTATTCCCCTTTACCCATGGATTGATCCTTGGATTGATATCAATTGCTAATCCATAAGAATGATTAGACAATTTCTTCGTTCCACTGATCACACGATAATTAAACGCAGAAGTATTATTCGCAGACATAGACTTATTATCATTCGCATTATAATCATCGATCAGACGCATTCTCTGTATTCTGTATTTCTTCTGATATAATTCGTAAAATACCTTCACTGTTTTCTTTGCGATCTTCTTATTAACGATCAATTCACCATGCTTCACTTTTCCATCAAACCCATAATGAAGCACCTGAACATATCGAAGATCAGATAACTTAACATTCTTATTCTTACGATAAGACTTCCCCGTAATCCTCTTTTCAATCTTTGGAGAAATTGTCTCATAAGTAAAACCCTTTTTATATGTATATTTTGAAGCCGCATTTGCTGACTTCTTCTGTAAACAAACTGGTACCGCAACCACAGTAAGTGCCGTCAATGCAATCAAAGTCTTTAATTTCCATTTTGAATTATTCATATCCATTCTTCCTTTCCAAATTTTGATTTCATTATAACATAGTTTTCCCCATCTGTAGAAAAAGAAACACACACCAAATTTCTCAGCAATCACTATCCATTTCTATGTATCACCATATATTCATATTCATCTATCCATATTCCCAATAACCTACAGCCAAGAATATTTTAAATAATAACTGCCCCGTGACCGTATGAGCTCGTCGGTGCTTAATGAGCAGTGATGATTTATCATCGCTGTCGAATTTGGCATCCGCTACGTGCGAATCCGAATGCAAATGGGTCACGGGGCAGTTATTATTTAAAATATTCATTGAAAGACTAAATTATTTACTATACACAACAAATTGATACTCAATATCAAAGTACGTCTCTTCTTCACTTTCTTTCACAAGTTTCCACTCTGGCATCTCATCCAGATTTGGAAAATAAGTATCAGCATCATAAGCAAAGTCTGTTCTTGTAACATACGCTTTATCACAGTATGGAAGCATCATACGATAAATACTCTCTCCACCGATAATAAAAATATCTTCATCTTTATATTCTTCAAGTTCATCTAATAATTCTTCCTTGCTTCCAACAACGATCGCTCCTTTGGCATCGTAGTCTTTATCGTGTGTTAAAACAATATTAGTTCTCTTTGGAAGCGGCATTCCATTTGGAAAGCTTTCTAAGGTTTTACGTCCCATAACAACAACTTTTCCTGTTGTCATCTGACGGAACATCTTCATATCATTGGGGATATGAACTAAGAGTTCATTATTCTTTCCGATTCCCCAGTTCTTATCTGCATTTACAATAAGGTTCATTTGTTTTCTCCTTCTTATATCGCAATTGGAATATCTTTGATCTGTTCTCCTGCCTGATAATCTTCGATCTTGAAATCATCTGTTGTAAATTCATAGAAATCTTTGACTTCTGGATTCAGTGTTACTTTTGGTGCAGGATATGTCTCTCGTTTGATCATTTCTTTAATGATCGGAATATGACGATCATAAATATGGGCATCTGCGATCACATGTACTAATTCTCCTGCTTCCATATCACATACCTGAGCCATCATATAAACTAAAGCTGCATACTGTACAACATTCCAGTTATTTGCTGCTAAAATATCCTGTGAACGCTGATTTAAGATTGCATTTAATGTCAGTTTATCATGTCCTGGCTTCTTTGTTACGTTAAATGTCACGCTGTATGCACATGGATAAAGATTCATCTCATGCAGATCCTGATGAACATAAATATTGGTCATAATCCTTCGGCTGTATGGGTTATTCTTAAGATCGTAGATCACACGATCTACCTGATCCATCATTCCCTCTTTGTATTGATGTTTGATTCCCATCTGGTATCCATAAGCTTTTCCAATGGAACCGTCTTCATCTGCCCATTCATCCCATACGTGACTCTTAAGATCATGAACATTATTTGATTTTTTCTGCCAGATCCATAATAATTCATCGATTGCTGACTTGATATATGTCTTTCTTAATGTCAGAGCTGGAAATTCTTTTGACAGATCATATCGGTTTACAACGCCAAACTGTTTGATCGTATACGCAGACTCTCCATCCGGCCAGTGAGGGCGGACTTTCTCGCCTTCTGTACTTGTTCCATTCTCTAAAATATCTTCGCACATAGATATAAATACCTGATCTGCATAACTCATTCTTTCTTATTCTCCTTTTCTTCTTCCTCACTATTTGTTGTAAGCATCTCAAATCTTCGTTTGAAAAATGCGATCTTACGGTCAAATACACCTAATCTGTATAAGTTGATCACAAACATTCCAAGGATCAGTGCCAGTAACATTCCGCCTAATCCTCCAAATTTCAGACCAACATAGATCAAAAAGATTGTTGTCAGCGCAGAAATTCCCATGCTGTCTCCCATCATCTTTGGCTGCAGAACCTGTTTTAACACTAAACAGATTGCGTACACGATCAGTAAGATGATTGCTGTCTTAATATCGCCTGTGATCATCTTAAATATTGCCCATGGTATAATGACTGTACCTGTTCCAAGAATTGGAAATATATCGACAATTCCTACTAAAATAGCATAAATGAATGAATGTCCAATGCCTGCAACAAAAAATCCAATCCACAAAATTGCTATGATCACAACCATGATCTTTAACTGTGCAAAACAGTAGCTCACTAAAACTCCTACAGAATTCTTCATAAATACATCTATTTTATGTTTTACAAATCCTGGAATACATTTTTCATACCATGCAATGATCTTTTCTCGTTCTAGCGAGAACATATAAGCTGAAAATAACATAACGACAAGTCCCAAAAGTCCACTTGTCACACCTTTGGCAACTCCTCCTGCATGAGCTACCCCATAGTCTCCTGCAGATGTTGCTGCTTTCTTCAACAATTCTCCGATTGAACCACTCCACTGTTCAAACTGTTTTCCAAAGGAAGGTGGTAAAATACTTAAAAAATGTTCTATCTTCTTCTGGAAAATAATTCCCTGTCTCATAATTTCCTGTCTGATATCCGGCATATCTTGTACAAATCCGATGACCTGCAGTGCAATTCCTCTCACTGCAAAATACAAAACTGCAATGATTGCTGTTATAACAACTGCAATTAGTATCGCAGAACCAAATTTCTTTGGCAATTTTACTTTCTTCTCCAGATATTCAATCACTGGGTGTGCTATCATTGATATGATCCAACCAGCCACAAATGGCCACAAAAATGCCAGTGTCTTAGGCAATACAAAGATCAAAAGCAATGCTCCCGCGAGTATTACCAGTAATTCCATGATAATATCCAGATAAATCTCCCAACGTTTCATAATCGTATCACTCCTTGATGTAATTAGTATATCATTGAATTTTCATACCATTTTCCATCTCTTAAAAAACCATTATACGTTACAATCTCTTACTTGGCAATTCTAATCTCATCTTTCTCTCTGTCATAATAATATACATGATCTGATAAGATTTCTTCCCTATCCACAACGATACGATTTGTCTCTCTTACCATCCTGGCAAGTTCTTCTGGGGCTTTTGCATATTCATTATCTAATAAAATGATAACCTCATGAATACTGCTTGGCAGAATATAAAGATCATGTTCCATATATTTTGCAAAATCCCTCAAAACATCTTTGTAAAGGATCACGGATGCTCCGTTCATATAATCTCCATTCGACATAACAAACAATGGAATCTCTTCTTCAATGATGTGAATTGGAAGTACAGACTGAATCTTTCTCATCACTGGTGGAAAAATCTTCTCTGTGTTCTCTCTAGCATCCTTCATCATCTGATCTTTTGAAATGCCCCACATCAAAAGTTCCTTGTTTCGGACTAATGCACTTGCCATTCCATCATGATTCCGGTACGCTGCCCATCTATAAGTTACTGCAAGATCTAAAAAGCGTTCATGTGGTGTATATTTGAGCAATTCCTTATTCTTCTCATAGTTAATGACCCTGTAGAACAGATTCTTTTTAATATACTCATAATCTGAAACTTTATCCTCATCAAGGTAAAATCCCACCTGGTGTCCCTGATAAACACTTGCGATCTCTCTCATCGTCTCTTCAATCGTCTGTCCTCTTAAATGATTACGATAAAACGGTTCAAGATATAATACTGGAAGCAGATAATTCTTCTGCTCTCCGATCGATAATCCCATCATAGAAACCTGATTGTTTTTCTTAACCTTCTGTACCATAACCTTCTGATCTTCCATCTCTGGAAGATACTTTAAAATATTCTTCTCTACATACAAATAAAATTCTTTCTCGCTTAACATGGCTTTCTCCTTCCTGTTGGCCGAAAACTCATGCCATAACCCCTTAATTTCTTATTTTCCTCACTTGTTCTCGTATGTAAATATTTTCCATATAATCATACAATATTTTCCAGTTAATTGCAAGAAAAAAAGAAATTTATTTTTCAAAATTCCTTTTTCCCCACAATGTCGCATTCTGCTTATAATAATTTTATTGTGCTGTAAATTCTTTTAGAAAATCAAGCAATGTTTCCATTTCTTTTCTTGTACCGATCGTGATTCTTAAATAATTATCGATTCTTGGCTGATCGAAATAACGAACATAAATCTTTGCTTTCTTCGCTGCTTCAAAAATCTCTTTAGCAGGAACACGCTCATGCGTAGCAAAGATAAAGTTTGCCTTAGAATCTGCAAAATTAAATCCGATCTTTCTCATTTCTATCTGGAACCATTCTCTTGTCTCAATAATTTTCTTCCTTGTCTCCTGAAAATATTCTTCATCTTCTAAGACAGCTGTTCCAAGAACGATCGATGGTTCATTCATTGTATAAGAATTGTAAGAATATTTGACATCGTTCATTGCTTTGATCAGTTCTTTGTTACCGATCGCATATCCGATTCGAAGTCCCGCTAACGATCTTGATTTAGAATATGTCTGAACGACTAATACATTGTCATATTTTCTTGTCAGTTCTTTTGCTGTGTCACCACCGAAATCAATATATGCTTCATCAACGATCACGACAACATCCTGGTTATGTTTGATGATATCTTCTACAACATCTAAGGATAAAAATGCTCCTGTTGGCGCATTTGGATTTGGGAACACAACTCCGCCATTTTCCGCATAATAATCTTCTTTCTGAATCTCAAATGCAGCATTAACTGCTTTCTTCTCATATGGAATTCCAAATAATTCTGCCCATACAGGATAGAAAGAATATGTGATATCTGGGAAGAAGATTGGTTTCTTGCCGTTGAAAAATGTCATAAATGCAACAGCAAGCACATCATCAGATCCAACTCCTACAAACACTTCTTCTTTATCAAATCCATGATAAGATGCAATTGCTTCTACCAGTTTGGTTGCTGCAGGATCTGGATATTTGCGAAGATTTTTGATCTCGCTCATCGCTTCCTTGATCTTCTCTGATGGTGGATAAGGGTTTTCATTTGTATTTAACTTGATCACACCTTCTTCTTTTGGTTGTTCCCCTGGTGTATAAGGCTCTACTTTTCGTACATTATCTCTCCAACTTTTCATGAAGGTCTCCTTTATCTGTATTGGCTTATTTGCGGTAATCGTCGATCAGTTTCTTAAATAATGGAAGGGCTTTTTCAATACGTTCTGTTGGTACGCAGTATGAAATACGCACATAACCTGGGCATCCAAAGCTGTCTCCAGGCACGATCAGAAGATCGTATTCTTTTGCCTTTTCACAAAATGCATTGGCATCTTCTTCTAATGCTTTCGGGAATAAATAGAATGCTCCACCTGGTTCTACGCATTCATATCCCATGTCAACTAATGCATTGTAGAATAAGTCTTTGTTCTTCTGATAAATAGAAAGATCAGAAGTTAAATCTACACATTCTCCAACAACTTTCTGATACAGTGTTGGCACACAGACATAAGAAAGTAAACGTGCGGATGCAATAAATGCTGGCAGTAAATTATCAAAATCTTCTGCTTCATTTGGTGCTACAATATAACCTACTCGTTCTCCTGGCAGTGATAATGATTTACTGAAAGAATATGCAACTAATGTATTATCATAAAAATGTGGAACATATGGCACTTCAAATCCATCATATGCGATCTCTCTGTATGGTTCATCAGAAATGATATAAATACTGTGTCCGTATTCTTTTTGTTTCTTCTCTAATAATGCAGCTAATTTTTCAATTGTTTCTCTGGAATAAACAACTCCAGATGGATTGTTTGGAGAGTTAATGAGGATTGCTTTGGTATGCTCGCTGATCGTTTCTTCTAATTCTTCAAAATTGATCTGGAATGCTTTGGTATCTGCAGAAATAACTCTTAATTTACATCCTGCTCCCTGTGCATAGACTGCGTATTCCGGGAAATGTGGTGCAAATGTAATAATATCGTCTTCTGGTCCATCAACTAATGTCTTAAAACAGATTCCAAGGGCTGCTGCTGCTCCGATCGTCATAAAGATATTTGCTGCTGTATAATTTGTATCAAATCTTCGATTTAAAGATTTGGCAATATTTTCTCTTACTTCTAACACTCCGGCATTGCTTGTATATCCGTGGATATCCACTGGATCAGATGTCTTTAACAGACGAAGTGCTGTCTTATCAATTTCTTTTGGTGCTGGAACACTTGGATTTCCGATACTGAAATCAAATACATTCTCTGCTCCAACTTCTTTTGCTCTTTTCATTCCATATTCGAAAATATCACGGATAACGGAATGCTGTTTGGATAATTCTACTACTTCTTTTGATAACATGATCTGTTTCTTCCTTTCTTTGCCATTAGTTTTATTTTACAAAAAAATGCAGAAAATTACAACAATCCTCGCTGATTGCTGTAATTTTCACTTCATTTTATTTGCAGATCATTTTATTCATCTAAAGCATCTCTTAAGCTCTTTGTAAATTCATAAACTTTTTCAGGACTTTCTTCGCCATATTTGCTGATCAGTTTCACGATCGCACTTCCAACAATAACACCGTCACAGTAAGTACTCATTTTCTTCGCCTGTTCTGGGCCTGAAATACCGAATCCTACAGCACAAGGAATCGTTGCATTTTTCTTGATGATTCCAAAGAATTCTTCAAAATCTGTTGTAAATTCACTTCTTGTTCCAGTCACCCCAATAGATGAAACACAGTATAGGAATCCTTCCGCATCTTTTGCGATCTTAGAGATTCGATCATGTGAAGTTGGTGTTACCAGGCTGATATTATCAACGCCATGAGCTGTCGCAATTGGCTGAATCTCGTCCTTTTCTTCGTATGGCATATCTGGAACGATCACTCCCTGAACCCCGCATTCATTACAAAGCTCAAAGAATCTCTCTGTTCCAAAACGATAAATTGTATTGATATACATCATCATGACAAATGGTGTTTCTTTAATCTCTTCTCTTAATTCTTTCACCATCTGAAAAATACCTTTTAATGTTGTGCCACCTGCAAGAGAATGCTGGCTGGCTTCCTGAATGACAACACCTTCTGCGATTGGATCTGAGAATGGAATTCCGATCTCGATCACGTCAGCGCCTACTTTTACCATCGCTCTGATATTTTCTTTTGTTGTCTCATATCCATAATCTCCAGATACAATGTAAGTTACTAATGCCTTTTGTCCATTCTTTTTTCGATTCTCAAATGTTTCTCTAATTTTCATCTAACTGCACTCCTCTGTATCTTGCTACCTGATAAACGTCTTTGTCTCCACGACCGGACAGACAGATCACGACTGACTGGTCTTTGCTCATTGTTGGAACGATATCCATGGCTGCTGCCACTGCATGAGATGATTCGATCGCTGGAATCACTCCTTCTGTTTTAGATAAATATTCAAAGGCTTTGACTGCCTGTTCATCTGTGACACTTACATACTCCGCTCTTCCGATTTCATGAAGATGTGCATGTTCTGGCCCGATTCCTGGATAATCAAGTCCCGCAGAAATAGAGTATACAGGATCGATCTGCCCTTCTTCGTTCTGTAAGAATAAACTCTTCATTCCATGGAAAATACCTTTGCTTCCTTTGGCGATCGTTGCTGCATGATCTAAGGTATCAATTCCACGCCCAGCTGCTTCTGCACCGATCAGTCTGACACTTTCATCTGGGATAAAATCATAGAACATTCCCATCGCATTGGATCCACCACCAACGCAGGCAAAAACTGCATCTGGAAGTTTTCCTTCGGCTTCTTTCATCTGTGCTTTTGTCTCTTCTCCGATGATCTTCTGGAAGTCACGCACCATGGTTGGATATGGATGAGGACCCATTACAGAACCGATGCAATAAAATGTTGTCTCAATATTTGTAGCCCAGTCTCTCATGGCCTCATTGATCGCATCTTTTAAGGTTCTTGTTCCGCTTTCTACCGCATGAACTTTCGCTCCAAGGAGTTCCATACGATAGGCATTTAAACTCTGGCGTTCCACATCTTCTGCTCCCATATATACAACACATTCCATATCAAATAATGCTGCAACCGTTGCTGTGGCAACTCCGTGCTGTCCTGCACCTGTCTCTGCGATGATCCTTTTTTTGCCCATTCTCTTTGCTAGTAAGATCTGTCCTAATACGTTGTTGATCTTATGAGCACCTGTATGGTTTAAATCTTCTCGTTTTAAATATACTTTTGCCCCGCCAAGATCTTTCGTCATCTTCTCTGCGTAATATAAAAGAGATGGACGGTTTGCGTAATCTCTGTATAACTGACGTAATTCAGATAAAAATTCTGGGTCATTTTTATATTTTTCATAAGCCTCATTTAACTCATTTACTGCATTCATTACGATTTCTGGTACATACTGTCCACCATACTCTCCAAATCTTCCTATTTTACTCATGTCTTCCTCCTGTTATCTGCATGATTTCTTTCATTTTTTTCAAATCTTTGTATCCATCCGTTTCGATCCCACTGGAAATGTCGATCCCATATGGATGAACTTTTTTTATGATTTCTTTTATATTGTTGCTGTGAAGCCCTCCTGCAATGAAAAATGGTTTGCTGATTCCTTCTTTTGGAATCAAGTTATAATTCATTACTTTTCCAGTACCTCCATACATATCTTTTTCTTCTGTAAATGTATCCAGTAACAATTTATCGACTGGAAGCTTTTCAGCTTCTTTGATATCGTTGGTATCTTTTACTCTGACAACTTTCCAGATTTCTTTATCTGTCTGTTGTTTTAACTGTTCAATGTAAGTATGATCTTCATCTCCATGTAACTGGATCACATCTAATGGAACTTGGTTTGCGATCTCTATGACTTTCTCAATTGTTTCGTTTACAAAAACTCCAATACTTAAGATATCCTGATCTAAATCTTGGTCAAATTCTTTTGCCTGCTGTCCTGTCACATATCGTTTGCTTTTCGGAAAGAAGATATAGCCGACTGCATCTGGTTTTACTTCATTTGCATATGCGATATCTTCTTTTCTTCTCATTCCACACATTTTTACTTTCATAAGCAACTCCGTAACTGTTCCATGGTTTCTTTGATATTGTCAGATCTCATAAATGTCTCACCGATCAGTACAGCATCGGCTCCCTGTTCTTTGACATTTTTCATATCATTTTCATCTTTCATTCCACTTTCAGAAACTAAGACGGCTTCATATGGAATGAGTGGTGCAAGTTTGCTTGTTGTATTGAGATCAACATCAAATGTCTTTAAGTTACGGTTGTTGATTCCAATGATGTCACATCCACATGCGATAACTTTCTTTAATTCTTCTTCGTTATGAACTTCTACCAGACAATCAAGATCTAAGCTTTTTGCCAGATCATAAAATTCTTTGATCTTTTCTTCGGAAAGAATAGCTGCGATCAAAAGAATCGCATCAGCTCCGAGCACCTTTGCTTCGTAAATCTGGTATTCATCAAAAATAAAATCTTTTCTTAACATTGGGATATTTACTTTTGCTCTGATATCTGCAAAATATTTGCTGCCACCTTTGAAATAATGTTCCTCAGTTAAACAAGAAATCGCTGCTGCACCTGCCTCTTCATAGGCGATCGCTGTTTCCACCGGCCGAAAATCTTCTGCGATCACACCTTTGGATGGGGATGCTTTTTTGACTTCTGAGATCACGGATAATCCAGATTCCTTTAAGGCTTCTTTAAATCCATGATTTTTATTCTTGGAATTTAACGCCATTTCCTTCATATCTTGTGGCTCAATATTATCTTTTTCTCTCTGTAATTGTTCTTTTCGCTTTTCTACGATATCATCTAAGATCATATTTCACCTCATCTATCTTGCATTTGTATATGCAATAAACTGTTCTAATTTCTCATTTGCTTTTCCAGAATCAATCATCTTAGCTGCTAATTTCACCCCGTCTTTGATCGTTTCTGCTTTTCCGATCGTGTAAAGAGCTGCTCCTGCATTTAATAAAACGATGTCTCGTTTTGCTCCCTGTTCCTTTCCAGTTAAGATATCTTTTGTGATCACTGCATTTTCATCGGCTGTACCACCGACGATATCTTCTTTCTTCGCAAGTGTGAATCCTAATTTTTCTGGATCGATCGTATATTCTTTGATCTCATCTCCATTGATCTCACAAACACTTGTTGTAGATGAGATTGAGATTTCATCTAATCCGTCATCTCCGTAAACGATCATAGCTCTCTTCACTCCAAGATTCTTCATAACATCTGCCATCGGACGAACTAGCTCTTTTTCATAAACTCCAAGTACGATATAGTTTGTCATTGCTGGGTTTGCTAAAGGCCCTAAGATATTAAATACAGATCTGACTCCAAGCTGTGCTCTGACTGGCCCTGCATATTTCATGGAACCATGATGTGTCTGTGCAAATAAGAACGCTGCTCCAACTTCATCCAAACATTCCTTACTTTCTTCTGATGTTAATCCGATCTTTGCTCCCAAAGCTTCTAAGACATCGGCTGCACCGCTCTTTGAAGATACGCTTCGATTTCCATGTTTTGCAACTTTAGCTCCTGCTGCTGCGATCACAAAGGATGATGTGGTGGAAATATTAAAGCTGTTTGCAAGGTCCCCACCAGTTCCTACGATATCGATCGCTTCTGTTTCTTCTGGAACGATCGCTGCTTTAGCTCTCATAACTTTCGCAAATCCTGTGATCTCTTCTGGTGTTTCATGATTCATCCGAAGACCTGTTAGAAAACTTCCCATCTGTGCGTCAGTCGCATTTCCTGACATGATGCAGTCCATCGCTTTATAAGCTTCTTCTTCTGTCAAATGATTTCCTTCTACGATCTTTGCTAAAAATGGTTTTAATGTTTCTTGATTGACTGCGCTCATAGTTTCCTCCTTTGTAGAATCTCCAAGTCTGATTCCTGCGATGTTTGTTAAAAAATTTTCTAAGATCTTCATTCCCATTTCGGTTAAGATGGATTCTGGATGGAACTGAATTCCATAAACCGGATATTCTTTGTGGCACACTGCCATGATCTGTCCTTTTTCATCTCTTCCGATGATTTCTAATTTATCTGGGATTGTTTCGTCGTCAATGATCAGTGAATGATATCTTGCGGCATATATTTTATCTTCTAATCCTTCGAATAAAGGATTTTTATTATCGATTGTGATCTCGCTCATTTTTCCATGCATCAATTCTTTTGCTGGAACAACTTTTCCACCATATACTTCTCCAATCGCCTGATGTCCTAAACAGATCCCTAAGATTGGGATATCTTTTCCAAATGTTTTGATCACATCTTTTGAAATTCCAGCACTATCTGGATATCCAGGTCCTGGGGAGATAACAAGTGTTTCCAGGTTTTGTAAGTTTTTGATCTCTTCAATTGTGATCTCATCATTTCGTACCACCTGAATCTGTGGATACAAAGATCCGATATACTGATATACGTTATAAGTAAATGAATCATAATTATCTATCATTAAAATCATAACTTTGCTGCCTCCTTCACTGCATTTACAACAGCTAATGCTTTATTCTTTGTCTCCATAAATTCTTTTTCTGGAACGGAGTCGTTGACGATTCCAGCTCCTGCCTGTACATATCCTTTTCCATCTTTAAATACAACTGTTCGGATTGCGATACAAGTATCAATATTTCCATCAAATCCAAGATATCCGACGGTTCCACCGTAAACACCTCGTTTTTTGTTTTCTAGCTCATCGATGATCTCCATCGCTCTTACCTTTGGCGCTCCAGATAAGGTTCCTGCTGGTAGAACGCTCATCAATGCATTGATTTGATTTTCGTCATCTCTTAATTCTCCCTGTACATCACTGACTAGATGAGTGACTTTGGAATATTTCTCAACTGTCATAAAGTTTTTGACTTCTACTGTTCCGAACTTGCTGACTTTTCCAACATCATTTCTTCCAAGATCGACTAGCATTGTGTGTTCTGCTCGTTCCTTTGGATCATTGACTAACTGTCTAACCAACATATCGTCTTCTTCTTTTGTCCTTCCTCTTGGAACCGTTCCTGCGATCGGCTTGGTTGCTACGATTCCATTTAAGACACTGACTAGCTTCTCTGGAGAAGCTCCGACGACCTGATAGTCGATGAAATCGAAGAAATAAAGGTATGGAGATGGGTTTGATGTTCTTAAGCATCGGTAAACATCAAATGGATCAACGTCTGTATCTATCTCAAATCTCTGGGATAATACGACCTGGAAAATGTCTCCGTTTTTAATATATTCTTTGGCTTTCTTTACATTTGCTTCGTATTGTTCTTTTGTAAGATTTGATACCACTTTGGCTTTTGCTGGTGTGAATCTGTCTTTGGAAAGTGATACCGGGCGTTCCATCTTGTGAAGGATCAATTCTGCTTTGTCTTCTAATTCTTCGTATTTCTGGTTTATATTATCTCCTTTATGAATGTTCTGAATGATCACGGCTTTGTTTGCTAAATGATCGAATGCAATGATCTCATCGTACATGCATAAGTGGCACTCTGGCATATTCAAGTCATCTTCTGGAACATTCGTTAATTTCTTTTCCACTTGACGGATCATGTCATATCCAAAATACCCGATCAGTCCACCTGTTAACTTTGGATAATCTTCCATCACTGGAGATTTGTATTTCTCGATCAGATCACTTAGGTACCTCATCTGGAATTCTTCTTTCTGTTTCACTCCATTGGCTTCTAATTCTTTTCCAGAAATTTTAATCTCTGATCTTGGATTGATCCCGATGAAAGAATATCTTCCCCACTGGTCTTTATTTTCCACACTCTCAAGCATGAAACATGGGGTTCCTTGTTTTCTTAATGCCTGGAACATACGGATCGGTGTCATATAATCTGCCAGTACTTCGTAAAATACAGGTACAATCTGATATTCTTTTAATAGTTCTTCAACTTTGTTTAATGTCGGATATAACATATCTGCCTCCTGATCAAAATTTATCGCCGTGGTTTTATTTTTCATAGTTTGTATATCTGTATACTATGATTTATAGATAGGGCCGTTTTGCATAAGCAGTACATTTTCTTTTATTTATGAAATAAAAAAGGCCCATCGTTCCTATTGCTAGGGACGATAGACCGTGGTGCCACCCATATTCAAGAAATATCTTCTGATCTTCTCTTCTTGTTAAAATATCTTAGAAAATATCTCTCCTCACTTAAGATACTCCGCTTTGTTCGATAATAAAAAGCTTTTATATCTCGTTCCCGTAACGTGGGATAACGGCGACAGTTACTAAGTTTCATAAACAGTTCTCTGTGCTCCTCACAAATCCATTCGCTTATCACATATCTATGACCTTCCAGCAACCGGTCACTCTCTGTAAGACTGTTTGATGAGCTACTTACTTTTGTTCATCGGATTTATCACTTTAACTTGCTAAATATTTGTTTATATTATATGAGTCGATTTTTTATTTGTCAAGAATTTTCTGATTATATTTTTTGATTCATTAAAATTTCACAAATCTCCTCTCTGCTTTTCTCTGGATTAAAAAAGACAGGAGCCCACGAAACTCCTGTCCTAAATACTCATTCATTATAGCGTAAGTAACCAAATCTCACTGTTATATTTCTATTCCTACAATCCTGATAATGTTCTCATAACAAGATCTACATCTTTATTCTCTAACTCCTGTATGATATGTAAATATGTCTTCTGCGTTGTCGTCATGCTTGCATGTCCTAATCTTCTTGCCACACTTGCAATGGATACTCCTGCGAATAACAACAAAGAGGCGTGAGTATGACGAAGTCCATGAATAGATATTTCGGAAATTCCACATTCTTTACAATGTCTTGAAAGTATATTATTTACTGTTGAATTGTATATCTTTGATTCTCCTACAAAAATTGGCTGGTCTTGTGGTAAATTCTTGATCAATTCTGAGAACTTTACCACAATCTGCCAATCTATTTGTATCTTCCTTACAGATGATTTATTTTTTGTTGGAAGAAATCCGCCTGCTCCTTTGTAGTCCCATGTTTTGCTGATGGATAGTGTCTGTCTTGAAAAATCAAAATCTTCTGGTGTGATCGCAAGTGCTTCTGAAAAACGCATCCCTGTTTTCGCTACCAGTAATAAAAACCAATCCCAATCTGGTGTCTCTTTTAGTTCTAAATCTGCTAACAATGTATGTAATTCAAATTGATTCAGATATTTAATCTTCTTTACTCTTGGTGTCTTACCCTTGATGATCGCTTTTCTTGTTGGATCTCTTTTGATCATTCCTTCATCCAATGCATCAAGGATCGCTCCTTTCAGCTGATGATGAAAGTCAAGAGTTGTCTGGCGTTCATGTTCTTTGGCGTAATCGTTTAGTAATTGCTGGTATGCCGTTCTTGTTAATTCTTCTACTTTTAATTCTGGAATCAATTTTTCAAGCCATTTCTGTGTCATCAGATATTTTGCCATGGTTGCTTCTCTGATCGCACCTCTTTTATAGATTTCAATCCATTGTTTGTAGTATTCACAAAAAAACTGTGTTTTATCCATATCATTTTGCATAAGCTACCTCCATTTTTATTACTTACGCTGATAATGATCTGGATTTTTAAATAAAATGCTAGCTTATCATAAGTGGCTCTATCTCTTCATCCAATGTCTTTCTCAATTCCTCAAATAATTTTGCATAGTATTTAAATTTTGGAATCGCCTTTTCCTGCGCTTTCTTATAACTTGCATAATCTACAGTTGTTCTGATCGCACTTTCATTTGGAATTTCTCCATTTCTGTAATGTGTTGCTGCATACATGATATCTTCTTTGGATGCAAACCAACGGTAACAGAAATCTGTGATGACCTGATCAATACAGTCTTGTTTTGTGTCTTCGACAATATGTAAAATGGATTGTCCCTTATATTTTTCTTCATCTTTCTCAATTTCTATGATCAAATCTGACATAATCTGTGCAATCTTTGGATTTTCTTTATTTAATTCTTCTACATACTGTTTTACTTCATCAATCTTTTTCTGTCGTTCTTCTGGCGTAATTTCTTCCGCTTCATCATCTGGTGTAACAATATTCTGGATCAAATGAATGATGTATTCATAGTCAATCTTCGTGTTACTGTATGCCATCAATTCATAGTCTTCATCAATAACTGTATCTTCTTCCTGTCCATTTGGATCCCGATCTGCTTTTTCTGCTTTAATTTCTTCTATCACATTGAAATAATGGCCTGCATAATCATCATATTCTTCTGGTGTGATGTTATATGTTTCCATCATGCTGTCATCATATCTTGTAAATGATTTCAACTGAGCAAATAAACGGTCAAACTCCTGAAATGCTTTAGCAAATATCTCTTTTTCTTTTAATGACATTGTTGGAATCTCTTTCGGTGTCTCTGCTACAACTCTCAGTGCAGATAATGATTTACGGAATGCCGGTTCGATTTCATCCCATTCCGCTAATAATGCGTCTTTCGTTCCTCCAGCAGAATACAGTTTTACTGCATGATCCACTCTCTCTTTAAATAGTTTTGGAGCTTGGAATGTTACAATCTGCCCATATGTCTTGTTTTTATCATAAATACGATTTGTCCTTGAAAATGCCTGGATTAGGTCATGTGGTCCCATTGGCTGTCGGTCAATAAACATCGTTGACATACATGGTGCATCAAATCCCGTTAACAGACGGTCTACTACAATGACTAAATCTAACTGTTCTTTTCTGCTTTGATATTTTGAATCTTTTCTAGCAAGTCTCTTATTTAGATTCGCATTATATCCCTGAATCTGTGCCAGATCATATTTTGTTCCAAACATCTCATTGTAATCATCCAGAGAACCTTGCATCTTTTGTTGGTTTACATGAGAACCTTCTTCATTTTCTGTTACTGAATATGTAATCGCAAACTTTGGAAAATCTGGAAGTATCTGTTTCATTTTTTCGTCAATCTGAAGTGATGTTTCTCCTTTTTTCACACGATTTAATAAGTCATAATATCGCTGTGCCATTTGAATAGAACTGGTTGTCAAAAGTGCCTCATAGGTCTGCCCTCTTCCATTTTGGAATCCTAATTTGTAGTAACATTTATTCAAAATATGATCCAATACTTTTAGCATATGTGTTTCATTTTCATATGCACTGACATCTGTTTCATCCGTCATCTGTTTAGGACCATTATGTTCTACCTGAAATCCTAAAACTGCACCATCATGAATTGCATTTTGAATCGTATATTTATGCAAACGTTCTCCATATAACTCTTCTGTTGTACGTGGTAAATCTCCTTTTTGTGGATATGGATTCTCTGCAAATCTTGGTGTTCCTGTAAATCCATACCATAGTGATCTTCCAAAAAATCTTTCAATTGTTCTTTTCGTTCCTGGAGTCACTGCTCTATGACATTCATCCACTACAAATGCAATTCTCAGATTTTTCATCTTTGTATATTCCGGAGTTCCCTCTTTTAATCGTTTTGTGATCAGAATCTGTAATTTCTGAATCGTTGTAACAATCACCTGTCGGTCTGCAGATTTCAGTTTCTTCTTTAGATCATTTACATTGTCTGTTTCATCTACATCTATCAGATCATTGTTTGCATAAGCCTGAAATGCCATTGTTGTCTGTGTATCGAGATCTTTTCGGTCGATCAGGAAGATTGCTTTATCAATTGATGGAATATCCATCAGTAGATTTCTTGTTGTTTTATAAGATGTCAATGTTTTTCCTGAACCTGTCGTATGCCAGATAAACCCTGATTTCCCATTCTTGGAGGCTTCTCTGACTGCTTCAATCGCATGAATCTGATATGGACGTAGTAAGATCAAACGTTTTGCATCTTTATCTAATACTGTGTATCTTGCGATCATTTCATGAGCTTGTGGAATACTTAATACACTTTTTGCAAAATCTATGTAGTCCGATACTGGATTATTTTCTTGATCTAACCATCCACTGACAAATTTCTCATTTAATTCCGTATCACTTGCTGCAGAAAAATATTTTGTATTCACTCCATTACTGATGACAAACATTTGAACTGCGGAGAAAATCCCTGTAAATTTGCCTTCTCCAATGTATTTTTTAATCTGTCGAAAACCATCCATATAGGAATGTTGTTTGTTTTTTAATTCGATATGGATCATTGGAAGGCCATTAATCAAAAGTGTAACATCAAATCTTCTGTCCCTTGCTGGCATGTTGCTGTTTTCGTCTGTGTTTAATGCACTATACTGGTTAATTATTTCATAGACACTGCTGCCACCTGCTATATGTTCGTGATTCATAACAACGAGATGTAAACGTTTAGTATCTCTCTGAACATGGACTTGCACTTTTCCATTTTCTCCTACTAACCATTCTCCTGCTTTATAAAAGGAGGAAAACTGTAATTGATTCTTTACCTGTTCAAATTCCTGATCTGATAGAGGTTCTCCATCAAGGCGATCTTTATTGTTTTGCTCTAAAATATATCTAAAGTTTTCCCATAGGTCTGCTTCTGTTTTCAGATCTTTACGATACGTCCACTGTGAATCACCGTAAACTAACTGTTCGATGAGTTTTTGCTCTATCATTGATTCTAATTCCGGCATGGTGTCCTCCTTTTTTGTATCTTGATTGTCGAATTTTTGTTTATTTGAAAATGTTTTTAATATTTATTTATATATTTTTATTATGAATTGATTGTGTTTTCTGTTTGTATGTTCAAATTTTATTATTTTTTGAATGTTTTTACTTGCACTGGTGAAGAGTGATGAGTGAATCTAGACTTTGAAAATAGATTCCTAATTTTACTTGTTCATCATAACTTGGCAATGTTAAATCAAACCCAGATAATGCTTCTTTAGTAATTGTTTTTATTGTCCCACCTGGGGCTTTTCGTGCCTCTTCAATAAATTTTTGTTTTATAATATATGCCCAAAACGCATTATCAATCTGTTCATTATATTCCTCGAAAATTAATACTGTTCTATCAACAAATGCACCATATTGTGTAATCGCAACACGTCCTATACTTCCTTGAAGCGTTACTAATACCGAATTTTTTTCAGCATACACGCTCATTGGTTGAGCTTTTTTACTAATTTTTAGCTTTGTATCAGTTACCAAATTCATTTCATCTGTTACGTCTGCAACCTGTACAAATGGCATAGCACCATCACCACCATACCATTCCTTATTTCCATATGGTTGTGGAAATGATCCTCTCCTATACTTGGCTACTTCACCCAACTTACGCTGTTCCCAAGTTAGTTTAATTTAGTTATAAAAAAAGATACTATACAGAAGAAAAACAATATTTCAAAATATATTTTGCATATAAGTACTAACTTTGATGATAAAAGAATAAAAATAGAAATCTATAGAACAGAAATAATGATAAAAATCTGAATTTAAATGAATCAAAAGTACGTTTTATGATGAAATTTCACTTATTTTAGCGTAAAATTAAATTTACAAAATGAATTATACAAAAGCTTGCGCTGTGAAACAGTGTAAGTGAAAACATGTTATAATGAATAAAAATTATATAGAGAAGAGGAGTATAAACGTGGCGGAATTAGAGAATAATAAAGACTTAATGAGTGTATTATGGAGTGGTGCAGATATCTTGCGCTCAAAAATGGATGCAAATGAATATAAAAATTATCTGCTTGGGATCGTATTTTACAAATACCTGTCAGATTCATTTCTGATTAAAGCTTATGATCTGATTTATGACGAGAAACCAGAGACACTAAAGATTGCGTTAGATGCGTATAAAGAAGCAGTAGAAGATGAAAGTGGAGAAGAATTAAAAGAAGAAATTCGTTCAGAGTTTCATTATGTAATTGAACCAGAACTTACATATACAAGTTTTGCACAGGCAGCAAATGACAATTCATTCAATAGAGAACAGTTGCAGAAAGCATTTAATAATATCGAGCAAAGTGATGAGATTTTTGCAGATTTATTTGCAGACATTGATTTATATTCCAATCGTTTAGGAACAGGGGATCAAAAGCAGAGTGATACAGTAGCAAGTTTGATCAAAGAAATCGATAAAGCAGATCTATTAAATACAGATGCAGAAATTCTGGGGAATGCTTATGAATTCTTAATTGGACAGTTCGCTTCTGAAACTGGGAAAAAGGCAGGAGAATTCTATACACCACAGCCAGTATCTAAAATTCTGACAAAGATTGCGATTAATGGACAGGAAGATAAAAGAGGATTATCTATCTATGATCCATGTATGGGATCTGGTTCTCTGCTACTAAATGCAAAAAAATATGTGAAATATCCAGAATATATCAAATATTATGGACAAGAATTAAATACATCAACATATAATCTGGCAAGAATGAATATGTTCCTTCACGGAGTTGTTCCAGCAAATCAGAAATTACACCATGGAGATACTTTAGATGCCGACTGGCCAACAGATGAAGAAACAGATTTCAATATGGTATTAATGAATCCACCATATTCCGCAAAATGGAGTGCTGCAAAAGGATTTTTACAAGATGAGAGATTTAGTGATTATGGTGTACTAGCACCAAAATCAAAGGCAGACTATGCATTTTTACTACATGGACTGTATCATTTGAAAAATAATGGAACCATGGCGATCGTATTGCCACACGGAGTTTTATTTAGAGGTGCCGCAGAAGGAAAAATCAGAGAGAAATTATTACGAGCAGGAAATATTTATGCAGTTATTGGATTACCTGCCAATATGTTTTATAATACATCGATTCCAACATGTATTATTGTGTTAAAGAAACATAGAGAAGGAAGAGATGTCCTATTTATCGATGCTTCAAAGAAATTTGAAAAAGATAAAAAACAAAATAAAATGACAGACGAACATATTGAAGAAGTATTAGAACTGTATCATAAACGAGAAGAAGTAGAAAAACAGTCCTATCTGGCAAGTTTTGAAGAGATTGAAGAAAATGATTTTAACCTGAATATTCCAAGATATGTTGATACATTTGAGAAAGAACCTGATGTAGATATCAATGCAGTACTAACTGACATGAACAACATTGATGATGAATTGGAAAAGGTACAGGGAGAGCTTGTAGCACAGATGAAAGAGCTGACGGCAGAAGATGATACGATAATGGCATCATTGAATAGCTTAATTGAAATGATGGGGAGGTGAGATGGATGAGTAAACCAAAGATTCGATTTAAGGGGTATGAAGAAGATTGGGAACAGCGTAAGTTGGGAGATTTGGTGGATGTTTTAGATGGAGATCGCGGAAAAAATTATCCTACAAGTGACGATTTTGACATTAGTGGGCATACAATTTTCTTAAATGCATCCAATGTGACTAATAATGGTTTTTTATTTCAGGATAATCAGTTTATCACTGAAGAAAAATCTAATAACATGGGTAATGGCAAGCTGGAAGAAGATGATATTGTTATTACATCCAGAGGTTCGCTTGGTCATATAGCTTGGTATAATGCCGATATTTCAAGCCTTATGCCGTATGCAAGAATTAACTCTGGAATGCTTATTTTAAGAAATAAGAAAGAGATAGAAACAGAATATCTTTATCATTTTATGAAATCTGATAAAGGACAGTCGCAAATTTCTTTTATAAGCTTCGGAAGTGCACAGCCACAGCTGACTAAAAAGGGCGTAGAAGATTTGAAAGTTATATTGCCCACAAGAAGAGACGAGCAAACTCAATTAGGTCATTGTTTTTCCAGTTTAGACCACCTCATCACTCTTCACCAGCGAAAGTGTGAAGAAACGAAAAAGTTAAAAAAATATATGCTTCAAAAAATGTTTCCACAAAACGGAAAAAGAGTTCCAGAGATCAGATTTGCAGGATTTACAGACGATTGGGAACAGCGTAAGTTGGGAGATGTTACAGAACTAAAATCAGCATCACGTGTTCATAAAGGCGAATGGACTGATTCAGGTGTTCCATTTTTTAGATCAAGTGACGTTATGGCAGCGATTAATGGAACAACTAATGAAAAGGCATATATCTCCGAAGAATTGTATGAAAAACTTTCAAATGCATCGGGAAAATTGGAAGAAGGAGACGTACTTGTAACAGGTGGTGGTTCTGTCGGAAACCCTTATATTGTGCCGAATAACGAACCACTTTATACAAAAGATGCAGATTTGCTTTGGATAAAAAATCAGGGTAGGTTCTATCCATATTTTCTGTATGAGTATTTCTTTTCACCAACTTTTAGAATTTACTTGAGTAATATTTCGCATGTAGGAACAATTGCTCACTATACAATTACGCAATTGTCAGAGACACCAATTTCTTTGCCAGATATTGAAGAACAGATAAAGGTGGGTGAATATTTTGAGTCTCTCGACCGCCTCATCACTCTTCACCAGCGAAAATATGAAGAATTGCAAAAAATTAAAAAATTTATGCTGCAAAACATGTTTATATAGGAAGGAGTATAAAAATATGAAAAAAATTGTTCTATATCATGGTACTCCCGATAAAGTATTTACTCCAACCTACGGAAAAGGTAATGAAAAACATGATTACGGCAAAGGATTCTATCTAACAGAAAGTATAGACCTTGCGAAAGAATGGGCAGTGTGCAGACCAAATGAGGAAAATGGTTGGGTACATAAATATGAATTGGATTGCAAAGATCTTAAAGTATTAGATTTTCAAAAACTAAGTGTTCTAACATGGCTTGCAGAACTTATGAAGCATAGAGATGCAGCAGATTCCAAAAGATATAGAATGTTAGCAGCAAAATTTATAGAGAAATATGGGGTAGAAACAGAAGGATATGATGTGATCAAAGGTTGGAGAGCAAATGCTTCTTATTTCTACATTGCAAAAGAATTCGTAAGAGATAACATTGATATTGATATTCTGGAAGAATTACTTTCTCTAGGTGGTTTAGGAATTCAATATTGTATTAAATCAGAGAAAGCATATAATAACTTGCACGAATTGAAAGAAGAATTAGTACCAGTAGATTATTCAGAATTTAATGAACGCTACAATGATCGAGATGTAACAGCCAGAAAGAATATGAGAGATCTGATCAATTCAGATGCAAACGAAGTAACAAAAGTATTTAGTACCCTGTTGTAAGAGGTGAGAATGATGAGAGCATATTCAGATGTCTATCTAGGAGACGTAGTAGAAAATCAAGGAAAATTATTTGATTATGTAGCAAATACCTATCCAGATAAGGATACAGAAGACTTTATCAACGCATATATGACAAGTAAAACAAGGCAAAGTATAGATCAAGCAAAAGCCTATGTAAATACAATGGATGCAAAAGAATTATGGGAATATTTTAAAGAAACCGAACATTATTCTTTACAACAAGGAAAAGCAATGGAAGGTTTTATGCCAGATTGGATTGGAGAATTCTATGCATATTATCAATGGTATTACAATATACCAAGTGCGGAAGTAAATCAGAAAATTAATGTGGATTTTTTAAAAAAAGCATATTATGGATTGCATGATTTGGATTTGGATTTAGCGGTTCAGAAAGTTGGGGAAATATAATGGAAATTATATGTTTTCATAATCCAGATGAGGAGAATGGTTATTTAAGCAATTGGTATGAATCTAAATTTATAGTAGATCATGTGAAATTTTCATCCATGGAACAGTTTATGATGTACCAAAAAGCAATAACATTTCAAGATCAGACGATTGCCAAAGAGATATTACAGACAAAAGATTCAGCAAAGATAAAGCAATTGGGAAGACAAGTAAGAAATTATAATGATCACATATGGAATGGAATTCGTCAGATTGTGGTATATGAGGGATTAGTTGCTAAGTTTTCACAGAATGAAGAATTAAAAAAGCAATTAAAAGAAACAAAAACAGCAATTTTAGCAGAATGTGCAGTGAAGGATCGAATATGGGGAATAGGATTATCTATGAAAGATCTGAAACGATTTGATATAACGCAGTGGAGAGGTCAAAATCTGCTAGGTTATGCACTTATGGAGGTTAGGAAAAGGCTGTAATTAGACGAACTTTTGGGAACAGCGTAAGTTGGGGGATATATCGTCATTAATCACAAAAGGAACCACTCCAAAGGATAAATCAGGAACAGGAGAGGTTAATTTTATCAAAGTTGAAAATATAAATGATTTTTCAGGGGATATTGTTGGTATGTCTAAAATTTCTCTTGAAGAGCATCAAGGGTATTTGAAACGTTCTCAGCTACAAGAAGGAGATATATTATTTTCAATTGCAGGTACGTTAGGGCGTGTAACATCAGTAAATAAAGAAATTTTACCAGCTAATACAAATCAAGCTCTTTCTATCATTCGATTAAAAGAGGGAAATCTTGAATATGTTAAAACATGTCTTAAGGGAAATGTTGTGGCTGACTTTATTAGAAGAAATCCTACAATAGGGGCACAGCCAAATTTGTCACTGGAACAGGTTTCAAACCTTGAAATAGAAATACCATCTGAGGCTGAACAAGAGAAAATTGGTTTGTATTTTTCCAATCTCGACCACCTTATCACTCTTCACCAGCGAAAGTGTGAAGAAACGAAAAAGTTAAAAAAATATATGC